>Ga0073934_10000585_pt1 | contig 102162 bp, 104 predicted proteins | sample LarsenN4metaG_FD_76834 | JGI IMG/M metagenome (GOLD analysis project Ga0073934, IMG submission 76834) | Hot spring sediment bacterial and archeal communities from British Columbia, Canada, to study Microbial Dark Matter (Phase II) - Larsen... ...
ACGCGCAACGCGCTTACATCAAGGCCGGCTTCGATGCGGGCGGGCTGAAAATCGAGCGTCTCAGCATTGGCGATTTCGGCGGCCTCAAAATCGACGCCAAGGGTACAATCGACACGACGTCTGCCTCGCCGCGTGGCAGCGTGAGCCTCCATCTCGACGCACGGGATCTATCGGGGCTGACCGCGCTGACCGCGAAATTCGCGCCGCAATCCCTCCATCTCGTGCGCGGCATCTCCGAGCGGGCCGAAAGTGCGACTTTGCTTGCAACGCTCGATGTCGATGCGGCGGCCGGCGCGCAGGACAGCCAGGCCACGCTCAGTCTCAGCGGCCGGCTTGGTCCGGCGCGCATCAGTCTCAAGGGCAGTGCAACCGGCACGATCGCCGAAGCGGCAAAGGCGCGGCTGCAGGTCGAGAGCGAACTGGCAAGCGACAACGTTGCGACGCTTCTGCGCCTGGCCGCACTCGATCATGTCATTGCGGCCGACAACACCGCTGGGAAGCTGACGCTGTCGGCCAGCGGGCCGCTGAATGGCGAGATGCGATTCGACGGCCGCATCGCTTCGAGCGCGCTCGATGTCAGCGCCAATGGCCGTGTGCGTCCGTTTGCTGATCAGGGCGTCTCGGGCGAGTTCGATGTGAAGGGCCAGGGGCGGTTGTGGTTGCGTTCCTCGCAGTCGTTGCCCGTCACCTTGTCGGCGCGCGCCGTCCTGTCGGGACCCTCCCTCAAACTGAACCAGGCTTCGGCGCAGATCGCGGGTGTGGGGCTGCACGGGCGGGTCGGGCTGACATTTGCGCCGATTGTGGGCGTCGAAGGCGATGTCGAAGCTGATAAGATCGATGCGGTGGCGCTGATCGCTGCCGCTGGCGGCCTGCCGGTCCCCGGCCAGGCATCCGTGGAAGAACCCTTTGCCGAAGGCCTTTACGCACGGGCGAGCGGCCGGATTGCGTTCCGGGCGCGCAGCGCGGATCTCACCGAGACGCTCGTTATGCACAACCTCAAAGGTGAACTGCGGCTGGCACCGGCGGCGCTCAGCCTTCAGATCGATGACGCAGAATTTGCAAAAGGGCGTCTGTCGGGAGATCTTTCTGCACGCAAGACGCCGGATGGCACATCGGCCAAAGCGCGTCTCGTCCTGAAAGGCGCCGAGGCCGCTGGCCTGTTTCCCACCCGTTCTCGTCCGCAAGTTTCAGGCCGGATCAGTCTCAACGCGGAACTCGACGGGGTCGGCCGTTCGCCGAAAGCGCTGATCGGATCTCTGAGTGGCACCGGTACGCTGACGTTGGCCGACGCAGATATCGCAGGTCTCGATCCCGGGGCTTTTGCAGCCGCCATCCGTGCGGTCGATCAAGGCTTGCCGCTCGATGGCATCCGCATACGGGATCTTGTTGCCCCCGCGCTGGATGGCGGCGCGCTGTCGGTCCGGATCGCAGAGGCGCCGTTCACCGTGAGTGGCGGCCAGGTCCGCTTCGGAACGCTGGTGGCGCATGCGGACAATGCCGGCGTGACTATGTCGGGCGTGCTCGACCTGGCGGAACAGACACTCGACTCGCGGATCGTTCTGACGGGAGACAATGCCGCAACATCGGTCGGCCGTCCTGAGATATCGATGCAGATCAAGGGGCCGGTTGCGGCGCCCGCGCGCAACATCGATGTCGCGGCATTGACCGGCTGGCTTGCGCTGCGCGCTGTCGAGCAACAGTCGAAAAAGCTGGAAGCGATTGAACAGGGGCGTGCGCCCCCTGTGACATCGTCAGTGCCCTCGGCAGTTCCGGTGTCGCCGCCGGTCACCTTGCCTGAGCGCCCACAGGTTTTGCCGCGCACGCGCCCGTCGGCAGAGGTTCGCACACCGTCCGCATCCGTTCCGTCGGTGGCGCCATTGCCGCCGCCGATCGATATCAGGCCCGCACCCGGATTCGCACCTGCGCCGAGCGACACGCGGCCACAGATTCGGCCGGCGCCACAGATCCGCGCACCGTTGCCGCGCGAATCGAGCTTCTAGATTTTGTCAGTCTGCGCGCAGTCCCGAGGCCGCCACGCGCGGCATTTCGCGATGGTTGCCTGTCTCGGTTTCGCGCTGTCCCCGATAGTGATCCAGCACAAACAGCCGGATGGCCGACGACAGATTGCCGTGTTTGCGCTGGGAATCGATGCTGGCGACGAGGTCGGAGAGGGTTTGCTCGTTCTGGTCAGCGATCTCCTTCAACCCTTTCCAGAAAGCATCCTCAAGACTCACGCTCGTCTTGTGGCCCGCGATCACGATAGACCGCTTCACGACCGGTGATTTCATTGGCCTCTCCGTCTCCAAGCCGGTGCCGGTCGAGATCGCTGGCGAACTTGTCTTTGCGCGCTTTTTCCGCTGCGCGCTCCGCCTTCGATCGGCCGTGAATGGACCGGTTTTCAGCAGCCTGCTTGTCCCGCAGCTGTCTGTCGGCCCGTTTACGCACCCCTCGAAGATTGACAACGTCGCCCATCGTTATCGACCGGTTTGCACCGGTTATGAACGGACCCCCTCGGGCCCCTTCCAACAGGCACATACGGGCTGTTGAATGCGCCAACAGCGTGGCGTTGAAAAGGCGGAATTAGGCATCGCACAAAAATGCAGTTGGTTTTAACTTAATCAGACACACTGCATTTGAAGGATTAATTCGGTCGGGTCATTTTTTCGGGCCGCACCAGCCGGTCAAATTCCTTTTCCGACACAAATCCGCCACGAACCGCTTCCTCTCGCAGCGTCGTCCCGCGCTGGTGCGCAAGTTTTGCGACCTTGGCGGCGTTGTCGTAGCCGATTTTGGGAGCGAGTGCCGTCACCAGCATGAGCGAGCGCTCCATCAGTTCCTTGATGCGCTTCTCGTCCGCTCTGATGCCGACGACGCAATTGTCGGTGAAGGAGCGGCTGGCATCCGCGAGCAGGCGGATCGATTGCAGCATGCAATAGGCAAGCACCGGCTTGAAGACGTTGAGTTCGAAGTGCCCCTGGCTCGCCGCCATCGTGATGGCGGTGTGGTTTCCGAAGACCTGACAGCACACCATTGTCAGCGCTTCGGCCTGGGTCGGGTTGACTTTTCCGGGCATGATCGACGACCCGGGCTCGTTTTCCGGGAGAATCAATTCTCCGAGGCCGGAGCGGGGGCCGGAGCCGAGCAGGCGGATGTCATTCGCAATCTTGAACAGCCCGGTGGCCAGTGCGTTCAGCGCCCCATGCACGAATACATATGCCTCGTGCGCCGCGAGGGCCTCAAACTTGTTCGGCGCCGAGACGAACGGAAGCCTGGTGATCTCGGCGACGCGCCGCGCAAAAAGCTTTGCGAATTGCGGCTTGGAGTTGAGACCGGTGCCGACCGCGGTGCCGCCCTGTGCGAGCGGATAGAGATCTTTCAGCGCCAGCTTGATGCGGACGATGCCGGACTTGACTTGCGCGGCGTAGCCGGAAAATTCCTGTCCGAGCGTCAGCGGCGTTGCATCCTGCGTATGCGTCCGGCCGATTTTTACGATCCTGGCGAATTCTTTTTCCTTCTTGGCGAGCGCCGCATGCAGATGCTCGAGTGCCGGCAACAGGCGGTGCACGATTTCCTGCGCGGCGGCAATATGCATTGCGGTCGGAAAGGAGTCGTTCGACGACTGACTCATGTTGACGTGATCGTTCGGATGTACCGGCTTTTTCGATCCAGGCTCGCCGCCGAGCATCTGGATCGCGCGGTTCGAGATCACTTCATTCACATTCATATTGCTTTGCGTACCGGAGCCGGTCTGCCAGACTACCAGCGGAAAGTTATCGTCGAGCTTACCGTCGATCACTTCCTGTGCCGCCTGCACGATGGCGCGCCCGCGCTTGCGGTCGAGCGTGCCCAGCTTGACGTTGGTTTCGGCGGCCGCGCGCTTGACGATGGCCAGCGCGCGAACGAGCGCGATCGGCATGCGCTCCTCGCCGATACGGAAATTATTGCGGGACCGCTCTGTCTGGGCGCCCCAGTGGCGGTCATGCGCGACCTCGATGGGTCCGAAACTGTCGCTTTCCGTGCGCGTCTTCATCGCGGCCGGCCGCGGCTATTTCTTGCGGAAACGGTCGAGCCGGACCACTTCGCCTTTCGGTTTGTCGGGGGCCGGATTGCCGGTCTGTGGCTCGTTTGCGGGCGTGTCTACCACAGGTTTTGGCAGCGTCTCGTGCTCTGCGCGCTTGGCGATGCCGGGCGCAACTGTGGGAAGCGCGGCCGAAGACGGCGCTTGCACCTCATGTTGATCGCTGTCGGACGTCGCATCCGTGCCGGATTCGATCGTCTCGAATTGCAGCCCGAACTGCACGGAGGGATCGAAGAAGCCCTTGATTGCCGCGAAAGGAACCACCAGCCGTTCGGGCACACCGCCAAAGGAGAGGCCGACCTCGAAGCCTTCCTCGTCGACACTGAGATCCCAGAACTGGTGCTGCAGGATGATCGTGATTTCCTCGGGATATTGTTCCCGCAGCCGGGCGGAGATGCGGACGCCCTCGGCGCTGGTATCGAAGGAAATGTAAAAATGATGATCGCCGGGCAGCCCGTTCTTGGCGGCATCGGCCAGAACATGGCGGACGACCCCGCGCAGGGCCTCCTGGGCCAGCAGGTCGTAGCGGATATGATCGACGGCCATGGTGGCGGCGGAGCCCTTCGGTTGCGGAGATTCGCGTCGCCGGATGCTAACGCTCCTGCTGTCGGACGTCAGCCTCGTAAATCCGGCTTTGCAGAAGTGGGGGCTTCTGTTGCCAGGTGCCCCCGGACCCCGCCTGACGGAGCTTAACCCGTCAGGGCTTTAGATCGGTCTTTCAGACTGCCTTACGCAGCCTGAGCAACCGGAGCATAGTTGTCATTGGCAACTATACGATTGGCCCGATAACGGCGGTACCATGCCGGGCAAAAGCACGCCTTTTACGCCCTCGTCGATCCTGTTTCGCCCCCGCCAAAACACAGTTCCCCTGTGTTTTGGTGGAGGCGCCGGGTACTGCCCCCGGGTCCGAAAGGTTTATTACGACGGCCGTTTATCGCCATAGCCGGCTTGCGCCGGCAGCGAAGAATATAGGCAAGGACGGGACCGGAAAAAAGGGCGCTTCGAAGTCTCCGTGCATCCAGGCGATGCGGTATGACTTGGTCCATTATTATAGTGCCGCCGCACTGCGAAATGACCGCATTCAGTGTTCGCTGTTTGACCGCACCGCCGAGGGATTGCATGTCACACGGGCAGGCTACCGTCGCGGATTTGCAGCTTGCCGCTCGCGGGGTGCTTGCCAGATATCTCGCCTTAGCTCACAAAAGCCGCTTCCGGTCTGCGAAGTCGATCTGCTAGAGAGACTTCAAATTGTCATAAAAACCAGAGGCGGGAGGGCTGATGGCCGACGCTGGGCAATCGACGGGGGCGCGCAAGCTGATACGCAATCCGCAGGATTTTTACGGCGGTCTGGTATTGGCGGCGTTTGCGTTATTTACGCTGTGGGCTGGCAGCGATCTTCCGGGCATGCGCGGCTTTGCTTTCGGTCCCGGCACAGCGCCAAGATTGTTCGGTGTATTGCTGCTCGGCACCGGCCTCGCCATCGCCGTGATGGGATTTTTCACGGATGGGCCGCCGCTCGAGAGATACGGCGTGCGTGGCCCCGTGCTCTTCATTGTCTCGGTGGTTTTTTTCGCGGCAGCCATCCGCCCGCTCGGCCTGATCATTGCGGCGTTCGTCACGATCATGATTGCGGCGGGCGCGACCAAGGAAGTCCGCTGGATAGAAAGTCTGATCTGGGCGGTTATCCTGACCGTCTTCTGCGTGCTCCTGTTTGTGTACGGTCTGAAGCTTCCGCTTCAGCTCTGGCCAAGGTTCTGATCGGTCATGCTTGAGCTTCTCAACAATATCGCGTTCGGCCTGAGCGTCGCCGCCACGCCGACCAACCTGATGCTCTGTCTGATCGGCGCCCTGGTCGGCACCCTGATCGGGGTGCTCCCCGGCATCGGTCCGGTGGCGACGATCGCGATGCTGCTGCCGATCACCTACGGGCTGCCGCCCGTCGGCGCGCTGATCATGCTGGCCGGCATTTATTACGGCGCCATGTATGGCGGATCGACCACGGCCATTCTGGTGAATATCCCCGGCGAGTCCGCCTCGGTGGTCACCACGCTGGACGGTCACCAGATGGCCAAGCAGGGGCGCGCCGGCCCGGCGCTGGCCATCGCCGCCATCGGCTCATTCTTCGCAGGCTGTGTCGCCACTGTCGTGATCGCTGCCGCTGCCGCGCCCTTGACCAGCGTCGCACTGCTGTTCGGTCCGGCCGAGTATTTCTCGCTGATGGTCCTGGGCCTGATCTTTGCGGTCGTGCTCGCCAAGGGCTCGGTGTTGAAAGCCATCAGCATGATCCTGTTCGGGCTGGTGCTGTCCATGGTCGGCTCCGACCTCGAGACCGGCGCAGGCAGAATGAATTTCAACATTCCCGAAATGGCGGACGGCATAGGGTTCGTCGTGATCGCGATGGGCGTGTTCGGTTTCGCCGAAGTGCTGCGCAATCTCGAAGTCACGCACAGCCGTGAAGTCGTGAATGCGAAGATCACCGGCCTGATGCCGACGCGGGCCGATCTGATCCAGGCCGCTCCGGCCATTGGCCGCGGCACCGTGCTTGGCTCGTTGCTTGGCATCCTGCCCGGCGGCGGTTCGATCATCGCTGCTTTCGCCGCCTATACGCTGGAAAAGAAGATCGCGGCTGATCCGAAGCGCTTCGGACGCGGCGCCATCGAAGGCGTGGCCGCGCCGGAAACGGCGAACAACGCAGCGTCGCAAACCTCGTTCATTCCGCTGCTGACGCTCGGCATTCCGCCGAATGCGGTGATGGCGCTGATGGTCGGCGCCATGACCATTCACGGCATCGTGCCGGGGCCGCAGGTCATGACCAAGCAGCCCGACCTGTTCTGGGGCATGATCGCCTCGATGTGGCTCGGCAATCTGATGCTCTTGATCATCAATCTTCCGCTGGTGGGCGTGTGGGTCCGTCTGCTGCGTGTGCCTTACCGGCACCTGTATCCGATGATCCTGATCTTCTGCTGCATCGGCGTCTACTCGGTGAACAACGCGCCGGCTGACGTCTACATGACTGCCGCGTTCGCTCTCGTGGGCTATTGGCTGGTCAAGCACGATTTCGAGCCGGCGCCCATGCTGCTCGGCTTCGTGCTCGGGCCTCTCATGGAGGAAAACCTGCGCCGCGCCATGCTGATCGGCCGCGGCGATCCCACGGTATTCCTGACCCGGCCGATCTCGGGCACGCTGCTGGCGATTGCAGCCATTTTGCTGCTCGTGTCGGTGATGCCGGCGATGCGCAAGAAGCGCGACGAAGTGTTCGTCGAATAGGCGATCAGACCGTCGGTTGCATGCAATTCGGGGCCGGTCCGCTCCTCACGGGCCGGCCCTTGCATTCAGTTGCGCCGGCGGTCTTCGCGCTGGCGCAACGGTCCGACTTCGGCTATCTCCCCCGGCTTAATAACGCCGCATTCGGCGGTGTTAGACGGGTTGTGTACTCCCTGGGAGGTTTTGCATGCGTATTATGTCCCGTCTGGCCGGGCTTCTGGCTGGCGCTGTTCTTCTGACGACTGCCGTGCCGGCCATGGCGCAGGCCGATTATCCGGCGCGCCCGATCACCCTGATCGTTCCGTTCGCCGCGGGCGGCCCGACCGACATTGTGGCGCGCATCGTCGCCGATCACATGTCGAAGACGCTGGGCCAGCAGCTGGTGATCGAAAACGTCGTCGGCGCCGGCGGAACGACCGCCTCGACGCGCGCGATGCGTGCGACCAACGACGGCTATACGATCATCATGGGCCACATGGGCACACACGCCGCCTCGGTCGCGCTGTATCCCAAGCTGGCCTATCACCCGGCAAAGGATTTCGAGCCGATCGGCCTTGCTGCCGGCACGCCGGTCCTCATCGTCGCCAAGAAGGACTTCCCCGCGAAGGACCTGAAGGAATTCGTGTCTTACGTGAAGGCGAATGTGGACAAGCAGAATATGGCGCATGCCGGCGTCGGTTCGGTGTCGTTCACGACCTGCCTCCTGCTCAATTCGATCATGGGCGTGAAGCCGACCTCGATTCCATTCCAGGGCACCGGCCCGGCGCTGAATGCGCTGGTCGGCGGTCAGGTCGATTACATGTGCGACCAGATCGTCAATCTCGTTCCGCAGATCAAGGCCGGCAACATCAAGGCCTATGCGATCGGAACGCTGGAGCGCAATCCGGCTCTTCCGGATGTTCCGACTTCAAAGGAAGCGGGCCTGCCGGAATTCCAGGCTGTTGCCTGGAACGCGTTGTTCGCGCCCAAGGACACGCCGAAGCCGATCCTCGACAAGCTCAGCGCCGCGCTCGACAAGGCGCTGGATGACGAAGGTACCCGCAAGCGGCTGCTCGATCTCGGCAGCGATATCCCGGGCAAGGATCGCCGCGGTCAGGCGGCACTGGCAAAGCTGGTGAGCAGCGAGATCGACCGGTGGTCGCCGATCATCAAGGCGTCCGGCATCACCCAGTGAGCCGTTCGCCACAGGAACCTGTTGAAGGGCGGTCTTCGACCGCCCTTTTTCTTTGAAATCGCGGCGAAAAAAGCTCTGCTTCGCAGGTGGGCCGGAGCAGCCTATATTTCAGGCCAAGCGAGTCGAACGAACGAGGCGCCGCAATGCGTCAATATCTCGAACTGATGGAGCATGTGCTCGCTGACGGCGTGGAGAAGCGCGATCGCACCGGCACCGGGACGCTGTCGGTTTTCGGCCATCAGATGCGCTTCGATCTCGATGAGGGCTTTCCGCTGCTCACCACGAAGAAGCTGCATGTGAAATCCATTATACACGAGCTGCTCTGGTTTCTGGCCGGCGACACCAATATCAGATATCTCAACGAGAACGGCGTTCGCATCTGGGACGAATGGGCGGACGAGAACGGCGATCTTGGCCCGGTCTATGGCCGGCAATGGCGGTCCTGGGCGACGCCGGATGGCGGAACGATCGACCAGATCGGCAATGTCGTCGACGCCATCAGGCGCAATCCCGATTCACGCCGATTGATCGTGAGCGCGTGGAATCCGGCGGATGTCGACCGCATGGCGCTGCCGCCCTGCCATTGCCTGTTCCAGTTCTATGTGGCGCGCGGGCGGCTGTCCTGCCAGCTCTATCAGCGGTCCGCCGATATTTTCCTCGGCGTGCCTTTCAACATCGCATCCTATGCGTTGCTCACCATGATGATGGCGCAGGTTACAGGTCTCAAGCCCGGCGACTTCATCCATACTTTCGGCGACGCGCATCTCTATCTCAACCACGTCGAGCAGGCGCATCTGCAATTGTCGCGTGCGCCGCGTGCGCTGCCGGCGATGAGGATCAATCCGGACGTGAAGAATCTGTTCGCCTTCCGCTACGAGGATTTCACGCTGGAAAACTACGACCCGCATCCGCACATCAAGGCCGAGGTTGCGGTGTGACCGAAGCCGGAGCGCGTCCAGCCGCGGCGTCACGGCCTATCGACATTGTCCTCGTCGTCGCCGTCGCCGAAAACGGCGTGATTGGTCGCGACAACTCGATGCCGTGGCGCATCAAATCCGACCTGCAATATTTCCGCTCGGTCACGATCGGCCGGCCGGTGGTGATGGGCCGCAAGACGTTTCAGTCCATCGGCCGGCCGCTCCCGCGTCGTACTAACATCGTTGTCAGCCGTGATCGCTCCTATGCAGCCGCGGGCGTTCTGGCGGCGACCGACCTCGGCAAAGCGCTGGAAGCCGCACGTGGCGATGCCTTGCGCCGGAACGCGGATTCCATCGCGATCATCGGTGGAACGGAGATTTTCCGGCAGACGCTGCCTTTCGCTAACCGTCTCCTGGTCACGGAGGTGCATGCAAAGCCGGAGGGTGATACTTACTTGCCTGAGATCGATCCGAAGCTGTGGCGCGAAACCGAGCGTCAGCCGCAGCCCAAGGGTCCGGACGACGAATATGGCTTTAGTTTCGTGACCTACGAGCGCTCGGGCGCGGCATGAACGCGCGTTGTAAGGGGGCGTCCGCTCCCCTATAACCCCGGGCCGGGAAACAGGGCTGCCGGCCGAAAGTCCGGTTCTGCTCAAGGAGATATTGCGATGCCGTGGAGCAATCAGGGCGGCGGGCCCTGGGGTTCGGGCCCCAAGGGCCCTTGGGGGTCTGGTCCTCAATCGGGGGGAGGCTCGACACCGCCCGATCTGGAAGACCTGCTGCGCCGCAGCCAGGACAAGCTGAAAAACGTCTTGCCCGGCGGCAATCTCGGCGGCCGCGGCTTTCTGTTGCTGGCGGTATTGGGCCTTCTGGTCTGGAGTCTGTCCGGCTTCTTCATTGTCCAGGCCGGCGAACTCGGCGTCGTTCTTCGTTTCGGTAAATACGTCCGCGATGTCCCCGCCGGCTGGGGCTATCACCTGCCATATCCGATCGAGACCGTCGTTAAGCCGAATATCGAACGGATCAGCGCGATCACGGTGGGCATGCGCACCGTCGACGATGTGCGCCGCGGCTCCGCCACCCGCGATGTGCCGGAGGAAAGCCTGATGCTGACTGGCGACGAGAATATCGTCGATGTCGATTTCACGGCGTTCTGGAAGATCAAGCCGAACGAGGCGGGCAATTATCTGTTCAACATCCAGAATCCCGAAGGGACGGTGAAGGCGGTCGCGGAAAGCGCCATGCGCGAAGTGATCGGCCGCTCCAACATCCAGCCGATCCTGACCGGCGCGCGGCAGAACATCGAAAATGCCGTGCACGATCTGATGCAAAAGACCCTGGACGAATACCGCGCCGGCATTCTGATCACGCAGGTGCAGCTGCAGAAAGTCGATCCGCCCGCTCAGGTCATCGACGCCTTCCGCGATGTGCAGGCGGCCCGCGCCGACCTCGAGCGTGCGCAGAACGAGGCGCAGACCTATGCCAACCGGGTCGTGCCGGAGGCCCGCGGCCGCGTTGCGCAGATCATTCAGGCTGCCGAAGCCTACCGGGAGCAGACGGTGGCGGAAGCGACCGGTCAGACCTCGCGCTTTCTCAAGGTCTATGAAGAATACGCCCGGGCGCCGGTAGTCACGCGGCAGCGCATGTATCTCGAAACCATGGAGCGGCTGTTCGGTGGCACCGACAAGATCATTCTCGACGCCGGTGCAGGAAATAGTGGCGTCGTTCCGTACCTTCCTCTGAATGAAATCGGTCGGCCGCAGCAGGCGCCACAGCAGCAGCCGCAACGCCGCACGGGAGTTGCACAATGAGGTTCGGAGTCGTAGGAGGCGTGGCCCTCGTTCTCGCGATCATTGCCGCGGTCGTTGCCTACAGCGCGATGTTCGCGGTCTATCAGACGCAGCAGGCCCTGGTCTTGCGCTTTGGCCAGCCGCGCGACGTGATCAAGGATGCCGGACTGCATTTCAAGATGCCGTTCATCGAAAACGTCATTTATATCGACAAGCGCATTCTCGATCTCGAGAATCCTGCCCAGGAAGTGATTGCTTCCGACCAGAAACGTCTGGTGGTCGATGCGTTCGCCCGCTACCAGATTGTCGATCCGCTGCGCTTCTATCAGGCCGTCGGCACCGTTCAGGGTGCCAATGCCCAGCTTGCGCAATTGCTGAACTCCGCGCTGCGCCGCGTGCTCGGCGAATCTTCGTTCCAGGCCGTGGTGCGGGACGATCGCAGCGCACTCATGAACCGCATCCGCGAGCAGCTCGATCGCGAAGCGGAACGTTACGGCATCAACGTGGTGGACGTGCGTATCCGCCGCGCCGATCTCCCGGAACAGAACAGCCAGGCGGTGTATCAGCGGATGCAGACCGAGCGTCAGCGCGAAGCCGCGGAGTTCCGTGCACAGGGCGCCCAGCGCGGGCAGGAAATCCGGTCGCGTGCCGACCGCGACGTGACGGTTCTAATCGCCGATGCCACGTCCAAGTCCGAACAGATCCGCGGTGAGGGCGACGCTACGCGCAACCGCATCTTTGCCGAGGCGTTCAGCCGCGACGTCGATTTCTTCTCGTTCTACCGGTCAATGCAGGCCTACGAGGCAGGGCTGAAGCACAACGACACGCGCATGGTGCTGAAGCCGGATTCGGACTTCTTCCGCTATTTCGCAGACCCGAGCGGCAAGCCGCGTGACGGCTCGGCGAGCGCGCCAGCACAGGCCAACCCGCCGCGCTGAACGAACGTTACCGGGGGCGGGTGCGCACGGATTTGGGGGATGTCCGATTTTCTTGTCGCACTCGGCCTTGTTTTCGTTCTGGAAGGTTTGCTCTTCGCTGCCTTTCCCGACTGGACCAAGCGCGCCATGGCGAGCGTGATGGAAGCGCCGGACAGCGCGCTGCGAATCGTCGGCATCGCGTCCGCCCTGATCGGGGTGCTGCTGATCTGGGTGATCCGCGGCTAGGCACGGTACACGCCTTTGTGAGCGGCTGACGGTTGCCGTTCAGGCCGCTTTTCCGCCCCAATCCGTACCCTTATTGCCACAAGCGGGCTGACCCTTGCGCCGTGGCCGTGGCAGGGGCAGTGTGAGCCAAAGCCGCCGCTGCTGGAGATCCGAACATCATGTCCGCCTATGCCGCCCGACCTGTTGAAACCGCGCGACGTTCCCTGCTCGCGGCGCTGGCTGCCGCCGCGCTGATGCTGCCGCAATTGTCCGATCCCGCCTCGGCGCGCGGGCCCGAGGGCATCGCGGACGTTGCCGAAACGGTGATCGACGCCGTGGTCAATATCTCAACCTCGCAGAAGGTCGAGGCGCGGCCGAATAGCCAAGGCGGCCAGCAGGGGCAGAACCAGACGCCGCAAGTGCCGCCGGGATCGCCTTTCGAGGAGTTTTTCGAGGAATTCTTCAAGAACCGCCGTGGCCCGGGCGGGCAGGGCGAGAACCAGAACCGTGCGCCGCGCCGCGTCAATTCGCTCGGTTCGGGCTTTGTGATCGACGCAGCGGGTCTTGTCGTCACCAACAATCACGTCATCGCCGAAGCCGATGAAGTCACCGTGGTCTTCAACGACGGCTCGCGTCTGAAGGCCGACATCGTCGGCCGCGACCAGAAGACCGATCTTGCGCTGCTGAAGGTGAAGCCGGAGAAGCCGCTGAAGGCGGTGAAGTTCGGCGACTCCGAAAAGCTGCGCCTCGGCGAGTGGGTGATCGCCATCGGCAATCCGTTCAGCCTCGGCGGCTCGGTGTCGGCCGGCATCGTGTCGGCGCGCAACCGCGACATCAATTCCGGTCCCTATGACAATTACATCCAGACCGACGCCGCCATCAACCGCGGCAATTCCGGCGGCCCACTCTTCAACCTGAATGGCGAAGTCATCGGCGTGAACACGGCGATCATCTCTCCCTCCGGCGGTTCGATCGGCATCGGTTTTGCCGTGCCGTCGAAGACGGTGGTGTCCGTGATCGACCAGCTGCGCGAATTCGGCGAAACCCGCCGCGGCTGGCTCGGCGTACGCATCCAGGAGGTGACCGACGACATCGCCGAGACCCTCGGCCTGAAGCCGGCGCGCGGCGCGCTGATCGCCGGCGTCGACGATCGCGGACCGGCCAAGCCCGCCGGCATCGAGCCGGGTGATGTTGTCGTCAAGTTTGACGGCAAGGACGTGAAGGCCATGCGCGATCTGCCGCGCATCGTTGCCGATACCGCGGTCGGCAAGGAAGTCGAGGTCATCATTGTCCGCAAGGGCAAGGAAGAGCGCAAGACCGTGAAGCTCGGCCGGCTCGAGGATGGCGAGAAGCCGCAGCCAGCCTCCGCCCGCTCGACCACGCCGCAGGACAAGGAAAAGACGGTCGTCAAGAAGGCGCTGGGACTCGACCTCGCCAACATCTCCGACGAGCTGCGCAAGCGCTACAAGATCAAGGACACGATCAAGGGCGTGGTGATCACCGCGATCGATCCTTCCTCGGCGGCGGCTGAGAAGCGACTGTCGATCGGCGACGTGATCGTCGAGGTCGCGCAGGAAGCGGTCGCCAATGCCGACGACTTCCAGAAAAAGATCGACAAGCTGAAGAAGGATGGCCGCAAGTCGGCGCTGCTGTTGGTCGCCAACGCGGCCGGCGAGCTGCGCTTTGTGGCGCTGAGCCTGCAATAGGCCCGCCGCGCCGCGGGATATGGCGGTCTATGTTGACGAGCCGATCTGGTCTTGGCAGGGGCTGCGCTGGTGCCATCTGCTCGCCGACAATATCGACGAGCTGCACCGCTTTGCCGCGGCGCTCGGCGTCAAGCGCACATCCTATCAGGGGCCGCCCAAGACCAGGGCGCCGCATTACGATCTGACCGGCTATGAGCGGCGGCTGGCGATCGCGCGCGGCGCCGTCGCCGTCACCCGCCAGGAGATTGTCATGGTGCTGCGACGTGTCCGCCCGCAAGCGGGCTGACGCTTCGTCCTACGAAGCAGCAAAGTCCTCGCGCCGGTATCCCTGGATGTAAAGCAGCGCGGTGAGATCGCCGTGATCGATGCGCGCATGCGCGGCGGCGGCGACCGCGGGCTTGGCGTGATAGGCGACGCCGAGGCCGGCGCGCTGGATCATGGCGAGATCGTTGGCGCCGTCGCCGACCGCCAGCGTTTCCGTCAACGGCACCTGCAGATAGCGCGCAAGTTCGAGCAGCGTGTCGAGCTTGGCTTCGCGGCCGAGCACCGGTTCCTCGACTTTCCCGGTCAGTTTGCCGTCCTCGATCAGCAATGTGTTGGCGTGGTTCTCGTCGAAGCCGATCATCTCGGCGACGCGCTGTGTGAACAGCGAGAAGCCGCCGGAGACGAGGCAGGTATGGGCGCCGTGCCGCTTCATGGTTTTGACGAGGACGCGGGCGCCGGGGGTGAGGGTGATGCGGTTGGCGATCACGTCGTCGATGACACTTGCCGGCAGGCCCTTGAGCAGGGCCACGCGCTCCCGCAGGGCCGGCTCGAAGGCGATCTCCCCCCGCATCGCGCGCTCGGTGATGGCCGAGACATGCGCCTTCAGCCCGACCAGATCAGCCAGTTCGTCGATGCATTCCTGCCCGATCATGGTGGAATCCATATCGGCGACGAACAGCTTCTTGCGCCGTTGCGCGGCCGGCTGGACGACTACGTCGACGGCTGCACCGGCCAGCGCGTCAAGGACCGTCTCTGCGAGCTGGCGTTGGTCAGCGCCGGTTTCCGGGGTAAAGGGAATGTCGGCGGCAATGTCCCGATCGAGCCAGACAGTGGCGCGCGCATCGGGCAGGCTCTCGCCTGCGCGGACGAGGAGGTCGTCGCTGAGAGCGGACGCCGGGCTGATCAGGGTCGCAACGTGAGTCATGCAATGGGCGATCGGGCCATGAATCGAGAACCGGAGCGGCGTCCGGACGCGGTGCTTATTGCAGGGCCCACCGCCAGCGGCAAGTCTGCGCTCGCGCTGGAACTGGCCGAGCGTCTGCGCGGCGCGGTGATCAATGTCGACTCGATGCAGGTCTACCGCGACCTGCGCATCATCACCGCGCGTCCTGCGCCGGAAGAAGAGGCACGGGTGCCGCACCGTCTTTACGGCCATGTCGACGCCGCGGAGAATTATTCAGTCGGCCGCTGGCTGCGCGATGCGCGCGAGGTTCTGTCCGAAATCCGCCGGTCGGGCCTGCTCCCCATTCTGGTCGGCGGCACCGGCCTCTACTTCAAGGCGCTGACAACCGGACTGGCGGCCATTCCGCCCATCGATGCCGACATCAGGGCGCAGCTGCGCGCGCGGCTGGATGGGGAAGGCGTCGAGGCGCTGCATATGCAATTGCAGCAATGCGATCCCGACAGCGCCGCGCGTGTCATGCCGCGTGACCGTTCGCGCATCCTGCGTGCGCTGGAAGTGGTGCAGGCGACGGGCCGCACGATATCCGACTGGCATCGCGAGGGTCTGCCGCCGCTGATCGCACCCGAGCGCGCGATCAAGGTGTTCCTGACGCCCGCGCGCGACGAACTGACACGGCGGATCGAAAGACGTTTCGACCTGATGCTGGAGGCCGGCGCAGTCGAGGAGGTGAAGGCGCTCGCCGCGCGCAATCTTCCGGACCATCTGCCGGCGATGAAGGCGCATGGTGTGCCCTGGCTGTGTAAATATCTGCGCGGCGCCATCTCGCTCGAGGAGGCTGCGGCGGGGGGCAAGATGGACACGCGCCGCTATGCCAAGCGGCAGGTGACCTGGTTCCGCAACCAGATGCCGGACTGGCTTTGGGTCAAACCGGAGGAGGGGCTGGTCGCCATTTTGACCGCCATGCCGGTGGAGGGCGCCGCGCGCCCCCCTATTTGACCTGGGTCTTCAGCCATTCATCGATCTGCCGGTCGGCGGCCTCCCGATCGATGCCATAGCGGGCCTGAATGAAGCCGTTCAACGCCTCGCGGCGGCCTTGGGCCTGCTGGATCTCGTTATTGGTCAGCTTGCCCCAACGCTGCTTGACGCTGCCCTTGAAGCGCTTCCAGTTGCCGGCGATCTTGTTCCAGGCAACCGTTCGCAACGGGTCCTTGGCCGCCGCGGGCGCCGGCTGGGCGGCCGCAGGCTGCTGTGCCTGGGCCGTGAGCGGCCCCTGCAGCAGGGCGAAGCCGACAAGGGCCGGCAGGATCATTCTTATGCGCATATGGCCCTCCCGGCCCTGTTCCGATCTCTCCGGATGGATTATTAATGGCCTGCGTGGCTCTCGTCAGCGTTTGGTTGCCTGACTGCGGCTTGACCGCGCTGGCGGATGCCTATATAGAACCGCGAAATCTTCGGTCCGGACAGAACCATGTTGCGCAATTTTATTTCGCTTATTGTAGTAGGAAGGCGCATCGCCGGGGGATGACCTCATCCCGCGATGGGCGGTGCGCTGTCAGGGTCCCTTCGGGACCCTTTTTGATTCCGGACCACACCTCAAACCCGCTAAAGACCAGACCGCGTTCGAGTGGAGCAAAGCATGACAAAGGAAATGACCGGGGCCGAAATGGTCATCGAGGCGCTCGCAGACCAGGGCGTGAAACACATTTTCGGATACCCCGGCGGCGCCGTGCTGCCGATCTATGACGCGCTGTTCCAGCAGGACAAGGTCCGCCACATCCTCGTGCGCCACGAGCAGGGCGCGGTGCATGCCGCGGAAGGCTACGCGCGCTCGACCGGCAAGGTCGGCTGCGTGCTGGTGACGTCGGGTCCGGGCGCGACCAATGCCGTCACCGGTCTCACCGACGCGCTGATGGATTCCATCCCGCTGGTTTGCATCACCGGCCAGGTGCCGACGCATCTGATCGGCAATGACGCCTTCCAGGAATGCGACACGGTCGGCATCACGAGGCCATGCACCAAGCACAATTATCTGGTGAAGAGCATTGCCGACCTGCCGCGCGTGCTGCATGAAGCTTTCTACGTTGCAGCGAATGGCCGTCCGGGGCCGGTGGTGATCGACATCCCGAAGGATATCCAGTTCGCCAGAGGCGTCTATACGGGCCCGACCAACGTCAAGCACAAGACCTATACGCCCCGGCTCAAGGGCGACATGGACAAGATCAAGGCGGCGGTCGAACTGATGGCCAGGGCGAAGCGCCCAGTCTTCTACACGGGCGGCGGCGTCGTCAATTCGGGCAACGAGGCGACGCATCTGCTCCGCGAACTGGTGAAGCTGACCGGTTATCCCATCACCTCAACGCTGATGGGACTCGGCGCGTATCCCGCCGCCGATCCGCAATGGCTGGGCATGCTCGGCATGCACGGCACCTATGAAGCCAATTGGGTGATGCACGATTGCGACGTGATGATCTGCATCGGTGCGCGCTTCGACGACCGCATCACCGGACGGCTCGACGCGTTTGCGCCGAACTCCAAGAAAATTCATGTCGATATCGACCCGTCCTCGATCAACAAGAACGTGAAGGTCGATATCGGCATCGTCGGCGATTGCGGCCACGTGCTCGATGACATGATCCGCATCTGGCGCGGCACCAACGCCAAGCCGGACAAGGCGGCTTTGGCCGAGTGGTGGAAGCAGATCGACAAGTGGCGCGCTCGCAAGTCGCTGAGCTACCGGAACTCCGACGAGATCATCAAGCCACAATACGCGATCCAGCGGCTGTTTGAACTGACCAAGGACAAGGACACCTACATCACCACCGAAGTCGGCCAGCACCAGATGTGGGCGGCGCAGTTCTACCAGTTCCAGGAGCCGAAGCGCTGGATGACCTCGGGCGGGCTTGGCACGATGGGCTATGGCGTGCCCGCAGCGGTCGGGGTGCAGATGGCGCATCCCGATTCGCTCGTAATCGACATCGCCGGCGAAGCGTCGGTGCTGATGACGATCCAGGAAATCTCGACGGCGGTGCAGTACCGCCTGCCGATCAAGATTTTCATTCTCAACAACCAGTATATGGGCATGGTGCGCCAGTGGCAGGAGCTGCTGCACGGCGGACGCTATTCGGAAAGCTATTCGGAAGCGCTGCCGGATTTCGTCAAGCTGGCCGAGGCCTATCACGCGGTCGGCATCCGCTGCTCCAAGCCGGGCGATCTCGACGCCGCGATCAAGGAGATGATCGATGTCGAGAAGCCGGTGATCTTCGATTGCGTGGTCGACCAGAACGAGAATTGCTTCCCGATGATTCCGTCCGGCCGGGCGCATAACGAGATGATTCTGGGCGACGCTGCCGAAAGCCTCGACGAGGCGATCACCGAAGAAGGCAGGGTGATGGTCTGATTATCGCCCACCGGCCTGTTTCGGCCTCATGCCGAGGAAGCGGCGGAGCCGTCGTTTCGAAGCATGAGGCCGCCCCCAATCCATCGGACGCGTGCGTTGCGCGCTCCTCAGAATGGAGGCGGAGCAGGGAGGTGGGTTGCTGCAACTGAATTGTGGAAGGGCAAGATCGTGAACGCTCCATCGACATCCCATTATCCAGCGGCGCCTGCGGCGCAAGGCATCGAGTCGCATACGCTCTCGGTGCTGGTCGACAACGAACCGGGCGTCCTGGCGCGGGTGATCGGCCTGTTCTCCGGCCGCGGCTACAATATCGATTCACTGACGGTGTCGGAGACCGAGCACCAGAAGCACGTCTCGCGCATCACCATTGTTACCCGCGGTACGCCCATGGTGATCGAGCAAATTCAGCACCAGCTCGAGCGTCTCGTCCCGGTCCATCGGGTGGTCGATCTGACGGTCGCCGCGCCCTCGATCGAGCGCGAGCTGGCGATGGTCAAGGTGAGGGGCAAGGGCGACCACCGGGTCGAGGCTTTGCGCCTCGCCGATGCCTTCCGCGCCCGGGTGATCGACGCCACCACGGAAAGCTTCGTGTTCGAGATCACCGGCAAGAGCGATAAGATCGAGCAATTCATCGGCCTGATGCTGCCTCTGGGGCTGGTTGAGGTCGCCCGCACCGGCGTCGTCGCCATCAGTCGCGGCCCGGAGGCCATGTAGGTCAGCCATTCCGCAGGCAGGCTTGCCGGGGCGCGTTTAGCCCCCTAGAAGCTGCGCCAAGTCCATCCATTCAAGAAACCGGGGCGGCAGGCCGCCCAAGCTGGGGGTTAAGTACCATGCGCGTTTATTACGACCGCGACGCCGACCTGAACCTGATCAAGGGCAAGAAGGTGGCCGTCATCGGCTATGGCAGCCAGGGCCATGCCCATGCGCTGAACATGCGCGATTCCGGCGTCAAGGACGTCGTCATCGCGCTGCGCAAGGGCTCCGGCTCCGCCAAGAAGGCCGAGGGCGAGGGCTTCAAGGTGATGGACGTGGCCGAGGCCGCCAAATGGGCCGACGTCATGATGATGCTGACCCCCGATGAATTGCAGGGCGACATCTACCGCGACCATTTGCATGCCAACATGAAGCAGGGCGCGGCGCTTCTTTTCGCGCACGGCCTGAACGTGCATTTCAACCTGATCGAGCCGCGCACCGACCTCGACGTGCTGATGGTCGCGCCCAAGGGTCCCGGCCATACCGTGCGCGGGGAATATCTCAAGGGCGGCGGCGTGCCGTGTCTGCTGGCGATCCACAAGGACACGTCCGGCAACGCGCATGACCTCGGCCTGTCCTACGCGTCGGCCATCGGCGGCGGCCGCGCCGGCATCATCGAGACGACCTTCAAGGAAGAATGCGAGACCGACCTGTTCGGCGAGCAGACCGTGCTCTGCGGCGGCCTCGTCGAGTTGATCAAGGCCGGCTACGAGACGCTGGTGGAGGCGGGCTATGCGCCGGAGATGGCGTATTTCGAATGCCTGCACGAGGTGAAGCTGATCGTGGATCTGATCTACGAAGGCGGCATCGCCAACATGAACTACTCGATCTCGAACACCGCCGAATACGGCGAATATGTCACCGGCCCGCGCATCATTACGCCGGAGACCAAGGCGGAGATGAAGCGGGTTCTGAACGATATCCAGTCCGGCAAGTTCACCCGCGACTGGATGCTGGAGAACAAGGTCAACCAGACCTCGTTCAAGGCCACACGCGCCAAGCTCGCGCAGCACGATATCGAGAAGGTCGGCGAGAAGCTGCGCGCCATGATGCCCTGGATCAAGAAGGGTGCCCTCGTCGACAAGGCCAAGAACTGATCGAGTGCTGACATCTGCATACGGACATGGCGGGAAGAGAGCAGATGCGGCAGCATCTGCTCTCGTTATTCGTTTGAGCGCGCATGCCGCGGGCGGCGCCGGAATGGTGAGGTGAGAACACCGCCGCCACGATGCGATTGTTGCACACGTATCGGTAGACAGGCGCAGACTTTCGCGCGACCATGCCCGTGCCGGGCATTCTGTCTGTGGGGGGACCAATGCACGATCGTGAGCTTTTGCTGCAGGTTGTCCGCGACGCCTATGCGGCGCGCGTGCGGGGGGATGTCGATGGCGTGCTGAGCTGTTTCACGCATGACGCCCTCTTCCGGCTGAACGCGGCGCCGCACAATCATGTCACCGCCGTCCATGCGATCGATGGCGGCGAGTTGCGTCGCGCGCTGGCGCAGCTGATCGAGAATTACGAGTTCCGCGACTACGAGGTCGTCGACAGCGTCGTCGAGGGGGACAAGGCGGCCGTGCGCTCCATGTTTACGGTCTGCGCGCGCAAGACCGGCAACGCGGCCAAGACCGAAGTGCTCGATTTGATCGAGTTTCGCGAGGGCAGGATCTGTTCCTTCGCTCAGTTCTTCGATACCGCCTTTGCAAACCATCTGATGGCCGCGCAGGATACGTCCGAGTCGCTGCAAGCGATGGCCTAGCTGCCGCAGCCTCCAGGGCGCTCGGCGCGGCTTTGCATTTGCGGCCGGCCCGGGTAGCTTCGGCGGCAAGGGCGGGGCGCAGGACTTCCGCGATCAAGCTGAGAGGGGAAATGGCCGAAGGTGCGGGTGCATCGATGCGAGCGGCTGCGCGGCAGCCGGCGGCGGAGGCGGTGTCGCTGCGGGATGTGACGATCACGTTCCGGCTGGGCGACAAGGTCGCCTTCACCGCCGTCAACAGCGCCTCCTTGTCCGTCGCCGACGGCGAATTCGTCGCCATTGTCGGCCCCACCGGCTGCGGCAAGTCGACGCTGCTCAATGTCGCCGCCGGGCTGCTCGCGCCGTCGTCCGGGGCCGTGTCGATTTTCGGCAGGCCCTTGAGCGGACTGAACCGGCAGTCCGGTTATCTGTTCCAGGCCGATGCGCTGTTTCCCTGGAAGACGGCCCGCGACAATGTCGCGATCGGCCTGGAAACGGCGGGTGTGCCGTCGGCAAGCGCGAAAGCCAAGGCGCAGGACTGGTTGACGCGGGTCGGTCTCGGCCATTTCGGCGGCCGCTATCCGCACATGCTCTCGGGCGGCCAGCGCAAGCGTGTGGGTCTTGCACAGGTTTTGATCCGCGATCCCAAGATTCTTCTGATGGACGAGCCGTTCGGTCCGCTCGACGCGCAGACCCGGCAGATCATGGGCAATCTCCTGCTCGATCTGTGGAGCGCCGACAGGAAGGCCGTTCTCTTCGTTACCCACGATCTCGAAGAGGCGATCGCGCTCTCCGATCGTGTGGTCATCATGTCGGCGGGACCGGCCGCGCGCATCATCGGCGATTGGAAAGTGCCGCTGCCGCGTCCGCGCGATATTTCTGAAGTGCGGCTCGACAAGGCGTTCCACGATCTGCATCGCGAGATCTGGCAGACGCTCAAGGACGAAGTGCTCAAAGGCTACGCGCAAACGGGGGGCGGGTGATGAATAGATTGATGCTCATCTCCCTCCAGGTCGGCGTCGCGCTGGTCGTGCTCCTCGCCTGGCATCTGCTCACCACCATTCCGATGAGCGACGGCAAGCCGCTGGTTCCCCCGTTCTTCTTCTCCACACCCGGCGATGTCATCGCCCGCATCGTCAAATGGTTCGCCGAAGGCACAATCTGGCGTCATCTGTGGATCACGCTCACCGAGGCCATGCTCGCCTTCGTCATCGGATCGGTCGGCGGCATTCTCGTCGGTTTCTGGTTCGCGCGCCAGCCGCTGATCGCCGCGATCTTCGACCCTTATGTGAAGATGATCAATGCCCTGCCGCGCATCGTGCTGGCGCCGATCTTCACGCTCTGGTTCGGTCTCGGCATCTGGTCGAAGGTGGCGCTCGGCGTCACGCTCGTTTTCTTCATCGTGTTCTTCAACGTCTATCAGGGCGTGCGCGAGGTTAGCCCCACCGTGCTCGCCAACGCCCGCATGCTGGGCATGAACGAGCGGCAATTGATGCGGCATGTCTACTGGCCGTCCGCGCTCTCCTGGATGTTCTCCTCGCTGCACACCTCGGTCGGATTCGCAGTGGTGGGCGCGGTCGTGGGCGAGTATCTCGGCTCGGCAGCCGGTCTCGGCTATCTGATCCTTCAGGCGGAGGGCACCTTCGACATTGCGGGTGTCTTTGCCGGCATGTTCGTGTTGGCGGCATTTGTCATCGTCATCGACGGCGTCGTGACGCTGGTAGAAAAGCGGCTTCTGGTCTGGCGGCCGGCAGCGGCCGATACCCGAACCTGAGGATGCGCCTTTCCAGCGCCGGAACGCTGTTCTATCGTGTTTCAAACGGCCTGGGTCAAAGGCCGCGGGACCAAAAGTGGAGGACTTCATGACAGGAATGCTCATCCGGCGGCTCGTATCGACGTTTGCCGCGCTGGTGCTGATGACCGGCTTTGCGGCCGCGCAGACCAAGGTGACCATCGCTATCGGCGGCGCAAGCTGCCTGTGTTACCTGCCCACCGTTCTCGCCAAGCAGCTTGGCGAATACGAGAAAGCCGGCGTCAATGTCGACATGGTCGACTTCAAGGGCGGCTCGCAGGCGCTCACCGCTGTGCTCGGCGGCAGCGCCGATGTGGTGTCCGGCTATTTCGACCATTGCGTCAATCTCGCCGCCAAGGGCCAGCACCTGCAGGCCTTCGTCGTCTATGATCGCTATCCGGGGCTGGTGCTGGTCGTGTCGCCGAAGCAGACCGGAACGATCAAGTCGGTGAAGGATCTTGCCGGCAAGAAGGTCGGCGTCAGCGCGCCCGGTTCCTCGACGCATTACTTTTTGAACTTCCTGCTCAAAAAGAATGGTGTCGATGCCGGCTCGGTCGGCGTGATCGGAATCGGTCTCGGCGCGACGGCTGTCGCGGCGATGGAGCAGGGCTCTGTCGATGCCGCGATCATGCTTGATCCGGCCGTCACGCAATTGCAGGGGCGCAACAAAGACCTCGCCATCCTCAGCGATACCCGCACCCAGAAGGACAATATCGAGGTCTTCGGTGGCGACTATCCGGGCGGCGCGCTCTATACCAAGGCCGAATGGATCGAGAAAAATCCGAAGGCGGCGCAGGCGCTGGCCAAGGCGATCGTCAATACGCTGAAGTGGATTCACTCGCACACGCCGGAAGAGATCATGGCGAAGATGCCGGAGGAACTGATCGGCGCGGACAAGGCGCTCTATCTCGCCGCGCTCAAGAACACGATCCCCATGTATTCGCAAACCGGCCTGATGGATCCCAAGGGAGCTAAGGCGGTGCTGGATGTCTTCAGCCAGTCGTCCGAGGCTGTGGCCAAGGCCAATATCGATCTGTCGAAGACCTATACCAACAAGTTTGTCGAGGCCGCCGGCAAGACCAACTGAACTTTGTACAACAACCGCGGAATCGTCAGGGCCAGGCTTGTCCCGGGCATCTACGTCTTTAAGAAGGAAGGCGTGGATGTCCGGCATAAAGCCGGGCATGACGGAATTCGCGATGAACCTCCTCTCCGTTCAATCTCACGTCGCCTATGGCCATGTCGGTAACGCGGCCGCCACCTTTCCGCTGCAGCGGATCGGTGTTGAGGTGTGGCCGATCCATACCGTGCAATTCTCCAACCACACAGGCTACGGCGCTTGGACCGGGCAGGTTTTTGACGCGAGCTTGATCGGCGAACTGGTCAAGGGGATCGAGTCGCGCGGTATCCTTGGCACATGCGACGGCGTGCTGTCGGGCTATATGGGCTCAGCCGCGACGGGAGAGGCGATTCTCGACGCGGTATCGCGCGTGAAACAGGCCAACCCGCGGGCGCGCTATTGCTGCGATCCGGTGATCGGAGATGTCGGCCGTGGCGTGTTCGTGCGCGAAGGCATTCCGGAATTCATGAAGGCAAGAGCGGTCGCTGCCGCTGACGTCATTACGCCGAACCAGTTCGAACTGGAGTTTCTGTCCGGCCACAGGACGGTGTCTTTGGCCGGCACGCTGGCGGCCGTCGATGCCGTGCATGACCTGGGACCTCGTCATGTGATGGTCACCTCGCTGCATATTGACGATACGCCGAAGGACAGCCTCGACCTTCTGGCCTCCGGGCCCGACGGCTGTTTCCGCGTGCGCACGCCCCTGCTGCCGATTTCGGTCAACGGCGCGGGCGACGCGGTTGCGGCGCTGTTCTTCGCCCATTTGCTCCGCAGCGGGCACACGGCAGAATCCTTGCAGAACGCGGCCTCGTCCATTTATGGCGTGCTGAAGGCGACGGCGGACAAAGGCGCACGGGAAATCCTGCTGGTCGAGGCGCAGCATGAATTTGTGAAGCCCAGCCAGGTTTTCGGGGCACAGAAACTTCGGGCATAGTACGCTGCCGGCTTTGCCGCACAGGGACGGGCGCATGCGTTTGCGATTTGTTACGCTGGATGTCTTCACGCGACAGCGGCTTTCCGGCAATCCGCTGGCGGTAGTGGTCGACGCCGACGGTCTCGATCAGCCGCAGATGCAGGCCGTGGCGCGCGAGTTCAATCTGCCGGAAACCGTGTTTGTGCTGCAGCCTGCTAATCCCGATCACCGCGCGCGCCTGCGCATTTTCACGCCCGCTGCCGAGTTGCCTTTTGCCGGACATCCAACGGTTGGAGCGGCTGTGCTGATGGGCTGCATGATCGGCGCCGGCAACACGCGCGAATTCGTTCTGGAGGAGCCGATCGGGCTTATCCGCTGCCAGATCACGCCGCATGGCCGCACCGAAGGTCACGCACGTTTCGGTATTCCTCGGCTCCCGGCCGAGGCGGGACCGGCGCCGGACGGGGAGGCCGCGGCTGCGGCCCTCAATCTGGCTGCGGCTGACATCGGCTTCGGCGATTTTCGTCTGCAGCGCTGGTCGGCGGGCGTCGCTTTGAGCTTTGTCCCGGTCCGGAGCCTCGATGCGATTCGCCGCGCGCGGCCGAACGGCGCGCGTTTCGAGGCCGCCTTTGGTGGGGTCTCGCCGGCCATGGCTTATCTGTTCTGCGCCGAGACATGCGAGGCCGCTAACCACTATCACGCGCGCATGTTCGCGCCGGCGCTTGGAATTCCGGAAGATCCCGCAACCGGCGCAGCTGCGGCAGCTTTTGCCGGCATGCTGTCGGCCTCGGGCGGGCTGGCAGATGGACGCCACGATATCCGTATCGAACAAGGTTACGAGATGGGTCGGCCCAGCCTCATCGAGTTGGGGCTGGAACGCTCGGGCGGGGTGCTGGCCGCGGTGACGATCGGCGGGCATGCGGTGATTGTCAGCGACGGCACGATCGAGGTCTGAGGCGGGATGACCGATATTCGTATTGTCCGCATCGCGCATCTCGACCTGCGCGTCGTGCCGCGGCGCTGGAGCTTCGCGCTGGAACGGCGGGAGGATATCAATGCTCATTTCCTGAAACTGCAGGCGGCCAAACCGCTCTGGAACGGCCGTGTGCTCCTGATGCACGAGCATGCGCTCGACGGCGATGTCCTGCGCGGCGCCTATCTGGAAACAGATTTCGCCAGTTTCATCGCGTGGCGCGATTGGGGTTTCCCCGACAAGACCATGCGCAACTGCTTCGCGCCGGCCGCATTGCAAGGGTCGGACGGCGCTTTCGTTCTCGGCGTTATGGGTGGCCATACTGCCAATGCCGGCCAGATCTATTTTCCATGCGGCACGCCTGATCCCGGCGACGTGCGGGATGATCGGGTCGACCTCAACAGCAGTGCACGCCGCGAATTGTTCGAGGAGACGGGAATTGCTTCCGAAGAGCTCGACATTGACGAAGGCTGGTATGCGGTTTTTGCTGGCCCCCGCATCGCCATGATGAAGCCGATGCGGGCGCGGCAGTCCGCCGAGGCTCTACGGCAGCGTATCCGCGATCATATTGCGCAGGAGGTCAAGCCGGAGCTGGCGGATGCCTACGTGGCGCGCGGTGCCGCCGATCTGACCAAGGCGATGCCGGAATTTACCGCTGCCTATCTCTTCGACCGTTGGCATAATCGAGCCGATGCGCCCAAAACAGACTGAGTGACGTTATGAAACTCGAAAAGCTGGCCGACCGCTTTCGTATCGACAATGTGGACAAATTCCGCCTCGAGGACATCGATCCGGCGGATTGCTGCGGCCTCTCGGTCGACAAGGACGAGGCGAAGGAGATGCTGGCCGAGAGCGTGCAGCGCATGTCGAAGCTGCAGGAAAAGCTGTATGCGCAAGACCGCTGGGCGGTGCTCTTGATCTTTCAGGCGATGGACGCCGCCGGGAAGGACGGTGCCATCAAGCATGTCATGTCGGGCATTAATCCGCAGGGCTGCCAGGTCTTCTCCTTCAAGGCGCCGACCTCGCATGAACTCGATCACGACTTCATGTGGCGCACCACAATTGCTCTACCGGAGCGCGGGCGCATCGGCGTGTTCAATCGCTCCTATTACGAGGAGGTGCTGGTCGTCCGGGCGCATCCGGAAATCCTGTCAAGACAGAAGCTGCCGCAGACGCTCGTCGGCAAGGACATCTGGAAAGAGCGGTTCGAGGACATCCGCGCCTTCGAACGCTATCTCGCGCGCAACGGCACCTTGATCCTGAAATTCATGCTGCACGTATCCAGGGAGGAGCAGGCGAAGCGGTTTCTGGAGCGGCTGGAGGAGCCGGCGAAGAACTGGAAATTCTCGATGGGAGATGTCGAGGAACGCAAGCTCTGGGACGAATACATGCACTTCTACGAGCATTGCATCCGCGAAACGAGCCGCCCGCATGCCCCTTGGTTCGTCGTGCCGGCGGACAACAAGTGGTTCACAAGACTGGTGATTTCGTCCGCGATCGTGGAGGCCATGGAGGCGCTGGAGTTGAAATTTCCCAAGGTCGGGGAGGCGGCGCTGGCGGAGATGCAGAAGGCCCGGGTCGCCTTGCGCGCGGAACTGCCGAAGGGCAAAAACGGCAAGTCGAACAAGGGGTAACGGCCGATCAGAGTGCGGGGTGAAGACGGCGCTTGCCCGGCCCGCCCTTCCTCCGTTAGAAGGAATTCGTGTGAGTTCCGGGCCTATACGCGGTCTTAAACGTTTTCCTCGACCGTAGAGCCCGTTTTCCGAGGGATTTTTTCGGCCATGTCTGCGCCTGTAACGTTCCGCGCGACCCAGGGTGAGGCTTTCCAGCCTCGGCCGGCCCATGCCCTCATTCTTCTCGGCGGTCTGCTTCTTACCAGCCCCTGAGGGCCGGCTGGGCGTGCGCGCCTGGGCACTCAGGGGAACTGGACGTGAACCCCAATGAGCGCCCGGACGTGAGACAGGGCGCGTGACGAGACGAAGGATCTTTTTCATGGCCGCCCCGACCCAGTCCAACCAGGACCGCGTCTATATCTTCGACACCACCTTGCGCGACGGCGAGCAATGCCCCGGCGCGACCATGACACACGACGAGAAGCTCGAAGTCGCGGAGCTGCTCGACCAGATGGGCGTCGACATCATCGAGGCGGGTTTCCCCATCGCCTCGGAAGGTGACTTCGCCGCCGTCCATGAAATCGCCAAGCGCACCAAGAACGCTGTCGTCTGCGGCCTCTCCCGCGCGGCCTTCAAGGACATCGACCGCTGTGCGGAAGCGATCAAGCCGGCCGCGCGCAAGCGCATCCACACCTTCCTGTCCACCTCGCCCGTGCACATGAAGTACAAGCTCCAGAAAAAGCCGCATGAAGTGTACGAGATGGTGATTGCGCAGGTGACGCGCGCGCGCAGCCATACCGACGATGTGGAATGGTCGGCGGAGGACGGCACCCGTACCGAGCACGATTTCCTGTGCCGCTGCGTCGAAGCTGCGATCAAAGCCGGCGCGACCACGATCAACATTCCCGACACCGTCGGCTACACCACGCCGGAGGAATATGCGGCCCTGTTCCGCATGGTGCGCGAGCGGGTGCCCAATTCCCACAAGGCGATCTTCTCGGTGCATTGCCATGACGATCTCGGTATGGCGGTGGCGAATTCGCTTGCCGGCGTCACCGGCGGCGCGCGGCAGATCGAATGCACCATCAACGGCATTGGCGAGCGCGCCGGCAACGCCGCGCTGGAAGAACTGGTGATGGCGATCAAGACCCGTAATGATGTGTTCCCATACTGGACCGGTGTCGAAGCCACCATGCTGACCCGCGCCTCCAAGCTCGTCTCGGCCGCGACCTCGTTCCCGGTGCAGTACAACAAGGCGATCGTCGGCCGGAATGCCTTCGCGCATGAATCCGGCATCCACCAGGATGGCATGCTGAAGAATACGCAGACATACGAGATCATGACGCCCGAGAGCGTTGGCGTGAAACAGACCTCGCTGGTCATGGGCAAGCATTCCGGCCGCCACGCCTTCGTGCACAAGCTGGAGGAGTTGGGTTACAAGCTGGGCCAGAACCAGCTCGAAGACGCCTTCGTGCGTTTCAAGGCGCTGGCCGATCGCAAGAAGCACATTTACGACGAGGACATCGAGGCGCTGGTCGATGAAGAAATCGCGACCGCGCAGGACCGCATCAAGCTGGTCTCGCTCACTGTGATCGCGGGCACGCGCGGTCCGCAATCGGCGACGCTGGAACTCGATATCGACGGCCGGCACCAGACTATCCAGGCGACCGGCAACGGCCCGGTCGATGCGACCTTCAATGCCATCAAGGCGATCATTCCGCACGAGGCGAAGCTCGAACTCTATCAGGTACATGCGGTGACCGAAGGCACCGACGCGCAGGCGGAAGTCTCGGTACGGCTCGCGCAGAACGATTATTCGGTGACCTCGCGCGGCGCCGATCCCGACACGCTGGTCGCGTCCGCCAAGGCCTATCTCGGCGCGCTGAACAAGCTCCTGGCGCGGGGGGCACGTACGCATGCGCAACATTCGGCGCAGTAATCCGACCTGATCGAAACGTGACAAGGGCCGCACATGGTGCGGCCCTTGTTCATCACGTTGGCGGCTGCTGAAATCGGCCCGGATACGGCGTCAATCGCGAGTACGACGAGTTCTGACACCCAGCACGCGCTGCCAGATTGTGCCCCCGAGGAACTTGATGAACATGACGAAGTAAACCGCGATGATTGCGAACACGATCAGCGCCAGAGCGCCTTTAAGTTCGAACCCGTCGTCCGTCAGATTGCCGGTCAAATAGCCAACGGCATAACCGGCGATGAAAAACACGAAGATGAAATCGAGCACGACGGCAAGCACTTTGCGCCAGCCGGCGACGGGCTTGCGAATCTCAGCTTGGGGGGATGCGAGCATGGACATTGGCTTTACCTTTCGATGTGAGTTTGTGAAGAGATTCTCTATTTCTCGTTGGCGGATTTCACGTTGACGTTCAGTTTGATGGGCTTCCACTCGCCTTCAGAGGGAATGAAATCGAGTGCGTAGACGACGTGCTTCGAGCCTGCGTCGAAATAGCCGCGCAAGACGAGCGCGCCGCGCTCATCGATTTGAGATTCCTTGGTTGGGATGGGTGACATTGCGGCAACAGCTTCCCAATCGATTTTCTTGTTCGCAAAATCCTTGAACGATTGTTTCAGCTTGTCCGCACTGAACTGCTCGCGGAATGGCTTCGAAAGCTTGGCGTGCAGTACACTGTAATTTCCGGTCACGTTGGCGTCGTTTAGGGTCAGGAGCGAGACCTTGATCAGGACCTCCTGATCCATCGCACTCGGTATCTTGTCATCTGCTCCCGCGGGTGATGACAGAAGGAGTACAGCCGTGACGGCGGCGACAAGCCGCGATCGAAGAACAGGGATTGTGGAACGCAAGTGCAAGGCAAACATATTCATTGTATTCCTCCTTCCTGGATGTAGCTGACAGCGTTCATTCAATTTGTAACGATACTTACGGTCAGTAATGGCTGAAATCGTTTTCCCGACGCGCTCCTGGAGGACTTCAAGATCTCCTTTCGACTCCTTGTTGTGGTCACTTCTGCGACATGCGGAACTCGTGATCCAATGGCGGCTTGCAATCTCCCTCAGTACGAAACCGCCATGGATATTGTCATGGAGCACATCCGCCGATCCGTCGTCGGCAACGCGAACCAGTTCCTGGACAAGACGTCCTGCTTCAGCTTCTCGTCGATGTAGGGAGATATCAGTGTCTTAAAGGCAAATTCGTTTGTTTGGTATTCGTAGCGGCAATGCTTGGCGCGGCTTTGCGGCAGCATGCCGTTGCTGATCGCATCCGCGAAGAGGAAAGGATTTGCTCCGTAGGCCATGCACCAGCGATTGAAATAGCGCTGTGCCGGAAGCGAATGGGTATCGGCCAAAAGATGCAGCTCCGGCGCCTTGCCTTGTTCGTCGATCGCTTCCACGCCGCCCACCAAGGATGCCCCGAGGATCAGCCGGCGTGCGTCGTCCTTGCACAACTGGAGGAGAATGTAGGTTGCGAAATAGTCCGCGACCTCCTCTTCGCGTCCGAAGAACGGGATATCCAGCACTTCGAGAACGGCATGTCCGGCTTCATGCAGGAAAACTTCGATCGTTGGGCCGATCATCACATCTCTCAGCGGCAAACCGTCCGTTGCCAGCTTTGAGGCGTGTTTCAGGACATAGTCGATATACTCGTAGCAGACCTTGATTGTATCATCCCAGAAGGTTGCGTTCACAACGCCATCGCAACCCTCCAGCTTCATTGTGATCCGGGTCGGTAGTTTCACCGGCGAGAGCAGCGCCTGCACTTTCTCCAGAACGTGTTCCTGCCGCAGGATCTCGTAAATGGAGCGATGCGCCGGATTTTCCGGCTCGACATACGCGATGTCGAACCGATTGGTCATCAGCGTGTTCGCGCGGCCTGCCCGCGCAGTGTGGTTCTGCTGTGCGGGCAGGTCACCTTTGAACTTGTGCGCAAAGAAAGGGAGAAAAGGCCCCGACCGCGCTGCGGTACTGAAGCTCAGCAGCAGAGCGCACAACAGGGCCATTGCGACAACCGATGCAAGCGCCACGATTGTGCATCGCTCGGTGAGGCAAGGTTGCTTTCTGACGCATCCGTCGCCGACAGGATCACGCATGGATGTCTCTCGCAGTGCAAGGATCTTCAGGGCTTGGTGGTGCTATTGCGGTGCGGAGTCGCCCGTTGTGACCGCCTCCGGCGGCACGATTTTCATGACGAACGACGTCGGCGTCTCGCCCGGACCGAACGGGCCGGGGACCTTGTTCCTGACCGGCGGCAGGCTCTTGAGAAATGCGACGATCGCGTAGGCGTCCTGCCGCGTCAGGTTGGCGAAGGCATGCCAGGGCATGATTGGCGCGAGAATGCGGCCGTCGGGTCTGCGCCCTTTTGTAATCGCAGCCACGATCTCATCTGCCGACCAGGCGCCAAGGCCGGTGTCCTTGTCCGGTGTCAGATTCGGACCATGAAAGACACCGAGGCCAGGAATTTCGAATCCGACCTCCGAGCCGCTCAGAGCACGAGCCGTGTCGGGCTTGCCGAAGAAATATCCCGGCGTGTGGCAATCATTGCAGCCACCGAAAGTCACGAGATACTGGCCGCGCTTGATCTGCGTGCCCTGCGCTTGGCCGATATCGGTTGAAGTCAGAAGTGTTGGCATGGCGGCTATCAGAACGGCTCCAATGCGAAGCGCGAGTTGCCGCATCATGCCATCGGCCTTGCGTCTTGCCGCACGCAGATGCTCTACGCTGCGATTGACCTGGCCGTGCGGATCGCGCGCCGGATCGCTTGTCTCCGACGCGATTGAATCGGCAACGAAATCGATCTCACTCCGGTTCAATCCGACGTCCCGCAGCAGATTGTCGGGCAAGTCATTCAGCGCGCGACGCGTCTGTCGCGCGATGAGATCACGATGAAAAAGAGCTCTTAACGAAGAGACGATCGACCACCAATGGTCGGGGACAGAAGAACGAGATACGGCGTCGGTCATTGCAAAGCCCTTTTCGGTTATGTGGAGTGTGCGGCCGCCTCATCTGCGGCCATGGCGTTGTGAATCGGTCGATTGGCATCTCAACTTTTGTGGCCGGCTACGGCGCCGTTTACGCCCGGCGTGCTGCGGCTTCCGGCCGGCAAGCCGAACAAGCCGAATTCGCGTGCTGCGGTCAGCGTCTTGAATGTCCAGAAGTCTTTGGAGAATTCCATCAGCGGAACGGGGGGCGGAAGGGTCTGGGACGCAGCGGCCTCTGGCGTCACAAGCCGCAGGTTCGACGCGCGGGCGGTGAACTGCGCTTTCGGAACGATGGCAGGCGACGGCATTTTGATTCCCTCAGGTTGGCTCGGTGCGCGCCTTATGGGCGCGCAACATGGCTCGGAGCCCGGTGGAATCCAGGCGCCGTGATTCATCTTCAGATTTCGGTTGAACGCTTGTCCTGCGCGGCCGGATACAAATGCCGGTTGCGCCGCGTTCTCTTCTGCCCGCGCGAGTGCCGCGGACGCGCGGTTGATTATTCGCCGACCCTCCTCCGCACAAGCAGGACTATTGCCAAGGCGTTCTGCATTTTTGCAGAATGACGCATGCTCGATTGGGACGACCTGCGATTCGTCTTGGCGGTCGCGCGCACCGGCTCTGCCCTGCGTGCGGCGAAGGCCCTCAACGTCAACCAGACCACCGTTACCCGCCGCATCACGAATATCGAGCGAGTCATCGGAGCGAACTTGTTCGAGTCCCGGCAGAGCGGCCAATCGCTGACGCCGCTGGGCCAGATCGTCGCGGCAGGAGCCGAGCGGGTCGAGGTCGAGATTCTCGCCTTGCAGAGCGCAATCGATGCACGCCAACGCCTGCTGTCCGGGTCGGTGCGATTCACATCGAGTGAGGCCTACGCAAACTGGGTCATCGCACCGTTCCTGCGCAACTTCCGCAAGCAATATCCAGGTGTGGCCGTGGAGCTGATCACGGACGACCGCCGCTTGGATATCGCGCGCGGCGAAGCCGACGTCGCGCTGCGCGCCGGCTCGCGGCCGGAGGGAGCCGGTGTGGTCGCAAAGCGACTGCCGGATGCAGCCTGGACGGCCTATTGCAGCCGCTCCTATGCCGAGGAGCACGGCATACCCGATTCTCCGGAGGCGTTTTCCGGCCACTACATCGCTCAGGTCGAAGGGACGATGGCGCGCGTTTCCGCGTTCGGATGGCTGTCGCGCGTCGCGCAACACGCGACTGTCAATACGCGCAGCAACAGCCTCACCAATCTCCTTTCCGCGGTGAAGGCAGGCCTGGGCATCTCTATGTTTCCCTGCTTCATCGGCGATGCCGAAGCCGATCTTGTGCGTTGTCTGCCGCCGCCTCCCGAACTGGACAGCGAGGTCTGGCTCATCGTTCGCGAAAACATCAAGCAGGCACCGCACGTGCGTGCGTTTGTCGATTGCCTCTCCGCGCATATGTTTTCTCTGCGTGAACAACATACGGGACGAAAACCTCTTCACGTCGGGAAGCCCTATTAGCTCGCCACGATTGCCCCGGCGATACTTGCCGAGGTGAATCTGTTGGCGGCGTGCGTGCTGTCAGCCTGCGCCGCGTGACGGCGCTGCGATCGCACTAGTTGCTCATTGCAGCGGCCTGTGCACAGCCCGATTTCGCTGCGACTATCGTCCGGCGCTGCGAATTGCGCGCGGTGCGCTTCGTGGGTGACGAGGGCTTGGTAAAACAGGCAGCGCAGGCCAGCAGCGAGATGCTTGCAGGGCATGGCTGCACTGGAAAAGGAAACGGTAGTGTCAGTCATGGGCAGACTCCGTCCGTGGCGCGTCGGGATGCGCGTCAAAGGGTTGGGTCCCCGGCGCGTGGCCGGGGAGTTTGTGCTGAAAGCTTTGTCCTGCAGCTATGCGGCCATGCTCAGCCGGCCGCGGAGCCTACGGTCATAGTCGTCCGCGAGCGCGCGCAAGGCGGCGGCGCCGTCACCCGTAAAGGACGGCCCGTGCATCAGTGCGAGCGTGCGTGGATTGAACTTGGCCAGCGCGCGGATCGCGGCGCCCATGCCGGGCGCGAGGGCGGAATACTGGAACAGGTCTTCCGCCACGATCGCCGGGCCGACGATGTCGCCCTGTGTCTGCGACGGACCGTCGCCGAGCTGCGTAAAGAGATCGCCGCACAACAGCGTGCCGGTTGATTCCTCGAACATCACGCCGGCATCCCAGCCGTGCGGCGTATGCGGCGTATCGATGTAACGCACGCGCTTGCCGCGGCCGAGATCGATTACCTCGCCATCCTGCAGGACCCGCGGGGCGCGATCCGCCATGTCATTGAGCGAGACCAGGCAGCCGGTCTGGCCGTGCGCGACCTCAGCGTTTGGGGCAACCGCAAGCCATTCGTTCATGGCACCGCATTCGTCGGCCTCGTAGTGGCCGAAGGCGATCCAGCGCAGCCTCTCCGGCGGGATGATGCGACTGACCGCATCGCGGTTGAGCGCAAACATCTTGCGCAGGCCGGTGTGAAACATCAGTGGCTCGTCGCCGAGGACGAGAAACTGATTGAAGGTGAAGCCGGCCGGCGGGGCGATGTCCGGCACGAAGGTCGAGAGGCGGTAAATGCCGTCGGCAATCTCGGAAATCTTGGTGTTCATGGCGGTCTCCCGGAGCAAAGGAAGGGGCTAATTTCATTGCACGAGCATGTGTACTTATATTTTGCTGCTTGTCAACAATCATTGCACATGGTAGTGTACTGAAAATCAAATGGCCCGAACCTACACCCTCAAGAAGCGCGCTGAGCAGCAGGCGGAAACCCGGCGGCGGATCGTCGAAGCGGCCGTCGACCTGCACAGCAGCGTCGGTCCCGCGAATACGACGTTCAGCATGGTGGCTGAACGCGCGGGCGTTCAACGCCATACGCTCTATGCGCACTTCCCCGATGAGATGAGCCTCAATCTCGCCTGCTCCGGACATGTGGCAGAGCGCGATCCTCTTCCGGAGGCCGTCTCCTGGGGAAAGATCGAGGATCGCCGAGAACGGCTCCGCGTCGGGCTGGATGCCATCTATGGCTGGTACGAGCGTCATGCCGACTTGATGGGCTGCGTGATGCGGGACGCCGAATATCATCGACCCACGCAGGAGATCGTCGGATTGCGTTTTGGACCGTCGATGGTGTCGTGGCGGCAGGTGCTCGGTGCGAAGCTGAGCACGAAGCAGTGTGCGATGCTGGAGTTGGCGCTCAGCTTCTTCACTTGGCGGACGCTGGTCCGCGAGGGCGGCCTCAAGCAGAGCGCTGCCATCGAAGCAATGGTCCAAGCCATTGCTGGCACTGAATGAGGCCCGGAACCTGCAGCCGGGCTGACAGCGGCATTCGGCTTACACGGTGAGCGGCCAGGAGCCGGTCCGGCCTGCCGAAACGCGGATTCAGGCGGTAAAATCAATGATCTTGCCGCGGTTCGGGCTCCAGAGGCCCCGGAATCGTCAAGATTTGGCCACCTCAGGGCCTGCTAAACCGTTGGAATCTGTAAGATTAATTGATCCCTACCAAGGTGAACCAAAGACGATTCTGGTTGTCGGTATTCGCTTCATCTAGTATCTCGCATTGCAGCAATCCCAACAATTTGGAGAGACTGCATGTGGAAGGCAGCCCTCGCGGGTGTGATTGCGCTTTTGATCAGCGGATCGACTGGCGCGTTCGCCCAATCCCCGACTGTCCAGGCGAGCTATCGCGTTCAGTCGCAAGCGCCGTCCGGCGAACTGGAATCGGGCATTGCCCGCTTCAAGGCGGCGCTGCGGCTCACGCCGGACCAGGAAAAGCACTGGCCGCGGGTTGAGTCCGCTTTGCGCGACATCGCCCGCAGCTCGGATCAGGCCGAAGGTGCGGAGCAGCGCGGGATGCTGCGCCGCATCGGCAGCCGCGCCACCGAAATGGTGCTGTCGGCGGCGGCCATAAAGCGGCTGGTCAGCGCTGCGCAGCCGCTGATGAAGACGCTCGATGAAGACCAGAAGAGCAAGGCGATGCAGATCGCACGCGCCATGGGATTTGGCAGCGTGGCGGCGCGTTTCGAATAGGTTTCGTCACGGGGAATGAGGTGGGAAAGGGCCGCTCAATGAGCGGCCCTTTGCTTTTCAGACTTCGCGTTTGGCCTCCATGACCAGCGCGGACAGGTCGTCCTTGCCCCGGACCACCACATCCGGGTCTGTTGCCGTGAGCGTTTCCTGCGGCCCGAAGCTGCGATGCTTCATGATCCCGAATGCCAGCGCCGCCAGCACCAGCGGGCTGAGGGCCACGGCCACCGTGTCGTTCGGGTGGAACAGGACGAGGCCGGAGAGCATCGCCATGGCGACCCGCGCCGCAGCATCGGGCAGAGGCGGCTGCAGGAAGCGGCCGAACATGGCGAAGGCGATGCCGCAGGTGCCGGCGGTCACCGCGATCGTGTTCAGAACCTGCGTGAGGCCCGGCGTCACCACCATCTCCGACCGCGTGAAGATAGCGAAGGTCATCAGTGTGATCGGCAGGCAGATTTTCAGGGCCTCCCACATGGTGCGCATGAAAGAGGCCTCGGCGATGCGGGCGGATACTGCGGCCGTCAGCGAGGTCGGCGGCGACAATTCTCCCCAGACCGAGAGCAGGAACACGAAGAAATGCGCGACCCACGGGTTGACGCCGAGCTTGACCAGGGGCTGGACGATGATCACCGCGCCGATGATGTAGGTCGCCGTGGGCGGCAGACCGGCGCCGACCAGCCAGCCGAAGATATAGGCCATAGCGATCATGGCCATGATGTTCCAGGCGCCGAGATCGAGCAACGTTGCGCCCATACGGTTGATGAAACCGGTGACCGTGAACAGGCCGATCATGATGCCGAGCGTCGCCAGCAATAGCGTCAGATACGAGGTCATGTCGGCATGGGTCTCGAGGCTCAGCCGCACATTTCCCCACAAGGTCTCGTCCTGCAGCGGTGGATATTTCAGCACGTGCTTGAAATAGAGGAACGCCGCAACGAGCAGGACGAACATGAAGCCCGCGGTGTAGATCGCGGCCAGCAATTCGCCGCTACCGACGACGCCCATCAGATAGATGAGGAAGAGCACGGCGAGAAAGAAGATCGATGTCTTGATGTGGTCGTAGAGCGGCACTTCAGGCGCCGCGATTGTGTCCTGAGGCAACAGGCGCACGCAGAGCAGATAGACGGCCAGCGCCAGCGACACATAATAGACGAACGCGAGCGAGAAGCCGCGCAGCACAACGTCCCAATAGGGCACGCCGAGAAATTCCGACATCAGAAAGGCGCCGACGCCCATCATCGGCGGCATGATCAGGCCGCCCATCGAGGCGGCCGTTTCGATGGCACCGGCTGTCGATCCGGGCAAGCCATAGCGCTTCATCAGCGGAATGGTGATGCTGCCGACGACAACAGCGTTGGCGGAGCCCGAGCCGCTGATCATGCCGACCGAGAGGGATCCCATCACCGCGGTTTGCGGCACCATCTGGCGCGAGCGGCCGGCGAAACGCCGCATCACGTTGATCATCGCGCTCTGCGCGCCGAAGCCGCGCGCGGCGGCGGCGAGGAGCAAAAACGCTGCAATCAATGTGAGCGCGAGCTGGCCATAGATGCCATAGATGCCGGTCGAGAGCTCGACCGTGCTTGAGGTGACCACCCGGTAGAATGACGTGCCCGGGTGCCAGAAGAAGTCGATCGGACTGAGATAGCCGTAGAGCGTGTAGACGACCAGGATCAGGTTGATCCAGAACAGCGAAGGATGCGCCAGCCGCGACAATTCCATGACGAGCAGGAAGAGAAGGAGGCCGACGATGAAGTCCTGGCGGGTGTAGGAGCCCTGCCGGTAAATGGCTATCTCTTCGAATTCCCACCAGAAATGCCAGAAGGCATAGGCGCAAATGCCGATATAGACGAGCACGATGAGGTCGTTCACACGCGGCGGCAGAAAGGGATACAGATACCCGTCGCGATACATGAACAGAATCTGCAGGATCAGCGCGATTGACATGACGCGCGCGACCAGTTCCTGCGGACCGCCATATCCCGTGTAGAAATACCAGGCGAGCCAGACGAACTGAATCGTCGCAAAGACGAGGATCAGATTGTTGAGGCTGAATTGTTGCTTGATTTTCTCGCCCGTCATGACCGCTCCCCACATCGTTGCATGTCGACGATTTTGTTCTGCTGATGGACCGCGGCGCTCGGCAATGGCCGGAAGCCCGGTGGAAGAAAGCACGCGGGGCGGGACGCTTGCCTCCCTGCAAGGTCCCGCCCCGCAATGCGTGCCAGTCGTTCAGCTGCCGCTGCTTGCGATCTTCCACTTGTCGTTCCAGGCCTTGTGTTCCTTCAGGAACTTGGCCAGCCCGGGATGGACGGGAATATCGGGATTGGCGTTGATGCCGGCCACCTGCATGCCGATGAAGTCTTTGGCCATCGGGGCGAAGCCGGCATCCGCTTTCACCAGTTCGTCGCGCTTGTTGTAGAAGGCACTGATGAGTTTGTAGACCACGTCTTCCGGCATGTCCGCGCGCATATTGTAGGCGAACAGGATCGGAACGCCCTGGATTTCCTTCACGCCGACATCTTTGGCGAAGACTTTCGGGCTGACGTCGCTGATCAGCATGCCGGCGCTCTTGAGTTTGGCGACCTCGTCGGGGCAGGGATTGACCACCTTCACGTCCATGCGGACCTCGGTTTCGCGCCAATAGGGAGCGAGCGATGCGCCGGACGTCGTGTAGGCAACCGAGGCGGCGATAGTGCCGGCTTTCAGCGCGTCGGCCTGCGTCTTCGGATCGATCTGGACATGCTTGAAGTCGTAGCCCAGCGCCTTGTACATGCGCTGGAAGTTGAGCCAGTTCATGAAGCCGGCCGGCGTGAAGAAGGTCGGCTTGCCGCTCAGATCTTTCAGGCATTTGTACTGCGCAGCCTTGTCGGCCGGCACCGCCATGAAGGATTCCATCGGATAGGCGTACCAGGTATGGACCAGCTTGCCCTTGCTGGCGGTATAGTTCTTGAAACCGCCTTCGCCGGCGTAAAGCTGCGTCATGCCCACATCGGCGGTGTAGCCGATCTCTCCCTCGCCATCCATCGCGGCTTTCATCGCGCCGGTCGTCGACGGATAGGGGTTCACCGTCACCGTATATTGGCCGCCCAATGCTTCCTCGGCGATTTTCACCATCGCGGCGGCGACCTTGTAGCCGTAGGAATCCACGCTCGATGTCGACCAGCGGATGGATTTGCGTTCCTGCGATTGTACGGGCTGCAGTGCCGAGACGACGAAGGCCGCGGTGAACGCGGCCGCAGAGGCGGCCAGCAGAAGACTTCGCTTTGCAAATGGCATGACGTTCTCCCTGAAACTTTTGTATTCCTTGCCCAGCAATCGGCCATCTGGCGGGCCGTTTCTGCCGGCGGGAAGTGTAACCGATCTGCCCGTGCGCGCACCCCGCAAAGCGTGGTCGCAGGGTGGCAAAAAGCCGCTGATGTGACGGCAGGAATATTGGAACATTACTTGGCTGTAATCTGTCCAATATTTAAGTTGCGATCGAATTCCAGGAATTATTAGCTGACCCCATGGTTGTTTGCCTATGGAGATGTCCCGATGTTGAAACCTTTGCTAGCCGCCGCGATGATGACCCTGATTGCGGGGTCTTCGCTCGTACACGCGCAACAGCGTCCCGAGGCGCCGGCGGCCGCCGCCGAAACTGCGGGCGCGCGCGAGCGTGCCGAGCGACCGCGCATGTCGGCGGAGGATGCACAAGCCTTCACCGACGCGCGGATTGCGGCGCTGAAGGCGGGGCTCAAGCTCACACCCGAACAGGAGAAAAACTGGCCGGCGGTCGAAACGGTGATCCGCGATCTCGCCAAGGCGCGCTTCGAGCGCATGAATGCCCGCCGCGACGCGCGGCGTGACGGCGATCACGATCCGATCGAGCGCCTGCGCCAGCGCGCCGATGCCATGACCGCGAGTGCCGCAGGTCTGAAGCGCCTCGCCGATGCCAGCGAGCCGCTCTACAAGAGCCTCGACGAGGCGCAGAAGCGCCGTCTGACCGTCCTGGCCCGGCAGGCGCTGCGTGGCGGCAGCTGGCGCGGCGAGCATGGGCCGCGCGGACTGCATCACAGGCTCTGACGTTCCAGCGGAGCGGCGGTTGGATAGACCCCTAACCCCCCGCGACCGTCCTCACGCTGAAGAGCCGCCGGGTTCCGCCCGGCGGCTTTTTTTTTTGCGGGCCGTGCAGGGGGATCGCCCGGAAGGCCCGCGCGTTAAACCCGGGCAGGAGGCGGTCATGAGCGGAGAAGCGGGCGGCTGGATGTGGCTGATGCTTGACGTTCTGGCGGTTGCCGTTCTGGCAGCGGCCTTGGCCTATGGCGTCATGGTATGGCGTCGGCGGAGCCCCGCGGCCGACCGTGCCGGTGAGAAGGCTACCGACGCCCTTTACCGCCACGGCGATCCCGAGAGCGGGGAACCGGGGTTCGACCGGCGTGCCAAATAAATCGACCGGACCGCTGCAACGGCCAAAAAGCTGCCGCCTGTTGCTGGACAGGCCGGCCCCCCTTTGCTAAACGACCCGCGCCCCGCCGGTCCCCGGTGGCGGACCGGGCGCATAGCTCAGTTGGTAGAGCAGCTGACTCTTAATCAGTAGGTCCAAGGTTCGAATCCTTGTGCGCCCACCATTCATCTCCCCGGTCTAGCAGGACGCGACGGTGAACGATCGGCGCTGCTTCATCCGAAGCGCGCCGAAAGATCGCTTGGACCAGCGTTGCCGCTCAGAACGGATACGGGTGCGGCCCGGTCTGGATGGTGATCCAGCGCAGCTCGGTGAATTCGTCGATTGCCGCCTTGCCGCCGAAGCGCCCGTAGCCGGAAGCCTTGGTGCCACCAAACGGCATCTGGCCCTCGTCGTGCACGGTCGGTGCATTGATGTGGCAGATGCCGGACTGGATGCGCTTGGCGACGCCGAGGGCGCGAGCGATGTCCTTGCCGAAGACCGACGCCGAAAGGCCATACTCGGTGTCGTTCGCAATCCTGATCGCTTCCTCCACGCCCTTGACGCGGATGACAGGCTTCACCGGTCCGAACGACTCTTCGGAATAGATGCGCATGGCCGGCGTCACACGGTCAACCACGGTCGCATTGATCACCGTCCCGCTGATCTCGCCGCCGGTGACCACGCGTGCGCCCTTGGCGACGGCATCCTCCAGCAACTCCTTGTTGCGGGCGACGGCTTCCTTGTTCACCAGCGCACCGAGAATGACGTGCTCGCGCGGATTGCCGTAGGGCAGGGAGCGCGCCTTGGCGGCGAATTTCTCGACGAACGTATTGGCGATGCTGTCATCGACAATGATGCGCTCGGTCGACATGCAGATCTGGCCCATATTCGCGAAGGCACCGAACGCCGCCGCTTTCACCGCTTCATCGATATCGGCGTCGTCGAGAACGACCATCGGCGCCTTGCCGCCGAGTTCCAGCAATACCGGCTTGAGGTAACGCGCCGCCGTCTCTGCGATGATGCGGCCGACGCGAGTGGAGCCTGTGAAGTTGATCCGGCGCACGGCCGGGTGCGCGATCAGGGTGTCCACGATCTTGCTGGCGTCCTGCGGGGCGTTGGTCACGACATTGACAACGCCGGCCGGTATGCCCGCCTCGCGCAGGATCTGACCGATGAGCTGGTGCGTGCCCGGGCACATTTCCGACGCCTTGAGTACGACAGTGTTGCCGCAGGCGAGCGGCATCGCGATTGCCCGCACGCCGAGGATCACCGGCGCGTTCCACGGTGCGATGCCGAGCACTACACCGACCGGCTGGCGCACCGCCATGGCGAAGCTATTCGGCTTGTCGGAGGGGATGACTTCACCTGCGATCTGCGTCGTCATCGAGGCCGCTTCGCGCAGGAGGCTCGCGGCGAAATGCGTGTTGAAATGTCCCCAGGGGCCGATGGCGCCGCATTCGGCCGTCATCAGCTTTGAGAATTCGTCGCCGCGGGCGTCCATCAGGTCGGCGGCGTTGAGCAGCAGCATCCGGCGCGCGTTCGGTCCGAGCGCCGCCCATTCAGGAAATGCGGCGGCGGCCGCATCGGCGGCGGCGATGGCATCGGCGACGGACGCCGCCGCGGCACGGGTGGCCACCTCGCCGGTGAAGGGATCGATGCGCTCGAAAGTGCGCCCGTCGGCGGCGCCGAGATCGCGCTCGCCGATCAAGAGATTGACGTGCTTCATGGAACTCTCCTGTCGAACAGTCTTGTCATATGTCTGGTGTGGCAATGGAATGTTGCTGGCGGCCGGCATGGCAGCAGCTGCGCGCTCCGCAGGGATGACCGTCTGCGTTTTGCCGGCGCCGAGATAGGCGCTCTGCACCGCCGGATCGTTCTGTAAAGCCGAAGCGGCTCCGCTGCCAACAATACTCCCAGTGTCGATCAGATAGCCGCGATCGGCGATCTTAAGGCTTTGCTTGGCATTTTGCTCGACCAGGAGCACCCCGACCCCCGCCTCGCGGATGCGCTTGAGTGCCTGGAACAATTCGCCGCACATGATGGGGGCAAGGCCCAGCGAGGGTTCGTCGAGCAACAAAATGTCGGGTGCGGACATCAGAGCCCGGCCGATGGCCACCATCTGCTGCTCGCCCCCGGACATGGTCCGCACCTGCTGGCCAAAGCGCTCGCGCAGCTTGGGGAACAGGTTCAGCACCAAATCCAGATTCTGCAGTTCTTTGGCGCGGGCTCGCTTGGGATAGGCGCCGAGATCGAGATTCTCCCGCACCGTTAGTTCGCCGAAAATGCCACGGCCTTCCGGGACCAGCGCGAGCCCCGCCTCGACGATCTCGCGCGGCGACAGGCCGATGAGGCTCCTGCCGTCGAAGGTCCGCGTCTCGCCCGGCAAAGTGGACACGACACCGGCGATGGCCTTGAGCAGGGAGGTCTTGCCGGCGCCGTTGGCCCCGAGAATGACCACGATCTCGCCGCGCCCGACCTCCAGCGCAACATTCGCCAGCGCCTGATGCTTGCCATAGGCAACCGACAATCCGCTGACCTTAAGCATCGGCATCTCCGAGATAGGCGCGGACTACGTCCGGATCGGAGAGCACGGCACCGGGCGGGCCGTCGGCGATCTTGCGGCCTGCATTCATAACCACGCAGCGACCGCAGAGCGAGCGAATGGCATCCATCACGTGCTCGACCAGGATAATGGTCAGGCCGCCGTCGCGGAGCCCCTGAATGAGCCGGATGCCCTCCCGCAGCTCTGTCGGATTGAGACCTGCCAGCCACTCGTCGAGCAGCAGCAATTCCGGGTCGAGCGCGAGCGCGCGGGCGAGCTCAAGTCGCTTCTGGTCAATGTACGTGAGCTGGTCCGCGGACAGGTTGGCCTTGTCGCTCAGCCCGACCTTTGCGAGCAACTGGGCCGCCGCTTTTGCGGCCTCCGCCCCCCAGAGCGACTTGCTGCGATAGGCGAGGCCGGAGATCACATTTTCCGCGACCGTCATCGAGCCGAGCACGCGCACAAGCTGGAATGTGCGGGCGACGCCAAGCCGCGCGATAGTGTGCGGGCTCCTTCCCGATATCTCGTGCCCCTTGAAACGGATATGGCCTGCGCTCGGCACCAGCGCGCCCGAAATCAGATTGAGCATCGTGGTCTTGCCGGAGCCGTTCGGTCCGATCAAACCGACGATCTCGCCCGGCTGGATGGTGAAGGTCATGTCGTCGACGGCGACGAGGCCGCCGAAATTGCGGCGCACGGTATCGACGGCCAGAAGCGAATTGTGCGGATTGCCGGTCATGGTCAAAGCAGGCGCCGGATTGACCGTGGCCAATGTCATCTTCGGCCAATGCTTCTGCAGAAAGCCGATCACGCCATGCGGCAGGAAATACACGACGATGATGAAGACGAGGCCGAGCAGGACGCTGAAATAGTTCGGGAAGTTAGCCGACAGGATTTCGAACAGGAAGACCAGCGGCACGACGCCAAGAAGCGGCCCAAACAGCGAGCCAGCGCCGCCCAGAAGCGCCATGATTACGACCTGGAACGACACCATGGGGTTAAAGGCGATCGCCGGGTCGATATAGGTCCAGCGCGGCGCCATCACCGCGCCGGTCAGCGTCATGAACACCGCGCTGATGGCGAATAGCGCGAGCTTCGCCCAGACGGTGTCGATGCCGACATGGCGGGCGACGGTCTCGTCCTCGCCGATCACGCGCAGGGCGAGGCCGAGGCGCGAGCGACCGATGAGCCATCCCGTGAGTAGCACCAGAACCGCAAGCGCCAGCAATTGCCAGTAGATCGCGTCCTGCGAGATATTGAGAAAGATATAGCGGCCGACCGACTTGTGGATGTTCACCTCATACCAGGTGACAAGCTGACGGATCAATTCCGACAGGCCAAAGGTGAAGATGACGAAGTAAATGCCTGACAATCGCAGGGTGGAGAGACCGACAATCAGCGCGATGACAAGACCAATCCCGGCGGCGACAAGGAGCACCAGCGGCCACGGCAGTACTTCGCCGACCACTGCGACGGTGTAGGCGCCGATGCCGAAGAAGGCGACGGTTGCAAGCGAGATGTAGCGTGTCGGTCCCGAGAACAGGGCCCAGGCTGTTGCGAGAACGGTGAAATAGAGAACGCTGATTCCGAGCGCGAGATGATATCCGCTCGCCGCCAGCGGAAAGGCCGCCAGCAGTCCCAGCACCACGACGCCGAGGCCCAGCCACGGCCAATTACGCAAACTCAACGCGCAGGCCTCCCGAACAATCCCGTTGGCCTCACGAGAAGAACAATGATGAACAATGCGAAGGTCACGGCCAGGGTCAGGCCGGGATCGACCAAACGGGCGACGGCCGTTTCAGCGATGCCCAGCAGCAGTCCTGCAACGAGTGCGCCGAGAATGTTGCCGACGCCGCCCATGATGACCACGATCAGGGCTTTCATGGTGAAGACCACGCCCATCGCGGCGTTGAAGGTCAGGAACATCGAGATCAGGACGCCGCCGGACGCCACGATTGCGCCGCCGAGCGCGAAGGCAAAGGCCGCCGCCTTGCCGATATCGATGGCGCAGAGCTCGGCCGAATTCGGACTGACCGCAACCGCACGGATCGCGGTGCCCTGCCGGGTGCGGGTCAGCAGCAGATATATGATAAATCCGATGCCGAGCGCGAACAGCAGCGCCAACAGGCGATTCCAGGCGACGGTGCTGCCCAGAATGGTCACCGGTATGGAGAAGTAGGAATAGCTGTAGTACTGCCCGCCGAACATCACGAGCAGGATGCCTTGCACGACGAACAGAAGTCCGAAAGTCGCGAGGATGGAGTCCACCTCCAGCATGTCGCGGTTCTTCGCCCGCCGCACCAGCGGCGTCAGCACGATCTGATAGACTAGCCAGTTCACCGCGAAGGCGAGAGGAAGAATGGCGATGAGTGCGAGGAGCGGACTCATCGCCAGTCCCGAATAGACGTAGAAGGCCGAGAAAGCCGCGACGATCAGGAACTCGCCATAAGACAGATTCATGATGCGCGCGACGCCATACTGGAGCGTAAGCCCGATGGCGATGAGCGCATACATGCCGCCCAGGATGACCCCGGACAGGAGAATGTCGAACAGCAGAGCCATGACCGACGCGGCTTCGATGTCTTACGAGCCGGACTTCCAGGCCGGCTTCGGCAACTGCACCGGTTTTGCGCCCGGCAGATTGGCCGGCGCAACGCCGTAGTATTCGCCGTTCTGCCACTGGCCGACCTGCCAGCTATTCACGCGCAGGCCCTTCTCCAGCTTGATCTTGCCGATGATGGTGTCGAAGCTTCCGTTCTGGATTTCCTTGATCACCGCCGCGCGATCGATCTTGCCTACGCGCTCAATGGCCTGCTGAAGCATCTGCAGGCTGGCATAGGTCACGGGATTGGCCCAGCGGTCCGGCTCACGTCCGCCATTGGCGGCGGCGTGGCGTTTCACATAGTCCTTGAATTCCGGGGCGTCCGGATTGATGCCGCCGATGCCCATGACGCCGTCGACATTGGCGCCGAAGCGCTGCTTGAACAGCGGGAAGGCGGTGCCGACCGCGGTGTAGAACACCTTCGGATTGTAGTTGAGCACGCGCGCCTGCTCGGTGAGGCCCAGCGTGTCCGGCGGATAGCTGAAGGCGATAAAGGAGTCCGCCTTCGAATCCATGGCCTCCTTCAGCACCGGCTGCAGATCCTGTGTGCCGATGGGGTAGGACTTGTCGTAGACGACCTTGAATCCTGCCTTTTTGAATCCTTCGCGGGCGGCGGTCGACAACTCGATGCCGAACTGGTCGGATACGCTCACCATGGCGATGGTGTCGCCGATCTTCTTGTCGGCCTTGGCCTTCTCGAGCACCTTGATGAGATTCTCGACACCTTCATTCGGTGTGCCGAGCAGGAACACTGCGTTTGGAAACTTCTGAGCGAGCTCGGCGGCGCGGTTGCTGGTCACGGTCACGCCGAGATGCGGATAGCCGGCGCGGCTCAGGATCGGCGCGGCCGCGAGATTGAAGCCGGTGCCCCAGGGCGGAAGAATGAAATCGGCCTTGTCCTGGTTGATCAGGCGCTCGATGCCCTTGATCATTTCCTCGGAGTTGCTGCGGTCGTCATATTCGACCACTTCGATCGGAACCTTCTTGCCGCCGAGGTTGAGGCCGCCGGCGTCGTTGATATCCTTGATCCAGGTCAGATAGGCGCCGAGCGTCGTAATGCTTGCGCCGCCGGTATACGGACCCGTCTTCGAAATCGCGTAGCCGATCTTGACCGATTTCGGCTCCTGAGCCTGCGCGTTGTTTGCGGATGCGCCGATCGCCGCGGCGACCGCGAATCCCGCGAGCGCAGCAAAAAACTTGCCTCGCATTGTCGTCCTCCCAGTTTCGTTGAGCCGGCCTTCTGCCGGTGTCCGAAGCAACCGGCGCGATGAAATGATCGCGCCAATCGTTCAGCCCGGCTGAGTGTTACCACTGCATGGTTGACCGTGATAGTGGCCAGTAGGCTCTTTGATGGTTCTTATAAGGCGGCGGTTAATCTTGCGAGCGCGGTTTTGCCGCAGCGCCCGCGTTCGCAATCCGAACACTTTACAAAGGTTGGAAGGATTTTTCCGAGGTACCGCCTCTCGGGAGAATGGTTGTATGCCCCGGCAAGACTGCATTAGTCTTAACGCTGGCGGGCTCACAGAACCTCAAACAGAACCGCCGGCTCTTGGGTGGAAACGTCAGCAGCCATGCGTGATGGTGGCACTGCCATATCTGCGCCTGGACCTTTGCCAGCGGGTCGCAAGCTTGACCGCAGGGAGGACATGCGCTGGCGCGTGATCGCGCGAACGGCGTATCCATTCCTCGTCGTTGCCGCCATCTGGGAAATCGTCGCCCGCCTTGAGGTATTTCCGCGCCGGCTGTTTCCGCCGCTTGAGGAAATCGCGGCCGCATTCGCGCGGCTCACCTTGTCCGGTGTGCTCCCGCATCACGCCTTCGATACTCTGATCCGTCTTACAGCCGGCTTTGCGTTGGCCGCAATCGCGGGCGTCATGATCGGAATCCTGATGGGGCGATTCCGGCGTGCGGAAGACATCTTCCTTCCGCTGGTGACGATTGCGGCGCCGATCCCGGGCCTCGCCTATGCGCCGCTGTTTCTATTGTGGTTCGGACTGGGCCATTTCTCCGCGGTGCTGCTGGTCGCGTTCGTGTCGGCTTTTCCGGTCGTCTTCAATACGTGGACTGGGGTGAAAGCCGTCAAGGACATTTGGGTCCGCTCCGCGCTGGTGATGGGGGCCGACAATCCGAAATTGTTCCGCCATGTGATACTGCCGGGAGCCTTGCCCTACATCCTCACCGGCCTGCGTCTCGGGCTCGCGCAGGCGTGGCGTGTGCTGGTCGGCGTCGAAATGCTGGCTGCCGTCCCGTGGGGACTGGGTTGGATGATTTTCGGCGCGCGCGAATTTCTCAACACCGACGTGATGCTGGCGGGCGTCGCCGTGATCGCCATGATCGGCCTGGCGCTTGAGAAGCTCGTCTTCGAAAAGATCGAGAATTATACCGTGGTCCGCTGGGGGATGATGTCGTGACGCAGCACGCCGACCGCATCCGTTCCTACCGGCGCGCGATTGTCACGATTGCAGTCGCGGCCCTTTGCTATGAGGCGATTGCCCGCAGCGGATATTTCCCCGCCGTGCTGGTGCCGACCTTGCCGAAGATCGCGATGGCGCTTTGGCGGTCGCTGCTCGACGGAAGCATGCTGAGCCATGCCGGCTTCACGCTCTATCGCGTGCTGTTTGGCTTTAGCCTTGCGATTGTGGTTGGCGTGCCGCTGGGCATCATGATGGCGCGTTACCGGCCGGTGCAGAATTTCGTCCTGCCGCTCGCCAGCGCGTTCATGCCGATCCCCTCGCTCGCCTGGGTGCCGCTCTTCATTCTGTGGTTCGGTCTTGGCAACACGGTGGCCGTCCTTGTCGTCTTCTACGCGGCAACATTCCCTATCCTGCTCAACACCTGGTCGGGCGTGCGCTCGGTCAATCCGCTTTGGTTGCGCGCGGCCGGCGCGATGGGCGCGGACGAGAATTTGCTGTTCTGGAAAGTCATCATTCCCGGCGCATCGCCCTTCATCATCACCGGCTTGCGGCAGGCCTTTCTGCGCGCCTGGATCGCCGTGGTTGGCGCCGAAATGATCGCCGCCTCCGACTGGGGGCTGGGCTGGACGATTTTCGACGCCAAGGAGTTTCTCAATGCCGACATGATGATCGCCTCGCTGGTGGTGATCGGCTTTATCGGCTTTGTGTTCGAGCGGCTGGTTTTCGGTTCGCTCGAACAAGCGACGGTGATGCGCTGGGGCATGGTGAAGACCGTGAGAAGCTAGGAATGGGCATGGCTCACATCGAAATCCATGACGTTTCGCTGGTCTACGAGACGCCGGGTGGTCCCGTGCTCGCGGTTCAGGACGTGAATGTGGAGCTGAAAGAATCCGAATTCCTGTGCCTCTTGGGCCCCAGCGGCTGCGGCAAGTCCACATTGCTGAATATCGTTGCCGGCTTCCTCACGCCGACCAGCGGCGAGATCCTGATCGGCGGCAAGGCCGTGAATGGCTCGGGGACCGATCGCGGCGTGGTGTTCCAGGATTTCGCGCAACTGTTTCCCTGGCGCACCGCGCTTGGCAATGTTGCTTTCGGTCTGGAAATGAAAGGCGTGCCGAAAGACCAGCGGGAAGAGATCGCACTCAATCAGCTGAAACTCGTGAAGCTTGAGAAGTTCGTCAAATCCTATCCGCATCATCTGTCCGGCGGGATGCAGCAACGCGTCGCGATCGCCCGCGCACTGGCCTATAATCCTTCCGTGCTTCTGATGGACGAGCCATTTGCGGCGCTCGATGCCCTCACGCGCGACGAGATGCAGCGCCTGCTCGCGGATGTGTGGCGGGAGACGCGCAAGACGGTCATCTATGTCACGCACAATGTCGCCGAGGCGGTCTATCTCGCCGACCGCGTGATCGTGATGACCCCGCATCCCGGCCGCATCAAGACCGAGGTGGCCATCGATCTGCCACGGCCGCGCGACCCGCTCGGCGTGGAGTTTCTGGACTACCAGAAGCTGCTTCTCGGTCATCTGGGCGAGGCGCAGCACGTTTCTTGATCAAACGGCAAACAAGCCGGACTACGGGAGGACTACGATGACACGGACTGCTCATGCAATGACGCGCCGTCAATACCTCGCAGCCGCCGGCGCCGGCCTCGTATCTGCCGGGCTGGGCAGGATCGGTGACGCTGGCGCTCAGCTTGCCACCATCCGGCAAGGTTATCAGACCAATATGTGGGGTATGCCGACCTACTATCTGATGCGGTCGGGCCTGCTGGAGAAACGCGGACTCAAGTTCGAGGAATTCGCGGTGCCCTCCGGCAATCTCACCATGCAGCAGATGGTGGCGCGTCAGGTCGATCTCGGTACCTATGCCGTGCAGTCCTTTATTCTCGGCCACGACAAGGGCGGCATGGTGGGCATCGCCGTGATCGAGAATGTCGGCAAAACCGCCGCCGTCCTGGCGCGCAAGGATCTCGGCATCACCAAGGTCGCCGAGCTGAAGGGCAAGAAGATCGGCAACCAGGTCGGCGCCTCGACCGCCAATATCTTCTCCGACACCATCGCGCCTTCGGCGGGCTTGCAGAAGAGCGACTGGCAGGAAGTGCGCATGAACGTCAACGACATGGTTGCGGCTCTGGCCGCCAAGACCATTGATGCCGCAGTGACGGTGGAGCCTTACAACGCAATTGCGGAGGCCGACGGCATCGCCAATATCATCACCGACTTTTCACCATTCGACAAAATGCCGGTTTTCATGGTGGCCACGCCCGACTTCGTCGAGAAAAATCCGGACACGGTTGTGGCCTATCTGAAAGCGTGGCTTGATGTTGCGAGGGACTTCAAGGAGCAGCCGAAGAAGGTCGCCGACGTGATCTACAAGTTCTACACGGAGAAAGGCTACAAGATGTCGCTCGACACCTTCCAGAAAGCGCTCGCCCGTGTCGAGGTAGGGCCCGGTTTTCCGTCCGATCTGCGCCCCTACATGCAGAAGGAAGCCGAGGTGTTGCTCAAGGCCAAGAAAGTCTCGGCCATTCCGGACTGGAATAAGGCATTGCGGCCGGAATTCATGGATAAAGCGCGCATCGGCGCCTGACCGGCGTAAATTGCAAATTGAAATGCGTGGAGGCCGGCCTGCAGCCGGCCTTTGCGCTGGAGTGAAAGCGAGGACGGGGCGATGAACGACAATCCGTTGCGTTCCAAGGCGCATGAATCGGTTGCCTGGAACTTCAAGCTACTGGCGCATCACGAACTGCAAGGCTTTGGCGGAATGGGCGAGGGGCTCTCGATCCAGATTGCCAAAGATGGCCGCCGCATTCTCTGGCTGGCGCATGAAAGCGCGCCGAAGAATTTCACCGCCGTTGACGTCTCCGACCCGCGCAATCCGAAGGTTGTCGTGCAGACCGATCTGCCCCAGAGCCACATGCGTTCCAATTCGCTGGAAGTCGTCGGCAACATTCTGGCAGTAGCCTATCAGGTGCAGAAAGTGGGATTGCAGCCGGCGGGGTTCGAACTGTTCGACATTTCTGTGCCCGAACAGCCGAAGTCGATTGCCTTTGTCGACCGCTCCGGGCCGCATTCGCGGGGCGTGCATCAGCTCTGGTTCGCGGACGGCGAATATGTGCATATGGCGGCGGGTGGCCCGGATTTCGAGGCGAGCCATCCGCTCGACGACCAGTTCTATCAAATCTACGATGTGCGCAACCCGTCCAAGCCCGCCGAGGTCGGACGCTGGTGGCTGCCCGGCACGCGCAAGGGTGACGATGTGCCACCGCCGGCGCGGCATGCGAAGCCGCTCTACGACATGGGCAATCGCGCGCACAATACGAACGTTTATCCGCAGCGGCCGGATCGGTGCTATCTCGGCTATATCGATGCCGGCATGTTCATCATGGACATTTCCGACAAGTCGCGGCCGAAGCCCATCGTGCGCTGGGACAACTCGCCGCCTTATCACGGTTTCACGCACACGATCCTGCCGCTGTTTGAGCGCAATCTCCTTGTGGTGACCGACGAGTCGGTTGTCGACAAGGCCAATGACTGGCCCAAGCTGATCTGGATTCTGGATGCGCGCGAGGAAACCAAGCCCATTCCGATTGCGACCTGTCCGCTGCCGCCGCGCGATGCCTTCGCCGCCCGCGGTGGACGGTTTGGCGCGCACAACATCCACGAGAATGTGCCGCTGCCGACCGCCTGGCAGTCCGACCAGATCGTGATCGGAACCTTCTTTAACGGCGGCCTGCGCGCCTACGATATTTCCAATCCGTATCAGCCCAAGGAAGTCGGAGTCTTCGTGCCGCCGGCGCCGCCCCTTTCGCCGGTGGGCGCAATCCAGCTCAACGACGTGTTCGTGGACGAGCGCGGCATCGTCTACACGGTCGATCGCCATGTCGGAGGGCTGTATATCCTGGAGATGGATTTCTGAGCTTGATGCTTCAGCCTTTCCATTCGGGGCAGGCGGGGCCTTTCGGTCGCCGTCAGAAGTATGCGCGCGGCTCGAAGCTTCCGGTGACGGTCGTCACGGGTTTCCTTGGCGCCGGCAAGACGACGCTGGTGAAGCAATTCCTGCAGACGCCTGAAGGCCGCGGCACGGCGGTCGTGGTCAACGAATTCGGCGCAACCAGCATCGATGACGCATTGATACGCGCGAGTGCGGATGAAACGGTGCTGATCGGCAATGGCTGCCTCTGCTGCAATGTGCGCTCCGACTTGCAGGTCGCGTTGCGGCGGCTGGTCAGCGAACGGGAGCGCGGGCAGGTGCCGTATTTCGGGCGTGTGGTTATCGAGACCAGCGGTCTCGCTGATCCAAGCCCGATCCTGCACACTTTCGCGACCGACCGCGCGCTGGGCGGGGAATTCCATGTCGGCGCGCTGATCGCCGTCGTCGATGCGGTGAATGGCTCATCGACACTGGCGCAGTTCCCGGAAGCGCGGCGGCAGGTCATGCTGGCAGACCGCCTGTTAGTGACAAAGAGCGATCTTGCCGAGGCGCGTGTGGTGCAGGAGCTTCTGGGCGAGCTACGCCGTTTCAATCCGCACGCCCGCATCGACATGATCACACATGGCCGGACCGATCCATCCTGCTTTCTGGAAGAGCACGCGCATGTCGGAGCTGGCGAGTTTGCGGCTGACGCCGTGCATGGCGACGACATTGGAAGCTTCGTGTTGACCGAAAGTGCGCCGCTCGACTGGCTGGTCTTCGCGCGGGTCATGGAGACGCTGACCGCCTTGCGCGGCGCCGATCTGCTGCGCGTGAAAGGTCTGCTGGAGGTGGAGGGTTGCGAAGGACCGGTTGTCGTGCAGTTCGTGCAGCATCTCGCGCATGCACCCGTCGAGTTGAGTGCCTGGCCCGGCGGGCAGACAGGCAGCCGCCTTGTCTTTGTCACCCGCAACCTCGGCGAGGCAGAGGTGAGGGCACTGTTCAAGGCCGTGCGCGACCTCACGCGCTAGCGGCCGAGGCCGTCGATGACACCGCGGAGATAGCCGATATTGCGGGCGGCGGTGGTGGGGCCATCGGGAATATAGATGAAGGGCTCGACGCCAGCATTGCCTTTATACCCGGCTTCGCGCAGCGCATCGAGGATCGGACCGAATCTCAGATCGCCGTCGCCCGGACCCCGGCGGTTCGGATCGTTGAAATGCACATGTTTGATCAGTCCGCCAGGCACGTGCCGGCGAATGAGGGTAGCGACCGGCTCTTTCTCGTAGGCTCCGGCCGCCGAACAGTCGATCATGGTGACGACCGCCGGACTGCCGATCGCCTTCACCACGCCGATCGCCTCATCGATGGTGTTGATGAAGTTCGCCGCCGGCGGCGCCAGCGCCTCGATGCAATAGTGGACGCCAGCCTGTTCGGCCGCCGAGGCCATCGCCGCCCAGCACTCGATGGCGCGCTTGCGTCCGTCCGCTTCGTCGCCCGGCTCCAGCCGGCGCTGATCGGGCGAGCCGTGCACCAGCGTCTTGCCGCCGAGATCGGCGGCGAGGTCGCAAAGACGCTTCATGACGTCGATGGTCTTTTCGCGCTGGGTCTTGTCCTTGGATGTGATCGACAAGCCCTCCGGCGCGCGCAGGATATAATGCAGTCCGGTGATCGGGATGCCGGCGTCAGCCGCGATGCGGCGCAATTCCGCCCGTCTCGGCGCCGGCATGATATGCGGCTCGCTCGACACCGTCAGCGGCGCCAGCTCGATGCCGTCATAGCCGAGATGACGCGCGACCTCGCATTGGCGAGCGAAGTCGTACTCAGCGAGAACCTCGTTGCAGAGTGATATTTTCATGCCGGCGACTTATAGCGCCCGCTGCAGCGAATTCCAGCCCACTCAGGCCACCGGCTTGCCGCGCGTGAACATGCGGGTGAGCCTTGCCCAGCCAATTGCGGCGGCGTGATGAACAGCAGGCACATTGAGAAGGATCGTGCCGGCCACCAGGGCGAACAGCACGAAGCTGATCGGCCGGATGAAGAAGGGTGTGAGATCGCCGTCGGACAGCACCAGCCCGCGCCGCAGATTCTTGTCGAGCAGGTCGCCGAGCACGATCCCGAGCACCAGCGGCGCCATCGGATAGTTCAGCCGTCGCAGGAAGAATCCGACAACACCGAACACCAGCATCACCAGAATATCGAAGACGCGGGAGGCGATGGCAAAAGAGCCGACCGTGCACAGGACGAAGATCACCGGCATCACCAGCGTCTGCGGCACCTGCAGGATTTTCACCAGCAGCTTGGTCAGCGTCAGGCCGTAGATCAGGATGCCGATGCTGGCAAACAGCATCATCGCCACGACGTCGTAGACGAATTGCGGGTTCTGCACCATGATCAGCGGGCCCGGCTGCACGCCGTGGATCAGCATCGCAGCGAGCAGCACGGCGGCCGGCGCTGAGCCGGGAACGGCGAGCGTCAGCACCGGGATCACCGCGCCCGGCACGCAGGCATTGTCGCCGGTCTCCGCCGCCATCAGGCCTTCGACCGAACCCTTGCCGAATTTCTCCTTCTCCTTGCTGGCGCGCCGCGCCGCGGCATAGGAACTCCAGGCCGCCACGTCCTCCCCGACGCCGGGCACGATGCCGATGCCGGTGCCGATCAGGCCGGAGCGGATGATCGTGCGCCAATATTGCGTGACGTCGCGGATTCGCGGGATGACGGTGTCGAAGGTGTTGATAATCACCTTCGGCGGGCGGTCCTTGATCACTGTCAGCACCTCGGCGAAGCCGAACGCGCCGACCAATGCCGGGATCAGCGAGATGCCGCCGGACAGGTCATGGATCCCGAAAGTGAATCGGTCATAGGCGTAAAGCCCTTCCTGGCCGATACAGGCCACGAAGAGCCCCGCAAAGCCAGCCAGCCAGCCCTTGAGAGGATCGTTGCCGGTCAAATTGCCGGAAATGACCACGCCGAACAGCGCCAGCCAGAAGAATTCGTACGCACCGAATTTCAGGGCCGCTTCGCCGAGGATCGGCGTGAACAGCGCCAGCGCGACCATCCCGATCCAGGTGCCCAGAATCGACCCGGAGGTGGCAATGCCCATGGCGCGGCCGGCAAGGCCCTGGCGCGCGAGCGCATAACCGTCGAGGCAGGATGCGGCAGAAGCCGGCGTGCCGGGAATATTCAGCAGAATGGCGCTGCGGCTGCCGCCATAGATGGCGCCGACATAGGTGCAGATAAGGATGAGCAGGGCTTGGTTGGGTGGAAGCGTCAGCGTCAGCGTCGTCATCAGGGCGACGCCCATGGTCGCGGTCAGGCCGGGGAGGGCGCCGATGATGAGTCCTATGAGCGAGGCAACCAGCGCATAGAAGATCGTCGTGGGTGTGGCAAACGAGGCAATAGAGTTGCCGAAGAGGATGAGGCCGTCAAACATCACGGCAACCGGACCAGGAACAATTCCTGGAACACATACTGGATTGCAGCCCCGCAGATAAGGCCATAAATGGCGGCAATCAATGCACCGCGCGGCAAGGTGCCGTTGTTACGGCGATCCTCGAACTGGAAGACGAATACGAAGACGGCAATGAACAGCGCCGCGGCCAGCCAGAACGGCACGCCGCTGCCGACCACCCAGCCTGCAAAGATCAGGCAAAGCGCCCCGCCGGTGAGAAGGCGCCACTGCTCACGGAAATTGAACCGCGGAAATTCGATGTGCTGAAGCGCGCCTGCGCGCACCGAACGCAGGATCAGGATTGCGCCCATGATCGCAACGCCGATACCGAGCAATCCTGTCAGCAATCCGGGCGCACTGTAAACGCTCACCTGGAGATGCTCGAGCCGATCCATTCGCAATGACATCGCGACGACGCCGATCGCGAGCAGAAGCCACACGATGCCGGACACAAAATCAGCGAAGGGCTTGGGATTGTCGTCGTTCATGCCACAGAGACCGAGAAACGAAGCCGCCCCGGGGAGCCGGGGCGGCTCTCACATGACGGGCGATCAGGGTTTCGCGATGCCGACAGTATCGGGCGCAACCTTGGATTTGCCGGCGGCGTGCAACTGCCACGCAGTCGTCTGGATCGCCGGCATGGCCGCCTTGAGGGCGTCGTCACCTGCAACTGGCGCAAATTGCGCGCCGTTGCTTGCAGCATACTTCTTGAGGGTCTCGGATTTCGAGATCACGTCTTTCCAAAGCATGTCGAGCGTCTGCTTGACCGGCGCCGGAACATCCTTGTGCACGAAGATGCCGAAGTAATTGGCGTCCGGTTTGAAGCCGGCGACAGATTCCGTGACCGGCGGAATGGTTCCGAAGCCCTCCAGCTCGAGCGGCTTGTCGGAGAGGACTGCCAGCGGCTTCAGCCGTTTGGCCCGGATCATCGCCGCCTGTTCGACGGCGAGCTGCGTGGTCAGCTCGGTTTCGCCGGCGACCGTCGCGTTCACAGCCGGATTGCCGCCGTCATAGCTGACATGCTTGTAGGTTACGTTGAGGGCGCGGGTAAAAGCCTCGATCGCGGCATGTCCGGATGAATTGATGCCGGCGGTCGCCACTGACACACCATTCGGCTTGGCCTTCATGGCGTCGACAACGTCCTTGGCGGACTTGTAGGGCGTGCCGGGATTGGCGCCGAGAACGGAGACGTTGATCACACTGAGATAGAGCCGCCAGTCGGCGATCTTGGTATCGAGCAAGCCGCTGACGGCGTAGGTGCCGATGTCCTTGGCCGCGCCGGACGTCCAGGTGTAGCCGTCCTTGGCGGCTTCCAGCGCACTCTTGGTGCCGATGGAGCCAGAGGCGCCAGGCTGGTTGATGATGACGATCTTCTGGCCCAGCGCCTTTTCCAGTTCCGCGGCGGTGACGCGCACGACCTGGTCGGTCGAGCCGCCGGCCGCCCAGGGCACGATGATGTTGATGGGCCGTTCCGGCTTCCAGGGGTAGTTCTGCGCGGAGGCCGCGCCGGACAGAGTGACGGCGGCCGCGGCTGCAAGCAGCGATATGCGAAGCATCGATGTTCCTCCCGAATGTCATCGGTTATCGTTGTGCCGGTCTTGGAGCCGGCTTTGAGGGGTTTTCGGCGCCGCCGCAGGGCTTTCCGCCTGCAGGGCGTAAGTAACCATCTGGTTACAAGTGCACCATGCCCGGCCCGAAAGCGTCAAGAGGGAAAGCGGCGAAAATCCTGGACAATCTGTCCCGGTCTCACGCTCTCAGATAGCCGAGCACAACCTCCACAATATGATCGCCTCGCGCCGCCAGCGCATCCGGCCCACCGAGATCGCGGCCGAAAATCGTCGACAGGGTGTGTCTGTTCGACATGTAGAAAAAGCCCAGCGATGCGATGCTGATATAGAGTTGCACGGGGTCGACTCTGGTCTTGAACACCCCATCTCTTGCGCCGCGCTGCAACAGCGATGTGATCATCCCGACCAGCGGAGAATGCAGATCGCGGATTTTACGCGACTGTTTGAGGAACTTGGCCTGATGCAGGTTTTCCGTCGCCAGCAGGCTCAGGAATTCCGGATGCTTGATGAAATAGTTCCAGGTGAAGCGGATCAGTTCCCGCATGCCCTCCTCGGGACTGCGGTCGTCCAGATGGAGGCCGATTTCGGCGTGGCGGATGGCGGAATAGGTGGCTTCGAGGACTGCGAGATACAGCCCTTCCTTGTCTCCGAAATAGTAGTAGATCATTCGTTTGTTGACGCCCGAGCGGCGGGCGATGTCGTCGACGCGGGCGCCGGTAAGGCCCTTGGTGGTGAATTCGTCGGTCGCTGCTTTCAGGATCGCGGCCCGCGTGCGCTCGGGATCCCGCTCGCCGGCGACGCGGCGGCGAGAGGCCTGCTTGGGAGTACGCGCATCCATCATGAATGTTGGCTCTGCGGAAGCGCACCGCGGGGCAGATCGATGAAGCCGCGCAGCGTCGCCTGCAATAGTGTACCGATGTGCAGCTGGGATACAAAATCGCCGGCACAGATGAGCGCGGTCAGCTCAGGCAGCGACACGAGCTTCACCTCAAGACCCTCTTCCGGCCGGAAATCCTTCAATATCTCCCCGGCTTCGACGAAAAAGGAATGCAAGCGGTTGCTCAGCCGTCCCGAACAAGGGGCCGTGACCCCAAGTGGGTGAATCGTCAATGCCGGGTATCCCGTTTCTTCGCGCAATTCGCGCCGGCAGGACGCAGCCGGGTCTTCACCCTCATCGACCATGCCTGCCGGCAACTCCCAGGTGAATTGTTCGAGTGCCGGCCGGAATTGCCGCACGATGGGAACGCGGCCCTCGGGCGTCATCGCCAGGATCGACACATAATCCGATTGCGACACGGCATAGTAGGTGTCCGCTGTCCGTCCCGGGGCGAATTCGACGTCACGTTCGACAATGGTCATCCAGGGCGAAAGTGCGTTCGTCCTGCGGCCCTTCACTTTCGGCCAGCCGTCAGCCATAGGCCGCGGTCCGCGGGTGGGAGGCCTTCAGCGCGACACTTTCCGGCGGCCGCCGCAGGAAAGTCGTCGCGAAGGCGTAGCCGTACCAGCGCAGATAGGCCGGCAGCCACGACAGAACCTTGAAACGGCTCTGGCCATGCTGGCGCTCGAACCAGCGCGCCGGCACCTCGCCGATCGGCCAGCCGAGCCGGTGCACCTTCACCAGCAATTCGATGCTGTAGCAGAAGCCGGAATCCGACTCGACCGGGATACCGTCGAGCACGCGGCGGGAAAACAGGCGGAAACCGTTGCTCGCGTCCCGCACGGGCAGACGGGCAACATGATGCAGGGTGAAGCTGCCGGCGCGCACCAGAAAGGCTTTCAGCCACGGGCATCCGATCATGCTGCCGCCCGGCATGAAGCGGCTGGCGCAGACGATCTCGCAGCCGGTTTCGGCCTTTCGCACCATCGCATCGAGAATGCCGGCATTGTAGTCGTCGTCGGCGGGCATCACGATCACGAAGGGAGCTTCGCTCTCGGCGAAGCCGGTCATGATCGCGCCATGTGCGCGGTGTCCTCGGTTGCGCACAAAACGCACGGGCAGCTTCGGGAACAGCGCGCGGTTCTTCTCGATTGCCGGCAGCGTGTTGTCGCTGTCCATGTCATAGCAGATCAGCACACGCACGGGCGTTGCGACATCCTTCTCGATCGCGGCGAGAGTGCGCAGGATGTTGTCGCCCTCGTTGTAGACCGGAACGACGATGTCGAGGCGCGGCGGGCTGCGCTGGTCGGTCATTTGATGACGTTGGCGCGGGTCAGATGCCCCCAGACATCCATGACCGGCTTGTTGCCGAGCGTTTCGTTCTTGTAGGCATCGTGCGGGGTGCAAAGGATGAGAATGTCGCTGCGCGTCACGACCTCGTCGAGCGGCTGCAGTTCCGGGTCGGTCGTGACAAATGGATCTGTGGTCAAGACTGCGCCGGCATGGCTGAGCAACGCCTTCTTGAATTTGTAGCTCAGCGAGGCGCGGATATCGTCGATCTCCGCCTTGAACGCCATGCCGAGCAGGCCGACGGTCATCTTGCTCAGATCGTAACGTCGCTTCAGGTCGTCGATGACGTCGAGCACCAGACCTTCGTTGACCAGCATCGCCGCGTGGCCGAGGCCGAACTGGTTGCGCGCAAAGGCGGCGAGTTGCATCGTGTCCTTGAACAAGCACGGACCGGCGGCAAAACCCGGGCGCGGCATGTTCCTGGAGCGCGGGTAATTGTGCTTCATCGCCTCCAGCACGCGCTGGTAATCGACACCGGCTGATTTCGCGATCATGTAGAACTGGTTGGTCGCAGCGAACTCGATATAGCGGTAGGCATTGTTGAACAGCTTGGCGAATTCCGCCTCGATCGGTTTCACGATCACGAGTTCGGGCGCGATCGTCTTGAACAGCGCGGCCGCTTCCTGTTCGGCTTCAGGCGTCGTCCCGCTGACGATTTGCGGCATTTCCCGCAATTCCTTGATGCCGTAGCCCTGGACGACGCGTTCGGGGCAGAACGCCACTTTCAGATTGCGGCCCTGGCGCTTGAGATGCGCATCGAGCCAGTCGGTGGTGCCGGGAAATACGGTGGAGCGCAGCACGAGCAACTGCCCGTCCGCAAGATGTGGCAGGAGACCGTCGATGCAGTCTTGCACCACCTTGCCGACGGGATTGAGGAACTCGTCGACCGGGGTGCCAATGGTGACAATGACGGGGCCGGTTTGGGAAATCTCGGACGGCTTGTCGCTGAAGATTAGCTTGTTGCCGGCAAGCGCGCGGGCAAGCAGGGGCTCGGCGCCATATTCGATGAACGGCAACTTGCCGCCGGCGAGCGTGTTCAGCGTATCGCGGTTCAGATCGTTGATATTGACCGTCAGGCCGGCCTCGGCGAAAGCCAGCACCAGCGGAATGCCGACATGGCCAGCCCCGCCGACGACTGTCAGGTCGGCGGCCCGGACGGTGGCGGTCTGCTGGCCGCCTGCAACTGGACGTGCAAAATTCACTGCCAAACCCTCGTTTCTGGCGGGATTATACCGGCTCTTGGCCGCCCTACAACGCGCGCGGTACGGGGAGGGGTGTAATTAACTGTCCGCGAAAGCCCTTGGCGCGCAGCTTGGGCGCGAGTTCGTCGGCAATATGCCAGGAAAAAATCACCGCGCAGTCCGGCTGGTCCTCGAAGAGGCGGGCCTCCTCGACGACGGGGATCAGCGTGCCGGGCATGTATTTTCCGATCTTCAGCGAGCCCGCGATTTCGCAGACATAGTCGATGATGGCTTCGTCCAGTCCGACATAATTGACCATGGTCGAAGCCCGCGAGGGGGCGCTGATGCCGACGATGCGAGCGCCCTTTTCCTTCAGGTCGCGCAACAATGCGTAGAGGCGCAATTTCGACAGCATCACGTCAGTGCGGAACTGGGCGAGCCGCTTGCGCATGGCGTCGCCCGTCGGCTCCTGAGTCAGCATGTCCTGCACGCTCGCCTGCACCGGATATGTACCGCGCTGCGCGGCATAGACCCTGATCGAACCACCATGCGTCGGGATTGGTCGCGCATGGAACACTTCGAGGTCATGCATTTCCAGCAGTGCCTTGAGACTGTGCAGCGAATAGTAGCGCAGGTGCTCGTGATAGACGGTGTCGTATTGCAGCTTGTCGAGCAGAGGGATCAGGTAATGCGATTCCGAAACGAAGACGCCCTTCGGTCCGAGCAATTCGACAATGCCGTCGACGATGGAGTGCACGTCCTCGATATGCGCGAAGCAATTGGCGGCCGTGACGACACGCGCCGCCCCGTACTTCTTCTTCACCTCGCGCGCGACATCGAGGCCGAAGTAATGCTGGAGGGTCGGAATGCCGCGCTCATTGGCGATATGTCCGACGTCTGTCGGCTCGATACCGAGCACGCGATGGCCACCAGCCTTGAAATTGGAGAGCAGCGTGCCGTCATTGGAGCCGATATCGATCACGAGATCGTCCGGGCCGAGATTGAGCATGGCCTTCGATTCGGCATGCAATTCGGCGAAGTTGTCGCGGAGAATTCTGGTCATGCCGCTGGTGTAGGGATAATCCGGCGGGAAAATGATCACCGGATCGACCGCGAGCCCGAGCTGCACCAGCTCGCATTCGCCGCAATACAGAACCGTGGTCGGAAACCAGGGCTGCTGTCGCGGCACTTCGCCGATGCGCACCATCTGGTTGACCGGTGGCATATAGCCGAGCGACAGCATGGTTTCGAGCCGGCTGTTGCCGCAGATCTGGCAGCATTCGACCGGAACGCTGGCGCCGGTGCCGGCCCCGCGGGCCACCTTGAACGAACGCAGCATCAGTTCCCCCACTGTGGCCACGCAGATGCTATCGGCGCGGCGCCAATCCCTCGTTTTGCCAGTACCAGTCGATGGTCGTGGCCAGCCCCTGTGCCAGAGAGACGCGGGGCTTATAGCCCAGCGCCGCGAGTTTCGAAATATCGGGGCATCGGCGCGGTGTGCTCCCGGCCAGGCGAGGCCCGGTCTGCAGGGCGATATCGCGGCCAATATGCTGAGCCATGCGGCGGGCCAGACCAGCGACGCTGATCTCTTCGGTCGTACCGACGTGATAGATGCCGAGATGCTCGCCACTTGCGCGCATGGCGATCACGCCCTCGACCAGATCGTCGACAAAACAGAAGCTTCGGGTTTCCTCGCCGCTGCCCTGGATGGTGAAAGGCAGCGCGCCGCTCGGATGCGCATCAGCTGCTTCTTTCAGGCGCAGGGCGAATTGCGGCACGACGTGCTCCCATCCCATGTCGGGGCCATAGACATTGTGCGGGCGGAAAATGAGGACGCGCTCGAAGAATTTGCGGCCGTAATTGACCGCCATCAATTCGCTGATGATCTTGCCGCCACCATAGGAATAGCGGGGGTTGAGCGGGTCGGGGACGATCAGCGGCGCGGTTTCATCGGTCGGAATTTTGGGCGGCGTCTGGTAGACCTCGGAGCTTGATGCGAGGATGAGATCGCGCACATTGTGTTTCCGGCAGGCGTCGAGGACATTGATCATGCCTTTCACGCCCACATCGAGGACGAGTTCGGGCGCGCTGTAGAAAAACTCGGTGCCGTTGACATAGGCAAGATGATGCACCTCGTCGACGCCCTTCACGGCCGCGTCGACCGCATCCGGATCGCGCACATCGCCGCCGACAAACTCGATGTCCTTTTCCACCGCAGCCAGCCGCCGCGGCGCACCGCGCGAATTGTCGTCGAGCACGCGTAGAGCATGCCCGTCACCGACCAGCCGCGTGACGAGCGCAGAGCCGATGAAGCCGGAGCCGCCAGTGACGAGGATTTTTCGCGCAGTCATTGGTCGATGGTGATCCTTCTCGAATGGTCCTCATGCGACCGACGCGCAAGATGAATCAGCTGCTGGACGCGACAGGCTTCGACAATGCCGGGATGAACCGCGGCTCCGGATTCCACGGCATCGAGAAACCGCTTCGCCAGACGCGACACCGGCGCGACGCGCCCGTCCGGAAAGCGTGCATCGTCCGGGTCGGGCATGTCGATGCGCGTTAGCGAGGCGGCCGGTCGTCGCGCGTGAGACAGCTCAAATCCGCGCATGTAGTCGCTGGTCGGATTCGCGAGCACGAGCGTGCCGTCCTCTCCATAAAACTCGATACGATGACCCGAACCGAGATAGGATGCCGCGCTCATCGCCAGTGTATAGGCGGCGCCCGATCTGAAGGTGCCGGCCAGTGCGACAGTGCTTTCGGACACGGGCGTTTCGCCCGGCAAGCCGAATAGATCGGCCGACATATCCCGCATCGGTCCGCAGAAATATTCCAGATAGTAGAAGCAGTGACTGACGAAATTGCCGAGCGCCCCGCCACCGCTCGCACGGTCGTTCTTCCAGCTCTTTAGCCGCATGCGCGTCGCATAATTCTCGACATGCCAGGTGACGCTCACGTGCCGCAACGGACCGAGAGCGCCGTCATCGATCAGGGCCTTGGCGTGTTGCCACGTTGGCAATTCGCAGAACTCGAAATCGATCACGAACGGCTTACCGCTGGCGTCGGCCTGCCAGTGTAGCTCCTGCGCCGCGTCGAGAGTCGCAGCCAGCGGCTTTTCCGCGAAGACGGCCTTGCCCGCCTTCAGCGCACGCATGGCGATGTCCGGCTGCAGGTTGGGCGGCACGGCGATGGCAACAGCGTCGAGCTCCGGATGATCGGTGAGGGCCCGCCAGTCGGCGAGCGGCTGGCTGATGCCCTCGGCGAGGGCGATCTCGCTCGTTCTGGTTATATCGGTCCCCGCCAGCGCCTCCACCCGGCAGCGCGGATCGGCGCGGAAGGCAGGCAGCAGCACGGCGCGTCCGAAATTGCACCCCACGATACCCAAACGTATCACGTTGCCTTCTCCCGCAGACCCGGGGGCCGGCCCCGCCTTTGCCTGCCACGACATGTGACAAATCCGCATTCTGCGCAAGCCGCCCGTACGGGCTGCGATTTATTGCGGCTCCGGGCCGGCAGACGTGTTGCCCGCCGCATGGGCCCGGAATACAACAATCCGTCGGCCATTCCGGCCAAGGTTCAAAAGCCGGCACGCCGCCGCATGCGCGACAGTTTTTACCGTTTCTGGCACCGTTCCAATCCTGTCCGTAGCCTTCTGGTGATTGCGCTGGCCGTGGCTGTCGTCGGTCTGCCGCTCAATTACCTGGTCGGCTATGCGCTGCTCGTCTTTCTGGTCGTCGTGGTTTTCGTGGGAGAGGTGACCTCGCGCTTCCGCCCGTGGTTGTCAGCGGCGGCGCTGACGCTGGTGGCGTTGGCCGCGAGCGCATTGCTGGCGCCGCCACGCATTGACGAGGGCCACAATGTCTTTTTCGTCAAGGACGAGGGCGTGTTGGTCAAGACGTTGCCGCCCGATGTGTATCGAATCATGGCGGCGGAATTCGACAAGATTTACCCCCCGGAACGACGCTGTAATCCGGCGACCTCGGGATGCTGGCGGGCCGGAGAGGGGCCCGACACGGCCTTCGCCTTTTCGGCCGATGGCATTTTCGACAAGGGCGAATTCTCGCGTCGAGTCGACGATGTCGATTTCGCCGATCCGGTGTGGCTGCGGCTCGGCTTCACTAACGAGTTTCGCTACAATTGGGACAATGCCGCGAGCGACCTGAAACGATTGCGCCGCGACGGCCGTTTCTGGATGGGGCTGCATCGCTGGCATCTGCTGATGCCGTATTTCGTGATGTATCGTTTCCCGCCGGCCTTCGCCGGAAGCCAGCTGTGCTGGCAGGGCGACGTGATCTGGGAAGAGCGGGCGGAGCGTTTCACGCTTCTGTCCAATGCGGCCTGGGCGTGCCGCACAGTCGAACGCTCCGATATCGGCCTGCGCATCTTCGGATTGGGAATCCGTCCCGGCTCGCTTGCGATGACTCTCGATCCGCCGGTCGTCTTGCGGACATGGCAGGTGACTTTCGGCGCCCTGAAGCTTCTGGTCCTCGCCGCCATTGTCGGACTTCTGGTCCGATGGCGGCGGCGGGCGACGGTGCTTCCGTTTCTTCTCATTGCGTCATGTCTGTTCGTGATCGCCGTCCACGATGCCAGTTTCATCGGCGGCTTTCGGCCGCTCGATCCGGGCGACGACGGTCTGTTTTATGAAAGTGCGGCGCGCGACATCGTCAAGAACCTGTTGTCCGGCCATGTGGTCGAGGCTTTGCGCGGCGGCGAGAGCGTATTCTACTATGGCGGGCCGGGCCTCCGCTATCTGCGCGCGATCGAACGATTTGTATTCGGCGACACCAATCTGGGGTATCTGGCACTGATCCTGGCGCTGCCTTTCGTCTATCTCGCGCTGTTCCGGCGATTCCTGTCGCGCACTTGGGCGCTGGCGCTCACCCTGATCTTCGTACTTATTCCCGTCGGCGAATTGTTCGGCACCAGCTTCTTTCATTTCTCCCGCTGGGCGGCGCGCGGATTTGCCGACCCCGCGGCGGCCTTCTTCGCGCTCTGTGGCTTGGTTCTGCTTGTCGGGCAGCCTGCGGAAAAGACCGGCCGAGGTTTCGGTGTTGCGGCTGCGTCGAGTTTCTTCATGGCGCTGGCGATCTTCGTGCGCCCCAATCTCGCGCCATTCGCTGCGGTCATGCTGACGGGCGCGGGCCTTGCGGCGCTCTACACGCGCAACCTGTGGCGTGTCGCCGGCCTGAGCGTGGGCTTTCTTCCGGCAGCGGTCATGCCGTTACACAACTGGTATTTCGGCGGCGTGTTCGTGTTGTTCAGCGCCAACGCCACCATCCCGGAATTGCTGGTGATGCCGCCGTCGGCGTGGGCGGCGGCGGCCATGGAAGTCCTGCGCCTGGACCTCGCTGGCCCGCATGTCGTGCGGGCGCTCAAGCAACTCGGTCTATGGCTGAGCGGACCCGGCGAAATACTGGCTATGGCACCGGTTCATGCCGCGGCCATTGCCGTGACGGCTTATGTCGCAGTCGCTGGCAGGCTTTTCGATCCCTGGCTGCGGCTCATTGCTTGCGCCGTGCTGGCGCAGCACGCATCCTCGCTGATCTTCCTGGTGGCGCCGCGCTACCATTACCTGGCGTGGCTGCTGACATTCCTCGTCAATGCGGCATGGTTCGAGACGGTCGGCATTGCCTGGCTGCGCAGAAAACGGCCGTCCTGGGCTCGCCGCTTCAGGCGCAATCGCGTGAATCTGGCGCTGGCGATCGGGCTGGCGCGGCTGGACCGCCTCGGCGCCGCGACCGGCCGCCGCTGACGATTACTTCCGGTTGCTGCGGTCGGTATATTTGCGCAGTTCCACCTTGGCTACCGTCTCCCGATGCACTTCATCCGGACCGTCCGCCAGACGGATCGTACGCGCGCGCGCAAAATCGTAGGCGAGATGGAAATCCGGGCTGACCCCGGCTGCCCCGCAGACCTGGATCGCGCGATCCACCACCTTTTGGGCCACGTTCGGCGCCACCACCTTGATCATCGCGATCTCGGCGCGCGCGGCCTTGTTGCCGGCCTCATCCATCATGCGCGCGGCCTGCAGCGTCAGCAAACGGGCCTGATCGATCTCCATTCGCGATTCGGCGATCCAGTGCCGGGTAACGCCTTGCTCCGCGACCGGCTTGCCGAAGGCGGTGCGGGAGAGCGCCCGTTTGCACAACGTCTCCAGCGCGCGTTCGGCCAGCCCGATCATGCGCATGCAGTGGTGGATGCGACCCGGGCCCAGCCGGCCCTGCGCAATCTCGAAGCCGCGGCCTTCCCCAAGAAGGATGTTGGAGGCCGGCACACGCACATTGTCGAAGATCACTTCTGCATGGCCGTGCGGCGCGTCGTCATAGCCGAAGACGCCAAGCGGCCGCACCACCGTCACGCCGGCAGTGTCCATCGGCACAAGGATCATGGATTGGCGTTTGTGCGGCTCCGCGGATGGATCGGTTTGGCCCATCACAATCGCGATCTTGCAGCGCTTGTCCATCGCGCCCGATGTCCACCACTTGCGGCCGTTGATGACGTAATGATCGTCCTCGCGCCTGATCTGCGTGCGGATATTGGTGGCGTCGGAAGAGGCCACATCCGGCTCGGTCATGGCGAAGCAGGAGCGGATTTCGCCCGCGAGCAACGGCTTGAGCCAACGCGCCTTCTGCTCCTCGCTGCCATAGCGGATCAGCGTCTCCATATTGCCGGTGTCCGGCGCTGAGCAATTGAACGGTTCGGCGCCGATCGGCGAGCGCCCCATGATCTCGCAGAGCGGTGCGTATTCGAGATTGCTCAGCGCGTTGGGATCGTACGCTTTCGGCAGCCAGAGGTTCCAGAGGCCCGCCGCTTTCGCTTTCGCCTTCAGTGCGGTCATCACCGGCAATTCGGCCCAGCGATCCTTTGCCTCCGCCAGTTCGCGCTCGAACACGGCTTCGGCCGGGTAAATGTGTTCTTCGGTGAAAGCCGTGACGCGTTCGGCGAGTGCTGCGGTGCGATCTGTCGGCATGTGCAGCACGTATCGTCCTCAGGCGGCTTTCTTGCTTATGGCGGAAAAGTTGTCGCCGGAGCCAGCGAGCCGCGCCAGCAACGGCGCCGGTTCGTGCTTCGGATCGCCGGTTTCCCGTGCGAACGCGGAGAGGCGATCGCGGACATACGGCAGGCCGATCGTGTCGGCGTAGAACATCGGGCCGCCCCGCCAGGCCGGGAAGCCATAGCCGTATACCCAGATCACATCGATGTCGGAGGCGCGCTGGGCAATGCCTTCCTCAAGAATGCGGGCTCCCTCGTTGATCATCGGAAAGAGCAGTCGCTCGGTGATCTCCTTGCGCTCGAGCACCCGCCGCGCGATGCCGAGCCGCCGCGAGGTTGCGACGATCAATTGCTCGACTTCCGGGTCGGGCATCGGCGTGCGCGAGCCCTGCTCATAGATATAAAAGCCCCTGCCGGTCTTCTGGCCGAAACGGCCCTGCTCGCAGAGCTGGTCGGCGATTTCGGCGCGCGCGCCCTGTGCCTTGCGCATGCGCCAAGAAATATCGAGGCCGGCGAGATCGCCCATGGCGAACGGCCCCATCGGGAAACCGAATTCAGTCAGGGCGCCATCGACATCCTGCGGCAATGCGCCTTCGAGCAGAAGACGTTCGGATTCGACCGACCGGACGCGCAGCATGCGGTTGCCGACAAAGCCGTGGCAGACACCGACCACAACCGGCACCTTGCCGATCTTGCGGCCGACAGACATCGCGGTTGCCAGGACGTCGGGCGCCGTCTTGGCGCCGCGCACGACTTCCAGCAGTTTCATCACGTTTGCCGGGCTGAAGAAATGCATGCCGACAACCGATGACGGCCGCTGGGTCATCTCCGCGATGGCATTGACGTCCAGATAGGACGTATTGGTCGCGAGCACGGCGTCGCGTTTGGCGAGGCGATCGAGCTTGCCGAACACATCGCGCTTGACCTCGATATCCTCGAACACAGCCTCGATGATCAGGTCGGCCTCGGCGATGGCGTCCATGTCGGTCGTACCGGTGATCAGCCCCAGGCGGTGCTCGACGCTTTCCGCGCTCATCCCGCCGCGAGACGCGGAGGCGCGATAATTCTTTTCGATGATGCCGAGCCCGCGCTTGAGCGCCTCATCGCTTGTTTCGACGATGGTGACGGGGATGCCGGCATTGGCAAAATTCATGGCGATGCCGCCGCCCATGGTGCCGGCGCCGATCACCGCTGCGCGCGCAACTTCACGGCCCTTCACGTCCTTTGAAAAGTCGGCAATCTTCGCCGCCTCGCGTTCGGCAAAGAAGATGTGCCGTTGTGCCTTGGCCTGTTCGCCGTTTCGCAATTCGATGAAGACGTCGCGCTCGCGCCTGAGCGCCTCGTCGACCGGCAGCTGCAGCGTCCAGCGCAGGGCTTCGATTGCGGCCTTCGGCGCCTTCAGCCCGCGCCCGCGTTTCAGATGCGGCGCGGCCAGCTCGTCGAATTGTTTCGGGTCGGCGCGCATCGCAGCAAGCTTGTCGTCACGCCCTCGAACCTTGCGGAGCGGCCGCTTTTCCGCCAGGACGCGCTGCGCAAACGCGATCGCGCCGGCCCGCAAATCCCCGCGCACAATCTCGTCGACCAGTCCGCTCTCCAGCGCCTGCTCTGCCGGGATCGGGTTGCCCGACAGGATCATGTCCATCGCCTTCGGCATGCCGATGAGCCGCGGCAGCCGCTGCGTACCGCCCGCGCCGGGAATAAGGCCGAGCTTGATCTCGGGCAGACCGAGTTTGGTTCCGGGCGCCGCGACGCGGAAATGGCAGCCCAGCGCCACTTCCAGTCCGCCACCCAGTGGTGTGCCGTGCAGGGCCGCAACCACCGGCTTGGGCATGGCTTCGATCGCCTCGATGACGTCGCCGGTTGTCGGTGTGCGGGGCGGCTTGTCGAATTCGGTGATATCGGCGCCAGCGATGAAGGTGCGGCCTGCGGCCATCATCACCACGGCCTCGATGGCGGGTTCCTCCTGTGCCTGCCGGAATGCCTCGATCAGGCCGACGCGCATGTCATGCTTGAGCGCGTTGACAGGGGGATTATCGACGGTAATGACCGCGATGGCGCCGTCGCGGGCGATATTGACCAGGTCCGGCACGGATCGTCCTTGCAAGTTCCGGATTAGGACCAGCCCGCGGGGGCCGGAACGGGCGGAAAATGCGCGGAACTGGTCGGGCTGTCAAACCGGCACGGCGAGCGGCCGGCGGTCAGGAGACCGCCCGGACAAACTCGACAATTTCGGCTGATCGCGGTTGCATGGGGGTGCCTGCTCTGTAGAAGCAGAAGAAATTCCCGCCGCCTTCCTTGGCTCGGTAAAGAGCCTTGTCGGCTCTTTTCACCAGCATTTCGTAATCGGCGCCGTCGCGCGGCGCCTGGCAGATGCCGATACTCGCTGCCATGACGATCTCCTCGCCATCCAGCTCAAATGGTGCGCGAATGCCCCTGATGATGCGTTGGGCGAGGCAGGCCGCCTCCTCGTCCGTTCTCACCTGCGCCTGGAGAATGGCGAATTCGTCACCGCCCAGGCGGGCGACGGTGTCGGTGTCGCGGCAGCACGACGAAAATCGGCGGGCTGCCTCTTTCAGGACAGCGTCGCCGGCCGGATGCCCGCGGGTATCGTTGACTTCCTTGAAACGGTCGAGATCGACAAGCAGGACGGAGAAGCTTTCACCGTAACGCTGCGCGCGCCTGAGCGCTTGCTCGAACTGTTCGCGAAAGAGGGTGCGGTTTGCAAGGCCGGTCAATTCATCGTGCGTGGCCATCAGCGCCACTCTTGCTTCGGCCTTCTTGCGCTCGGTGATGTCGGAAAATGTCCGCACCAGGCCTCCATCGCCGAGCGCCAGCGTCCGCACTTCGAGGACCGTGCCATTCGGGCGCGTGCGTTCATACGTCGTCACTCCGGTATACAGGCCGTCCTCTTTGAGCATGTTTAGGATCTTGGGGTCGAAGTCGTTGTTCTCGAACTCGCCCCGGTCCCACAGATAAGTGAGCAAGTCCTTGAGATTGCGCCCTTTGGCCAGCCACTCGTTCGGCAGGTCCAACATATCGACCGTACGCCGGTTGATGACCTGGATAATGCCCCTTGAATCGACCATGATGATGCCCTGGTCGATATTCTCGAGAGTCATGCGAAGCTCTCTGCCCCGCTCGCGCGCGATCGTTTCGCTTTTGCGCAGCCGATCGTAAGTTCTATCGAGCTTGCGCTTATGAACGATGCTCAGCGCCATCACAATGAGAATCAGCAACGTGATTCCCGTGGCCAACCCGTAATATCTGATCCGGTTGACGAAATAGTTGGCGAGAATTTCGTTCTGCGCCAGACCGACGACCACCGCGAGCGGAAGGCCTTCGACCCTGCGATAGGAGATGAGCCGCAATACGCCGTCGAATTTGCCGTCGTTCATGTAGACGCCGACCGGCGACTTTTCGAGTTGTTGCAGGACGCCGCGATTGGGCGGCAGCTTCACGATGCTCTCGTTCTTGAAGCCGTGCCGCGCGCGCACATAGCCGTCGAGACCGATCAGTGAAATGGAGCCCTCGCGGCCGATATCGATGGCTTGGTAAAACTTGGTGAGCTGTTCGGTGTCGAGGGAAGCGACGATTTCGCCGGCGAAGGATCCGTCCCAGCCCCGCAGACGCCGCGCGAGCTGGATGGTGGCTTTGCCCGAGCGAATGCCGTCGACAGGTCTGCCGATGAACAGTTCGTCGGTCGTCGCGTTTTTCTGGAACTGGAAGTGCTCTCTGTCGCTGAGATTGAGGGGTTCCACGGGCTTGCGGGACGATTCGACAAGCCTGCCGGCGCCGTCGATGATCGAATAATGCAGGACAGCGTCCTTCGTCAGATGCGAGCCGTCCGCCCAGTCGATGAAACCGAAGCTCTTGTTGTCGGCCTCGTACATCGACCGCAGGATGACAAGCGTGTTGTCAGCGCCGCGAATGGTGCGTGCGATATGCTCTTCGAAGGCGCGGGCGAGGTTCGACGCTTCCTGCGTCGCGGCTTTCAGGTCGGCTTCCTTGCCCGACTGGAGATATACAGTCGTCGCCATCCAGATAAGCGCTATCGTCGCGACGCCCAGAAACGTCGTGCTTTGCAATGACGCGCGCAGCCAGGGTGCTATCCGCAATCGCATGTGTGTTGGTCAAAGCCCCTCTGTTGCCTGTAAAATTACGCCAGCCGTCTTATTTTTGAGTTACAGGATTTCGTTGACTGCCGCAGGGTTGCGTTAACCATCGTTCACCGCGACACATCGCATCTGGATGGTGATGGCAGCGAGCAAGGCGGTTTGCCTTGCTGCCCCCGTCTCGGTAAGACAAGGGCAACAAACGCTTAGCGACGGGAGGCTGAAATGGGGCGGGCGCTGAATGCTGCGCGCGAAGAGGTCGCTCTGGGAAACAGGATTTTGGCCAACGAAGGCGTGCTTGACGCGTTCGGTCACGTCTCTGTTCGACATCCTGAAAATTCCGGCCGCTATCTGCTCTCCCGCTCGCGATCGCCGGAACTGGTCGAACCGTCCGATGTCCTGGAATTCGACCTTGATTCAAATCCGGTGCAACCGGCCAAAGCCGGTCTTTATTCCGAGCGCGTGATACACGGAGAAATCTACAAAGCGCGGCCCGACGTGATGGCGGTCGTGCATCATCATTCGCCGGCGATCCTGCCGTTCTGCGTCAGCGGCATCGAACTCGTCCCTGTCTTCCATCTCGGTGCGCCGATGGGAACGAAAGTTCCGTTCTGGGATCAACGCGACGATTTCGGAGATACCAACATGCTGGTGGTGAAGCCGGAAGAAGGCGCCTCGCTCGCCCGTGCACTCGGCAGGAATGCGATGGTGCTGATGCGGCGACATGGCGCAACGGTGGTCGGCACCAGCGTTCCTGATCTTTGCCTGCGCACGATCTATGCGTGCCGCAACGCCGAGTTCCAGTTGCAGGCGCGCATGCTCGGGCATGTTTCAATGCTCTCGCCTGGCGAGGTCGAGAAATGCGCCGCCATTCACAAGCAGCCGAACGTCACCACGCGCACCTGGGAATACTGGTCGATGCGGCTGGAGAAATCCGGAAACGGGCTTCCGGCGCGCAAGGCGGTTGCGCGCGCGAAACGAAAACCTTCCGGCGGGAAAGCGAAACGCAAGTCTTCGCGGCGCTGAGCCTGTCAGCGAATGAATGGGATACAGCGTCCGCGACGGACGACCTGCGCGCCCGCGGCCTTGGCCTGGCAATCGTTGCCATAGGTCTTGCGCTGTCCGCTCGCATCGCTCGCGCAGACGGGCTTGAAAATCATCGGGCAGGCCGTCGGGCAAGCCTCGTCGCTGATCACGCGCGAACCTTCGCTGCGTGCGATGCAGGCATTGGCATAGGTGATCAGCATGTTCTTGCGGGCGCGCGCGCAGACCGGCCGATACCCGAATTCGCCGCAGGGCCCGAGGAAGACCAGCGGCTGGCCCTGAGCCGCAGCGGGTGTCGCGTTAAGACCAGAAGAGAGCAGCGTAATGCCGCAGATCGTCAACGCAACGATGATGCGGCGCCGGGTCATTTTCAATGCCGGTCCTTGGCTGCGGCGCTGATGGCGTTCAGCATCTTGCCGCGGCCCTGATCGAGCGTGCCGCGCACCTGATCCTGCTTGCCGATCTCGCCCATCTCGCGTTGGCGTTTCACGGTGGCTGCGGTCATCAGCGGCTCGACGCCGAGCTCGCGCAAGGTGTCCGCCACTTCCTCCATCTCCGCGGCTCGGCGGATGCCGTGGCTTGCCATGCGCTCGATATTGTATTCGGCGATCTTGCCCCAATCGAGAGTGGGATAGTTGTTCTTCAGAGAGGCGGCGACTTCCTCCACCACGCCGGCGCGCGCGGCGGCGAGGAAGCATTCCAGCGTCACCGCCTCGATGCCCTTGATCATGACGCTGCGCACCATCTTGATCGCGGCGGCGGCGCCGGTCTTCGGGCCTGCGACCGAGACTTTCATATTGAAGCCGTCCAGAGCCGGCTTGATCTCTTCTGCATGCGGACCCGCCAGCAGCAGCGGCGATTTGTGGCCCGCGGGCAGAATGGGCGAGAGGATCGCCACATCGACGTAGCGCGCCTTGCCGGCGAGCAGGGCGTCGGTGTCGCGTTTGCGGCCGGGCGACACCGAATTGACGTCGAGATAATAGGGGTTTCCGGCAAGGTGCGGCGCGGCCTGCTGTGCCGCCTCGAAACTCGAGGCGGCCGTCACCGCCGCGATCACGATGTCGGCGCCGAGCAATGCGTCGGCCGCAGACGAGGCGATGCGCACACCGATCTCGTTCGCCGCCTGCTTCAACTTCGCGCCCGCCGATTCCGGAAACAGGATATCCCAGACGGCGATCTGGGAGACGCCCTCGTCATGCAGGCCGCCGGCGATGGCCTGGCCGGCTTCGCCGAAGCCGATGAAACAAATCCGCTGCGAACGCCCGTTCATGTCAATCCCTGGATTTTTCTCTGAATGCGCTGGTCGAAACGTTCGACATTCACCACGACCCGCGCATGCGTGCCGTCGCCGATGCGTTCCTTGTCGTCGAAAGCCTCGACCCGGAATTCGACATTGCGGCCGTCGATTTTCGTCACTTCCGCGGTGGCGCGCAACGTCATGCCCACCGGCGTTGCCGCGTAATGGCCGACATTGAGGTGCGTGCCAAGGCTCTGGTGTCCGGCCGGCAGCAGGCTCTCGATGGCGTCGAGCGCGGCCGCCTCCATCATGTTGATCATGACGGGGGTGGCGAGCACGCGCACGCGCCCGGAGCCGACTCGCGGCGCGGTCTGCGCCTCGCCGACCCGGATTTCGGCGTGGCCCTTGAGGCCGATCTTGAGCTGGGACAAATCCGTCATGCGGGATCCTGTTCGGACATCGGGTGCCGTCTACAGCATTTCCAGCGGCCTTTTGCGCGTCGGTGGCGGGAACGCCCTGTCTAGATCAGCAAGGTCGCCCTCGGTCAATCGCAGATCGAGCGCGGCGCGGTTCTCCCGCACATGCGCGGGGTTTGTCGCCTTGGGAATGACGATCGTGTCCGGCTGCAGCAACAGCCAGGCGAGCGCGATCTGCGCGGGTGTGGCGTCGTGGCGGGACGCCACGCTCTTGAGCGCGGCATGGCCGAGCATGCGGCCCTGTTCGATCGGCGAGTAAGCCATAATCGGGATGCGGCGCTTGCGGCACCAGGGCTGGAGATCGAACTCGATGCCGCGCCGCGTCAGATTGTAGAGCACCTGGTTGGTCGCGCAGTCCGCGCCATCGGGCAACTCGACCAGTTCATCCATGTCCTCGGTGTCCAGGTTGCTGACGCCCCAGGCCCGGATTTTCCCGGCTTCTTCGAGTTCTGCGAAGGCGTCCAGCGTCTCCGCCAGCGGCACGCTGCCACGCCAGTGCAGCAGATAGAGATCGATGCGGTCGGTGCCGAGCCGCCGCAGGCTCCTCTCGCAGGCCTCGATCGCGCGGCGGCGGCCGGCATTCTCCGGCAGCACCTTGCTCACCAGAAAGACTTCATTCCGCCGCCCCGCGATCGCATCGGCCACGACTTCCTCGGCGCCGCCATCGCCGTACATTTCCGCCGTGTCGATCAGGGTCATGCCGAGATCGAGCCCGAGCCGCAGCGCCAGCGCCTCGTCGGCGGCCTGCCACGCCCGTTCGCCCATGCCCCAGGTTCCTTGCCCGAGGGCGGGCACACTTTCGCCGGAGGGAAGTTTCACCATTCGCATGACGTCAATCTAGCACGCAGCTGCGCGGGCCGCGATCAATGCGCCACGGCTTTGGAAAACGCATTGATAACGATGACGCCGGCAATGATCAGCGCCATCCCGATGAGGGCAGGGGCGTCGAGCGACTGGCGGAAGAGAACCGCACCCGCCGCGGAGATCAGCACGATGCCGAGCCCGCTCCAGATGGCATAAGCGACGCCGACGGGGATCGTCTTGAGCGTGAGCGCCAGGAAATAGAAAGCGATCGCGTAGCCGATGGCGGTGATCGCCAGCGGCCCGAACTTGGTGAACGAGTCGGATGCTTTCAGCGCCGTGGTGGCGGCGACCTCCGCGACGATGGCAATGGAAAGATAAAGGAAATGCATTCCGGCCTTGCTAATGCCCCTTCGTGTCCACCGGCGGCGTCCCATGGGTGTGGAACGACTCGATCGTCTTCAATCCCCAGGCCTGCCCCTTCTTGCGCTCGGCCTCGCTCCAGCGGATCGGCTTCCAGTCCGGCGCGAGGATCAGCCGCGCACCGGCATTCGCCACCTCGACGCGATTGCCGCCCGGCTCATAGACATAAAGGAAGAAGGTCTGCTGTACGGCGTGCTTGTGCGGGCCGGTCTCGATGTACACGCCGTTCTCCAGGAAGATGTCGGCGGCGCGCAGGATGTCCTCGCGGCTGTCGAGCGCATAAGTGATGTGGTGGAAGCGGCCCTTGCTGCCGGTGTGGTCGAGCGTGTAGGCGAAGTCGTAGGTTTTGTTGGTCGCAGTCATCCACATGCCAGCCTCGACGCCGCTGTCGAGCACGATCTGCTCGGTCAGGCGGAAGCCGAGATATGTCTCGAAGAACTCGCGATTGGCTTTGATGTCGGAGGCCAGCCCGTTGAAATGGTCGAGCCGGCGCACATTCACGCCACGCGCGGGAAAGCGTTGCGCCTGGTTCTTCAGCGCCGGCCTCAGTTCCGGCGGCGCCTCGTACCATTCGGTCTCGTAATAGAGCTCGACCATATGCCCGTCGGGATCCTTGCAGACAAAGGTCTTGCCGTGGCCGAGATCCCCGTCGGTCCAACCCACGTCGAAGCCCGATCCTTTCAATGCCGCAGCGCGGCGCTCCAGGGCCTGCGGCGAGCGGGTGCGGAAGGCGACATGCGCCATGCCTGACGTCTTCGAGGCAGTCAGCTTGAGCGAATAACGCTCATAGTCGTCCCATCCGCGCAGATAGACGCTGTCGCCTTTTTCGCCGCTTTGCGTCATGCCCATGACATCGATGAAAAATCTGCGGCTTTCTTCGAACTTGGGTGTCAGCAATTCGAGATGGCCAAGATGAGCGATATCGAGGATAGGTTCGTCAGTCATGGGTGTTCCGCTGGCATCGGGAAGGACGCCAGCGCACTAACACACCGCCCGGATAACGTCGATGCCCCGGTGCGATCCTCTCGCCGGAATTTGCGGGCTGCCCAACGTGGTGGGCAGCCCTTGCCCAGGACCGACGGGTCTCACGACGAATAGGCCTTGGGCCAATCCTCCACACGCGGCGATTCACGCGCAGTTGTGTCGACGATTCCCGTGCCGTTTGCATGACGGCCGGATGATGGATTTTTGACAGCAAACTTTCTTCACCTTTGTCGGTAAATCCGCAACCAAAGGTCGCGCTTTTGACATCCTGCCGACATCGAACCGGCATCAACCGCCTCTACACGACCCGCGCCATGCAGATGATCCTATCTGCGATCCAGATCTCGGACGGAGAATGCAGCATGACGTATCTGAAGGCCGTTGCAGGGGCGCTCGCTATTATGATGGCTTCCGGCATGATCGCTGATTACGACGTGTCGGTCGCTGACGACAGGATCGACGTACGCATCTGGGCGCCGGAAGAAGAGAACGATGTCAGGCTGCGCAATCACGTTGCGGCATTGCTGTCATCGCATGTCGATGCGCCGCGCGTGATCGTCGTGAAGGTGGCCGGCTAGCTGCCGGTGCGCTCCAGGATCAGCATGAAATTGTTCGCCGGCATCGGCACGATCTCTGCGAGCATGAGTCCAGAAACTGAGGCCAGCGATGCGAGATCGGCGATGTCGCGCACGCCCCATTGCGGGTTCTGCGCGCGCAGGCTGGCGTCGAAGGCGGCGTTGCTGGGTGCGGTGTGTTGGCCCTCGCGCATGAAGGGGCCGTACAGGTAAAGGCGGCCGTCCGGCTTCAAGCGTGCGGCCGCCTGCCCGAGCAGGCCTTCGGCGACATTCCAGGGTGCGATGTGCACGACATTGGCGCAGAAGATCGCGGTCAGATCGCGCAGCGCCGCCGAATCCTCGGCGTTCAGTCCCCAGTCCGGGGCCGACAAATCGATGCGGCGGGCAGGGCGGATGTTGGGCAGGCCGCTGTTGTGCCGCCACGCCTCGATGCTTCCGAGATAGGCCTCGCTGTGATCGCTCGGCCACCACGTGATGTTCGGCGATTTGCGCGCGAATGTGACGACGTGCTGGCCGGTGCCGCTGCCCGCCTCGAAAACATGGCCGCTCTGCCGCAGGAGCCACGGGCCGATCGCCGACCAGATCGGCTCATGATTGCGATGAAAGGCGGGTGCGTCGAGCGCTTGCGCGGGGATGTTTCGTTCCGTCATTGCCGCCTGATCCTGAACGCACGCATCTCAGGCCGGCCGCGCGTCAATTTGACATCAAGCGGCAGCGGCGCGCTGCTGCGACAGGGCGCGCTGCACGGCCGGCCGCGCCGACATCCGCGCATGGTGGTCGCGCACCTTGGGGAAACGATTGATGTCGACGCCGTCACCCTCGAGCCAGCCTGTGATTGTCAACAGGTAAGGGTCCGCAATGGTGTAGGCGTCACCCATCACCCAGGGCCCTTTGAACATCTCGTGCTCGATCAGGTCGAAACAATCGGACATGGTCTGCGGCATCTTCTTCCGCATCGCCTCGATCGCTGCGGGATCGTCGGCCCAACGCGAACCGCGTCGTCCATGCGCATGCGCCACATGCACGGTGGAGCAGAGATAGCTATTGAAAGCCTGCAACTGCGCGAAAGCGAAGGCATCCTCGAGCGGCGCGAGCTTCGCAGCCGGAAAACTCTGTGCAATGAAGGCGAGGATCGCAGGCGTCTCGGTAAGGATGCCGCGGTCCGTGATCAGCGCCGGCACGCGGCCTTTCGGATTGACAGCGAGATAGTCCGCCTTGCGCTGATCGCCATTCGCGAAATTCAGCCGCACGGTCTCATAGGCTGCGCCTGCGTCTTCCAGGGCAATATGCGAGGCGAGCGCGCAACTGCCCGGCGAGTAATAGAGTCTCAGCATGACGCCTTACACGTCCTCCGGATTGTCGACATAGACCAGTCCCGCCTTCGCCAGCGGCTCGCGCATGTTGTACATGTCAAGGCCGAGAATGCCAGAGGCGAGCTTCTCACGCTTGCCGGCTTCCTCGGCTTCGCGCTTCTGGCCCTTCTGGGCGACCTCGACGGCGAGCTTGCGCGGGATCACGACGACGCCGTCATCGTCAGCGACGACCGCATCGCCCGGAACCACATTCACGCCGGCGCAGACGACCGGCACGTTCACCGAGCCCAGCGTCGCCTTCACCGTGCCTTTCGCCGAGATGGCCTTCGACCAGACCGGGAAGCCCATCTCCTTCAGCGTCGCCACGTCGCGGCAGCCGGCGTCGATGACGAGGCCCTTCACCCCGCGCGCCTTGAGCGAGGTCGCGAGCAGGTCGCCGAACATACCGTCGGTGTTGTCGGCGGTGACGCCGACCACCAGCACGTCGCCCGGCTTGCACTGTTCGATGGCGACGTGGATCATCCAGTTGTCGCCGGGCTGCGCAAGGATCGTTACCGCAGGCCCGCAGATCGAAGCACCGGACCAGATCGGCCGCATATAGGGCTTCATCAGGCCGGAGCGGCCGAGCGCCTCATGCGCGGTGGACACGCCGAGGCCTTCGAGAATGCCGCAGGCATTGGCGTCGGCGCGCGGGATGTTGCGAACGACAACGGGCTTCATGTCGATGTCTCCTCAGCTTAGCCGAGCGTGTCGGTTACGACGCGCGGGAACAGGGTCTGATAGGCTTCGCCGTAGGTCATCGGGATGCCGGTGTTGCGCGAGCCCTGGATGCCGCGGTTGAGCGCCACGCGCTCGTAGTAGTGCCAAAGGTGCTTTTGCGCCGCGAGGATCTGGAAGGCCTTGTATTTGGTTTCCCAGACGTCGTCGATCTTGAGAATGAGATCCGGCTTGAAGTCGCATTGTTCGGGCTGGTGCGGTTCGAACAGATAGACCGGTGGCGCCGAATATTTGTACTTCGCACCGGGCTTGTGTCCCATCGCCTGCGCCACCACGCGGGTCTCCTGCGCGAAATGTGCGGCATTCGGATGATCGAAGTTATAAGGATCCTTGAGGGCGTGGGTCAGCACGAAGGCCGGATTGGTCTCGCGGTAAATGTCGACCATGCGGTCGAAATGCGCCTCGGTGAGCTTGAGCGGATAGTCGCCGCAATCGAAGAACTCGATCTCGGCGCCAAGAATCTGCGCGGCGCGCTCGGCTTCGTCCTTGCGGCCGGCCTTCACCTTTTCCAGCGTCGCGCCTTCTTCCTTCCAGGCGAACTGGCTTTCGCCGCGCTCGCCGAAGCTCATGCAGACGATCTTGACGCGATAGCCTTTCTTGGCGTGCAGCGCTATGGCGCCGCCGGCGCGCCAGACGAAATCGCCGGGATGGGCGGTGATGACAAGGCCTGTCTTCTGCTCGGGCATGTGAACTCCGTTTACGTCCGATAGGGTGATGTGGCGTCAGAAACCGCCAAGTCTGGCGGCTTCGATAGCCTGCCTGAGCAGGCTTTTGAAATTGAGGAGATGCGCCCGCATTGCCGCTTCGGCGGCGTCTGCGTCGCCGGCGCAGATCGCGTCCACGATGACACGATGCTCGGCGAGCGAGGTCTCCGGCCGGCCGGGCAGCAGGATCACGCGATATTGCAGCCGCACCAGATGCGACTTCAAAGTCTGCAGGATGCGGTTGGCGGTCGCGTTGCCGGCGACGCGCTGGATTTCCCGGTGCAAAGCCGCATTGCTTTGGGAGAAGGCAGCATGGTCGGCCTGCTGAACGGCGCGCCGCATGTCGGCTTCGATGGCGCGCAGCGCCTTGCGGTCTGCGGCCGTCGCGCGTTCGGCGGCGCGCCGCGCCACAAGGCCTTCGATGGCCAGCCGCGTCTCCGCGATCTCGATCGCCTCGTCGTCGGATACCGCGCGCACGCGCGCGCCGCGATTGGGCTCGCGCACGACCAGGCCTTCCTGGTCGAGCATCGCCAGCGCCATGCGGATATTGGCGCGGTTGACCCCGAAGGATTTCGCCAGATCGGCTTCGATCAGCCGCTCGTTCGGCATCAGGCGGCCGCGCGCGATCGCCTCGCGCAGATGTGCGGTGATGTCAGACGGGTCGCCGGCGAAGCGGGCAGGGGCGGTCATGCGGTGCGACCAAATGTATTTTGGTTATCTGAATTGTTGACAATCTGGTTGACCGAGTCAAGGCTGCGGCCGTCGCCAGTCCCGGGCGCCATCCCAGACCGCGAGTCTCCCGCCATGATCCAGCCTCCCGTCACCCTGCGCATCGCCATCGGCGACTATCCGCACACGCTGCCGCTCAAGCGCGGGGAGATCACATCGCCGCTGTTGAAGCTGGACTTCGTCGAGGTGAAGCCAATGCACACGGCGTTCAAGCCGATGGTGCGCGAGCACGCTTTCGATGTCAGCGAACTGGCGCTGGTGACGGTGTTGCAGGCCAAGGCGTACAACAAGGGCCTGACGCTCTTGCCCGCGGCTATGCTCGCGCGCTTTCAGCACCATACCTGTCTCTACAACAGCGCCCGCGGCAAATTGCGTCCGGCCGATCTCGCCGGCAAGCGCATCGGCGTGCGGTCCTACAGCCAGACCACCGGCGCATATATCCGCGGCATCATCGAAAACGATTGCGGCGTGGATTTGAGTGGCGTGCAATGGGTGGTCTTCGAAGACGGGCATGTCGCCGAGGCCAAAGACCCGGACGATGTGATCCGCGCCCAGCCCGGCCAGGACATCACCCAGATGCTGATCGACGGCGAGCTCGATGCCGCGATCTATGGCGCCGCAATGCCCGACAATCCGCGTCTGAAGAGCGTGATCCCCGACCCCGATGCCGCCGCGCGCGCCTGGTACGAGAAACACGGCGTCATCCCGGTCAATCACATGGTGGTGGTGACCGACGAGCTCGTGCGGGCGCAGCCGCAGGCCGTCGCCGAGCTCTATCGGCTGCTCGAAGAGAGCAAGGCGAAAGCCGGTCTGCCGAAAGCCGGCGCGATCGACACCGCCCCGTTCGGCCGCGAAGCCAATCGGCCTTGCCTGGAGATGCTGATCTCCTACGCGGTCCAGCAGAATCTGATCCCGCGCCGGCTCAGCGTCGACGAATTGTGGTGACGCGGCCAGGCCGAGTCAGCGTGTCACGTTGACGGGCGCGTGCGTGCTGCGCATCGCGGCGAACGCGGCCAGACATTGCCGCGTATGCGGCGCGGGCGCGCCCACAAGACCCTTCGCCGCAAACGGCGGCGGTGAACCTGCGAGTTCCCGTTCCAGCAGCGCCAGATAACGCGCATCGTCGACATCGTACCAGAGCGGCAATTCTACCACCGGCAGGCGAAGCTGGAGCGCGCGGGCGCGTGTCTGCTCATAGACGGCGGATGTGCTCCAGGCGATGTCGGTGAACAGCGCATCGTGCGGCTGCGATATCCCGATCAGGGTGTAGCCGCCGTCATCGGCAGGCGCGATTACGACATTGTCGGTGTGGCCCGTCATGGCGATGGCGTCGCGCAGGATGGAGTGCGGCAGGGTCGGGCTGTCGGCATTGACCAGCACCACTCCGCGATGGCCGGCGATGAACAGCTCGCGGGTCATGCGGATCAGCCGCACGCCCAGGTCGCCGTCGATTTGCGGCATGGTGCGGAAGCCGTCCGGCAGGAGCGGCACCAGATCCTTCTCCGAGCCGACCGGCGTATAGATCGCGTAGTTCGACGCGGCCGCGACCTCGTTCATGGACTGGGCGACATCGCGGATGAAGGCGGCCGACAATTGCGCGCATTGCGCGAATGTGAGGGGCGGCGACAGCCGGGTCTTGGAGGCGCCCGGCTGCGGGGTCTTGCAGACGATGGCGACGGCGATGGGCAGCATGCGGAACCGAACCGGCCTGATGACGCCGCCTATCCTGCAAAGCCGCTCCGACTTGTCATCAAATCCTTGCTGCCAAGGGCCCAAATACTGAAATTTCAGGCTCTCGAACAAGACCTGCTCACAAAGAGATCAAGCTGACTAAAATTTAGGCCGCTACCAGTTGTTGCATACTCTACAGGCAGCGGCCGGGAATGAATCTCCTCCGGGAGTCAGTGGCTTAGGAGCGAAAACGCGCTTGGCACAAGCCTTGCCACCCTTGGTGCAGCGCGAAGTGCCGGGTCCGCCGGCTCGCGCGCGTCAAGCAGAGGAACCACCCATGTCTTATTCCATCCGTGCGGTCGCCGAACGACCGTTAGCCCGCCGCTGGCTTGCCGCCACGGCCGGCGTTGCGCTGTCGGTTGCGGCGGTCTTCCCCGCCAAGGCGCAGGACACGATCAAGGTCGGAATTCTCCATTCATTGTCCGGAACCATGGCGATCAGCGAGACGACGCTGAAGGACACCATGCTGTTTCTCATTGAGGAGCAGAACAAGAAAGGCGGCTTGCTCGGCAAGAAGCTCGAGGCCGTCGTCGTCGACCCGGCCTCCAACTGGCCGCTCTTCGCGGAAAAGGCGCGCGAACTGATCACCAAGGAAAAGGTGGCCGCCGTGTTCGGCTGCTGGACCTCGGTGTCCCGCAAGTCGGTACTGCCGGTGTTTAAGGAACTGAACTCGATCCTCTTCTATCCGGTGCAGTACGAGGGCGAGGAGAGCGAGCGTAACGTCTTTTATACGGGCGCTGCTCCCAACCAGCAGGCGATCCCGGCAGTCGACTACCTGATGAAGGAAGAGAAAGTGCAGCGCTGGGTGCTCGCGGGCACCGATTATGTCTATCCGCGCACGACCAACAAGATTCTTGAAGCCTACTTGAAGTCGAAAGGCGTCAAGCAAGAAGACATCATGATCAACTACACGCCGTTCGGTCATTCCGACTGGCAGACCATCGTTGCCGACATCAAGAAATTCGGCTCGGCGGGCAAGAAGACGGCTGTTGTGTCCACCATCAACGGCGACGCCAACGTTCCCTTCTACAAGGAACTCGGCAATCAGGGCATCAAGGCGAAGGACATCCCCGTAGTGGCGTTCTCGGTGGGTGAAGAAGAGCTCGCCGGCATCGACACCAAGCCGCTGGTCGGCCATCTCGCCGCCTGGAACTACTTCCAGTCGGTCGACGCACCGATCAACAAGGACTTCATCGCCAAGTGGAAGGCCTACACCAAGAATCCGAAGCGTGTAACCAACGATCCGATGGAAGCGCATGTTATCGGTTTCGCCATGTGGGTGAAGGCCGTGGAGAAGGCCAAGACCACCGATCCCGACAAGGTGATCGATGCTCTGCCGGGTATCGAAGCGCCGAACCTGACCGGCGGCGTCTCCAAGATGCTTCCGAACCATCACATCACAAAGCCTGTCCTGATCGGCGAAGTGCGTGATGATGGTCAGTTCGACGTGGTGTGGAAGACCGACGGTCTGGTGCCGGGCGATGCTTGGTCCGATCACCTCGATGGTTCGAAGGATCTCGAGGCCGATTGGGTCGCGCTCAAGTGCGGCAACTACAACAAGGTGACCAAGAAATGTGGCGGGCAGGGCTCCTGACGGCTCATGCCTGATAGTACGGGAGGCGGTTTCCTCCGCCGCCTCCCGTTTCATACTCGACTCGATGCCGGGAACATTGAGATGCGAATGGGATGCGATCGTCTGGTCGCGTGGCTGGTAGCTATCGGTCTTCTGATCGCCGCCGCACCGGGATATGCCCAGACCTATAACGAAGCCCTGGCCAAATTCGCGGCCGATTCGTTCGGCGAGACCGAAGCGGCAATCGAGGGCATCGCCGCCAGCGGCAATCCGCTTGCGGCGCGCGTGATCGAGGCGCTGCAGGACCGGCGGCTGTTTTTCAATCCGGAGAGCCGCAAAATCTATATGAAGGACAGCGCAGGCGCCACCTTCGATGCCGAAAACGGCGCTCTGGCCAGCGCACCCGGCGATTTGAAGCAGGTCCGGATCAATAATCGGCTGCGCAGGACCATCGATGCCGCACTGGGCGGCCTCACATTGCTGTCGCCCGATCCGGGCAAACGCTTTGAGGCGGCGCAAGCGGTATTCAAATCGCGCGACGTGAATGCGTTGCCGGCGCTGGACGCCGCGATCGCCAAAGAGGGCAATGCGGGCATCAAACGGGCGCTGACGGAAGCGCGCGCGGCGGCGGTGCTCTATAAGCCCGACTCCAGCGAGGCCGAGAAGCTCGACGCCATTGCCGTGATCAAGGCGCGTGGCGACCAGGAAGCGATGGCGCTGCTGGCCGGCGTGCCGGCCGACGCGCCCGCCGCGGTCAAACGCTCTGCCACAGACGGCGTATCGGCGATCCAGAGCCAGCTCGCCATGTGGGCGGGTGTGCAAAATGCCTGGTACGGTCTCTCGCTCGGATCGGTGCTGTTGCTGGCCGCCATCGGCCTCGCCATCACCTTCGGCGTCATGGGCGTGATCAACATGGCGCATGGCGAGATGGTGATGATCGGCGCCTACGTCACTTTCGTGGTGCAGGAAGTCATTCGCGCGCATAATCCCGCCTTGTTCGATTATTCACTGCTGTTTGCGGTGCCGCTGGCGTTTCTGGTGTCGGGCGTCATCGGCATGCTGATCGAGCGCGGGGTTATCCGTTTTCTCTACGGACGTCCGCTGGAAACATTGCTTGCCACGTGGGGCATTTCCCTGATTCTGCAGCAGGCCGTGCGCACCATGTTCGGACCGACCAATCGGGAGGTCGGCAATCCCTCCTGGATGAGCGGCGCCTTCGAGGTCGGCCAGATCACTATCACCTACAATCGTCTCTGGATCATCGTCTTCACGCTCGGTGTCTTCGTCGGATTGCTGGCGCTGCTCCGCTTCACCCGTATCGGCCTCGAAATGCGGGCGGTAACGCAGAACCGCCCGATGGCGGCGGCCATGGGCATCCGTACCAGCCGCGTCGATGCGCTCACCTTCGGTCTCGGCTCCGGCATTGCCGGGATTGCCGGTGTGGCGCTGTCGCAGATCGACAACGTGTCCCCCAATCTCGGCCAGAGCTATATCATCGACAGCTTTCTTGTTGTGGTGTTCGGCGGCGTCGGCAATCTCTGGGGCACGCTGGTCGGCGCCTTCGCGCTCGGCATCGCCAACAAGTTCCTTGAACCCTTCGCCGGCGCGGTGCTGGGCAAGATCGCCATTCTCGTGCTCATCATCCTCTTCATCCAGAAGCGCCCGCGCGGCCTGTTCGCGCTGAAGGGAAGGGCGGTGGAGGCATGAACGGCATGCTGCTCCGCTCGCTCGATCGCGGCGCGACTGCGTTCCTCGTCCTCGTCGCGGCCGCGGCCATCATTGTGCCGGCGCTCAATCTGCTGACACCGCCAGATTCACCGGTTCACATCCCGACCTATATCGTCGCGCTGTTCGGCAAATATGTCTGCTACGCGCTGCTGGCGCTCTCCATCGACCTGATCTGGGGCTATTGCGGGATTCTCTCGCTCGGCCACGGCGCCTTCTTCGCGCTCGGCGGCTACGCGATGGGCATGTATCTGATGCGCCAGATCGGCACGCGCGGCGTCTACGCGCATCCGGTGCTGCCAGACTTCATGGTGTTCCTGAACTGGAAGGAATTGCCGTTCTTCTGGTACGGCTTCCAGTCGTTCCCCTATGCGCTGTTGATGATCGTGCTGGTGCCGGGATTACTGGCCTTCGTCTTCGGCTGGTTTGCCTTCCGCTCGCGCGTCACCGGCGTCTATCTGTCGATCATCACCCAGGCCATGACTTTCGCGCTGATGCTCGGCTTCTTCCGCAACAATTTCGGCTTCGGCGGCAATAACGGCCTGACCGATTTCAAGGACATTCTCGGCTTCAACGTGCAGGCGCAAGGCACGCGCGCGGCGTTGTTCGTCGCTTCCTGTCTCGCGCTGGCGCTCGGCTTCATCATCTGCCGGGCGGTGGTGACGTCGAAATTCGGCAAGGTGCTGGTCGCGATCCGCGACGCGGAATCGCGCACGCGTTTCCTGGGCTATCGGGTCGAGTCCTACAAACTGTTCGTGTTCACGCTCTCCGCCTGCATGGCCGGCGTCGCCGGCGCGCTCTATGTGCCGCAGGTCGGCATCATCAATCCGAGCGAATTCGCGCCGGCCAATTCCATCGAGGCGGTGATCTGGGTGGCGGTCGGCGGCCGCGGTACCCTCACCGGCGCGGTGCTCGGCGCCATCCTGGTGAACTACGCCAAGACCACATTCACCACCGGCTTCCTAGCGCCATACTGGCTGTTCCTGCTGGGCGGGCTGTTCGTCGCCGTGACGCTGTTCCTGCCGCGCGGCATCGTCGGCACCATCGCGCATTGGCGTAATGAGCGGCGGGCCCGCAAGGCCGGCGCGGAGGGCGAGGCGCGGGCCGAGCCCGCGCCCAGGCCCGCGGAGTGATGACGATGGATCCGCGCACCACCTCGTCGCTGCTGTATCTCGACGGCATCACGGTGTCCTTCGACGGCTTCCGCGCGCTGAACAATCTCTCGCTCGCGGTCGAGCCCGGCGAGATGCGCGCCATCATCGGCCCGAACGGCGCCGGCAAGACCACGATGATGGACGTGATCACCGGCAAGACGCGGCCGGACGAGGGCGACGCCGTCTTCGAGGGCAACCGCGACCTGACGCGCCTCGACGAAACCGAGATCGCGCGCCTCGGCATCGGCCGCAAGTTCCAGAAGCCGACCGTGTTCGAGATGCACAGCGTCGAGGACAATATCCTTCTGGCGCTCAAGGATGACCGTTCGGCGCGGGCGGCGCTGATCTGGCGCGAGAACGAGGAGCAGACGAAGCGCATCGACCGCCTTCTCGACACCATCCGCCTCAAGCCCGCGCGCAACCGCCTCGCCGGCTCGCTCTCCCATGGCCAGAAGCAGTGGCTGGAAATCGGCATGCTGCTGGCGCAGGAGCCGAAGCTTCTGCTGGTGGACGAGCCGGTGGCCGGCATGACCGACGCGGAGACGCACCAGACCGCCGAATTGCTGAAGGAAATCAACCGCGACAAGACCGTGATCGTGGTCGAGCACGACATGACCTTCGTGCGCGAACTCGGCGTCAAGGTGACATGCCTGCATGAAGGCTCGGTGCTGGCGGAAGGCACGATCGATCAGGTGTCTGCGAACGAGCGTGTGGTTGAAGTGTATCTCGGAAGGTGACGCATGCTCGACGTGAAACACATCGATCTGCATTACGGCGCGGCGCAGGCTTTGCGCAACATCTCGCTCACCGCCGAACCGGGCAAGGTGACCTGCGTGCTCGGCCGCAACGGCGTCGGCAAGACCAGCCTGTTGCGCGCCATCGTCGGCCAGCAGCCGGTCAGCAAGGGCGAGATCGACTGGGACGGCCGCAACATCAACGCGCTCAAGCCCTATGAGCGGGCCCGCGCCGGCATCGCCATCGTGCCGCAGGGGCGCGAAATCTTTCCGCTGCTCACCGTGGAGGAGAATCTCAAGACCGGCTTCGCGCCGCTGACACGCAGCGAGCGCGAGATCCCCGACGACGTTTTCTCGCTGTTTCCGGTGCTGCACGACATGCTGCGGCGGCGTGGCGGCGATCTCTCCGGCGGCCAGCAGCAGCAACTGGCCATCGGCCGCGCGCTGGTGATGCGCCCCAAGCTCCTTCTGCTCGACGAGCCGACCGAGGGCATCCAGCCTTCCATCATCAAGGATATCGGCCGCGCCATTTCCTATCTGCGCGGCCTCGGGCAGATGGCGATCGTCCTGGTGGAGCAATATTTCGATTTCGCGCGCGAACTGGGCGATCATTTCGTCGCCATGGACCGCGGCGCTGTGGTCTACTCTGCGAGCAACACCGATCTCGACGAGGCGGCCTTGCGGCGGGCGCTGGCCTTGTAACCAATAGGCCGGCAGGGGGGTGCCGTGAGGCCCGCAAGCAGCATGCAGGAGAAGGACCGCATCTTTGCCGCCAATCGCGCGCGCGGGCGCATTGCGCTCGGCGTCGTGGCTGCGGAGGGCCGCACCCGCCGCATGCATGTGGGTGAAGAGGGATCGCTGCGCGTCCGCTTTCCGAACACGACCGCCGCCGAATGCGAGGCGGTGATCGTCAACACCGCCGGCGGCATCGCCGGCGGCGACAGCTTTATGCTGCAGGTCGATGTCGGGGCGGGCGCGGAGCTGGTCGTCACCGGCGCCGCGGCGGAAAAGGTCTATCGCGCGATTGACGCGGATGCGCAGATGCAGGTTCGGCTTTCGGTCGCAGACGGCGCTTCGTTGCGCTGGCTGCCGCAGGAGACGATCCTGTTCGACCGCGCGCAGCTGAACCGGTCGTTCGATGTCGAGCTTGCCGAAGGAGCTTCGCTCCTGCTCGCTGAAGCCGTCCTATTCGGCCGCGCGGCGATGGGCGAGCGTGTCGAGCAGGGCAGGCTTGTGGATCGCTGGCGGGTGCGCCGCGCCGGCCGTCTCGTCTTCGCCGAGACCCTGCGGCTCGAGGACGGCATCGCCGACCTGCTGGCCGGGCCCGCGGTGGCCAAGGGCGCGGCGGCGATCGCCACCGTCCTTCTTGTGCCCGGCGGCGACGACGCCGTTGCAAAACTGCGCGCGCTCGGCGAACAATTCGGCGGCGAGGTCGGGATCTCAGCCTGGAACGGGATCGCGGTGGCGCGCCTCTGCGCGCGCGACGGCGCGGCTCTCCGGCGCGATCTCATCGCCGTGCTCTCGGCGCTCGACCGTAAAGGGTTGCCGCGGCTGTGGCTCAACTGATCGGGACTTAAGCGATGAATCTCACCCCGCGCGAAAAGGACAAATTGCTGATCGCCATGGCAGCGATGGTGGCGCGCCGCCGGCTCGAGCGCGGCGTCAAGCTCAACCATCCGGAAGCGGTGGCGCTGATCACCGATTTCATCCTCGAAGGCGCGCGCGACGGGCGCAGCGTCGCCGAGTTGATGAAGAGCGGCGCCGAGGTGCTGACGCGGTCGCAGGTGATGGAGGGCATTCCCGAGATGATCCACGACATCCAGGTCGAGGCGACGTTCCCGGACGGGACCAAGCTTGTGACCGTGCACGATCCCATTCGCTGAAGGAATTGCGATGAAGATATTGTTCGCCCTGATCGCGCTGCTGGCTCCTCAAGCGGCTTTCGCGCATGACTCCACGGTGCCGCATGTTCATCCGCATGCATTGAGCATGCTTCCCGACTACACCGCGATATTGCTGGCCGCCGCGCTTGTTGCCTGCGGCGTGGCCGCATATCGCATTTGGCGAAAGGGCTAGGCATGATCCCCGGCGAAATGTTCATCAAGGACGGCGAGATCGAGCTCAATGCCGGCCGCAAGACGGTGACGCTGACGGTCTCCAACACCGGCGACCGGCCGATCCAGGTCGGTTCGCACTATCATTTCTTCGAGACCAACCCCGCGCTGAAATTCGACCGCAAGAAGGCGCGCGGCATGCGGCTCGACATTGCGGCGGGCACCGCCGTGCGCTTTGAGCCGGGGCAGACGCGCGAGGTGCAGCTCGTCGCTCTTGCCGGTAAGCGAACGATCTACGGCTTCCGCGGCGATGTGATGGGGAAACTTTGAGCCATGTCGGTCAAGATCAAACGCTCCGTCTATGCCGACATGTTCGGCCCCACCACCGGCGATCGCGTGCGGCTCGCCGACACCGACATCATCATCGAGGTGGAGAAGGACTTCACCGTCTATGGCGACGAGGTGAAATTCGGCGGCGGCAAGGTGATCCGCGACGGCATGGGCCAGTCGCAGATGACCAACAAGCAGGGCGCGGTCGACACCGTGATCACCAATGCGCTCATTCTTGACCATTGGGGCATTGTGAAAGCGGACGTGGGCCTCAAGGACGGAAAAGTTCACGCCATCGGCAAGGCCGGCAATCCCGACATCCAGCCCGGCGTCACCATCGTCATCGGGCCGGGCACCGAGGTGATCGCGGGCGAGGGCAAGATCCTCACCGCCGGCGGCTTCGATACGCATATCCATTTCATCTGTCCGCAGCAGGTCGATGACGCGCTGATGTCCGGCGTGACCTCGCTGCTCGGCGGCGGCACCGGCCCAGCGCATGGCACCTTCGCCACCACCTGCACGCCGGGACCTTGGCATATCGCACGCATGATCCAGGCTGCGGACGCCTTTCCGGTCAATCTTGGTTTTGCCGGCAAGGGCAATGCCGCGCGTCCAGCGGCGCTTGAGGAAATGGTCAAGGGCGGCGCCTGCGCGCTCAAGCTGCACGAGGACTGGGGAACGACGCCGGCGGCGATCGACAATTGCCTCTCGGTCGCCGACGATCACGACATCCAGGTGATGATCCACACCGACACGCTGAACGAGTCGGGCTTCGTCGAGGACACCATCAAGGCGTTCAAGGGCCGCACCATCCACGCCTTCCATACCGAAGGCGCCGGCGGCGGCCATGCACCCGATATCATGAAGGTGGCGGGGCTGAAGAATGTGCTGCCGTCATCCACAAATCCGACGCGGCCGTTCACGAAGAACACCATCGACGAGCATCTCGACATGCTGATGGTGTGCCACCATCTCGATCCCTCGATTGCGGAAGACCTCGCCTTCGCCGAAAGCCGCATCCGCAAGGAGACGATTGCGGCGGAAGACATCCTCCACGACATCGGCGCGTTGTCGATGATGTCCTCGGACTCGCAAGCGATGGGCCGGCTCGGCGAAGTCATCATCCGCACCTGGCAGACTGCCGACAAGATGAAGAAGCAGCGCGGTCGCCTGAAGGAGGAGAAGGGCGACAACGACAATGTGCGCGCCAGGCGCTACATCGCCAAATACACCATCAACCCCGCCATCGCGCATGGCGTTTCGCACGTCATCGGCTCCATCGAAAAAGGAAAGATGGCCGATCTCGTGCTGTGGTCGCCGGCTTTTTTCGGTGTGAAGCCAGATTGCATCATCAAGGGCGGCACCATTGTCGCGGCGCAGATGGGCGATCCCAATGCGTCCATCCCGACCCCGCAGCCGGTGCATTACCGGCCAATGTTCGGCGCCTTCGGCCGCGCGCTGACCGCTTCGTCCGTCGTGTTCACCTCGAAGGCGGCTTTGCGCGGCAATCTCGGCCGGAAGCTCGGTATCCAGAAGCAGCTCGTCGCGGTGAAGAACACGCGCGGCGGCATCTCGAAGAAAAGCATGATCCATAACGGCGCGACGCCGAAGCTCGACATCGATCCGGAGACCTACGAGGTGAGGGCGGACGGAGAACTTCTCACCTGCGCGCCCGCCGAGGTGCTGCCGATGGCGCAGAGGTATTTTTTGTTTTGACGGTGTTGCTTGTCACTGCCCGCGAAAGCGGACCTCTTTTTGTCGTTATGCCCGGCCTTGTGCCGGGCATCCCGCTTAGGAGGGCACCATGCGTCCCCGATCGGGATGGCCGGGGACAAGCCCGGCCATGACGGAGTAAGAGGCGTTATGCACCGCGTTTCATCCATCGCGCTGGCCGGCCAATGGACCGAAGGCACCGCCATCGATCGTGCCATCCTTGATGCCGACGACCGCCAGCGGCGGCGCATTGTGCTCACGGGCGAGAAGGGCACAAGAATCCTGCTCGATTTCGAGAAGCCGGTGACGTTGCGCGACGGCGATGGGCTGGTCCTTGAGGATGGCTCCATTGTGCGCGTCTGCGGTCAGCCGGAAGAGCTCGCGGAAATCAAGGCATATTCGCCGCGCGATCTCGTGCGGCTGGCCTGGCATCTCGGCAACCGGCACACCGACGTGCAGATAGTCGGTGACCGCATCCGTATCCGCCGCGATCATGTGCTGGAAGAGATGCTGCGCGGTCTCGGCGCGATCGTGACGCCGCTCACCGCCGCCTTCGATCCCGAAACCGGTGCGCCGCACGCGCATTCGCACGACCACGGCCATCGTCACGATCACGGGCACCATCACGACGATCATTCCCACGTCCATCACCACGGTCGCAAGCATGAGCGGTAAGAAGAAAAATCTGCCGCTGGTGAAGGGGCGGGAGCGGAAAAGGTCGAAGGTCTCCGGCCGCCCCATGGTTCGAGACGCATCGCTGCGCGATGCTCCTCACCATGAGGCGGAGAGAAGCGTGCGTGAAACTGATCCCCTCATCCTGAGGAGCCGGGCGAAGTCCGGCGTCTCGAAGGATGAGGGGGCACTGCCTTCTGCCGCTCTCTATCGCCTCATGGCCTGGCTCTCGCCGTCGTACCCGGTCGGTGCCTTTTCCTATTCCAGCGGCATTGAATGGGCGGTGGAGGCAGGCGATATCAAGGATGCGGAGACGCTGAAGGACTGGCTCGCCATTGTGATGGAGAAAGGCAGCGGCTTTTGCGATGCCATCTTTCTCGTCCACGCGCATCGCGCGGCGCAGGCGCAGGATGAGACGGCTTTGCGTGATGTCGCAGAACTCTCATCCGCCTTCTCGCCGTCGAAGGAACGGCATCTGGAGACGACGGCGCAAGGCCGCGCCTTTATGGAAGCGACGCGCGCCGCCTGGCCTTGCGCGGCGCTCGATCTGCTCTTGAAAAGCTGGAGCGGGCCGCTCGCTTATCCCGTCGCCGTTGGCGTCGCCGCGGCCGGGCACGACATTGCAGCCGGACCGGCGCTGCACGCCTTTCTGCACGCGGTCGCCGCCAACTGGATTTCCGCCGGCGTGCGGCTCATCCCGCTCGGCCAGACCGACGGCCAGCGCGTGCTGGCGGCGCTGGAACACGTCATAGCGGCGACGGCGCAGCGCGCGCTGGCCGCTTCGCTCGACGATCTCGGCAGCGCCGCCTTCCGCGCCGACCTCGCCAGCATGCGGCATGAGATACAATATACGAGGTTGTTTCGATCCTAGACTTGTCATGCCCCACGAAAGCGGGGCATCCAGTAGACAGGAAGCTCGAAATAAAATCGCAAGGCCGGTGGTTACTGGACCACCCGCTTTCGCGGATGATGACGGAAAGATGGAACAAGAAACATGAAAAATCCCCACGGTCCCCTGCGTGTCGGTGTCGGCGGCCCGGTCGGCTCCGGCAAGACCGCGCTGATGGACGCGCTGTGCAAGGCGCTGCGCGACAAATACGAAATCGCCGCCATCACCAACGACATCTACACCAAATGGGACGCCGAATATCTGGTGCGCTCGGGCGCGCTGGCCGCCGAACGCATTGCGGGCGTGGAAACCGGCGGCTGTCCGCACACCGCGATCCGCGAGGACGCCTCGATCAATCTCGCCGCGGTCGCCGAGATGCGGCAGAAATTTCCCGATCTCGATCTGGTGCTGATCGAATCCGGCGGCGACAATCTCGCAGCGACCTTCTCGCCGGAACTTGCCGACATCACGATCTATGTCATCGATGTCGCCGCCGGCGACAAAATCCCGTCGAAGGGCGGTCCCGGCATCACGCGCTCGGACCTTCTGGTGATCAACAAGATCGATCTCGCGCCCTATGTAGGCGCCTCGCTCGAGGTGATGGAGCGCGACGCGAAGAAGATGCGGGGCACGCGCCCCTTCGTCTTCGCCAACATGCGCGAAGGCCAGGGCGTCGCCGAGGTCGCGCGCTTCATCGAGGAGAAGGGCGGGCTCGGGGCGTAGCACGCTCACCGCTCGGCCCGGCAGAAGCGGGGCCCGGTTCCTCCATTCAGGCCAAATCGCCGGAATTTCGGTTGCTCGCGCGAGGAGCCGTGCGAGGATGTCCGGAACAGCGCATCCTCGCACTGATCATGCCCATGCTCGCGGCGGAGGAACGGCACTTCTACGAGCATGACAGCCGCGGCGGGCTTCGGCTGTTTTAGGAATTGTTTCACATGAAGCGCCGCCCGCGGCGCGCGGCGTTTCAGCTGCAGCAATAAGCGCCTAGCTGTCTCTGCGCCCGCTGAAAGTCGGCTTCCGCTTGGCCAGAAACGCCCGGACGCCCTCGCGGTAATCCTCATGCAAGCCGGCCTGGCGCTGCAGATTGCGCTCCAGATCGAGCTGCGCCGCCAAGCCGTTGGTTTCGGATGCATTCAGCGCCTGTTTGATCAGAGAAAGGCCATAGGTCGGCGCGGTTGCGAAATGCGCGCAGAGCTTTTCTGCCTCTGCCATCAATGCGTTGTCATCGACCGCTTTCCAGATCAGGCCCCAGTCCTCGGCCTTTTCAGCACCTAACGGCTCCGCCAGCAGCGCCAGGCCGCGCGCGCGCGCCTGACCGACAAGCCGCGGCAAGGTCCAGGTGCCGCCGGCATCGGGAATGAGGCCAATGCGCGCAAAAACCTGCGCGAAGGTCGCCGATTTTGCCGCCAGCACGATGTCGCAGGCGAGCGCCACATTGCAGCCGGCGCCGGCGGCGACGCCGTTCACCGCGGCAACGACGGGAAAGGGCAGGCTGCGGAGCTTTTCGATAAGCGGATTGTAATATTTCTCAAGGGCTTCGCCGGGGACAACGATGTCGCCATTGGCGGCGACCCGCTCGTTCAGATCCTGCCCGGCGCAGAAGGCGCGGCCGGCGCCGGTGAGCAGCAGGGCGCGGCATTCCGCGTCGGCCTCAGCCTCGGCGAGCGCCGCCTTGAGCGCGATATGCATGCCCTCGGTGAACGCATTCAGCCGTTCTGGCCGGTTCAGCGTGAGGATGCGATAGCCCGGCCGTCTCTCGACGAGAATGGCGGTCATCGGCTCTTTCCTTGCCGGAGCGGTCATTCCCGGCTCGCGAACTGGCTGAAGATGCCGAGTGCCGACTTGTAGTTCTCTTCGCCCAGCGCCTTGATCAGATTGGCCTCGTGACGGGCCGCCAGCGTCTTCGCCTGCTTCAGCACTTTCTGGCCCTCCGCGGTGAGGTGCAGGGCATGCGAGCGGCGGTCATGCGGGGAAGCCTGACGTTCGGTGAATCCGCGCTTCTCGAGCTTGTCCAGCATATGCACCAGGCGCGCCCGCTCGATGGCGAGCGTGTCGGCGAGGTCCGACTGCGACAGGCCCGGATTGGCGCCGATCACCGTGAGGACCGAATATTGCGCCGGCCGGATATCAAGCGGCGCCAGGCTGCGAATGAAATCCTGGAACACCCAGACCTGCACGCGCCGGATGTAATAGCCGAGATGACCCTCCAGCGCGTTGACCTTGATGTTCTTCAGGTCCTTGCGCCGCGCTTTTTGCCGCCCTGCGGGGGCCGGGCGCGCTTCCGGTTTTCGATCCGACACTGGCATTTCCTCCCGGCCGGGCCTGTCCGGGCCCGTCATCCACGAAATCCTATCATAGCCAATATTGTTGTTGACTACATCTATTGTGTTGTACAACAATTAGCCTTAAAGACGTCCACAGGGATGCAACGGTGAGCGGGATTATTCAAGCGTCGGCGTCGATGCCGCAGTCCTGAAACAGCCATTGCATCCCGGCTGGAACAATAAGAACAATAGCGTCACGACGGCTGAACGCCGTGAAAAGCGACCAGGGAGGAGTTCTTATGACCTTTGATTCATTGAAGAAGCCCGCACATGCGGGCAAAGTTACCCGCCGTACATTTGCCGCTGGCCTCGGTGCCACCGGCATTCTCGCCGGCACGGCACCCTTCAATATCGTGCGCGGACAGGGCACGGCGCTGAAAGTCGGCGTTCTGCTGCCGCGTTCCGGCGTGCAGGCCGGCATCGGACAGGATTGCCAGCGCGGCGTCGACGTCGCGGCGGGCATCCTGAAGGATCTCGGCTATCCTTCGCTGCAGATCATGAATGCCGACACCGAATCCAACGTCGACAATTCGCGTGCGCAGGCGGAAAAGCTGATCAACGAAGGCGCCCAGCTGCTGGTCGGCGCTTTCGACTCCGGGCAGAGCACCGCGATAGCCCAGGTCGCCGAGCAGAAGGGCATTCCCTTCGTCATCAACATCGCCGCGGCGCCCCCGATCACCGAGCAAGGCTACAAGTTCGTGTTCCGCAACTTCCCGGTGGCCGGCACAATTCTCGCCGATGCCTTCGCCAACCAGAAAGAGATCTTCGCGGCGGCCGGTTCGGCACCGAAGACGGTGGCGTTCCTGCATGTCAACGATACCTTCGGCATGGCGATGAAAGGCGGCATTGGCGCGGTGATGCCGAAATTCGACATGCCCTACAAGATGGTCGAACAGATCGCCTACGATCCCGCCGCCCGCGACCTGTCGGTGGAAGTCGCCAAAGCCAAGGCCACCGGCGCCGAGGCGCTGCTGGTCGTCAGCCGTCTGAATGACGCGATCCTGCTGACGCGCGAACTTGTCAAGCAGCGCTGGTCGCCGATGGCCGTGCTCAGCATGGGGCCGGGCTGGTACGAGGATCAGTATCTGAAGACGCTGGGCAAGCTCTCCAACGGTCCGCTCAGCTTCGTGCCGTGGTACGATCCCAACAAGAAGCTCAGCAAGGTGCTTGAATTCGCGCTCGCCAAAGCGCATCCCGGCATCAACCTGAACACCAACCACGTCTACACCTTCGAGGCGCTGCTGGTGGCGGCGGATGCCTATAAGCGGGCGGCGTCCACCGATCCGAAGGCTTTGGCCGACGCGATCCGCAAGACCAACATCACCGACAATGTCAGCCCCGGCCCGGGCATCCAGTTCAATGAGAAGGGCCAGAACGACAAGCTGAAGAACTCGGCAATCCAGAACCGCGACGGCAAGCTGGTGACCGTCGCGCCAAAGATGGCGGCGAATGCCCAGGTTGAGTGGCCAATGAAGCCGTACGACAAGCGCTAATCCTCCCGGCGCTGAACTCGCTCCGGCCGTAATCGCGGCCGGAGCCTTTGCTTGCAGGACAAATCCGTGCCCGCTGAAATCTACCTGAACGTCGCCGTGGGCGGCCTGTTGACCGGCTTGGTATACGGGTTGATGGCGCTCGGCCTGTCGGTCATCTTCGGCGTGATCCGCGTCGTCAATTTCGCCCATGGCGAGATGATGACGATCGCAATGTATATCGCCGTGGCGCTGTTTTCAGCGTTCAAGCTTGATCCGCTGGTAATGCTCGTGCCGATCGCCGCGGTTCTTTTTGTGCTCGGTTATGCGATGCAGGCCGGCCTGATCAACCCCTTCATCAATCGCCCGGAGCACAGCCAGTTCATGCTGCTCGTCGCGGTGGCGCTGATCATGGTCAACGGCCTGCTGATTATCTTCGGCCCCGACGCCCGCAATGTGCAGACGAGCTATTCCTTTGACAGCTTCCAGATCGGGCCGCTGATCGTCGACGCCACCAAGGTCTATGCCGGAGCCGCGGCAATCACGGTGGCGGCGGCGCTGTTTGCATTCTTCCGCTTCAGCTATCTCGGCCAGGCGATCCGCGCCTGCGCCGACAACTATACCGGCGCGCTGGTCGTCGGGCTCGACGTCAAGCGCCTCTATGCGCTGACCTTCGGTCTCGGTGCTGCCTGTGTGGGCGCCGCCGGCGCCATCCTCGTCCTGATCATCGACGTGACGCCGCCGCTTGGGCCGGCCTATACGCTGCTTGCCTTTGTGATCGTCATTACCGGCGGCCTCGGCTCGATGCCGGGCGCGCTGCTCGGCGGCATTCTCATCGGCATGACCGAGGCGCTGGCCGGCCTGTTCTTCACGCCGTCGGCCAAGAGCATGTTCGCCTTCGGCATTCTCGTTCTGGTCCTCCTGTTCCGGCCGCAGGGCATCATGGGCAGGAGAGCGGCATGATCAGCCAGCTGATCGAGGGCGTGCCGCTGCGCGGATTGGTGTTGCTGGCTCTGCTGCTGGGCGGCCTGCTCGCCGTACCGTTCCTGATCAACGACAATCTGCTGACAATCCTGATCATCATCCTCTATTTCGCCTATACCGGCCAGGCGTGGAACATCATGATGGGCTTTGCCGGGCAATTGTCACTCGGCCACGCGCTTTATGTCGGGCTGGGCGCCTATACAGCGGCGGCATTGTACGTCCATTACGGCATTTCGCCCTGGATCGGCATTTTTGTTGCGATCCCGGTGGCGATGATTGCCGGCGCGATCATCGGCTTTCTGGCTTTCCGCTTCAGCGTGGCCGGCGTCTATTTCGCGATCCTCACAATCGCCTTCGCCGAATTCGCGCGCGTCGGCTTCGATCATTTCTCGTGGGTCGGCGGCTCGTCGGGCTTCTTTCTGCCAGTCGCCAACTACACGCAGAGCGATCTGTGGAATCTGCGGGGCAAGCCGATCATGTTCTATTATCTGATCCTTGCGCTCACGACTCTTGCGTTTCTCCTGTGCCATTTTCTTCTGCGCAGCCGCGTCGGCTATTTCTGGCAGGCGATCCGCGAAGACGAGGAGGCCGCCCGGGCGCTCGGCATCGATGTGTTCCGCTACAAGATGTATGCGGTAGTGCTTTCGGCGGGCATGACCTCGCTCGCGGGCGTGTTCTTTGCTTTCTTCTACAACAATCTTTTCCCCGAACAGGTCTTCCACATCGCCCGCTCGATCGAGCTGATCCTGGCTCCGATCATCGGCGGCATCGGCACCCTGTTCGGGCCGATCCTGGGGGCCTTCCTGCTGACCGGTCTGTCCGAGACGATGCACGCGATCCTGCACGCCTTCGGCGTCGATGTCCCGGGGGCAAAGCAGGTGTTTTACGGACTGTGTCTGCTGTTCGTCGTGATGCTGCTGCCGGACGGCGTCTGGCCATGGGTCGCGCGGCAGCTCGGTGTCAAGGACAAGCGGCCATGAGCACGCTGTTGTCGGTTGCAGGCGTGACCAAGCGTTTCCGCGGCCTCGTCGCGGTCGACCGTGTCAGCCTGGACGTGAAGCAAGGCGAGATTTTCGCTGTCATCGGTCCGAACGGCGCCGGCAAGACCACGTTGTTCAACATGATCGCGGGAGTCTTTGCGCCGAACGAAGGGTCGATCACTTTCGACGGCCAGCCGATCGGCGGACTGCGTCCGGACCAGATCTGCCAGCGGGGCGTCGGGCGCACATTCCAGATCGTCCGTCCCTTCGCGGGCCTGACCGTGGAAGACAATGTGATGGTCGGCGCCTTGCTGCGCCGGCGGGAGCCGCGCGCCGCGCGCGAGTGGGTGCATCTCATTCTCAACCGGCTCGATCTTTTCGAGAAAAGACATCAGCCGGCTTCCTCGCTCACATTGCCCGATCGCAAGCGGCTCGAAGTTGCGCGCGCGATTGCCACCGATCCGAAACTGCTGCTGCTCGACGAGGTGATGGCCGGGCTGCGCCCGACCGAGACTGACCGCATGGTCGAAGCTTTCCAGCGCCTGAACCAGAATCATGGCGTCACCATCCTGCTCATCGAGCACGTGATGCGGGCGGTGATGGCGCTGGCCTCGCGCGTCGCCGTATTGCATCACGGCGCTCTGATTGCGCAGGGGATTCCGGCCGATGTGGTGCGCGATCCGGCAGTGGTGAAGTCCTATCTGGGTGCGGAGGCCGTGCACTGATGCTCCGCGTCGAGAATCTCGATGTCTTTCACGGCGACGCCCAGGCGCTGGACGGCGTGTCGCTCGAGGTTGCCGAGGGCTCCATCGTGGCGATTGTCGGCGCCAACGGCGCCGGCAAGACGTCGCTGATCCGGACGCTCGGTGGCATGTACCGGTCCGCGCGCGGCAGGATCCTCTATCGCGGCACGGACATCGCCAATTGGCCGAGTTACAAGGTCTGCAATCTCGGCATCGGTCAGGTGGCGGAGGGCCGCCAGGTTTTTCCGACGCTCACGGTGCTGGAAAATCTCGACATGGGCGCGATGCTGCCGCGCGCGCGCGATGCGCGAAACAAGAATCGCGAGCGGATATTCGAGATGTTTCCGCGTCTGCGCGAGCGCGCCGGCCAGGCGGCGGGAACGCTGTCGGGCGGCGAACAGCAGATGCTGGCCATCGGCCGTTGCCTGATGGGAGCGCCCGAACTCGTCATGTTCGACGAGCCCTCGCTCGGCCTTGCGCCCGCCATCGTGCAGGACGTGCTGCAGACCATCCGCGATCTCAACCGCGACGGGCTGACCTGTGTCCTGGTGGAGCAGAACGTGGCCGTATCGCTGAAGCTCGCGAGCCGCGCCTATGTGCTGGAGAACGGCCGCATCACGCTGTCCGGATCGGGTGAGGAACTGCTGAACGACGATCGCGTGCGCAAGGCCTATCTCGGGATGTAGCGGGTGCCGGACATGAGGGCGCCGAGCGCGGCGACGCGGACGGTCAGGGGCGAATGCGGGAACATCAGGCGCAGGAGACGAAGCGCTTCTGACTGGCTTTCGGGCTCTGCGCCGATGAGCGCCTCGGCCATGGCGCGGGCGAGATCGGCCTCGGAATGGCCGGACATCTGCCGCGGCACGAGCGTGACATCGCCGAACGGGTCGGGATCGGATATCCGCAGCATATGGCGGGTGTCGGGGAGGGGCATGGGGCGACCTTCTGGCTGTGACTGCTATGTTGAACGCGGCCGGCAGCGGGTCGTTCCACGACGGCAAATGACGGGGGCTCTTAGCCGGGAGCCCGGCGCCGCGCCAGCGCAAGTTGTGAAAGGCTGTTCTGCGCCCGGCGCATTGTCACACGGGTCGTTCGTCGGTACAGGCCGGGACGGTGCCGGTCAGACGCGCGCCGCAAGACCGATCGGGAGACGTCGATGAAATTGTACTATTCGCCGGGAACCTGCGCGCTGTCGCCGCACATCGTTTCACGCGAGCTCGGCATTCCGCTCGACCTGATCCGGGTCGACACCAAGACGCACAAGACGGCGGACGGCGGCGATTTCTATCAGGTGAACCCGCAGGGCTACGTGCCGACGCTGGTTCTCGACGACGGCGAAATCCTCACCGAGGGCCCGGCCATCGTTCAATACCTTGCGGATCTGAAGCCCGAAGCCGGCCTGATGCCCACGGGGCGGGATCGCTATCGCGTGCTCGAATGGCTGAATTTCGTGACCGCCGAACTGCACAAGCAGTTCAGTCACATGTTCAGCCCGCGCACGCCGGAGGACTACAAGGACGTTGTGCGCGAGGGCCTTGTCAGGAAATTCGCATTTCTCGACCAGAAGCTGGCGGGGAAATCCTATCTGACCGGCGAGCATTTCACCGTGGCCGACGCCTATCTGTTCGTCGTGGCCAACTGGAGCCGCTTTCACAACATCGACTTGGCGCAATGGCCCAACCTGAAGGCGTTCATGGACCGCGTGAAGGCGCGCCCGAAGGTGCAGGAAGCGATGCGGGCGGAAGGGCTGATCAAGAGCGCGGCGTGACGACTTAATCCCTCCCCCGCTTGCGGGGCAGGGCAGCCGCGCCAACGGGTCGGCGCGAAGCGCCGCCCGATGACAGGCTCCGCGCGGCGGGTTGGGCTTTACTCCTGTTACCCCACCGGGCTCGCTTCGCTCGCCACTCTCTCCCCTGAAGGGGAGGGATAACGCCATCCCCGATTCAGTTTTCAAACAGCAGACGCGAGTCATCGCCCGTATTCTTTGAGGCGCCGGGTCCGCCTTCCTTCCTTTTCCCCTCTCTGAAATGAGAGGGGGATGGTGCGCCGAGTGACGCAACCAAGTCCTAAGTAGAGACGACCTCCTCTCGA
>Ga0073934_10000587_pt1 | contig 102129 bp, 92 predicted proteins | sample LarsenN4metaG_FD_76834 | JGI IMG/M metagenome (GOLD analysis project Ga0073934, IMG submission 76834) | Hot spring sediment bacterial and archeal communities from British Columbia, Canada, to study Microbial Dark Matter (Phase II) - Larsen... ...
CGGCCGCGCGGATCCGGCGTCTGGCGCGAGAATTCGCCGAACACCGGCCGGCGATGGCGTTCATTGGAGGCGCCGCGCTCGCGCACACCAACGGCATGTTTCATGCTCTCGCCGTCAATGCACTGAACGCGCTCGGAAGCGGCGTAAACGAGCCCGGAGGAATTTTTTTCATGCCGCGCGTGATGGCGTCGCATGAATCGCCCCGCTTCGAAACCCGCGTCGACCGGCTTGCTGATGCGATTCTGGCTTTGGAGCGCCCGCCGGTGGAGTTGCTGCTGCTTCACGATGCAAATCCTGTGTTCGGCTCTCCCTCAGCATGGCGCGTGAAAGAAGCATTGCTGAAGGTCCCGACGATCGTGAGCTTCGGAAATTTTCTGGACGAGACCAGCGTCCTCGCGGATCTGATTCTCCCAGACCATTCCTTTCTCGAGTCGTGGACCGATCACGTTCCGGAGTCGGGCGCCATGACGTCCGTCGTAAGCATCGCGCCGCCCGCCATGCGGCCGCTCCACGACACGCGAGCCATGCCGGACGTGCTGCTTGAAATCGCGCGGCGGCTCGGCCGAGGGATCGACGCCGATCTCTCCTGGAAGACCTATGAAGACGCGCTAAAAGACCCTTCCCTCATTCCCGCTAACGCATCGTTGAATGTGCAAAGCCCGGCGCCGAAGGCGCCGCCGGCGCGGTTCGTGGAAGCGGAGTTCGACGGCGCGCCAAACGAATTTCCATTTCACTTTCTTCCATATGCATCACAGGCCTTCCTGGACGGATCGCTCGCGCATCTTCCCTGGCTGCAGGAAATGCCCGATCCGCTCACGAGCGCGATGTGGAGCAGTTGGATTGAAATCAATCCGGAAACGGCCGGGCGCCTTGGAATTCGCAACGGCGATCTCGTAGAAGTCGCGTCAAGGCGTGGGGCGTTGCAGGCCCCGGCTGTCGTGACGCCGGGAATCGCCCCGGACGTCGTAGCCATGCCGGCAGGTCAAGGACACGAGACTTTCACGCGCTATGCAAGCGGCCGCGGCGCAAATCCGCTTCGGATTCTCGCGCCGCTCGTCGAGCCCGAAACCGGAACGCTGGCCTGGGCCGCGACGCGCGTGCGCATCTCGAAGGTGGAAGGAAACGGCGGGCTGATCCTGTTCGCGGGTTCTTTGCGCGAACACGATCCGCCGCGGAGGTGAAGTTAACGCATGCCGCATCGATGGGGAATGGCTGTCGATCTGGACCGCTGTACGGGCTGCGGCGCCTGCGTCGTCGCATGCCGCGCTGAAAACAACATACCGACCGCCGGGGCCGATCAAGCGGGCCGCGGGCGTGCAATGCACTGGATTCGCATCGAGCGGTATTGGGAGGGCGAATTCCCGGACGTCCGCGTCAAGTTCCGTCCCGTGCTCTGCCAGCACTGCGAGAACGCGCCGTGCGAGCCCGTGTGTCCGACTTATGCAAGCCATCACACCGAAGACGGCCTGAATGCGCAGGTCTACAATCGCTGCATCGGGACGCGTTATTGTGCGAACGCGTGCTCGTACAACGTCCGGTTCTTCAACTTCCACAATCCCGAGTGGGACAAGCCGCTGCATCTGCAGCTCAATCCGGATGTGTCCGTACGCGAGGCCGGCGTGATGGAGAAATGCACATTCTGCGTGCAGCGCATCAACGCCGCGAAACTTCAATCCAAAGCGGAAAATCGGCCCGTCCAGGACGGCGAAGTCCAGCCTGCCTGCGTTCAGTCCTGCGCGGCTGACGCGCTCGTTTTCGGCGATCTCAACGATCCGGACAGCCGCGTCTCGCGTCTGTCGCAGTCGCCGCGAGGAAGCAAGCTGCTTGAAGAACTCGGCAGCCGGCCGAAGATCACCTACCTTCAACGGGGGGCGTGGGATGGAACCGCGGAGGGATAGACGGATCACGAGCGATCTCACCGCCCCCGTGCTCGTCACATCGTGGAAATTCTACGCGGTCGCCGCGGCGCTCGGCGCGGTCGTGCTGGCCGGGCTTGTTGCGTGGTATTACCAGATCCACGCCGGTTTTGGCGTGACGGGCTACAACTGGCCGGTGTTCTGGGCGCTGCACGAAACGAACTTCGTCTTTTGGATCGGCATCAGTCACGCCGGCACGCTGATCTCGGCGATTCTTCGCGTGGTCGACGCGGCCTGGAGGCGGCCCGTCACGCGGTGCGCCGAGGCAATTACAGTATTTGCGCTGATGATCGGCGCCATGTTTCCGCTCATCCATCTCGGCCGCCCCTGGCTGGCGTTCTGGCTGATTCCCTACCCGAGCGAGAGAGGCGTCTGGCCGAACTTCCGCTCGCCGCTGGCGTGGGATTTCTTCGCTATCAATACTTATCTGATCTCCAGCGCCTTATTTCTCCTGCTGCCGATGATTCCGGATCTCGCGATTCTCAGGGACCGAACGTCCGGATGGCGAAAGGGAGTCTACAGGGCGCTGAGCCTCGGATGGCGTGGATCGCCGCGTCAGTGGCGGAGGCTGGAATCCGCCATGCACATCATGGCCATCGCCATCATCCCCATCGCGGTATCCGTGCACACAATCGTGTCTTTTGACTTCTCGATGGCGGGCGCCCCGATGTGGCATTCGACGATCTTCGGCCCGTACTTTGTCGCGGGAGCGATCTTCAGCGGAATTGCCGCGCTCATCATCGTGATGGCGCTCGTTCGAAAGATTCTCAATCTTGAGAGCTACCTGACGCCTGTGCACTTTGAAAAGCTCGGAAAGCTCCTGCTGCTGATGAGTCTTCTATGGGCGTACTTCGTCTTCAACGAGCGCCTGACGGTGTGGTATGGGAACGAGCCCTCGGAGATGGCGGTGTTCTGGTCGACGCAGGCGGGCGCTTACGCGCCGCTTTTCTGGCTGATGGTCTTTTGCAATTTCCTCATTCCGTTTCCGCTGATGGCGATCCGCCGGCTGCGCACGATCGCGGGCGCGGTGATCGCATCGGCCGCCGTCGTGGTGGGAATGTGGCTGGAGCGGTTTCTGATCGTCGTGCCGACCCTTGCGCGCAAGCCTTTGGCCTATTCCTGGGGCGCGTACTCTCCCGAGTGGCCGGAGATCGTCATCATGATCGCTTCTTTTGCGGCAATGGCGCTCCTGTACGTTCTGTTCATCAAATTCGCGCCGATCATTTCCATGTGGGAGTTAAAGGCGGAAGCGCCGCAGCTTCCAGCGCGGGCCGCCGTCGCGGTGGGCGCCGAAGCGGCGGGGAGAGCGCTATGAAAGCCGTTTACGCGCTGTATGCAGACGTTCACTCGGCGGCGCAGGCGGCGGCTCGGCTGCGCGCAGCCGGCTTCCAGAGCCGGCAGATCACGATTTTGTCATCGTCGCCTCTGGAAGAACTGGAAATCGATGAGGACCGTGGGCTTCGATGGACTTCCTGGATCGCCGTGCTCGGCGCGGCGCTTGGGCTTGCTGCGGGCTGGATTTTGACTTCCTGGACCCAAACCGACTGGCCGATCCAAACCGGCGGCATGCCGATTGTGTCGTACTGGACGAACCTGATCGTCATGTTTGAATTGACCATGCTCGGCGCCGTTCTTGCCGCCGCGATCACGTTTGTGGCCGGCGCCGGTCTGCTTCGTTTGCGCTCTCCTGACATCTATGACCCCGAAGTCTCGAATGGCCAAATTCTGGTGGGAGTGGAGAATCCGGCGGATGCGGCGCTGGTCAAGGAGAAGCTGGGAGCTGCGGCCGCCTCGGTTGAGAAATGAGAATTGATTAGTGCTTGATGATTAATGCGCCTGGCCGCACATCACCCCTTTCGGCGTGAAATCGTCTCAACATATAAGAAGACAAGATTCTGAGGAGGACTCATCGTGTCCATTCGAAATCTTCTATTCGTGTTTCTTGCAGCATGCCTGATGCCGGCGCTCGCCGGTTCGGCTGTCGCCCATCATCATGAGATGGGAATGTTTCCCATGTGGGGCATGGCGTCAGACCAGGAGATCGACCGGTCGCTTGACGCCCTGCAGCAGGCGCTGAATCTCACTCCGGCTCAGAAAGACAGCGTTCGGGAGCTCGTGCAGTCGCGGCGGGAAGCGATGCAGTCGATTCGGGCGGAAGCCCGGCCGAAATTCCAGCGTCTGATGACGTTGCTCGATCAGCCTGCTCCGGATCCGACAGCGGTTGGCCGCGCGGCGATCGACTTCAAAGCGGTCCACGAGCGGGCGAAGGCCCAGAGGGCGGACGCTGAAAAGCGATTTCTGAGTTTGTTGAATCCGACGCAGATGGCGGTGGTCCAGAGCATTCGCACTCAAGCGCCCGTGTTCAGAGCCATGCAGCGGTTGGGATTCCTTCCGCCTCCGGAGTTCCATCCCGAAACGTTGACGAGCGAGGCTGCTCCGCCGCCGGCCCCGCCGCGAGACGCTTCTGCGGGTTGTGGAGGGAAATGATTTTTGCGGACCGCCGGGAGGCTGGACGCATTCTGGCCTCCAAGCTGACGCACTTAAAGGATCGGGACGACGTCACGGTTCTCGCCCTGCCGCGCGGCGGGATTCCCGTTGCATATGAGATCGGGCGCGCGCTTGGAGCGCCCGTAGACGTCTTTGTCGTTCGCAAACTTGGAGTTCCTGGCCGTGAAGAACTGGCGATGGGCGCGATCGCCGCGGGTGGGATCCGCGTCATCAACGAGGACGTCGTCGAGCATCTTGGAATCGAACCGGAAACCATCGACCAGGTCACCGAAGAGGAACTGGAAGAGCTGCGCCGCCGCGAGCATGCGTATCGTGAAGATCGTCCGCCGGTCGAGATCCGCGGGCGGTGCGCGATTCTGGTCGACGACGGCGTCGCGACGGGATCGACCATGCGCGCGGCGATTGCCGCGCTGCGGCAGTCGCACCCCGCGCGCATCGTCGTCGCAGTTCCCGTCGCGGCCCCGGACATCTACAGACAGCTCCGCGTGGAAGCCGACGAAGTCGTCAGCGTGATTGTGGAGCCGTTGTTTGCAATCAGCCAGTGGTACGCTCGATTCGATCAGACCACGGATGACGAAGTGCGGGAACTCCTCAAACATGCTGCGTAGACCGCCGCAACAAAGTCACGGACGTCAGCAAAAGCGAAGCCGCAGATGACGCAGATCAAGGCAGGCTGCCTGGATCTGCGGCTAAACTATCCAAAATCTCCCGCGCCTGCCTGAAAACCGCATTGAACATCTCCCGGGTGAGCTTTCCCGTCTGCGTATTCTGCTGGCTTGGATGGTAGGAGCCGATCACCGTGACGCCGTCCGGAAGGCGCACAGACCGGCCGTGGCCGAACAGCGGCAGCGGATCGGGATTCACCCAGCTCACTTGCTTTCTCGCAGCAAAGTACGTTCTGAACGCGATCATCCCGAGCGGAACAACCACGCGGATTCTTTTCAAACGCTGCAGCTCATCGAGGAAATACGGCCTGCAATTCGCGAATTCCGACGGCAGCGGCTTGTTGCCGGGAGGCGAGCAATGGATGGCGGCCGTCACGTAGGAATCGATGAGCCGCAATCCGTCGCCGCGGTGCGTCGATGTCGGCTGATTGGCAAACCCAAAGTCATAAAGCGTGCGATAGAGCCAGTCGCCGGAACGATCGCCGGTAAAGATGCGGCCGGTGCGATTGCCGCCGTGCGCTGCGGGAGCAAGCCCGATGACGAGCAGCCGCGCATTCGCCGGGCCGAGGCTCGGAACGGGCCGGCCCCAGTAGTCCCAATCGATGAATCGGCGGACCTTTTCTCGCGCCACCCGCTCGCGATATTCCACCAGTCTCGGACATCTCCGGCAATCCACAATCTCGCGTTGGGCGGGCCAGTTCAGCATAGCGGGGTCATCATACCGAAGGAGGGCAATTCGCTTGCTGGAAACTTCGATGAGGGTGCAATCATGACCATTGAAGAACGGCTGGCTCGGATCGAGCACGATATCGACGTGCTGAAGCGAGAAGTCCGCGAGCTATTCGAGAAATTTCACAAATACATCGAAGAGACGACGACGCAGGATTGACCGCCGCCGGCTGCAGTCACGCGGCGGCCGTCCCGGCCAATTTCTCCTCGAACCACGCCCGCGCCCATGCAGCCGCCTGTTCCAGCGCTCCGGTCTCTTCGAACAAGTGCGTCGCGCGGGGAACAATCTGAATTTTCGTAGGCGCGGTCATGGCCTTGGCGGCTTCACGATTCCACGCGACGACCGCGTGATCAAACTCGCCCACGATAAGCAGCGTCGGCGCTTTCACTTTGCCCAGCGCGTCTCCGGCCAGGTCGGGCCGGCCTCCGCGGGACACAATCGCTTCGACCGCTTCCGGCCGCCGGGCCGCCGCAACGAGAGCGGCGGCCGCGCCGGTGCTGGCGCCGAAGTATCCGACGCGCATTCCAGAAAAGGAATTCTGGCGCGCCGCCCAATCCGTTGCGGCGATGAGGCGGTCGGCCAATAACGGAATGTCGAAGCGCAGTCTGGCGGTGTAGGCGTCGACGGCTTCTTCTTCGGATGTCAGCAGATCGATCAGAAGCGTCGTCATCCGGCCGTCATTCAAAGTTTCGGCCACGTACTTGTTGCGCCGGCTGTGGCGGCTGCTGCCGCTGCCGTGCGCGAAAATCACAAGCGAATTGCTGTGTTCCGGAATCGTGAGATCTCCTTGGATCGCGTCGCGTCCGACTGGAATGGATACTGTCATTCTTTGACTCGCCCGTTGCATCGGATAGCCTCCCCTACATTGGATCACATAAATTAGACTGCGCGCTGCTATCCATCGGAGAATCAACTTTCGGCGCCGCGCGTGCACATGACAATGGAGGCGCCGTGAAAGGGGACGACGGTGGCGTTCGAGGCGGAGGTCGAACAAGCAAAGGGGCTCGCCGTCCGCGCCGGATCCATTCTCCTGGATCATTACGCGAAACGCTCCTCGGTAACATGGAAGGCGCCCGGCGATCCTGTGACCGAGGCGGATCGCGTCGCCAACGATTTCCTCACGAAGGAGCTCCACCGCGCGCACCCCGATGACGGCGTCCTGAGCGAAGAAGCGCCCGATGATCGCTCAAGGCTGACGAAGAGGCGCGTATGGATGGTGGACCCCATTGACGGCACGCTCGAGTTTGTGTCGCACGTCGGCGAATTCGCCGTGATGATCGGTCTTGCCGTCGAAGGACGCTCCGTCGCTGGAGTCGTCTATCAGCCGACGACCGGAAGGCTCTATTACGCCGTTGAAGGCGGAGGCGCGTTTGTCGAGCACGCCGGCGCCCGCGTCCGTTTGAGCGTGTCTTCGGAATCCGATCCGAGTCAGGCCACGTTGGCGCTCAGCCGCTCCCATCAATCGGCGCGAGTCGATCTTGTCCGCCGCCGGCTTGGCATTTCCAAAACCATTCTGTCCGGCAGCATAGGGCTGAAGATCGGATTGATCTGCGAGCGACGCGCCGATCTGTACCTGCAGCTCGGCTCGCGAACGCATCAGTGGGACATTTGCGCGCCCGAAGTGATCCTGCGAGAGGCGGGTGGAATAGCGACGGACGCGCACAACCATCCTCTGATCTACAACCGGAGCGAATCCCGCAACCTTCACGGAATCATCGCGGGCAACAGCGCGATGCACCGCCTTGCGGTCGACGCCGCAGGCGCCGTGCTTGGCGGTGGGGAAAACGGTTTGTGACCGCGGAGATGCTGGTGTATTACCCGGGAATCGAAGAAACCGTCAACTTCTTGAAGCGGCCGGACAGTTATCCGCAGCCGACGCGCCGGGTCGAGACGCGGGAGACGCATATGTCCTGGGTATTCCTCACCGATACTCAGGCCTGGAAACTGAAGAAGCGCGTCCGCTTCGACCATGCGGATTTCAGAACTCTTGAAGCTCGCCGCAATAATTGTCAAGAAGAAGTCCGCCTCAACCGCAGGCTCGCGCCCGGCGTGTACTGGGGCGTTGCGCCGCTGAGCGTCGCTGCTGGAGACATGCTGCGGCTCGGCGCGTCGGGGACGCCGGTCGACTGGCTTGTCCGTATGCGGCGTTTGCCGTCGGATCGCATGCTGGATCACTTGATCGCGACCGGCGCGTGGTCCGGCGAGGATATCCGTAACGTCGGGATCGCGCTGGCCGCGTTCTACCAAAGGGCCGCGCCGCTGCGGATGACGGGAGCAGACTATCGAGCATTGCTGTGCGAGGAACTGCTGTCGTCGCGGCGCGAGCTGACGGATCCCGAACACGCCGTGCGTGAAGATCTGGTCGAGTCCGCCGTCGGCGAGGGACTCGGGTTCCTGGCGCGGCGGCAAGACCTGTTGGACGAGCGCGCAGCAGCGGGAAAAATCATCGAAGCGCATGGAGACCTGCGGCCCGAGCACATCTGCCTGGAAGAGCGGCCGGTCATTATCGACTGCCTGGAGTTCAATCGAAATCTCCGAATTCTCGATCCCGCCTCAGAACTCACGTTCCTCGCGCTGGAATGTGAACGGCTGGGCGGCGCAGAGGCGGGGAAGGCGATCCTGGAAACGTATCGCGATCAGACCGGAGACCGCCCTCCGGCCGCCTTGATGACGTTCTACAGAACCTATCACGCTTGCATCCGCGCGAAGGTTGCGATCTGGCACTTGAGAGATCCGCATGTGCGGGATGTCCGCAAGTGGATAAGTCGAGCGCAGGAGTACTTGCGGATCGCGTCGTGAGCGGTGAGGGGCGACATCGGCGGCGGGATATACGACCTTGAGAGGAAATCAGCGGCGGCCCGCGCGGCGCAGAAGATCGTCGGCAAAAGCGCGATCGGGTTCAGCCAGCGGCGGAACAGGTTCGCCGGAATAGTCAATGGTAAGGTCGTAGCCGGCCCGGTCATATAGCGCCGCGAGGATCTCGCCGGTATCGACTTCAGGCTCTTCGTCCTCCCGCAGAAGTGGAAGCGCGAAGCGCGGAATCGGATTGCGTAGCGAAAAGACGCGAAGCTCGGCCAGCGGCCGGCGATGACCGCGGCTTACCAGAACGCTGTAGCCCGCGCGGCGGTCCACCGCGAAGACGGTCATTGGGTCGCCGGCCCGAACCAGATCGATTTCCACCAGGTTCGTTCGAGTCGCCAGTACGGCCAGCCTTTTGCTCTCGTAGAGGCGCCGGCCGTCTCCGGGAAGCTTGTTTGCAGGAGAAAGAACCTCCAGTACCGTGATCCACTCTCCAGTTTTCGCGGCGCGCACCTCGATGTAGGTTTCGCGGACCCGGTCCGGCGTCGGAACTTCGACAGTAAGGACGTCTGTCTCAACGGCGCGTTCTGAGCGGGGCTGCTGTTCTCCTCCTGTGGCGCCATGTACGCTGAGATCCGGACGGCCCAGGAACAACAAGCCTTCGGGCTCGCCGAGATAAGTCCGCTCCTCAAGCCGCACGACGTATTTCGGCCGGAGCACGGGCGCCAGGCTGTCGCGAATCGCCGCAATGAGACTGTTGTGCACGTCCGGCCAGATTGCCGGGGCTTCGAGGAAAGGGTCCATGCCGGGAAATGGGCTTGGCATCCGTTTCAGTATAGCTCCCTTTAGAGGGGGAGCCGCACAAGGCGGCAAGGGTCAGTCCGGCCTCATTTCGGATCGACGAAGTCCACGCGCAGCGGCTCTCCAAGGAACCGAGGATCCGCGGCCCTCCGATACGTGATTTCGACGTGAACTTCGGGTTTCACAGGACCGCAGTCGATGGCGTCCTTCACGGCGGCAACGTAGCTGACGAACTCGACTTGATTCGGCGCGTCCGTATGCAATTCCACTGTGACTCCGTTGACCTTGAGGCGCAGAGTGAGCCCCTTCGAGCAGTCGATATCGGTGAGAAGGCCTTGGAGACGCGGGCCCTGCGGCGCCTCCCGCTTTGGCCTCGCCGTCTCTACTATGTCGGAAGCGGCCGCTCCATCTGGGAGACGGCCCGAGGGACCGGGTGAGGGTCGCGTCCGGTCTTCGCTCGTCGCGCGAGCGGGGGACTCGTTAAGCCGCCGGCGTCGCTCTTCGTATTCGCGCAAAGCCTGCTCCGCGTTCCGACGGTTCCGGACGGCGTCCAACAGCCGCTCCGCCTGGCTGCGAATGGCCGGTTCCGCTCCGCTATTCGTCACTGTCGTCAAGACGAATTCCGCGTCCGCCAGTTTGTCCCCTGCGAACAAGAGTTCTGCAAGCCGGATACGCAGTTCCAGACGTCCTGGAGCGTACTGAATGGCCTTGATGAGGGCGTCCTCCGCTTCGGCGACCCCTTCCTTCGATACCAGCGCCACATAGCCGAGGAGACTATAGCCTTCGACGAAGTGGGGGGCCAGCTCCGTGGCTTTCCGAGCGTGCGTCCGCGTGCGGTCCCAACGCGATCTCTGTTCCGCGGCGTCCGCAGCTTCTGTTCGTTGAAGCATGTACGCGTAATAGTAGTGCGCGAGGTGATTCTTCGAATCCCGTTCGACGGCCTTTGTGAAAAACTCTAGCGCTTCCGGACTCTTGCCTTCGCGCATCCGCAGCATCCCCAACGATGCATAAGCCGCGTCGAGGTTCGCATCCAGCGCCAGCGCTTTCCTGAGATGCGCCTCGGCGTCCTGCAGGCGGTCCATGTGCAAGAGAAGGTCGCCAAGGTAATACTGCGCCTCTGCTTCAGACACATTCGACGTCTGCATTTCGCGATCGAAGTTCAATTGCTCCGACAGCCGGACCTTGATCGCGGGCCATGCCACGCGCTGCTCCAGGTACTTTCGGATCTCTTCTTCGATAGTCCTGAAGTCGGTTTGAAACGCTTGCTGGAAGTTCTCGTCGATCGTCTTGCCGTTCGAAGTCAGATTCAGGTATGTGGTCAATTGCTGCCGCCGCTGGCCGCCTGCGCCGAACAGAAGGTAATGGACGGTCGCCCAGGACTGGGCGTAGAAAATGCCCTGCTTACTCTCCTCGTTGTAGTGCGGCGAATCGTGGTCGACGGCGAGCAGCTCGCGCAAGGGCAGCATCCTCTCATTGGTCAACACCGCGATGTGCTCTCCGATCGCGCGGCCGATAATCATCTCCCTGCCGGAGATTTGGAACATCCCATAAACCTCGGCGAAGCCTTCGCCGGCCCATGCCGGCAGCGGCAAGGCCATGTCCTTCATCAGTGAATGGACGAACTCGTGATAGATGACGTGGGACGACTCCCGATCTGCAGTCAGGGCAATGAAGTTGACGTCCTGGCCGGGAGCAAAATAGCCGGCCACATTGCCGGCCTTGCCTCGGTAAAGCGGCTTGTAAGGACGGAAAGAATCGTCATCTCTAAACACGATGACCGTGGTCCCGATTGGTGATCTTTGCCGCACGGCGGGAAACACCGTTGAGAACGCCTCGCGGAATTCCTCCAGCTCGCGCGCAACTCGCTTGATGGAAGACTCACTCGCATTTCCAACCAGGAGAAAATTCCTGGAGCGGACGGCCCGCCACTTGTCCGCGGCGTAACTGACGTGAGATGGGTGAAGAAGGAGAAGTGAAAATACGACCAATATCCATAGTCTCGACAGAGGCATAGCGGCGGGATTTTAGTACGGATGCGTCAATACCGCCACTAGCCGGAAGTGGGGAGCGTCATGACACACTGACCGAATCAGTTACATTTGAGAAAAAGCAGGCGCACCGAGGTCACTCGACAACCTCTTTCCGCAGGATGGAGACGACTTCCTTGCCGCCAAACATCGTTTTTGAGACGGTTACTCCTACAAACTTGAACCCCGCCTCCCCTGCCTGCTGAAGTTCCTTCTGCATCGTCGACGTCTTGTTAGTAGCAAGAAGTCTGTATTCGTACCGGACCCTCTTTGTGCGCGCTTCCCGATCCAGCTCGAGAATCACGACTACTTCCTCGCCGCCGAACGCAGTTTTGAATACAGTTTGGTCTCTGTAGTCGAAACCTTCTTCACCCGCCGCCTGCAGCTCCTTTTGCATTGTAGACGTCCTGTTCGTCGCCAAAAGCTTGTAGGCATAACGCGCTCCGGCCGGCGCTGTCTTGTTCTTGGACATCACAACGACCACCTCGGAGCCCCCAAACGCAGTGTCGCCGCCCATGACTTTTTCCATTCGATAACCGAGGTCCGCCGCCTCGTTCATCTCGCGTTCCATTGCGGAAGTCTTGTTCGAGGCCAGTAGCCGGTAGTCGTAGGCGTCGCCTTCAAGGGCGTGGGCAAAGGTGACAGTGAAAAAGCAGGCGATCCATCCGATGAGCATTCAGTCACTCCTCATTCCGTTAGGTTTTAGGGAGTAGGATTTTAAGCGAGTGACCTGCCAATTCCAGACATTAATGAGAGGTCCTGTCCGCCAGACGGTCCGTTCGGATTCCCGCCGACAGGTCGAGACTGACCGCGCTTCACAGCGCGATCGTGCCGGTGCTGTCTCCGAAGGTCTCCCGCTCGATGCCTAGCATTCCCAGCAACGTCAGATGCAGATTTGCAATCGGCGTCGGGCGCGGCAGCTCGAGATGACGGCCGCCTGTCAGTTTGCCGCCTGCGCCTCCGATCAGGAGGGTCGGGAGCGGGTAAGTGTTGTGGCTGTCGCTATTGGACATGTTCGAGCCGTAGAGGAACATCGCGTTATCCGAAGCGTACCTTCGCCGTCTTGGACGACGGCCAGGTTGCCGAGGAACTCTGCGAAGCAGTCCGTGTGCCAGGTCTGAATCTTTACGAGCTTCTCGATCTTTTCAAGTTGGTCGGCGTGATGCGACAGGGGATGGAACGAAGCGGGAACGCCGATGTGGTCATACGTTTGGTTCGTTCTTTCCGCCGCCATCATGAACGCCACGACGCGCGTCAGATCCATCCGATACGCAATGGCGATCATGTCGAACAGGAGTCTGACCTGTTCATCGAAGGCGTCTATCACTCCCTTCGGCATCGGAGGCAGCTGCGCGCCGCTGAGATCCCGCACAGCTGCGGCGCGTTCTTGGACGCGCCGCTCCGTTTCGCGCACTGCGGTCAGGTGACTGTCGAGGATGGCGCGGTCGCTTGGGCCGAGATCGCGTTGCAGCGCGCGAGTCTGGTTGTTGATGAGGTCGAGTAGACTCGCATTCTCTCTTTCGCTCTGTTGTGTGATGGCGCCGCCCTTCTCGTCGTAGAAAAGCTTGAGAAAGACCTTGCGCGCGTCAAATTCCATCTGGAGCGGCGTGGTCTCGTCGCGGAACGACAATCCGGAGTAGTGGGCGCCGGCGCCGATACGGACCGTCGTCTCCGAAGCGACTTCGAGTGATCGCAGCGGCGTTGCCTGTCCGAAGTGGTCGGCAATGACCTGATCGAGAGTCGCGCACATCCTCGGGCCGGGCAGCTCCGGCTTCATGCCGCTGAGCCAGGTTGCGGGATTGAGCACGTGCTGGGCGCCGTTCGCGGCGTCGTTTTTGATGTTGCCCAACGACGTGATGTACTTCTTGTAGGGCTCCAGCGACTTCGTGATCGTGTTCAGCTTGAAGTCCGCTCCTGAACCGCTCGGCGTCCAACGATCCATTTCCGCGCCCCGGGCCGTGTTGTTCATGATGGCGCCGTGCGGTAAATAGAAGAAACCCGAGCGCACCTTCCGGGCTGCGGCGGTTTGAGATAGAGCCGTCGCGGCGGGAATCATGGCATCCAGCAGCGGCAAACCCAGGCTGACGCCCGCGCCCTTCAGCAAGGTCCGGCGTGAGAGATGTTTTTTCGTCAAAAACATAAGTCAGACTCCCTACTTTCCATGGCCTGTGGAGCGAATCTGCGTGAACACTGCGAGAAACTCTAACGTAGATTACCGTTCGTGGAAAGTTTTCCGTGAGTCGGTGCTTTGGCATTTCCCGCTGCTCAGGATTCTGCCCCGACAGTTGCTTCGACGTTCTACACTTAGATGGCGTTCAGCCGGCATTTGGCTTCCGATTCAGCGGGAGTATTGTGATGGGCGAATCGATTCATTCGTTTTCAGCGGCGGAAACGACGCCAGCCGCACAACGTTTTGGCCAGCCGCCGTTTCAGGAGCATGTCGAACTTCTCCAATTGTTCCTGGCCCATCGCGATGAAATCGTCGAGAGAATAGAAGGACTGCTGAACGCCCAACGAAAGCCGCTCGACTACCTGCAAGACAGTTCCCTTCTGTCTCGTCTCTTTGAGGATTGCTTCTTCACACTCACTGGAGTCACCCACGACCAATCTCGTCTTAGAGGTCAATTGGAACAAGCGCATTGGGCAAGCGGATTCAGGCCTCGCAAGAGTCCTGGACTGTATAACGACCTGGTCGAGCCAGGGGAGATGATGGTGCGCGGCTTTCACTTGTGGCGGCAGACCCATTGGCCAGGTCACATGGGTCGCGTTCGATACGCGCACACCCTGTTCAACTTGTATGTGATACGGCTCCTTGCGCTCTTAATCATGCGGCTCTGGGACGCCGGATCGAGCAGCGCCCCAGACCGAGTTGAAGACCGGCTCTCCCAGGTTCAAGGCCTTCTCGACCAGCTATGGAGCGCCACGCCGGCCGATCAGCCGGTGCTCGTGCGAGATGCGCGATGGCTGATCCCGCTCGCACAGAGCCCCACGACCGATGAACTGGCGGGGTATTTTGAAGTCGCGAAACAAGTCGCAGAGACCCTTTCGGAGGAGAACCAGATTGAAATCCAAAGAGCCGGCGTTCGAATGGCTGGCGGGCACCTGCGTTCACAGCTTCGCCACCTCTCCGTTCAGAAGGGTCTATCTCTTAATGAGAACAGTCTGGTTCTGAGCACGCGCAGATCCAACGCTCTTGATTTCGCCCTGCTGATTCAAGGTCTCGTGCGGCTCCTTGAGGCTTATGAACACGCCGGCGCCAGCGGCGACGACCAGAAGAGGCTCGAATTGGCAGACGCCATTTGTCAGGGCATTTCTCCGGATCCAGAGTTGTTTGTGAATCGTCTCGACTTGCTAGGTCCTTACAGCATGATCGAGCATCTCTTCATAACGACGGATGACGATGGGCGCGTTGTCTATACGCCGATGGGACGGCGACACGTTCGGCTGCTCGAAGAATACGAAGGACGGATCCGTCGCTTGTCGAAGCGGTTGTATGAAGATTGTCAACATTTCAGGCCGGTTGAGGGCGCCTATTCTCCATATGGGGTCCTTTATGGGTTTTCATTCAATCTCATCGAGCATATGACGCTCAAGAGCTTACGGCCCGATGCCGCAACACACTTCAGTCTGGAAGACGTCTTTACCAGCGGGGAAGCTGAGAAGCTCGCTTGGGTGAGCGGCTGGCGAAAGTTACCGCACGTCAAACCGGAAGTGGCAAAGCTGTTCGAGTACCCCCAACAGTTTGCCGAAGACGTTTTCGCTCGGATCGAGCATGCGTTGCGTAGACGCGTTACCGATGGTGAGGCGAACGCCGCTGTTCAAACCGGTCGCCTGTTCATCGCGCCTGGAGACGATCTGCCGGCTGATTCGAACGCGTCGATGATTCCGGATCTTCCGGTGCAATACATCCTGGCGTCAGACATGCAGGTTGTGGCTGCGCACAAGGCTGAGTCTTGTGACCAGACGCACCTGTTGCACGGCCGGCTGGAGGGGGAGTTCGTTGTCAGCTATAAGACGTCAGGCGGATGGATCGCCATTACAAAGGACATCCTCACTGACGTCTTAGGCGCCGGGCGCGATGTGAAGCTTGCTGGGCTGCCCCGTGCGGCCGCTGGAGTGTTGAGGTTGATGTGCCCCAATCTGGTTACTCTGCTGGGTAAGGCGCCCGGCGTTGATGCATGGAAACCATGAAGCACATGAAGTGGTGGGGGTGGGGCGAGGAAGGCGTCGCCTTCGAACATGAGGACAAGCCGGCTTTCGCCGCCTTCGTCAAGTCCGCCATAGATATTGACATCTCGCGGGCGCCGCAACCTGTCCAGGATCTGGCGCAGATGGACGTACCTCAAGCCAATGCGCCCTCGGAACTGATCTCCCGCCTTCAGCGTATTGCCGGCATTCCTCATGTCAGCCAGGAATCTCTCCGCAGGGTCGTGCACGGCTATGGCAAAGGCCTGCGCGATCTTGTACGGATTCGCCGCGGCGACTTTGGGCGGCTGCCGGATGTAGTCGTTTACCCCGGCTCCGAAAATGAGGTTGTCGAGATAGTCAAAGCCGCCTTGTCCGCAAATGCGGTCCTTGTTCCGTTCGGCGGCGGGACAAACATCGCCGGAAGTCTTGAAGCGCCGCGGGATGAAAACCGACCCGTGATCAGCCTCGATCTGGGACGCATGAACCGCGTCTTGGAGATCGACGAAGTCTCGCGGCTCGCGCGCATTCAATGTGGAGCGCTCGGGCCGGAAATCGAACGCCAGATCAACCCACGAGGTTGGACTCTTGGACATTTCCCGGACAGCTTCAACCATTCGACGCTGGGCGGCTGGATTGCGACGCGCTCGTCAGGCATGCAATCGGATAAATACGGCGACATAGCGGATATGACGAAAGCAGTTCGCGTTGTGACACCTGCAGGCGTCCTCGCCACGCGGCCGGCGCCAAGCGCCTCGACGGGGCCGAGCGTTCGAGAAATGATCTTGGGCAGCGAAGGGCGGCTCGGAATTATCACCGAAGCAACAGTCCAGGTGCATCGAATACCTCAGAGGCGCCGGATTTACGCATACCTTTTCCCTAGTTGGAACGCCGGGCTGAAAGCCATGACCTCTATTGCGGCGAGCGACGCCGCTCTCTCCGTAACGCGAATTTCAGACGCTTATGAAACGCGGTTCTATTTCGCTATGAAGAAACGAGAGGGAGTCGTCGACCGTTCGAAATCGGCGTTGCTAAAGCTGTACCTGCAGAACGTCAGACATTTTGATCTCACTAGCATGTGTCTTTCGTTCATCGGTTATGAGGGATCGAATCAGCATGTCGACCGACAGAAGCGCCTGGTCGATAACATAGTCTCCCGCTACGGCGGGATGTGCGTCGGAACAAGGCCTGGCGAGCTATACGACCAAAAGAAGTTTGATACGCCCTACATTCGCGATTTCCTTCTGGACCGCGGCGCGCTCGCCGACGTGTCAGAGACGTCAGCGCCGTGGGCGCAGTTGGGAACGCTCTACGACGGCGTCATGCTGAGAGCGAAGGAGGCGTTCGACCGTATCGGCGTGAGAGGCTACATAATGTGTCACCTCGCCCACTCGTATCACGCTGGAGCATGCCTTTACTTCACATTCGCGTTTCGGCCCGCATCGGACCGAGACTCCCTTGAGCAGTACGACATCGTCAAGACGGCGATTCAGCAAGCATTCGTGGACCTCGGCGGCGCTCTGTCGCATCACCACGCCGTTGGCGTGGAGCACGCGAGGTGGTTGTCACAGGACATTTCACCTGCTGGGGCTGCGATGATTCAGACTCTTTTTACGGGAATGGATCCTGGGCGAAATTTCAATCCCGGCAAGATTGTTTGAGTTTCTCCGCGGCTGAACGGTAGAGTCTGCTTCCAAATGCAGCGTGTCGGCTTATCGGTCAGCGGGGCAGCCAATGGAGCGTAATGGTCTTCTTGCGGGCTTGCTTGAGCAGATCTCGGACGAATGGAGCGGACGGTTCGTTTCCAAGGTAACCAACGATTGCAAACGAGTCCAATACGTATACCCTGGGGCTCTTACCGCTTTTTCCTCTCATGCAGCCTCTCCTGAGCCCGTGATTTCAGTAAGGCCTGGACCAGCGACGGGCCGCGCCTCAGCCTTCCCATACCCTCTTCAACAGGATCTTCCAGTTCAGGAAGCAGGCCGATAACGCCGCCGTAATCTACAACCCGGACGTATTTACCGGATTCCAGCCCGTATTTCCTCCGCAACTCGGCGGGAATTACGAGCCATCCTTTCGATGATACTTTAGCGATGGACATTGGACCCTCGAAGTATTACGTTCGCTGCCAGAAGTATAACACCGTGCCGTTGACGGGCCCCTTGGCTTCGGCTGTTTTCATCGGCGCGCTCTTCGTATCCGGGAGAACTTCGGGAGCAGACCTGTGCGCCATTGTCGAGAGCGGCTCTCACGCTGAATTAATGAGGATTGACGGCTTGTACGCGGAACTGTACAACCTGCAGGCCTCAACGTCGCTGAACGTTTCCGCCACAGCAGAGAGCAGAATCGGCGCCTAGTCTCCCAACAGCTCCACAATCGAGCCGCCTTCATGGATTCGCCGGATAGCTTCTGCGAAAAGCGGCGCCGCATCGAGAACGACAAGCTTGTCGGGGGGCAGGCCGGAGTTGGTCGCTACGCTATTCGTGATGACGAGGCGGTCGAGTTCGCGGATGGACAGAGTGGAGGCGGCTTTCGCAGTGAAAAGCCCGTGCGTCGCGGCGGCGTAGACGGGAGAGGCGCCGCGGAGGCGGCAAGCTTGGGCTGCGCGGGCGATGGTAGTTCCGGTGCTGATGAGGTCGTCAATGATGACGGCGGTTTTGCCGGCGACGTCGCCGACAAGCGCTTCGCCGCTGACGACGCCGGCGCTGCGATATTTCTCCATGAACGCGCCGCCGGCCTCCACGCCGAGGCGCGCGCGGATCGCTTGCCGGAATTCATCGGCCCGTTTGACGCCGCCGACGTCGGGAGAGACGACGACGAGAGGCTTTCCGCGGACTAGGGGCGCGAAATAGTCGACGAACAGGCCCTTCGCTTCGAGGTGGTCCGCGCCGATCCGCCAGGCGTTCTGAAATGCCGCGAGATTGTGGACATCCAGCGTGACGGCATGATCGACGCCGACGGCTTCAAACAGCCGCGCCACATAGCGAGTCGTCACGGGATCGCGCGGCTTGCTTTTCCGGTCCTTGCGCGCATAGCACAGATACGGCATCACGGCCGTCACGCGCGCCGCAGATGCGTCTTTCAGCGCGCCGAGAAAGAAGAGGAAGCGGCAGAGTTTGTCGTTGACGGCGCGGCCCTGACCCGGCAAATCGCTGTGCAGGGACTGAATGACGAAGACGTCTTTGCCGCGGACGTTCACGAGCGGGCGCGACTTGTGTTCGCCGTCTTCGAAGTCGCGTTCTTCGTGGGGATCGAGAGAGCGGCCGAGGCGGGCGGCGACGGCGCGGCCGAAGTTTTCAGTGGAGGTCAACGCAAAGATTGCGAGGTCGGTCATGGGACCCTCAGCGAGCGTGGTTCACGTGAATTCGCACACGCCGCCTTCGCAGAATCGGGCTTCCAGCTCATGCTCGTGCTCCAGTTCTCCGTCGAGCGGCTTCAGCCCGGAAATCATCGCGCGAAACTGCTCTTCGGTGATCTGCTCATAGGGCGGCTGCTCGTAGCCGTGCCGCACTGCGGGCAGGAAGACGACGCCTTTCAAGCGGTCTTCGTACGACTCCAGGATGCGAGGAATGTCCGCGCCTTCACGATCCGGATCGAATTCCGCGGTGCAGCTTACCTGATTGTCGGACCAGTACCGCTGCATCTGCGCCGCAAGGTCGACTTTTTCCCACAGTCCCACGGCGCCCTTGGGACGACCGGCATGCTGCACGTGGATTGGAAACGCGACCACGACGGTTCCGCTCGAATAGCGATCAGGCTCTACCGAGTAGCCGGCGCGCCTGCACATTTCGGAAAGCGGGTGGTGGTCCGGAATTCGCACGCGGCGAATGTAGTACGGCGCGTGTTCCCAATGCACGCCCGGCGTCGCGCCCGCCAGCAGGCTGACGGTTCCCGAAGGCTTCACCGACGTGGTCTTGATGGAACGAGGGAGGGCCAGGCGCGCCGACCACTCTGCGTCCCAGTGCTCCACGGCGCCATACGACTTGTCGCACCAGTCCAGGAAACGGCGATAGCCGAGTCTGTCGATGGCCTGCACAATGCCGCTCATTGAACATCCGATGCGCCGGTTGCGCTCCATCACCGCATTCGTGCGCGGGTCGTGCGTAGGAACCAGCGTCACGGTCTTTGCATAGAGGTACGCAATGTGGAGCGTGCGCAGGTAATCATCCACAGTGTTGTGACGCGCGGGGAAGGTTTCCACCAGGCAGCACAGCTCGCGATTCCACAACGACTGTTCCACGCAGGGATTGCTGCCTTCCGCATCCGCGTCGGCCCACGACGGCGCGTCCTTCATGCGGCCGTACGCGCGGACATTGTCGAGCCAGAGGTAGCCGGGCTCCCCGTTGACAGCCGTGCGCTGCGCCACGCCGCTGTAATCCATTCCGATGCGCGCGAACACGGAGTTGTTCGAGGCCCACCGGTATTCCATCAGCTTCTCGCGGTCGAGCTTGAGATCCAGGAATTGCGCGTCGTCCGGGTCGCCGAAAGCGATCTGTGCGCTGCGCCGCGTTCCGCCCGCGACCACGCCGCGCCCGATGATGTTCATCGAGTCAACGATCAGGCGCGCGTCGACGGGGCGGTCGATGTATTGATTGTGGAGATCCTCGAGCGACTCGATCATCTGCCGCAGCGGGCCCGGACCGCTGGCGTATCCACCGAAGTTGGCGAGGGCCGCGCCGCGCGGGCGGATGTTGGAATAGTCCCAATGCGACGGCAGCGCGCCGCGGCCGGCATAAGCGTGGAGAAGCCGTCCGACGGCTTCCGCCCATCCCTCGCGGCTGTCGCCGATGACGTGCGGACCTTGGGCGCGTTCGGGCCGCACAATTCGCAATGTTCCCTTCCCGCGCGTATCAAAGCCTGCGCCGACGCCAAGCATGGTCATGTGCAGCATCCACGTAAACGGATCGGCATAATCGGACGCGATGTCTTTGGTCGAGATGAAGCCGCAGTTGTTGAGCGCCGCGCCTCCCCGCTCGTACATGAACCGCGCGCCCATGATCCAAAGGCCGCGGCCCGGCGGGGTCCATTTGAATTCAAACAGCCGGCCGTAGGCGTCTTCCGCGAGGCGGCGCGCTTCTTCGGCGTCCCAGGGGCGGCGCGCGGACAGGCAGTGAATGCGCAGGACCGTGATCATCCCCTCGATTACGCGTCGGCAGGTGTCGGGCCACTCCTCGCCGTCGCGGCTGTAGGTGCGTTTGTAGGTCACCCAGGAGAGCGCGCCGAATCCCCACGGGACGGGCCGGGCGCGGTAGGGAGCGAGGAAGTCCCGGTGGAGGTGAAAGGCGCCGTATTTGTCGATGTCGATGATCATAAGCGTCCGGGCCGCCTGCCGCCTTCGGCGGCTCTCCCGCTTGAGGGCGTCAACGTATCCTGAGAATCAGCGGGATTAGTCGAACGGGGAATTTGAAATTGGACGAATCCTGCATCTCAAATCCGAGATCTGAGATTTCTGATTGGACGGCAGATCCGGTACACGCGCGCCGCTGCACCGAAACAGTCCAATCTGCAATTTCGGATTTTCGGATTTGAGATGCAGGATTCGTCCAATTTCAAATTCCCCACACTGTCGACACAATAATTCCAGCAAGTATGTTGTCGCCCCTATTTCACGCCACAATGCGCAGAAACTCCTTCTCACTGATCGTCTTCGTCCCGTACTTCCGCGCCGCAGCAGTTTTCGCGCCGCCCGGCCCGGCGCCGACGACCAGATAATCCGTATTCCGAGACACGCTGCCGGCCACGCGGCCGCCTTGACGGAGTACGGCTTCCTTGGCCTGCTCGCGGCTCATGTGTTCGAGCGTCCCGGTGAATGCTAAAGTCCGATCCTGCAGCCGCGAGCCCTTGCGCTCGAGCTTCGGGCGGAGGCCGGCCTGCTGCAGTCGCTTCAGCAGACGTTGATTCGATGCATCGGCGAACCATTGGGCGATGGCGGATGAAACGACGGTTCCGAAACCCGCCCTTCGCAGCGCCTGCGCATCCGCTGCAGCCAGGCGCCCTATCGATCCGAAGCGCGATGCCAGATCCACAGCCAGCGCGCGCCCGACGTGCGGAATTCCGAGACCGAAGATCAGTCGATCCAGTTTTGCATTCTGTCTACTTCGCTTGATGGACGCGATGATGTTGGCTGCGCTCTTGTCGCCCATGCGCGTCAGACGGCGAAGGTCCTGCGCCTTCAAGTCGTAGATATCGGCGATGTTCTTCACAACGCCCTTGGCTACAAGCTGGTCCGCGAGTTTTTCACCGAGGCCGCGGATGTCCATTGCTTCGGTGGAAGCAAAGTGGATGACCGCTTCGCGCAGCCGCGCGGGACACGAAGTATTCGGACAGCGGGCGACGACTTCGTCGGTGAGCCGGACGACGCGGCTGCTGCACACCGGACATTGGCGCGGCAGACGGTATCGGCGCTCGCGTCCGCTGCGCCGCTCCTTGACGACCTGCACGACATGCGGAATGACGTCGCCCGCCCGCTCGATGAGCACGGCGTCGCCGATGCGGACGTCCTTGCGATCAATCTCGTCCTGATTGTGCAGCGTCACGTGCGCCACTTCCACGCCGCCGATATGCACAGGATCGAGCGTCGCGACGGGCGTCAGCGCGCCCGTGCGGCCGACATACGCCTCGATGCTGCGGACGCGCGTGCTCTTCTGCAGCGGAGGGAATTTCCATGCAATGCTCCACCGCGGCGACGCCGCCCGTGTTCCCAACCGCGGGTGGTCGGCCAGTGCGTCGATCTTGAACACGCAGCCGTCGATTTCGTAAGGCAGGCGTTCGCGCCGCCTCTTCATCTGCTCGAACCATTCCACGGCCTCGTCGGCGGACTCGAAGCGGCGGACGTACGGATTTGTTTTGAGGCCCAGTGCCTTCATCAGCTCCAGGCATTGCCAATGGGAGGCCGGACGTCCGCGCGTGGCGGGCGTGATTTCCCAGAAGAAGATATGCAGCGGACGTTTGGCGGTGATTTTGGGATCCAGTTGGCGCAGGCTGCCGGCGGCTGCATTGCGCGGGTTTGCGAACGTTTTCGCGCCAAGGTCCTCCTGCCGGCGGTTGAACGCGTCGAACTCCTTCTTGTTCATGTAGACTTCGCCGCGCAGGACGAGATGCGGAGGGACGCGCCCCCTTAACCTCCACGGGACTTCGCGGATGGTCCGGACGTTGGCCGTGATGTCTTCGCCGCTGGCGCCGTCTCCGCGCGTGGAAGCGGAGACAAGCACGCCATTGTCGTAGATCAGCTCCACGCTGGCGCCGTCATATTTCGGCTCGCCGACGATTGCGCACGACTTGCGTCCCAGTTCTTTCATGCGCGTTTCATAGAAGCGGCGGAATTCGTCCTCGGTCCAGATCGACTGAATGCTCAGCATGGGCGTTTCGTGACGGATCGTCACGAAACCCGCGCGCGGCGCGCCGCCGACGCGTTGCGTCGGGCTGTCGGGCGTGACCAGATCCGGATAGCGTTCCTCGATCGCGAGCAGTTCCCGCTTCAGCTCGTCGTATTTCGCATCGGAGATGACGGGCGCGTCGAGAACGTAATAGCGGTGGTCGTGATCCTCGATCCGGCGCCGCAGCGCCGCTGCGCGCCGGCGGGCGCGGGCCTTTTCCGGGGCCTCGGAGTTTGTGTTGCGGATCGCACGCATGGTCACCTTCCGGCGGGCGCCTTCAGAACCCGCCGGAGCTCGGCGGCCGGCAGCGTGTTGAGCACGTCGCGCGGCTCGAGCCAACCGCGCCGCGCGACGCCGATTCCGAACGGCATGAATTCCAGGTCGCTCAGCTTGTGCGCGTCGGTGGAGATGACGAAACCCGCGCCGGCTTCCTTCGCGCGCTGGCAGTAGTTGTCGCGCAAATCCAGGCGGTCCGGCTGCGCGTTGATCTCCAGTCGCACTCCATGGCGCCGGCACGCTGCGAACACTTCATCCCAATCGGCGTCGATGGGACTGCGCCGGCCGATCAGGCGGCTCGATGCATGCCCGATGCAGTGCACCACGCCGCTCTCGATCGCGCGGACGAGGCGGCGCGTCATCTCGGTTTTGCTCATGTCGAAATGCGAGTGGACGCTGGCCACGACCCAGTCGAGCTCCGCCAGAACATCTTCATCCAGATCGAGTCGCCCGTCCTTGAGAATATCGACTTCCACTCCCGCCAGGAGCCACAGATCCTTCATCGAGCTGTTCAGCTTGCGAATTTCGCGCGCGTGCTTCTTCAGCCTGCTCTCATCCAGCCCCTTGGCCACGCTGACGGCCTTGGAGTGATCGGTGACCGCGAGGTATTCGTATCCGCGCGCCCGCGCGGCGTCGGCCATTTCCTGAAGGGAGTGAGCGCCGTCGGTGGCCTTGGTGTGGCTGTGCAGATCGCCGCAGATGTCTTTAAGTTCGATCAAGTCCGGAATGGCCTTGTGCGCCGCAGCGTCGATTTCGCCGCGATCTTCGCGAAGTTCAGGCGGAATCCATTCGAGACCAAGTTTCCTATAGAGTTCTTCCTCGCTCGCGCCCGCCAGCCGCCGCCTGCCGCTGAACAATCCGTATTCGTTCAGCTTCCACTTCCGCTTCTGCACAAGCCGGCGGAGCGCAATGTTGTGAGACTTCGAGCCCGTGAAATACAACAGCGCCGCGCCGAACGCTTCCGGCTCGAAGAAACGAAAGTCCACCTGCAGCGCGCCGCCAAGCTGGACAGTCACGCGTTCCGGCCCCCGGCTGAGGACGGTCTCGATTCCCGGGTATTTCAAGATGGCTTCCGTCGCGGCGCTGCGGTCTCCGGCTTCGATCAGGATGTCGAGGTCGCCGACGGTTTCAGATCGCCGGCGGAAGCTTCCGGCGACTTCCCATCGCTTGATGGACTTGTTCCCGCTCAGATAGCGCCCGAGGGCTTCGACATGATCAGCGGCGGCTTTCAGCAGCATGCGGCCGGATGAGGTTCCGATCGTCGCGAGCCCTCGCAGAATGTTCTGCTCGGTCTTTGCGCCGAGAGACGGAATCTCGCGGAGGCGTCCTTGCTCGCACGCCGCCTTAAGCTCTTCGATGGTCCGGACGCCGAGTTTGTCGTAGAGCAGCTTTGCGCGGCGCGGGCCGAGTTGAGGAACTTTCATGAGCGCGGTCAGGCCCGCGGGAAGCTTTTTCTGCAGCTCCTTGAGCCGCGCGCACGTTCCGGTGCGAAGGATCTCGTCGATCTTTTCGGCTGTGCTTTTGCCGATATGCGGCAAATCGCTCAAACGTTCGCCGCTGCGGACCATGTCTTCCATGCGCCGCGGCAGGCCGCGCACCGTTTGCGCGGCGCTGCGATAGGAGCGAATGCGGAATTGGTCGGCTTCGCTCAGCTCGAGCAGGTCGGCGACTTCGTCGAAGATGTCGGCGATTTGAGCGTTTTCCATTGCGGTATCGAGTTAAGAAGTGCAATTCGCAGACCAAAATCAGAATGCACTCCCGCGCTGGAGAGTAATCGCTTCACCCGCGATATCGAAGCGGACGCCAAAGGGCTCACTCTGCTTATTCAAAACGTCGCAGAGCCACCGGACATCCGAGTTCCCCGCGCGGTTCAGGCGGAACTGGCGCATCTGCATTGGAATCATGCGCAGATCCAGCAATCGGCCGTCTTGCGCCAGCGTTGGGAGATACAGGACGGACAGGTCGCCTCTGAATTGTTCAAATCCCGTAATCCCCTCGTAGTCCGTCAGGAAATCGCCGCAACCATACAGGATGAGCCGACCCCGATGGACCTCCAGCGCCTTCACATGGTGGGACGAATGGCCGTGAACGACATCGGCGCCGCCGGCGATGAGCGCGTGCGCGAAATCGGTCTGCTCGGTCGGGATCTCATAGCCCCAGTTGTCGCCCCAATGAATGGATACAATCACGATGTCTCCAGACTGCTTGATTTGTGCGATGTTCTCGGCGACGCCCGCGGCGGCCTCGTTGGAAAGGTCTTCGAGAAAGTTCACGCCGGCCCGCGCTTCTCGCGCGCTCCATTCCGCGGGAACGCCGCTCGTGGGCGATCCGTAGGCGAAGACCAGGACGCGCCCGCCGCCTGGCGCGTCGAGGACCGCCGGCGCCGCGGCTTCCGCGATGTTACGGCCGGCGCCCGCGTGCGGGATTCCTGCAGCGTCCAGCGCGTCGAGCGTTTCGAAGAGCCCTGGATAGCCCCAGTCGAGACAGTGGTTGTTGGCAAGGCTGCAGCAATCTACGCGCGCAGACTTGAGGCACGCGATGTTGGCTGGATTCATGCGGTAGTGGACGGCCTTGCCGGGCCATGCGTCCTCGCTTGATGTGATGGCCGTCTCGAGGTTGATGATCCGCAGATCCGCGACGCGCATCTCTGCGAGCGCATCCCCCCAGATGTAGTCAAGGTCGACCTGCCGCGGGACCGGGCCGTGCGCGGCTTCCGCAAGCTCGACATATTCGCGCGCATCGGTGACGAAGGACTCGTAGAGGACCGGATTTGACGGGACCGGCAGAATCTGGTCAATTCCTCTTCCAGTCATCACGTCGCCGCACAGGAAGAGATGGAGATCTGAAGCCATACGAATTTTGACGGCCGCAGTTGGACCCCCTGCCGCCATCGTCGCGAAGCCTTACTCCCCCTTCGAGGGGGAGAGCCGCCGAAGGCGTCAGGGGGTCGTCCAAGATGTTTAGGAGCATGAATCATGTTCAAGCGGCAAGTGAAGCGTCTTCCAGTGCGCATCTATCAGAGCGAAAATCAGTTCGCCGTCGCGGCGCCGGTCGCGGGACTGGAGCCCGGCGACATCACCGTCACGATCCATGGCCGGCGCGTGACGATTCAAGGCAAAGAGCGCGGCCCCCATCAGCATGGTCTCGATCTGCTGAAGGCGGAGTGGACCGTCGGACCGTACCGACGGCGAATCCTGCTGCCTGAAAACGTAGACGGAACACTGGCCAACGCCACGTACGGGAACGGCGTGCTAGTGCTCACGATGCCAAAGGCCAAACCGGCGGCAAAACCCGTGCGGACCGAATTTACCTTGCAGGCGGTGGGCCCGGCCCGGGGCAAACGCGTGGGCCACGTCGGACACGATATTCGCGCGGCGTGATCGAGCAAAGCGGCAACTGTGAAATGTCACTTCACCAGCAGGACGGGGCACGGCGCAAGGATCGCAACCCGGTAGCTCAAGGTCCCGAAACCTGCGGCGGGCCGATCCGGATCGACGCGATGCGAGCTCATGACGATAAGATCGGCCTGGTTATCGATAGCATGCCGGATGATCTCCTCCAGGCGCTTCCCCAGGACGATGGCGCTCCGGTAGCGCACGCCGTCGGATACAAATTTTTCCGCAAGATCTTCGACGCCCCGCCGGGCGCTGCGTTCGAGCCGGCTGTAGAAGTCGCGCATTTCTTCGAATGGGATGTGCTCGACCGTTTCAATCACATGCAGCAGCGTGGCCTGGCCCTCACTTTTCGCCGCCAGTTCCGCAGCGATATCAACGGCAGCGCGATTTTTTTCGGAGAAATCGACAGGAATCAAGATTTCTTGGAACACGCGCGGCCTCCCGTTATCGCTTGTAAATGCCGACCAACTGCGTCTCCGCCAGAATGCGTCCTTTCATCGCATCGACCAACTCTTGTTTGGTGACGCCGGGGCGCAGCCCCGTCGGCTGATCGAGCGCGTAGAGCTTGAAGAAGTATCGATGCGCGGGACCCTTCGGAGGACAGGGTCCGCCGTAGCCGATATTGCCGAAATCATTTCTCCCCTGCTTTGCGCCGCCCGGCGCCGCTTCTTGACGGGCCACGCCTTCACCCAGCGAGCGCGCATCGGCTGGAAGATCGTAGAGGACCCAATGAACCCACGTCCCGGCCGGGGCGTCCGGATCGTCGACAACGAGAGCGAAGCTCTTGGTCCCAGCGGGAGGATCGTCCCAAGAAAGCGGGATCGACACGTCGTCGCCGTCGCACGTGTATTTCTTGGGAATTATTTCATTCGCGTTAAACGCCTTACTCTTCAATTCGAAGGCCATACGTTCTAACCGTTGCACGCCGGCTTCCGCGTTTACAAGCGCGAGGCTGGAAAAAAGCAGTGCGCTCGGAGGCCGTTCTCTGGCATTGTATCCGGCTGATTCACATGAAAAAAACCCTGAGAGCGATTGCCGTCGCAGCGATATTTCTCACGCCGGCTCTTCATGCCCAAGAGACCGACAACGAATCCACGTTCGACAAGATGTGGAAATTCGCTGAATGGTACAAGGATGATGAGAATCGCGTCGTACAGAGCGTGTTGTTCACCGGACGCTTTCAGTACGAGTACGCGCACGTCGATGCGGATCAGGGCTCGCTCAGCGAGTGGAACATCCGCCGGCTGCGCATGGGCGCGAAGTCAAAATTCTTTCGGGCTTGGACTCTACATGGCGAAGTTGAAATCGAGCGGCAGGACGGAGACTGGGAGTACGCTCGGATCACCGATTTTTACCTGCAGTGGCGGCGGAACGATCAGTTGGAGCTGACGATCGGCAAACAGGGCGCGCCGTTCACGATGGACGGCGCGACGTCTTCCAAAGAACTGCTCACGATCGACCGCAGCAACCTCAGCAACAACCTGTGGTTCTCCCGCGAATACATTCCGGGGCTGAGCGTTTCCGGGACGCTTTCAAACTGGGTATATCACGTCGGCGCGTACTCGGCCGGACGCGTAAACCGAGAATTCGGAGAATTCAACGGAAGCGTCTTCACTCTCGCCAGCGGCGGCTACGACTTTGCGCGCCTTTCGGGACTTGACGAATTCGTGTTGACGGGAAGCTATGTCTATCAAAACCCGGATCCTGACAATACATTTACGCAGCCGCTTCAACACATCGCATCAGTGAACGTGCGCCTGGAAGCCGGCCGTTGGGGCGCGCGCGCCGACGTCTCCGGGGCCGCGGGGTATCAGGGTCAGAGCGATTTGTGGGGAGTGATGGTGATGCCCTTTTTCAACGTGACGGACAAGCTGCAGCTTGTGGGACGGCACACGTTTATGTCGAGCGAAGACGACAACGGACTCCGGCTCGCGCGCTACGAGAACCGCGTCACGCCGGGCCGCGGCGACCAGTACAAGGAAGCCTACCTGGGCGGCAATTACTACTTCTACGGCCACAAGCTCAAGCTTCAGACCGGCGTTCAGTTCGCCGACATGACCGATCGCGCCGAAGACGGCGGCGCTTACTCGGGGATTTCGTGGACGACAGGCGTTCGCGTGAGCTGGTGAAGAATTCAGCAACCCCGAACTGGATTTCTCAAATGTAAGCTGTCAATTCAACCGCAGCAGGCGGGCCGTCGCGCATTCTTCGGCGACCTTCAGGTACCTGCGGACGCTGTCGTTTCCGACGACGTAAGGGTTCGGAGCGCCGGGCGCGCGCTTGGCCAGCTGCGGCAGCCGGACCTTAGATCCGTCCCAGTCGGTATGGTTGGAGAGGATGATGTCGGCGCCGGCCTGCCGCGCGATGTCGCTGAACCGTTGAGCGGAACGAATGTAATTCTGAAGAGATTCCTTATCCGCATTGAGTCCGGTCCCGCCCCAGAGAGCCGCCACGCGCGGCTTGCCGTTGTCTTTCACCGGAATCAGCGTGGAGATCGTGCCGGGCGTGTGGCCGGGCGTCACGTAAAACGTCAGCGTGACGTCGCCGAGCGTGAGTTTCTGGCCGTCGGTTGCAACCATGTCCCGCTTGGGCTTCGCTCCGGCGGCGCGATCAAGCATATCCCAATCGGCCGCAGAGAGGATGATGCGTGCGCCGTATCGATCCTGCAGGAACTTCGCGCCGCCGTGATGATCGGGATGCGGATGGCTCACGACTGCGTACTTGATCGTGGCGGGGTCGAGGCCTAACTTCTTTAGCCCGCCCGCGATTTCTTCCTCGGCGGAATAGTCGAAGAGCGTGTCGATGATAATGATGCCTTCCGAAGTTGTGACGGCCCACGCGGAGTACTCCGTCTGGCCGACGAAGTAAAGGTTGTCAAACACCTGGACCGGTTCGGCGTACCACGTAGACCTGTCCGGCGGCCCTTGCCTCTGGCCGCCTCCCTGCCCGCGCGGCGCTGCGGCCCCTCCTCGGACGTCGCCTCGGGCGCCTCCTCGCTGGCCGGGCGCGGCGCACAGGAAATTGAACAGATTTTGATACTCCTCGCCCGCGGCCGCCTTCGCCGCCGCGACGTGCGCTTCGGCGTCGTTTGTGTTCTGAGCCGCCAGCATGGAAGCCGCCAGCAGCAGTCCAAGCGCGATCTTCATAAGGCCTCCTCGAGAAACTGCATTATCGCAAACGATTCAAGAAACGGCGCGGACATTTGAGCGGCGCGCGTTTGGCGTTCTCGATGCAGGAACGAGTATTGACTTTGCGCCACGCGGAGAATACCTTGAGGCTAATGGAAACCGTAACTTTGAAGTTGGATCGGCGCCACATCGAAATGCTGAAGGAACACGCGGCGGCGTCAGGGCGTTCGCAGGCGGCGGTCGTCCGCGATTTGATCGAACAATATCTTGGCCGGAAGCGGCGTCCATCGCTGCACGATCAGGCCAAGGATCTCTGCGGGTCAGTTTCTCTTTCGACGAACGCGTCCACGCGGCGGCTTAAAGGATATGGCCGCGACTAAGGTGCTGTTGGATACGGGGCCGCTGGTCGGTTACGTCAACCGGGCAGACCAACATCATAAATGGGCTGTGACGTGCTGGAGCGCTCTGTTCGAGCCGCTCTGGACTTGTGAAGCCGTCTTGTCTGAGGCGATTTTCATATTGCAGGCGGAAGGCGCCGGACCTGAACCGATCCTTCGAATGATAGAGCGGCAAATCATTCGTCTCGACTTCGTGATGGATGAACACCGCGCCGATGTTCTGCGGCTCTTGCGGAAATATGCCGACCATCCAATGAGCGTCGCGGACGCCTGCCTGGTGCGAATGGCGGAACTCTCCGATCCCTGTCAAGTCTTCACTACCGATAAGGACTTTCTTGTCTATCGCAGAAAGGGACGTCAGGCTATCCGCCTGCTGGCGCCCTTTTGAACCGCGAATGGCGCCGGATGAGTGCTATCATCACCGCGAACGCCCGACCGGGGCGGAACGTTGGAGGAAGTTTCAGATGATCAAACGGATACTGGCCTTAGGTGGAATCAGCATTGGTCTGGCAGCCGGGTTGCTCATCGAGACGGCGCTGGCGCAACAGCCCGCGCAACAGCCTGCTCCCAAGCCAGGCTGGAAGCGCCCGATGACGCCGTGGGGCGAGCCCGACCTTCAAGGAATATGGCCGCTCAACCATCTGATCGGCACGCCCTTCCAGCGTCCCGAAAGATTCGGCGACCGCCGGTTCCTCACCGATGAGGAGTTTGCGGCCGCGCAAAAAAACATCGAAGCCCGCAACAAGCGCTTCGAATCCGGAGCGATACCCGCAGCCGACGCCGGGCAGACCACGCGCTTGACGTCCCTAATGAGCGATCCGCCGAATGGACGATTTCCCGCGCTGACGCCAAAGGGGAAAGAACTGTACGACAAGATGCGCGGCAGCTATAAGCCGGGGCAGACGGTGTTCGATACGCCCGAAGACTTCGATAGCTGGGATCGGTGCATCACGCGCGGTCTCCCTGTCTCGATGCTGCCGCGGAACTACAACAACGGATTGCGCATCATGCAGTCCCCCGGCTACGTCGTGATTCTTCTCGAGATGGCGCACGAGGCCCGCATCATTCCGACCGACGGGCGGCCGGCGCTGGATCCAGCGATCAAGCAATGGATGGGAGAGTCGAGGGCGCGCTGGGAAGGCAATACGCTCGTAGTCGAAACAACGAACTTCAACGGAAAGCCGGCAATGACCAATGCGGGCGTTCCCGGTTCGCCGCCGTTAACTCCGGCCAGCGAAAACATGCGCTTCATCGAACGCTTCACGCGGGTCGACGACGATACTATCGAATATCAAATGACGGTTATAGATCCCGAGGTGTTGTCAACCGGGCAGTGGTCGGCGGCGTTTCCATTGAAGCGCGACGATAGTTACAAGATTTACGAATACGCTTGCCACGAAGGCAATACCGCAATCCGGAATTACATCGAGACGTCGCGGTACGAGCGGGCGAATAAGCCTGCGGGGAAGTGAGGAATTTGGGGACAGAGACCAATTTCCTGCGCGTGACGTGAGCGTCAGACCTCATGGCAACCTCACGCGCAGGAAATTGGTCTCTGTCCTCAAATTCCGTGCTATTTCGGCGCGTTATCGGGAGACGTCGACCCGCCGAGATCCATCTTGCGGCCGTCGGGGAACTCGAGGCTGCGGGAGCTCATTCGGAGCGAGCCGTCCTTCGCCTGAAATCCCTGGACTTTGACCCTCGTGCCGGCAGGCAGCGAGTCCCGGTTCCAGCCCAGACGCATCAAGACGGACGGGGATCCACCTTCAATTTTCCATCGCTCGACTTTGCCGTCCGGCTTGGGCACATCGATGTGCAGCCAGGAATGGGGGTTCACCCATTCCATCATGACGACTTTACCTTCCAGCGCGACCGGCTTGTTCTGGTCGAACTCGGCGGAAAACGAATGGTGCGCCGCCGCCGGCGCCGCCGGCGCCAGAACGCCGGCCAGGGCGGCCATTATCATAAATTTGCTATACATTCGTTCTACTCCTTCATCTCCGTTTAACAACTCATTACTTCGACTTCGGCAATAACAGATCGTGATAGAGAAGCATATCCGCGAAGGGCACGCATTTGTGCTCGAGGAGCTGCGCATTCTTTTCGACCAAGCGATACAGCGGCATCTCGATGGTCCATGGACGTGAATACGTCGCCGGGTCATCGAGCGTCGCCTCGTACCAGATGTGGTTCGGCCCGAGGAGCGTAAAGCGTTCGGTGACTTTCAGCTTGTTGCTGTGATGGTTGCCGGCGCGATCCAGCCAGGTCTGATCGTTTTGTCCTGTCGTTGTCACGACAAGGACGTCGCCGTCCCAGCTTCCGTTGGACTTGCCCATCCATGCGTCAATGGGGAGCTCCGAATGATCCTTCATATGAATAACGCGATGAGCGGCGGCGAACGGGTAGACCATCAGCAGGTCGCCGTCGCCCTGAAAAATCTGGAAGGGCATGTTGTGATACGTGACGCGTGGAACTCCCAGCATGTAGCACTTCGCTTCCGGATCCGCCTCCGGCCATTTCGCGCGGTTTTCGTCGCGCTTTTTCAGCGCCTCGGGCAGATACGGGATTGTACCTCCCCGGACGACGCTCTGCCCCGCGGGAATCGCGCCGATCGCGCCAAGCTGCCAAAACTCCTTGAGCTGCTCCGCCGGATGGGCCTCCAGATTCCAATAAGCCGTGTTCAGCGCCTGCCAGACGCCGTTCAAGTTCGGACGACCGCCAATGCGTTCCGGGCGGTCCAGCTGCTGGGCGCGAACCGCGCCTACCGCCGCCGCTATTGCCGCAGCCGTCAGAACCAGGCGGATGAATCGATGTCGCATCTATGAATTCCCTCCTGATAATTCCGGAAAAAGTATATGCGTAGATGCGAGGCGTTCATAGGGGGCGGCTCGACTCCGGTTGAGAAATGAAAATTGATTAATGATTAGTGATTGATGATCGATGATCGATGATTAATGCCCCTTGGCTGATGAGAATTTTCTGGAAGCGAACCTGCTCAGCCGTGTACGCGTCATGACGCGGAACTCCCGAGCCGACGATCTAGAAGAACGGCTAGTTCAATTTGCTATCGGCATTGTGGCCCTGATTGGACAATTGCCGCAGACCTTTCAGGCAAAACACATCAGCGCCCAACTCCTGCGTTCAGGTACGGCAGCGGCGCCCAATTATGGCGAAGCGCGCGCTGCCGAAAGCCGAGCCGACTTTATTCATAAGCTAAAGATTGCCTTGAAGGAGTTGAATGAAACGGCCATATGGCTGCGCATTATCCAGGGGAGTTTCGCTGTAGACGCGGATTTCCTGAACCGATTAGTCGCGGAAAATACAGAACTCTGCAAGATCTTGGTTGCTTCGATTCAAACTGCACGGAGAAACGACAAGGCGGATTAGGTTGACGATCTGCCAAGCGCATCAATCATTAATCACTAATCAATTTTCATTTCTCAACCGACTCCGGTTGAGGCCACTCACAGCAGCTCGTACCCAGGCCCGCCGCCGCCTTCCGGCGTAACCCAGTTGATTGCTTCGTACGGATCCATGATGTCGCACGTCTTGCAGTGGACGCAGTTGGAGGCGTTGATCTGCAAGCGACGCTGGCCATCTCCTCGGTCGACCATTTCGTAAACGGCGGCGGGACAGAAATATTGACAGGGGTTGCCGTATTCGGCCGTGCACCGCGTGTGGCAGATATCGGGCGGAGTGACGATCAGGTGGCAGGGTTGATCTTCATCGTGTTCGGTTCCGGAATTGTAGACGTCGGTCAGCTTGTCGAACGTCAGCTTGCGATCGAACGTAAAGCCGTTTACCGGCGGGCTGCCGGGGCCATAATAGTCGCCAAGCTTTTTCATGCGCTCATGCCCCGCGACATTCGAGTAGCGGTTCCTAAGGCCGCGGCCGCGCGTCGCCATCTGAAGCGCCGTGTGAAACAGGCCAGGAACGAGTCCGTGATCGAATCCTTGATGAAAATTGCGAACGCGCCACAACTCTTCCTTAATCCAGCTTTCCTCGACAAGGTCCTGGAATCGTCGCAGCCGGCGCGCTGAAAAATCATTCGCCTCGAGCGCTTCGAAGGCGCTTTGCGCCGCCAGCATGCCGCTCTTGAACGCGATGTGAACGCCTTTCAATCGCATCGAGTTGAGGAATCCGGCGGAGTCGCCCACGATCATTCCGCCGTCGAAGTAGTACTGCGGCATCGCCCAGTAGCCGCCTTCGGGAATGGCCTTCGCGCCATAGGAATACAGGCTGCCTCCTTCCAGGAGATCGCGCACATAAGGGTGCGTCTTGAATTCCTGAAAGCGGCGATGGGAATCCACAAGCGGGTCGGGATAATGCAGGCCGATCACCAGTCCGATCGACACCTTGCCGCCGGCCATGTTGTAGATGAATCCTCCACCGAATTCCTCGTTGCGTACGGGCCAGCCCATCGTGTGAATCACCCAGCCGCGAGCGTTTTTCTGTTTGGGAACGTCCCACACTTCCTTGACGCCGACCGCGTAGACCTGCGGATTGCGGCCATGATCCAACCGCAGTTTCCGGATCAATTGTTTCGTCAACGAACCCCGCGCGCCTTCGGCCAGGATTGTGATCTTCGCGCGCACGTCCATGCCGGGTTCGTAGTTCGCTTTTGGCTTTCCCTGCTTGTCGACGCCCTTGTCCCCGGTCCGCACGCCCACGAGCCGGTCTGCTTCCATCAACAGATCCGCGCCCGCAAATCCCGGAAAGACGTCCACTCCGCTCTGTTCGACCTGCGTTCCAAGCCAGCGAATGAACTTATTGAGGGAAATGATCACATTCCCGTGGTTTCTCAGAGGCGGAGGCGTGATGGGAAACTTCCACTGGCTGTTTCGCGTAAGGAACAGGAGACGGTCTTCCTCGACCGGCCGTTCAATGGGCGCGCCGCGTTCTTTCCAGTCCGGCATCAGCTCGGCGACCCCGCGCGGATCCATCACGGCGCCGGAAATGATGTGGGCGCCGACTTCCTTGCCCTTTTCGAGGACGGCAATTGAAACGTCGCCCGCATTCGCGTTCTGTGTGAGGCGCCGGAGGTGGTAGGCTGCCGCGAGTCCCGCGGGACCCGCGCCGACGATCAGGACATCGACATCAAGCGTTTCGCGTGGAGGCATGATTTAAGCATACTTCCTCGCGCACTCTGTCGAGAAACCGCAGGCACCGCGCGGCGACCGCGGAAGGATGGAACGCGTCGCGGAAGCGGGTCCGGACCGCGTCGGAGTACCGTGCTCTTAACGTTGGGTTGCCGATCACGCGCTCCGCGATGGCGGAATAGTCGGCGCCGGACGCTGCGAGCAAATCGGGAACGCCTAACACGTCCTGCGCTGCATTGCGCAAGGCGACCACGGGCACTCCGGCGCCCATGGCGTCGACAACAGCCTGCTCGCCGGATTCAGGAAACGAATCCAGATACACATCGAGACTGGCCAACAGCGGCGCAAGATCCGACATGGGACCGAGAAAGCGCACGCGCGTCAGCACGCCCTCGGCATGGAGATACGCGCGGATGCTCCTCACTTCTCCCGCGCCCGCGAACAGATGGTAGTGCTTGGGAAATCGCTTGAGGATTGCGCTCAATGCGTGGAGGTAGCTTTGTCGCGACGCCTTATCGAGTCCGCCGAACGTCCCCGAAACGGAGGCCGCCGATTCCAGCCCCAAACTTCGCCGGCGGAACGGCGCTCTGGCCGCCAGACGGTCTTCGATATCGGACGCTTGAGGAACCCATTCGCCGGGCCGGCTGTTTTGCCGCTTCTGCCGCGGCTCGTCTTTGAAGAGACGAATGGCGCCGTCGAACAGGTCGGCGTCCATTTCCTCGCCGTGGTTGACGTGAATCTGGACCGGAGCGGGCCGGAGCGCAGCGACGCCGGCCATGATCTGTTCGAACAAGCCGCCATGAAAGAACACCGCATCCACGCCCCTCGATTTAATGTCGCCGGCGATCCGTTCGGCGCGCTCGACGAAATTGCCCTGCACGGAGGCGATGACGCTCCCGTAGGGAATCGCCGCATCCCGCGATTGGGGCGCTTCGGACGTGTTGAAAAACCACGAGGCGCACGACTCCGTTGTGAAGATCAAAGATTCCACGCCCTGCGCCTGGAGGCCGCCCGACAGCAGCTTCACATAGTGCGTCGGCGCATGGTTGGGAAGAAGACATCCGATGACATGGGCGACGCGGCGGACGCGCGACGGAACGAAGCCCGTTCTCGGCGCAGCCCATGCTTCATAAACTTCGCCGATTCTCCGAACGCGAGACGAATCAAGGCCCGCAAAGAGCGCCCTCTGAAAATAGTCCATTGCGGCGGCGGGCTTGACGGACAAGAGAGAATTCGCGATCCGAAACGCAACGTCGGCGAGACGCCGCTTGTCGCCCGTACGGTACAGCGCCAGCGTGTACGCATGGTTCACCGCTTCGGAAGCGTACTGAGTCTCGCGAACGGCGCTCTCCAACATCGGAACCGCCGCTGCGAGATCTCCATTCTGTAAAGCCTCCACCGCTGCTTGATAGCCCACGCGGGAATTGTAAAGCGGAGACAGGCGGAAATTGCGAATTGCGAAGTGCGAAGTGCGAATTTGCCGAAGGCGCATCACGCCTCAAATTCGAAATTCGCATTTCGCATTTCGCAATTTATAATTCGCCCATCGTTCCGAATGAATAAAAAACAAGAACCGGGTGGCTCAGGGGAGGTATCCATGAAAACACGCTGCATTTCGGCGGTTATTGCGGCTTGTCTGTTTCTGAGTGTGAATGGAATCGCTCAGGTCGGCATCAATGCGACGCTGAGCGGAACGGTGTCGGACGCCACGGGGGCGCTCGTCCCGGGAGTCGAAGTCACGGCAAAGAACGTTGCGACCGGCGTCGCATCGATGGCGCTGACCAACGAAACGGGAACCTACCGATTCGCCAGCCTTCAGCCGGGAATCTATGAAGTGACAGCGGCGTTGTCCGGCTTCCAGCCGCAGACGTTCCGGCTGACATTAGGTACGGCCCAACAGATCGTACAGAACTTTACGATGCAAGTCGGGACCGTCACGCAATCGGTGGAAGTCACGGTCGCGGCCGACGAACTGCTGACCGCATCCACGGCGTCCGTCGGCGCCGTGCTGCCTGCGGCTCAGATGGTCGATCTGCCGCTGGTGGGACGCAACGTGATGGATCTCGTGACGAACACGATGCCCGGAGTCGTCGGAGACGGCAATCCGAACACGACGTTCGCCGGCGTCACGACGAACGGGTCGGCGAATGTCGGCGTCTCGATGGACGGCGTCACGATGAACACCGGCCGCCACACGCAAGGCCTCAAGACAACGTTCTTCGTGAATCCCGACATGGTGGACGAGATGCGCGTCGTCGTTGCGCCGGTCGATGTGGAGGGCCGCGGCGCCGCGCAGATCCAGATGCGCGCGCGATCCGGCACGAATCAGTTTCACGGGGCGGCTACATGGAACGTACGGAACTCCGCGCTGAATGCGAACACGTGGAATTCCAACCGGCTGGGCACTCCGCCGCTCTGGTACAACCGCCACCAGTCGACCGTGAGCGTGGGCGGCCCGATCGTGCGAAACAAGACGTTCTTTTTCGCGCTGTACGACCGCAATGACCAGGCCCAGAAGGAGGTCGTCAATACGCTGGTGCTGACCCAGACGGCGCGCCAGGGAATCTTCCGGTTCTTCCCGGGCGTCAATAACGGCAACGCCGACGCTACCATCGGTGGATCGGGCAACACCGTGGTCAATCCTGTCGTCGATAAAGCCGGCAATCCCCTCGATCCGAGCCAGATTCCCAACGCCACGGGCCCCATGCGGAGTTTCAGCATCTTCGGCGATGCATTGAATCCCGGCGACCCGGACCGCGCCGGCATGGATCCTACCGGGTACATCGGACGCCTGCTGCAACATATGCCGCTGCCGAATGCTTTCGATGGCGCAATCGGCGACGGCCTGAACACCGCCACCCACCGCTGGGTGCGGCGCACCGTCGCGGGCGGCGCAGGCGGCACGGGACAAAACATCGACGCGTACAATCGGCGGCAGATCAACATCAAGATCGATCACCACTTCAATCAGCAGCACCGTTTGAGCGGAACATGGGTGCACGAAAGCCATTACACGGACAACAACAACCTCGCGCCGTGGCCCGGAGGCTGGGATGGAGAACTGCGGGAGAATCCGAGAGTCCGAACGCTGACGTTTACTTCTTCACTCTCACCGACCCTTCTCAATGAATTTCGCTTTGGCCACCGCGTCACAACGCTGCACTGGAATCCCGCGATTGAAACGCCGGGAGTCAAAGAAGAGGCGCTTGCGTTTCTGCCCCAGATTAACGGCTATCCCGTCTATATTCGTCCCACGCTGTTTCCCAACAACATGATTGGCGCCAGCAGCGACTTCGGCAACACGAGCCCGCTGACCACGTATTCGAACACCGTATCCTGGACTCGCGGCGCCCATGCCTGGAAGTTCGGCGTCGAGTTTCGCTACGCGCACACGGCCGGCTACCAACCGACGCCCGCCACCAGTCAGACGCTGGGCCTGATCCCGACCGTCACCGGCGGCGCCGGCGCGGTTCCGGTAAAAGGGATCGATCAGATCGCAGGGCTGCTCAATGCCAATCGGACTCTCGCACAGAATATCCTCCTGTTCATGGCCGGATCCGTCAGCAGCGTGTCTATGCGTTTTGAGACATGGGAGCCCACCGACACGCAGTTTCTGGACTACAAACAGTCCTACAACCACCCCAGCAATCCTGAGAACACTCGTGGCAAGATTCGCGAGAATCATCAGAACGAGTTCAACTTTTTCATCAAGGACGATTGGAAGATTACGCCGAACTTTACGCTCAATGTCGGCGTGCGTTGGGATCTGTTCCGCGTGCCCGATTTCCGGAGCGGAACCGGCAAGAACTGGACGCGGGGCCCCATCGACGGCAATGCGGGGTATTTTGGAATCTCGGGACGCAACTTCAACGAGGCATTCCATAACGGCGGCGTGACAAAGGCAGGGCCGACGGAAGTCGTGCTGATCGGGAAAGGCTCGAAATATCCCGACCTGGGGATCTGGCCCAGCGACAAAAACAACTTCTCGCCGGCTATCGGATTCTCCTGGTCGCCCGGCTTCTGGGGGAAGGACCGGATGACGATCCGCGGCGGCTATCAGGTCACGCACCTGCTCCCGGGCAACAGCCTGTCATGGATCGACGCGGATTCGGGACGTTTGCCGGGATTGGAGTACTCCGCAACGGACTCGGGCGGGTCAACGTACCGGAATCTCACGAACATCGTTCTCCCGCTGAGCTTCCCGTCGCAGATTCCGGAAGTCGTCAACGTGCCGCTGAGCGACCGTGCATCGCCGCAGGCGTTCTATGCGCCCGACTATGTGACCCCCTACGTGCAGACGTTCACATTGGGCGTGACGCGATCGTTGCCCGCCAACATGATCGTCGACGTCCGCTACGTCGGCACGCGCGGCGTGAAGCTGCACTCGACCCTCAACTACAACGAGCCGGATTTCAGGTTCAATGGACTGAAGGAAGCGCTCGAAGTGACGCGGGCCGGCGGGAATCATCCCATGTTCGACCAGATGTTTAATGGCCTGAACTTCGGCCCTGGAATCGGCGTTGTCGGCGCCAACAACATCACAGGCTCGGAGGCGCTGCGCCGGCACGCTTCCTTCCGCGAAAACCTTGCCAACGGCGACTTCCGCGCCGTGGCGAATACGCTGAACACGGCCAATATCGGCGTGACTATTCCTGCAGGCCAGACCATCAACGGCGCGACGCTGCGCTCGAGCGGCCTCTTTCCCGAGAACTTCATTACGGCCAACCCGCAGTTCGGCGCCATGGAAATGCGGAACAACTCGGACATGTCCACGTACCATTCCTTACAAACGCAAGTCACGATGCGTCCAAACCGCGGCATGACTTATCAGGCCACATGGACGTGGAGCCGTGCGACCGGAGTGGCCGCCAACACGCCGGAAGGCGGCGGGATCGTCGCGACTTATCGCGATTTTCTGAACCGCAGGGCCGACTACACGGTCGCCGCGTTTCACCGCACGCACAGTTTTCGCGGGTACGGAACGTTCGAGCTGCCGTTCGGGCCGGGCAAGTGGATCGGCGGAGATTCCCAAGGGATCGTCGCGCGGGTGATCGGCGGCTGGCAGCTCGGCACGATCATCAATCTCACGACCGGCGCGCCTCTGAACGTCGTTGCGCGCAACACGATCAACCGAACCGGTACGCCGGACATTGTCGGCGAATTTCCACGAGACGGCCAGGTGGCCTGGGACGGCCAATTCGGAAACTATTTCTCCGGAAAGTACAAATCCGTCACCGACCCCTCATGCACCAGAGTGGCGTCGAATCTGACCAACTTCTGCACCAATTCCGCAGTGGCCGACCCGAACGGAAATATCATTCTCCAAAATGCGGCGCCGGGGCAGTTGGGCACGCTGGGGCTCAACCCGATTTATGGTCCCGGAAGCTGGGACGTCGATGCGAATCTCCAGAAGAGGATTCAGATCGCAGAATCCCGAAGTCTCACGTTCCGCATCGACGCCAACAACATCTTTAACCACCCGACGCCGGGAAACCCGAACCTCAACATCAATAGCGGCGTGTTCGGGGAAATTGATTCCAAGACCGGAAGCCGGTCGCTGGCGGGTCAAGTGCGGTTCGAGTTCTGACGCGCCTGGTAGTGCTCCTGAGCCCGCCGCTTCAGGCGGGCTTTTTTCTTTGCTCGATTGATGCGGCGTTTTCGGAGAACTTCGTACTTTGTCGACATTGTAAATTCTCTCCCGATTACCTAAGGCGCCGCCTGAACTTGAGGTTTCGTTCCGGCGGACGACCACAGTTCTGCACATGATTTGAGCCAGGGATCCTCGACGGCGCGCAGCGCGGCGACGGCCTCCTCCAGGCTCCGGACTTTCACGCCCAGGAACCGGTCCGCGATTCGCGAGCGCTCGCTCACGGATACGTCGCTGTCGATCAGGGGGACGAGCAGGTTCTTGAGCTGCGGCTTCAACGTATTGTCCAGATACTCGAGGGCGTTGGCCCGCATCACAGGATCCTTCGACTGCAGACCGATGTATGCGCTCTGCAGATCGTGCTCGGGCGCCATCAGCTTGATCAGCCTGAAAATTCGCTCGAGGTCGTCTTTCATCGACTCCAGCAGAGGCTCCGCGGGTTGGCCCTTGAGTGAGGCGAGGATTTGATAGGACCTGTACAGCCCCATGATCTCGGCGACCAGAACCGTCTCCACCAGAGAAACGTCGATATCGACGCTCTTATGAAGATCCCGGAGTTTATTCAACGCGGCGATGATCCTGTACCGCAGGATGCTGTCGCCCTGGATGATGTTGTTTGCGAGTATCCTCAACGCCACGGGCGTTCCCAGCCGCAGCAATATCGGCGGGATCTCGCGGCGGATCTCGATGGGAGTCTCATTGTCGGCAAGGTAGTCGCGGAGCGTTCCTGCGATGGAGTCTTCAAACGTCAACAGGGCGTCGGCTGCATCGTTGCGCAATTCCGGATCTCCGAGACGCTCGACCAGCAGCGGGGCCTCGCGCCGCTTTCGAAGCGCGGCGACAGCCCGAATGGCATGCCGCGCGACTTCCTGGTCCGCATCCTGCAACAACAAATGCAGTTGAACTTCAAAATGATCGGGCAGCCACCCGATCAGGCGCGCCGCTTCAAGCCGCGTCCGGCGTCCTTCAGGCCCGTCTTCGCGCGCCATTCCATCCAGCATGACGCGGGCGGCCACGAGATTCTGGCTCTCTCCCGGCTGCGAAAGGAACGCCACGATCGCGGAGCGCACGGAGTAGCCGGCAAAGTCGCCCACCTCCCGAATGTGCTGCAGCGGATCGATGCGGTCGTGCTGGGTCATGTAGAGAAGCGCTTCCGTGCGGACCTGAATGTGTTCGTCGTGCAGCAGCGGCGCAATCATTGCTCGAGCGCTCTTGTCGCCGGCCGCGTTCAACACAGCGATCGCCTTCTGGCGGACTTCCGGCGCGGAATGCTCCAGAAGGTTGCGCACGGCCTCGTGGGATTGGCGCCAGTGCCCCATCTCGAACAGATCGAGCGCGTAAAGCACGTCGGAAACGTTGTCCGACGCGAGCTTCTCCGCCAGCACGTTCGTGGTGAGGACGTCCAGGATCGGCGCCGTGTTCTGGGCGGGATCCAGGCGGAGCTGCCGCATATTGCCGCTGAGCGTCGCAATATATTGCCGTCTGGCCAGAAACGCGGCGCACATCCACGCAGCCAGGGGAACCAGATTCACCCATGCCATCTGGCGAGGGGTCAGGTGCAAGGTTGCTGCGAATATCAGGACGGTGAAACCGGCCAAGCCGTCGCCGAGCCGCCAGACGACAGTGTCAATGAAACTCTTAGCCTGAAGCTTGATCCGGCTGGGAACCGGCAGATAGAGCAGCTGCAGCGCCGACGTGTCGACGCTATATCGCAGGACCTTGTCGCTTCCTCTGAGCAAGATCGCCGCCAAGAGCGATCCGGACGCGAGCACTCCGAGCGACCCGGCAAGGAGAGCGGCCGGCAGCACGAAGAGAGCGACGCCGACGCCAAAACGCTTCAGGATTTTCGACGTAATCAGAAGTTGCGCCCCGAGCGACGCCACGCCGGTCCACAAACCGAAACTTCCGAAAAACGCGGCGTACTGATCTTTGTTCTGTATCGCTTCTTTGGCGATCGCCTTCAACTGCCATCCGGCGACCGTCGTGGCGATCGAAGCAATGCAGATCAGGACTGCAATCGTCTGCAGCAGGCCCGATTCACGAATGCTGCGCAAACTCTGCCAGAGCGAGTGTTCTGGAGGCTGTTCCGCGGAATCGGCTTCATCGGCCCCAACGGCGGCCCCAACGGCCGCGTCTCGTCCACGCCAGATGATTTCGACGAGTCCTCCCGACAGCAGCGAGAACACGCCCATCACCACCAGCAGCGATTCGGTTCCGAACCGCGGCGCCGCGAGAGACGTCAGCAGGCCGCCGAAAATTCCGCCAAGAATCCCACCGCTTCCCAGCAACGAAAACAGACGCTTCGATTCGCGGGTCGTCCACACGAAGTTGGCCAGGGTCCAGACCTGCGTTGTGGCCAGGACCCCGAAGATGCCGACCCAGACGTACAGAACAGGAAACAGCCACTCCCAGTCCGAGTAATGCGCCGCCCACCAGAACGCAAATGCGTTCGCCGAGAAGAACAGGAGACTGAGAATCAGCAGATTCTTCAGGCCGGTGCGGCGGCTCGCGCGCAAGTACAGTGAAACAACGAATCCGACCAGCACGGCAATGGCGATGTCGGCGTACGGGAGTTGAACCGCTTTGAATTTATCCAGAAACAATGCGTCTCTGGCCGCCCCGCCCATGACGTAGCTGGCGACGATCAGGAAGTAGTAGGAAAAGAAGGGCCACCCCCGGCTGAGATCCCCGGGGCGCAGATTCAAAACTCGATTTAGAACCGTGAGACTCAATTGAACTCTATCTGGCGGTCCATGTATATCGCGCGGATTCCGGTTGCGGAAATCTCCAGAGCGGAAGCCTGTCCGCCGGCGTAATGTTCCTTCAGCATGCCGGTGTCGATGAGGAACGCCTTGCCGTCAAACCGCCCCACGATCTCGCCGTTCGGCTGGACCGTGTGTCCAACGATAACACGTTTCACGTTCCATGATTCCGTCAGAGCCGCCAGTCGCGGCGCGCCTTCCTCGTCCGTCCATCGGGCGTAGCCGCGGAACCACAGCGGGCCGTCGGGGTGCAGGCTGCGCCATTCCCCAAGTCGAAGGAAGGCTTGCGCAAGGCGAACGTGCTGCGAGTCCTGTTCCGCGGACTCGGGAGCGCCTTCGGCGCGCCCCGCCTCGGTCTCCGCTTTGGCGACTCCAATCAGCTCCAGAAGCGTGTAGAACGGAAACGCGAGACGACGTTCGATGAGATATTGCTTGAAGCTGTCGAACGCTCGGATCTCGGATTTCACGCCGTCGTTGATCTGGTCCGGCGTCAGCGCCTGCAGGGCCGGACTGACGCCGCCGTGGACGAACGCCGAGTCGCCGACAATAAGGACGGAAGGCAAGCTGCGCAGCCATCTGCCATAGACGCCACGCGGGCCAAACGCTTCGCGATGTTCCAGGAATCCAGGAGGATGGGCCGCGAACCATTCCGCCTCATTGACGGCTCGGCCGCGCGACGCCTGCTGTCTGGAAAATTCCTGGAAGGCTCTGCGGCGGCGCTCTTCCGAGCGCGGGTCTGCAAATGCGGCGTAATCGGCGGGAATCAGATAGCGCAGATCGCCGAAGATGTTCATCGCTTCATGATTGCCCAGAAGGACGTGGACGGCCCCGCCGCTTCGCTGCGCCTCCTTCTGAAGCGCCATCAAGAAATCCATCTCTTCCCGGCTCTTCGGCCCGCGATCCAGGAAATCTCCGGTCTGCACGAGGATCGCATTGCGTCCCGTCCACCGGCGGCTCGCGTCGATCAGGCCGGTTTTTTGAAGAATGCCGGTAAAAGAATCCAGATCCCCATGGACGTCGCCGACCGCGACGATTCTAGGCTGTGATTGCGGCTGCGCCTGCGCGACGGCTGCTATCAGCAGCAACGCGACCCAAAGGCCATGCCGGCCCCCCTGCCGCCCGCCCCTCATGGGTACCACACGATCTCGCCGCGCTCAGCGGCGAGCTTTGCAGCCAACTGCAGAATGAGATCGCGGCGCTTCAAAAGACTGTTGATCTGATTCGGAGTGAGATATTGCCCCAGTCTGGAGTCCAGATCTGCCTTATTGAGGCGGCGCAGGCCTTCCAGAAGACTCTTCGAAAACCGCGTCAATTGTTGAGGATCTTTGAGCCGGTCCCACTCGCGAAACGCCCGCGAGTGATCGATGAGAACGATTTCCCACTCTTTCGTGATGAGCAGATTGTTGAGGTGCCGGTCGACGTTGTAAATCAAGTTGTCGAACAGGCGCGCCTTCCCGACCATCTCCGCCCACGCCCGTGGATTCGGCGGCTGCAGCTTCTTTTTGACGCGCTCGGCTTCGGACATCATGACATCCACCCAAAACTGCGCTGAGCCCTTCTGCCCGCGGTATGCGCGCTCCACAGTAGCGGGAACCATGCCGAGACCGATCATTCTGTCCACTTGATAGGCGGCGACTTCGGATTTCCAACTGTCCCGGAAGTTGGATTCCATTCTTCCATCGTCGAACCGCATGACGTCTTTGAATTGGTCAATCGACTTGAAAGCGCTGTGGTGCGTGAGACCGTTGAGCTGCAGCGTGAGCTTCTGCGGCGCGGTCACTCCGATGTCGATGCCCTCCGACCTCGTAATTCCAGCTTCAGTCAGGAATGTCTCCAGTTCCACTCCCTGGATAACCTGAGATTGAACCTGAGCGGCCAGGGCGAATGAGAGGAGACAGAGGCTGAGAACGGACCCTATCTTCAGAGTTTTCAGGTGGATTGGCATGGGGACAGAGTGCGGCAGGTGAGGGGAAAAAGCTAGAAAAATCTGCGTAATCTGCGGCTAAGTCCCTGCATACGCTTCCCGGTCCGCAATCACGGTCAGGTCTGGATGCAGCCTCAAGGCCGAGGCGGGGTTGGCGCTGCTCACAGGCCCTTCGAGCATGCCGGCCAAAGCGCGCTTCTTGGAGGCGCCGGAGGCAAGCAGCAGAATGCGCCCGGCTTCGAGGATCGTAGCAAGGCCCACGGTGACGGCGCGCCGCGGCAGCTCGGCTTCTTCAAAAACGGCCCGCATGCCGGCAAGGGTGGACTCCGCGAGATCGACGATGCGCGTACGCGAGTCGATGCTCGATCCCGGCTCGTTGAACGCGACGTGGCCGTTGGGGCCGATGCCCGCGACGAGCAGGTCGACGCCTCCGGCGTCGCAAATCAGCCTTTCGTAATGCTCGCAGAACGCCGCGTCAGCCGCCGCGGAAGCCAGATGTACATTCTCCGGCTGCAAATTCACGCGTCCGATGAGATGCGTGCTGAAATACTGCTGGAAGCTGCGAGGATCGCCCGCGGGAATGCCGAGGTATTCATCAAGGCTGAAGACGCGGACGCGCGAGAAGTCGAGATGCTCTTCCCGATGGCGCCGAACCAGTTCGGCGTACATGCCCAGAGGCGTCCGGCCTGTAGGCAAGGCAAGGACAATGTCGGGCTTGCAAGTGATCGCTTCGGCGACGATCATCGCAGCCCGGCGGCCGAGCGCAGCCGCATCGGGCTCGACGTGGGGATTGCGAAGTTCGAAATGCGAATTGCGAATTGGGCGACGCGGTTCGCTCTCAATTCGCAATTCGCAATTCGAACTTCGCAATTTTCTTTTCAACTCTTCAGTGCTGCCAAAGCCTTGGACTCGTCCTCGTACGTGTCGAAGACCGTAAGGAGCTTTGTCATCTGGAGAAGGTCTTTGGTTTTCGTCGTGAGGTTGAGCAGTTTCACGTCTCCGCCTTTATTGCGGATGGTCGTGTACGCCGACACGAGCTCGCCGAGTCCCGAGCTGTCGATATAGGAGACTTCGCCGAGATTGAGAATGAACCTGCGGTTTCCCTCGTTAATGTGGGACCGTAACGATTCCCGCATCTGCATGACCGGCTCGCCGATGGTCAATCGGCCGGACAAATCAAAGACGACGACGTTTTCTACCCTGCGGGTCTTCAAACTCAAGCTCATACGGCCTCCGCCTCCTGTTCTAAATCGGGGCTCCCAAGGTTATCGCTGATACGGTCAATGTTTCAAGGGGTCCGAAAGCCTCACGCAGCGATGCTACACTTGGTTCGCGGAGCGATCTTGAGGAGCTATACAAACCGACTGGCGGTCGTCGGAGCGATCTTGTTGTTTTCGATCGGCGTTGGAGCGTTGATCACGCAAGAAGGAGGACGCCTGCCGTTGCGTCCGGATCAAGTCGCAGCCGCTCTGGGCGTCTATGAATTCACCTGGTCGCCGGACGGCAAGTCGATCGCATACGTCAGTTCCGCAGCTGGCCGGTCGGAGATCTGGGTGGTTTCCAGTGCGGGCGGCTCTCCGCAGCGTTTGACGGACTCGCCGGTTTTAAAACGTCAGCCGCGATGGTCGCCGGACGGCGCCTGGATCGCGTATGTCGCGGTTCGTGGGGAAGACAATGGAGACATTCACGCTGTCAGTGCGGACGGCGAGACCAACATCGCCTTGACCGAGTCGCCGGGAAACGAGACGAATCCGGCATGGTCGCCCGACAGCCTGCATGTCGCATTCACCGAGCGCGCCGGCGCGCGGAACCGAATCCTTCGCGTTAATATTCATACACGGGCCGTTCGTCGACTCGCGGAGGAGGCGGCGACGGACCTTCAGTGGTCGCCAGACGGGCAACTCATTGCATTCGTGTCGGACCCTCGCCAACCGAACGACAACCGGCGCGAGAATGAAGACATCTTCGTGGCGCCTTCCGAAGGCGGCGCGCCGCGGCTGCTGACTGCGGGAACGCCGCGGTTTCGCGATGCGTCGCCAAGCTGGTCGCGCGACGGGCGGCGCCTCGCCTACGTTTCCGACGAATCCGGCTATAGCAACGTCTACATTCTCGACGTGCAAACCGGGCAACGCCGTCCACTGACGTCGGGAGCAGTGGACCATCTTTCGCCGGAGTGGTCTCCGGATGGAAGACGCATCGCCTATGTGCGCGCGGAAGGATACTCATTTCAGGTCTTCACGACGTCGGTCGAAGACGGCCGCATCACGCGCATCTCCCTACTCGACGGCGTCAACGGCGGATTCGAAGATGACAATGCCGCGCCGCGCGGCGCTCTCCGCTGGTCGCCCGACGGCGCGCGTCTTGCGTTCACGCACTCGGATCCGGCCAGGGTCTCCGATATCTGGGCCGCGAGCGTGGACGGATCCAGGACCGTGCAACTCACCAACAGCATGCCTCCGGAACTGCGGCGGGAATCGCGCTTCGTCTGGCCGGAAAAGATGGAATACCGGAGCTTCGACGGCCAGCAGATCTCCGCGCTCGTGTACAAGCCGCGCGGCGCCAAGCCGCGATCCGGCTATCCCGCTCTGCTCGCGTTTCGAGATTCCATCGACGGACAGCACGCCGCCGGCTGGGATCCCTTCATTCAGATGTTCGTCAACGACGGCTACCTCGTATTTGCGCCGAACGTGCGCGGCGCGGGCGGGCGGGGCCGGGAGTACCGCCAGCTTGTTTTTGCGCGGGGCGGGGACCACGACGTGAGAGACGCGTTCTTCGGCCTGGACCGGTTGTCCTCCGAAGGTCTGATCGATACGGAGCGCGTCGGCGTGTTCGGCGCGGGTTCCGGCGGATTTCTTACGGCGGCCGCCGTGGCCAAAGACGAAGCCCGTTTCAGCGCAGCCGTCTCCTTGTATGGAATCATCGACGCTGCGACGGCGGCTTCCTACCCGCGCATGTCCGCCTGGTCCCGCTACATGTTCGGCGCCGCGCCGCTCGAAAACCCGTTTCCCTACTATGAACGCTCGCTGACGAACTTCGTAGACAAGCTGCGGACGCCTATCATTTTCCTATTCGCCGGCCAGGATCCCTCCGCGCCGATTCAACAGCTCCAGCAGTTCGCAGTTCAGGCCGAAGTCAAAGGCAAATGGTACGACTACAGAATCTTCGATAACGAACCCGGCGATTGGCGGGCGTGGCGCGAACCCACGCTTCGATCCGCTCTGGAAGCCATGGATGCATTGTTTGAAAAACATCTCCTTGGCAAGGAACGCGAGATTCGGCTGAGCCGCAATCGGTGAAGTCCGTCCGCAACTTCTGCTACGCTTGCAGTCATGTCCAAATCGAAGTGGCTTGGAATTGCTCTGATTGCGGTCCTGCTCGCCGCCGCCGGCGCCTGGTTTGTTACATCTCGCGACGCCGCGTCGACCGGAGGCGCCGTATCTGACGCAGCCATCGCAGACGCTGAAGCCCGCATCATCGCATATCTCAAGGAGAACGTGCGTCCCGGCGAGCCCGTGCTGGTGACGGAACTGCACAATAATGTCTTCACGAAGCCCGACGAACGGCAGGCGCTCCAGCGTCTTTACGACAAATTCTTTCAGATCCCCGCGGCCGCGGCTGAAATCTATACGAAGACCGGAAAGCTCCCCACGCTGGATGAACTGTCCCGCCGGTTCGATCTCCAGCTTCCGGGTGAGATCGATGTGCTGCTGCGCGTCATGGAATCGGATCCACGAGTGCCCAGGTTTTTCGAGCGTGATCAGGCAACCGGAGAATTCATTACGGTAGATGTCGAACTCATCAGGTCGGATGAGCGATTCGGACGTCCTCTGCGGAAGTAGGGCGGCCCCCTGCGGCCATCGACGGTTGCGCGGTCATAGAAGGTGTGAATGAGATCGGCGCGACGCATTTTGACCCCCTGCCGCCTTCGGCGGCTCTCCCCCTCGAAGGGGGAGAAAGGGCCTTGCTTGGGAAGCGTTTACTCCCCCTGACATTTGCTAATTCACCCGCGCTCCATTAAAGTACGCGTCAACTTTGGTCCATTGGGGAAGTTGGTATGGGATTCACGCTGAACACGCGCAAAGTCAAGGATGTGGTGATCGTCGATATGAGCGGCAAGTTGTCTTCGGGAGAGCCGGTGCTGTTGCTCCGCAATACGATCCGCCGATTCACGGACGACGGGACCCGGAAGTTCATATTGAACCTGGGAGAGGTCTCCTACATCGACAGCTCCGGAGTGGGCGAGCTCATCACGACGTTCACATCGATACGCAATCGCCAGGGCGATGTAAAACTGCTGAATCTCACCAAATCCGCGAAGGATTTGCTGCAGATGACAAAGCTGCTGACCGTCTTCGACTCCTACGACGACGAAGCCAAGGCGTTAGCGGCTCTCCAAAAATCCTAGGACCGCGCGACTTCCGTTACGAGAACGGCCACAGCCGATAAGTTGTCGGTGCTGTCTCTCTCAAGCGATGCGTCGGCCAGGCCGCTGAGGATTTGGTCCAGGTCGTCAGCGCCGGCGAGCGCTTTCAGATCCGCGGCTGTCAGCTTGGAATAGAACCCATCGGAACACAGCAGAAACGTGCAGTCCGCGCTAATCCGGCCGAATTCCAACCTGGGAAAGATGTCTGGATCGCATTGCGGCTTCGGGCCGAGCGATCGCGTGAGCTGATTGCGCAACGGACTCGACGCATAATCGCCGGGCGCCAGGGCGCCTTGCTCCAGGAGCGTGTCGGCCACGGTGTGATCGTGCGTAATCTGACGCGCCGCGGAGTGGTCGATGACGTAACACCGGCTGTCTCCAGCGTTCGCAACCAGGAACCGTTCGCCGCGCACGACCAGCGTGACAAGCGTCGTCCCAACGAGTCCCACTTGCCCGTGAGCGCGCGCATAGGCGCGAATCCGGTCATTGGATCTCTGAAAGACGTTGAGAATCGCATCGCAGGCGCCACTGAACTCGCCGGACATGCTGTTCATCATTTCTTCCGCGGCTTCTTCCAGAGTCTGGACTGCGATTTCCGCAGCTTTGTCGCCGGCTTGCATGCCGCCGAGTCCGTCTGCGACCGCCGCCACGACACGGTCCTGCTGTGCGTCCACCGCCGTGACAAAGACGCGGTCCTGATTGGTTGGACGCCTTCCCTGGAGAGAGAGAGCCGCGATGCGGATGAGCGGCATTCCTATGCTTGCTCCGCAATGATCATCGTGATGTCGTCGGTTTGGGCGCGGCCTCGCGTGAATTCCTGAAGGGAGAACAGCAGCGCCTGATGCACTTTTTCCGCGCCGGAGGGCGCTTCGTCCAAGAGGATCTGTCTCACCCTCTCGAACCCGAACATCGCGCCCGACGGATCTTCCGCCTCAGTCAGACCGTCCGAATACACAAGCAGCACGTCCCCGCGATCGAGATGGAGGGGGTCCGCCTGAAACGTCGCAAAATCAAACGCTCCGATGATGAGACTGTTGGAAGGCAATTCTTCGATCTCTTTTCTCGAGGCTCGATATACGAAACAGGGATTATGGCCGGCGCTAACGAACTCCCCGGCGCCATCCGGACCGATCGAGAACAAAAACATTGTAACGAACCTGCCGGGCGCCTTGGCATGCAAGAATGCATTCAGACGCTGCAGCGCTTGAACCGTCGAACTGCCTCCAGTCAAAAGGAGCTGCAAGCAGCCCAGCAGCATGGAGCTTAGCAGAGAAGCTGCGATTCCCTTGCCCGAAACGTCGGCGAGAACGCCGATCAGCTCGCCGCTGTCCATTACTTGGAAGTGATAAAAATCTCCGCCTACATAACGCGTGGGCCTCGAATATGCATGGAGCTTCAGCCGCTCCAGTCTTGGAATTTCGCGCGGCAGGAGGTTCCGCTGCGTTTCTTCGGCCAAAGCCAGATCCCGCTCCAGACTCTTTTGCTGCTCGATGGTCTTGAGCATCTCGACGCGTTCCAGCACCTTGCCCGCTTCGTCCGCCAGCTTGGTCAAGATCTTCTGGTCCAGACCCGACAAGGAGTGCATCGCTTTGGTGCTGTCGAGGTAAAGAATGCCGAGGATCTCCGGCGATTCGCCGCCGGTGGGAATGCCTCGGAGCGGCAGGCAGGCGATGGCGCGCAGGTTCATCGCCACAATGCTCTGCTGCTTTTCGAAGTCCTCGCTCAGACCTTCGACCATGAAGATCGGCTTGCCGCGCGCAGACACTTCCCTCACGATGCTGCCGCTCGCGCGGAAGTGCGTCTCCGACAACTTGCGGCCATGACCATCGAGCCCCGCGGCGTATCCGAATCCCTCGCCCTTACGAACCATCACGAACGCGCGTTCGGCGCCGCTGATCCGCAGCGTGGACTCCAAGATTTGATGGAGTCCGGCGTCTGGCGTGAAGACCTGGCTCCACTGGTACTGGAAATCGAGCACGCAGAGGATCTTTTCGAGATCGGACGCTTCGGAAGGAAGCAGGCGCCCCAGGTCTTTAAGGGACTCCTGCATGATGCGCGTCGTGTCCGCATCGTGCGGCCCGGCCGGCGGCTCCGTGAAATACCGAAACTCCACGTCCCTTCCAAGAACGATCGTGTCGCCGTGCCGGAGAATCCGTCGGTCGACGCGTTCGTTGTTGACGAACGTCCCGTACGTGCTGTTGAGATCCACAAGCTGCCAGCCGTCAGGAACGGCGACGACCTTCGCGTGCTGCCGGGATACGTGCCGGTCGGGAACCACGATGTCGGCCACGCTGGTGCGTCCGATGAGCACTTCCTGCGACGAGATCATGAATACCTGCTCGCGTCCGTCCGGCGATTTCCATTGCAGACGAGGAGTCATGGGATGGTATCTAACCTCAAATCGTCGAGTCTGGCAATGACCCGCACGCCGGAAGAACTATCGTAAACGTCGATCCCGCCCCCACTTTGCTCGATACGGAAACGGCGCCTCCCTGACTCTCCACAGCATGTTTCGCAATCGCCAGCCCGAGACCCGTGCCGCCGGACTCGCGCGTTCGCGATTTTTCGACGCGATAGAAGCGCTCGAACACTCTCGCCAGATCTTCCTGACGGATGCCGATGCCGGTATCGGCGACGTCCACCGCAAATCCCGCGCCGCTCCGGCGCGCCGTAATTCGAACGCTCCCGCCCGGCCGATTGTAGTGGATGGCGTTGTCGATCAGGTTGGACAAAGCCCTGGTCAGACGGGAGCGGTCCGCCAAAACTTGCATCTCGGGACAGTCGATTTCGACGCGGATTTCCCTTTCACGCAGCCAATGCTGACGCGCCAGAATCTGCTGCTGGATCAGTTCCTGGAGATGGATCTCCTGTTTCTCCACGGGAGGTTCGCTTTCCAGGCGCGCCAGCACGAGCAAGTCGTCTACGAGAGCTTGCAGCAACGCCGAGTTCCGTTCGATGGCCCCGAGAAAATCGCGGACCAGCTTAGGATCCTGCGGCGCCGAGTTCAGCAGCGTTTCGGCATAGCCGCGTATCGACGTCAACGGCGTCTTGAATTCGTGGGACACGTTGGCGATGAAATCCTTGCGCATCCGCTCCGTCCGGCGAATCTCCGTCAGATCGTGCAGCACCACAACAACGCGTTCCACGCGTCCCGCCGACGATTTCAACGCCGTCGCGTTGACCAGCAGAACGCGTCCGCCTGTCGTGAGATCGACGGCGGGGACGTCCTCTCCACGCAGCGCCTTGCGCACGGCCTCATCGAGCGCAGGATCACGCACGAGCTCCAACGGCGCTTTGCCCGTGAGATCGGCGGTCGCGCCGAGCAGCCGTCCGGACGCCCTGTTCGCCACAACGACGCGGGCTTCCGCGTCGAAAACCACGACGCCGGCGCTCATGACCGCAACAATCGACTCGGCGCCGCGGCGGCCTTCCTCGAGCTCATCGATGCGCCGCTGAAGGTTTCTCGCCATCGCTTTCATCGCGGCGCCGACTGCCTGAAGATCCGGATCCCCCGGAACAGGGATTTCTGTATTCAGTGCGCCGGCGGCCAGTTCCTGTGACGCTTTGGCAAGATGACGCAGGGGCCGCGAGGCCAGTGCGTAGGCGGCGTAGCTGGAAATCAGCGTCAATCCGGCGCCGACAAGAACCAGCAGCGCAATGTGTCCTTCGATGGGAGCGTCTCTCGAGAAGTACCGCAGCAGGAATGCAATAACCGTAATGGCGGCGAGGTTCAGTACGATCAGGCGGGAATGCAGTCTCAAGGCGGTGCGCTCATTTCGGCCGGGGCAGGTCGGCAATGACTTCGCGCGGCCTGTAGACTTCCGAAAGCGCTTCCAGCTCGGCGGCGTCAAGTCGCACGTTTAATGCGCCGACGAGCTCGTCGATCTGCTCGATCTTGGTGACTCCGACGATGGGCGCCGTAATCCCCGGCTGGTGCAACACCCACGCCAGCGCGATCTGAACATTCGGCAATCCGCGATTTCGCGCGACTTGACTGATGCGCTCGACGACCGCGAAGTCTTCGGGCTTGTAGTAGAGCTTCTTCATGTATTCGTCGGTCTTCGCCCGAACCGTATCGCCGAAGTCTCCAAGACGCCGCTGTCCGGTCACGAAACCGCGAGCGATCGGACTATACGGAATCACCGCGATCCCCTCGGCTCTACAGAACGGAATCATCTCGCGCTCTTCTTCACGATAAAGCAGGTTGTAGTACGGCTGCATGGAAACGGGCCGCGTGAGGCCCAACCGGTCGGCCGTGTAGACCATCTTCGCAAACTGCCAGGCGAACATCGTCGACGCGCCGATGTAGAGCGCCTTGCCGGCTTTTACGATGTCGTGAAGAGCCGTCAACGTTTCCTCGATAGGCGTGCGTGGATCCCATCGATGAATCTGAAATACGTCGACGTAGTCGGTTCCAAGCCGCTTCAAGCTGCCGTCGATGGAATGGAATAAATGTTTCCGAGAGAGCCCCGCGTCGTTGGCGTCGTCCGACATCGGCAAAAACGCTTTCGTCGCGATGACAAGACGATGCCGCGGCGGACCAAAACTCTTGATCGCGCGCCCAAGTATCTCCTCGGAAAGTCCGAGGGAGTAGACATCCGCCGTGTCGAAAAACGTGATTCCCAATTCCAGGGCGCGCCGTATGATGGGCCGGCTTTCTTCTTCGTCGAGCGCCCATTTCCTCCAGGTCCGCGAGCCAAAGCCCATCGTGCCAAGAGCGATTTTCGAAACCTTCAAACCCGTGGCGCCAAAACTGACATATTCCATCGTTCAGAAATTCTACAGCGAAGCAGTGAAGCCTAAAACGATATCAAAGCGCGCCGACAGTTCTTGGATGGGAGAGCCTGGAACGGGAACAAAAGGCCGGATGACCATGGCGCGAGCTTTCGGATCGCGAATACGTCTCAGAATATTGTCGGTATCATTCGACGGTTCGCCTTCCACGTGACACTGCGTTGCAAAGTCCGGACGGCCCTTGATCTTGACCAGGACATGAATGTGCGGGGCGCGCCCCGGATATTTGACCGGCTTGATCGTCCGAAAGCGATACTCGCCGGAAGCGCCGGTTTCGAACCGGCCAAACCCCTGGAAGTTTTTGTCCCGCTTGTCCGCGTTCTGGCTTCGGGTGTGGATGTATGCCGCGTTATTGTCCACCTGCCAAATCTCCACCATTGCGTTGCGCACTGGCGCGCCGCTCGAATCCAGAATGCGCCCGCCAAAGTGCGTGATCTGTCCCACCGCCGGAGTGATCGAATCGTTGATGATGAGCAGATCGTTGTCTGTGTCGAGCGGCAGCCGGTCCGGATAGAACGGGCCGAGCGTGAGCTGGGGCGTACGCGTTAACTCTTCCGCAAAGGCGCCGGGAATCGTGTAGTAGGCGGCGCCCAGAGCCAAAGCGGAAAGAAATTGGCGGCGACCGGCAAGGCGTTGGCAGGACTCGCTTCTCATAGGCCTCCTTACGCCCTTAGCCTAACAGACGCGAAATGACGCCGGTTTAAAAAGATGTAAACGAATTGAAACAAACCGTCGTACTTTCTGTTGCCTCATTCGAACGCGAGCCTTCATACTGAAAGACGTTCCACACAATCACAAGAGGATGTTCATATGCAGTTCACGGCCGGAGATCGTTCCAGAGAACCGTTGCGTTTGTTCTGCGGAGAAGTCCTTCGACGCTGGCCCCACCTTGCGGCGTCCGACGTCCTGGACAGTCGGGGCGAGCCCTCCAAATTGATCGCCATGCTGCAGAAGACGTATGAATACTCGGCCGCCCGCGCCGAGAAGGAGCTGCATCTTCTCATCAAGGAGTTCGGTGAAAAACTCTACCGTGCGGCATAGCTTCAGAGTTGTCGACTTGCAGTCAGCGGTTGTACGCTGGTGAGCGCTATGACGCCTGACGAACGGTGGACGAGAATTGAAAACGCGCTGCAGGCGGCGGCGGAATTGCACGCCGAGAATGAGCGCCGGCATCAAGGTCTACTGGCGGACCGCGCCGAAATCAATGCGCTGCATAAAGACATGCTGCGGTCGCAGATCGATCTGTACAAGTCGCAAGATAAGCTCCTATCAACGATGGATGCCCTTACGCAAGCGATAATTGGCGTCAGCGCCAAAGTGGATCGCGTATTGGACCTCGTCGAAAAATTCCTCTTGGGAGGCTCTGGAAACGGGCGCGGAAGGTAGTCGACCTTCAGCGCCGCGTCGCGCCTTCGATCCGGATTTCTCGCTCCATTTTGTCTCGCACGATGGTCAGATCAATGACCGAGCCGGATGCGCGCATCTCCCTGGCGAAATCGGCTGGGTTCGAGACAGCTTCTCCATCCACCGTCAGAATCACGTCGCCGGCCTTTAAGCCGGCCGTTTCCGCCGCTGAGCCCTTTTCGACAGTGGCGACCAGCACTCCATTGTCGCCCTTCACTCCGAAGAACTCACGGAGCTGCGCCGTCAACGACTCCACCTGAACGCCCGACACGGCCGCGACGGGATGGAGCACCCGAGACAGCGCGTCATTGATCTTGACGCGGACATTGCCTCGCAGGTCGGAAAGGTCCACAGGATCGATATGAAATCCTCCGCCGCGGGCGGCGCTCTCGGTAACAACCTTGAAGTTCTGTTCCTGGTCGCCCCGGCGGATTCGGACTTCAACAGTACGTCCCACGGGCGTCTCGCGAACGAGCCGGTTCAATTGCAGGACGCTCAGGACTTCCTGTTTGTTATACGTCAGGATGACGTCGTTTTCGCGGAGACCTGCCTTCGCCGCAGGTCCATCCGCAACGACGCTGCGGATCAGAACGCCGCCGTCTTTTTGATCCGCGATGGTAATGCCGATCCAGCCGGCGTCCTGCGCAAAGGCGGTCAGCGCGCACGCCGGTATGAATACAATCCAAGCCAGAATTCGTTTCATGACGCCAATCCCCTCAAGTCTCGTGTGGCGGCGAAATTGGGGACAGAGACCAATTTCCTGCGTCTGAACGCCGTCAAGCCTCGATGGTGTTGGCGCGCAGGAAATTGGTCTCTGTCCCCAATTTCGCTCCTCTCACACGATAGACACTTCCAGAGGGATGCGGTTGGCAGCCGCGGCGAAGAGGTCCAGTGCGGCGACGTCGCCGATCACAATCAGCGAGGGCGACTGCAACCCGGACGCTTTGCCGGAGATGTCGGCAAGAGTTCCCCGGCGCGTCTCTTGATTGCGGAGCGTTCCTGAAGAGACGAGAGCGGCGGGCGTGAAGCCGTCACACCCGTTTTCGAGGAGCGACGCGGCGATGGAAGCGACGCGGGCCAGGCCCATGAGGACAATCAGCGTCCCGCCGGAGCAAACCACGCGAGCGGCGGTCGACCAATCCTCGGCGCCATCCGACGCGCGACAGGCCGTCATGACCAGAACTTGATGCGCGTAATCGCGGTGCGTGATGGGGATTCCAGCCGATGCGGGGACCGCGCTGATGCAACTCACGCCCGGCACGATTTCAAACGGGATTCCGGCCTGGCTTAGCACAGCGGCTTCCTCCGCCCCTCTCCCGAACACGAGCGGGTCGCCGCCCTTCAGGCGACATACCGTGCGGCCCTCCCCTGCGTGCGCGATCAGCAGATTGTGGATCGACTGCTGAATCCGGCGGGAATGTCCGGGCTGCTTTCCCGCATCGATGATTTCCGCGCCGGGACGCGCTTCGGCGAGGACGCGCCGGTCGACGAGCCGGTCGTGAACGATGACGTCGGACTGACGGACGCACTCCAAGCCTCGGACCGTCATCAGCCCCGGATCTCCGGGACCGGCGCCGACGATATAGACTTTGCCGAAGTTGTTCGCCGCAGTCTTCACTGGTCTGCTTCCGCGCGAAGGAAAAGGCGGATCAAAGTCCACACGGCGCCGCACGCCACGAAGGAACAGATCAGAGCAGCCAGCGCGATGTTGTCCGAGGCGTGGACGTTTTCCATCGCGTCCAGCATGACCGTAAACAACCAAAGCTGCCCAAGCAGAATCACGATGACCAGCGTCATCACCAGGTGCAGAACGACATTGATGCGGCGTCGCAGCCCGCCCCGAGGGCTCATGCCCGTTCCTCCGCCGACAATTCAGCCCATACGCGCCGGTCGCGGATCGAAACTGCAAGGCGCGTAAGCGGCCGCTTGGCAGGACCGGCCAGGACGCGCCCGTCTTCAGCGTCAAAGAAGCCTTTGTGGCACGGGCACGCCAATTGTCGTTTGGCCGCATCGAAGACTACAGGACACGCCAGATGCGTGCAGTGTTGATCAAAAGCAACGAACTTTGTCTCGTCCAGCCGCAACAGAATGCAATGGTCGTCGGGCGCCGGGTAGTTGAAGAGCTTGAATCCTCCAACGGGCAACTCATCCGCGGCCGCGACCGCGAGAGGCGGCGCCTGCCGCTCGGCGAAACTCTTCCACAGTTTTCGTCCCGCGGCCGCGAGCGTGCCGATGAAGAAGGCCAGCGAGGTCAGGCCCAGGAACTTTGTGAATTCCCGTCTTGTGACATAGCTGTCTTCGTCGGAGGGCGCCGGGAAGTCCCGCATCCAATGTTTTTCTCTTTCAGGCATGCGCCTCCATCCAGACGGAAGGGTCCGCCAGATCCGCCGCGTCCGCGACGGGCATGGTAGCGCCCGGCATGAAATCCAGAATGTCCACGTCGATTCGGTCCGCTTGAGGCGCCGTCATCATGTGCACCTTCGTCCGAACGATCTGGCGGCCGAAATGGAATTCACGGATGGGCCGTTCGCGCCGGAATCGCTGGATCTCGTCGGGAGGCCCATAGTAGAGCGCCTGGCTTGGGCAAACCGTGGCGCACATCGGTTTCTTGCCGATGCTGGTTCGGTCGAAGCACATGTCGCATTTCACCATCTGATCGATCGCGGCCACGTACCGCGGAACGCCGAACGGACACGCCAGTACGCAGTTCGAACATCCGATGCACCGCGGCTTGAGCGAGCTGTGAACGACGCCGTCTTCCGTCTGTTTGATGGCGTCGGCCGGACAGACGTGCGCGCAGGCCGGATCTTCGCAATGCATGCACACAACCGGTCCCGTCTGTGTCGACGCGGCGCGGTCGATCACTTCGAGATGAATCATGGCGCGCCCGCGGTGCGTGTCGCACTCCATGCAGGCCTGAACGCACGCCTCACAGCCGATGCATCGCGAAGGATCGATGAAAAATTCGTGGGAAGTCATGCCTTCTCAACCCGGCACGCGCAAACCTTGAACTCCGGAATCTTTGAAATGGGATCCAGCGCCCGGTTCGTCAGCAGGTTGGCTGACTTCTTCCCCGGCCAGTGGTACGGAACAAATACGGTGTCGGGCCGGATCGTCTTCACCACCTGTGCCGGAACCACGATCTCTCCGCGGCGCGTCACCACTCGAACCGGATCTCCTTTCCGAACGCCCAGACGTTCGGCCAGCGCGGGATGCATTTCACACAGCGGCTCGGGATATTGATCGACCAGGCCTCCGATGCGCCGCGTCTGATTCCCGCTCAGGTATTGCGACACGACGCGCCCGCTCGTGAAGAAGATGGGGTATTCCGCGTCCACGTCTTCCGCCGGAGGCCGGTAGTCGAAGCCGTAGAAGCGCGCCTTGCCGTCTTCGTGATAAAAGCGGCCGTCTTCGAACAGGCGGGGCGTGCCGGCATGATGCGCCGACGGGCACGGCCAGAACACCCCCATGTTCTTTTCGATCTTCGCGTAGGTCATACCGCTGTAGTCGGCGGTCCCGCCCTTCGACGCGGCAGCCAGTTCTCGAAAGACGTCCTCCGCCATTGCGTAGGGGAAGTAATCCTTCACGCCGAGCCGGCGCGCCAGATCGACAAGAATCTGCCAGTCGACGCGTGCGTCTCCCGGCGCCGGAACCGATTGGCGGAGCCGGATGCAGCGCCCTTCCCCGGTTGTGACGGTGCCCTCGTCTTCTTCTTGAAGGGATCCTGCAAGGACGACGTCGGCGTAGCGCGCGGTCTCAGAGAGAAAGAAGTCGATGCATGCGTAGAACTCGAGCTTCTCGAGAGCGGCGCGCGTCCGGTTGGCGTCTGGAATTGAAACGAGCGGATTGAAGCTGATCGAAAGCAGCCCGCGTATCTTGCCCGCCTCAATGGCGTCGAATATTTCACAGGCGGTCAGGCCCGCGCGGGGCAGTTCCGATTCTTGAATCTGCCAGAAATCTGCGATGAAGCGGCGGTGTTCGGGATTCTCGATGTCTCTGGCGCCCGGCAATTGATTGCAGCGCTGCCCGTGCTCGCGTCCGCCCTGGCCGTTGCCTTGGCCGGTGATCGTACCGTAGCCGCATCCGGGCCGGCCGATGCGCCCAGTCGCCAGGACCAGGTTGATGTACGAGAGACAGTTTTCGACGCCTTTCGTCTGATGCTCCACGCCGCGCGCGTGCAGCAGCATCGACGTCTCCGCCGGGCCCCACAGCTCGGCGGCGCGGATAATGCTCCGCGCAGGAACTCCGGTAATCGCCTCCGCGACGGCCGGTGAATACTTCTTTACAAGCTCGCGGACTCGATCGAACCCGGACGTGTGCTCGTCGACAAAATCGCGATCGATCCATCCGCGTTCGATCATGACGTGCAGAATTCCGTTCGCGAGCGCGCTGTCGCGGCCCGGCTTGACCGGAAGAAAGAGGTCGGCGGTGCGCGCGATCGGAGTCATGCGCGGGTCGATGACGATGATCCGTGCGCCGTTGTCGCGCGCCTTCCATACGTAGTCGGTCAGAATGGGAAAACACTCGCCAATGTTCGCGCCTGTAATCAACACCGTCTTTGCAAGCGGAATGTCGCTCCACGGATTCGCCGCCCTATCGATGCCGAAGGCCATCCGATTGGCGGCGCCGGCGCTGACCATGCACAGCCGTCCGTTGTAATCCACGTTGGCCGTGCGCAAGGCGATCCGCGCAAACTTGCCGATCAGATAAGCCTTCTCGTTCGTCATGGACGCCCCGCCAAGAACGGCGAATGCATCGCGGCCGTATCGGGCCTGGATTCTCTGAATGGCTTCCACCGTCCGGCCAAGAGCCGCATCCCATGAAGTTTTTTCGAACCCGCCTTTCGCCCGGACCAACGGCGAGAGCAGGCGGTCGGGATGCTCATTCTGCATATACCGCTTGACGCCCTTCGGGCAGAGCATCCCGCGGTTGACAGGAAACTCTTCCCAAGGCTCAAAGCCGATGACCTTGTCGTCCTTCACCTTGAGTTGAATGCCGCATTGGACGCCGCAGAAGCAGCAGTGCGTCTTCACCAGCCGGTCGGGCGTCTGCTCCGACCAGCCGCCTGGCGGCTCGTACTGCAGGTGCGGCCCCCATTGCTCGATGAATTGGTCTTCTTCAAGTCGTGGAATTGCCATGCCTGCCCAACGCCCTCCCCTGATTCAACGCCACCAGCCGCCGGCGGCAGGGAGGACAGATTTCCTGGTAGTGAATCTCTCCTTCCGGCGCGGCGTAACGGAAGTTGAAACCGAGTTGATCGAGCACAATCTTCAAGTCTTCAACGTGCATCTGCGACGCATAGTCCTCGCCGCAGCGGCGGCAGTGCGCGCGCGGTCCGGCGGCGCCGGCCTCTTTGTAATAAGCGACGCCCAGCGACAGCGGGCGCTGCACGATGTGAAACAACTTCCCAAACGGGAGGTACAGGAGAAGCCCGATCACACTCGCCGCGTGGGCCATCCCGATGAACTGAAATCCGGCGCCTGCCATGAAGTGGGAGCTGACGGTCAGCATCAGGCCTGTAATCGACACCGTGAACAGAAGCAGCAGCGGCAGTGCGTCATCGGCGAAGGTTTGCGTCGCCAGTTCTCCACGGTCGCTGATGCGCAACTTCACTGAAAGCGCCAAGCCCGCGAGCATCAGCACGGCCGAGAGATTCAGCAGGTTGAAGCGAATGAATCCGCCCGGGCTGTGAACGTTGAACTCGTCAACGGGAAAGCCGAAGACAAGCATGCGATAGACATCCGCATTGTCCGGAACGGTTTCAAAATGAATCCACCCGAAGACCAACGGAAATGTAATGGCGAATGCGAGCATGCCTCCCCAAGACAGGCACGCATGCATCAGCCATCGTTCGACCCCGCGGCCGGTGATGAAGCGCTGCAGAAGAAAGTTGTCCAGCAGTAGTCTCGCCAGGACCGCGGTGTTCACGGCGGCCGCGGCGGGGCGTTTGCGGCCGCGCCTTCTGAAGAACATTTGGAGGCCGCGCCGGAGGTACATCATGGTGGGCGGACGTTGCGCCCAGACCGCGTAGCGGTAGGCGACGGCGAAGACCGCAAAAACGCTGCCGACGGCGTAGGTCGTGAGCGCCCAGTCGAAGCGCCGCATGCCGCCGGATCCCGCATAGATCATCGCCGCCACAAGAATCGACGCGGCCGTTCCGATTCGGAACGCGCTGCGGTCAAAGTAGCCCAACGTCGACAAGAACGTCTCCTTCCTCGTTGACTGTCGCGTGGTACGTCCTCACAGGCCGGCAACCATTGCCGAGCGGCCGGCCTGTAGAAAGATCGAAGACGAAGTTGTGCAGCGGACATATGACTCTGGAGTCTCCGAGAACGCCGTCGGCGAGCGGGCCGCCTTTGTGGGGACAGAAAGGTTCTGTGGCGTACACGGCGCCCTTGCGGGTGTGGAATATCGCAATGGAATGGGCGCCGATCTGAAAGACGCGGCCTTCGCCGCGTGGGATCAGACGCAGCGGTCCCAGTCTCACGAGGTTCGGAGCCACTGTCATCGCGAACCTCCAACTTCCGCAGGCGTCAGCGACTCGACGAATTGCAGCGGATGAACCGGAGCAGCGCCTTCGAGCCACGGATCCTGGAACGACTTCACGGTTCGCTCGATTTCCGCGTCCAACCTCGCGCATATGCCTTCGCTGTCGTCGACAAGGATGCGCCGGAGTTTGTCGACGCCCCAGCGTTCAACAAAGTCGTAGGTGCGCTCGAGATACTTGGCGTTTTCGCGATAGTACTGAATGAAACGGCCGACGTATTTGAGGACTTCCTCGTGCGTGTCCACGGTGCACAGCACGTCGCCCTTCCGGACGCGCGACCCGGCGGCCCCGCCGACGTAGACTTCCCAACGGCCGCCCTCAACGGCGACGACGCCGACGTCCTTGACCATCGACTCCGCGCAATTGCGCGGACAACCGGACGCCGCCATTTTGATCTTGTGCGGCGCTTCCATTCCCTGAAACCGTTTCTCGATCTTGACGCCCAAGCCCGTGCTGTCGCCGACGCCGTACCGGCAGAATTCTTCGCCGACGCAGGTCTTCACCGTGCGAACGGCCTTCGTGTACGCATGGCCCGACGGCATTCCGAGATCCTTCCAGATCGCCGGAAGCTGCTCGCGCCGGACGCCCAGCAGGTCGATGCGCTGCCCGCCGGTGATCTTGACCATCGGCACTTGATACTTTTCCGCAACGTCGGCGATCGTCCGGAGTTGCTCCGGCGTCGTCACGCCGCCGTAAATCCGGGGCACGACGCTGAAGGTGGCGTCCTTCTGAATGTTGGCGTGCACGCGGTCGTTGATGAACCGCGCGTCGCGTTCGTCTTCGTACTCCGCGCCCCAGATCGTCTTCAGCAACGACGCCAGCCCGACCTTGCTCTTAGGATCTTCTATTCCGCCCGAAAGAGCGGCAAACACAGCCGACACGCTTCGAAGCTTGAGCTCCTTGATGCGGGCGACGAGTTCCGGCTTCGTGAGAGGAACTCCAGGTACGTAGTAGTGGATGGATGGATCTTCGATCTCCGGCGTTTCGCACGCGCTCTCGAATATCGCCTGCACCAGACTCTTGCAGGAGCCGCAGCCGGCGCCCGCGCGGGTCGTTTCGCAGAGGGACTTGATGGAGTGACAGCCGGACTGGATGGCTTCCACCAGGCGGCCTTTCGACACGCCGTTGCAGTTGCACACCTGGAATGAATCCGGCGCATCCGCGACGCTTGTCTGCGCCGAAGCTGCGGCCAGGGGAAACACCAGTTCTGCGGGATTCTCGGGGGCCGGTTCGCCGCGATGGAACATCTGCAACAGACGCGGGCCCGTCGAGCCGTCTCCAAGCAGGATCGCTCCGGTCAGGCGGCCTTCACGAATGAGGACCTTCTTGTAAACGCCGCGGCGCGGATCGCTGTAGGTCACCACGTCGTCCTTGTCGTCGGCGGGCTCCTTCTGGCCAAGGACGAGCAGATCCACTCCCATGATCTTCAATTTGGTCGAGAGGCTCGATCCCTCATAAGCAGCGCGCTCATTGGCGCCGCTGAGGCGGTCGGCGAGGACTTGCGCCTGCTCCCATGCCGGAGCGACAAGTCCGTATGTCTTGCCTCGGTGTTGCGCACACTCGCCGATGGCGTAGACCGACGGATCGTTGACGGAGGCCAGATCATCGCCGATCACGATGCCGCGCTCAACGGTCAATCCCGCTTTCCTGGCAAGTTCCGTGCTCGGGCGAATGCCCGCGCTGATGATCAGCATGTCGCAGCTCTCGCGAGCGCCGTCGCTTAACGTGACGCCTTCGATGCGACCATTGCCTTCAACGGCCGCCACTGACTTGCCGAGATGGAACCGAACGCCCATGTTCTCGAGCGTCGAGCGCAACACGCCGCCCGCCGGAGAATCCAGTTGCACGGCCATTGGATGCGGCGCGAGCTCGACGACGTGCACTTCGAGACCGCGGTTGAGCAGGCCGCGCGCCGCCTCCAGCCCCAGAAGCCCCCCGCCGATCACAACGGCCTTCCGCGACTCTCCTGCGCGCCTCATGATCCCGAGCGAATCGTCGAGCGTGCGAAATAGAAAGACGCCGTCTTTGAACCTGCCGCCTTCGCCATTCAGCCCCTGCATCGGCGGAATGAACGGATTCGCGCCGGTCGCAAAGACGAGCCGGTCGTAATGTTCTTGAACTCCGCCTGCGCCGCGCGCCAGTTTCGCGTCGCGATCGATGGACTCGACGCGCACGCCCGCATGCAGCGTGATCCCGTTGTCCTGATACCACTGGAGCGGGTTGATAAAGATGTCTTTGGGATCGTGGGAGCCTGCAAGAACGTTCGACAGCAGGATGCGGTTGTAATTGCCATAAGGTTCGTCGCCAAACATGACGATGTCGAACCTCTCGCGGCCGCCGCGCTTGATCAATTCCTCAACGAAGCGCGCTCCCGCCATGCCATTGCCAATGACAACGAGTTTTTGCTTTCCCATACGAGCCCCTTTTGTTTCTCCGCCTTCGAGGAGGAGAGCCGCCGGCGGCAGGGGGTCCAGCTCCGACCGCGCCACGCCGCCCTTCCCCAGCCACGATCCTTCCCATGCGCCGCGCGCTGCCAGCAACGCGGCCAACGCCAGAACCGCCGCGGCGCTAAACGCGGCGAACCCGACGCCGAACGAGCCGTAATATTGCCGGAACCATCCCAACGCCACCGGAAGCAGAAATCCGCCCAAACCTCCGGCGGCGCCGACCAGTCCAGTAATCGCGCCGCGCTGGTCGGCGAAACGCTGCGGCGCGAGCTGGAAAATCGCGCCGTTGCCCAGGCCCATGAATCCCAGAGCCAGGAACAAGAAAACAATTGCTGCAGTCAGCGGCGGCGCCGGCGCCATCGCCAGCAACGACGCCGCGATCAGGCCGAACAAGCCAATCAGGACTCGAACGCCTCCGAACCTGTCTGCGAACCAGCCGCCGAGCGGTCGCATGAGGCTTCCCGCAAGAACGCAGAGGCTCGTCAGATCTCCTGCGAGCACCATCGACGCCTTGTACTGGTCATGCAGCAGGATCGGCATGAAGCTGATCAGTCCGGAGAATCCGCCGAATGTGATCGCGTAGAAGAAGCAAAACCTCCAGGCGTCGGCCTCCTTCGCGAGAGCTCCGTATCCAGTCGACGCCCTTCGTGCGGTCATCGGCGGATCTTTCGCGAAGACGCAGAAAACAACCATCGCAAGCGACAACGGAACCAACGCGAGACCGAAGACCGCATGCCAGCCCCAGGATTCCGCCAATCTCGGCGCGAATAGGGTTGCGAAGAGCGTGCCCGAGTTGCCCGCGCCCGCGATGCCCATTGCCAGCCCCTGATGCTCGGGCGGGTACCATCGGCTCGCCATCGGCAGCGCGACCGCAAAGCTCGCGCCCGCAACGCCCAGCAGGAGCCCGATCAGCAAGATCTTTTCGAGCGAATCCGCCCAAAGCCAGCCTCCGATGAGCGGAATCATCGTCACTGCCATGCCGGCGAGCCCGGTCTTCTTGGGGCCCACGCGATCCGCGAGAAGCCCCAACAGCAATCGCAGCATCGCCCCCGCAAGGAGCGGCGCCGCCGTCATGAATCCCTTTTGCACCGGCGTGAGATCGAAGTCTCTGGCGAGATAGTTTCCGAGCGCTCCCAGGAGGACCCAGATCATGAAGCTCGTGTCGAAATACAAGAAGGCCCCGAGCAGCGTGGGGAGATGACCCGCTTTCCGGAAGGATGTGTTGCTGCGACCGCACGGCGCCATGAGCACCAGCGTGTTGCACAGAAGCTGCCAATGCGCCGGAGGCGTGTATCGGCATGAAGAACAATAACTTATAGGAATTGCTGGAATCGCAGCCGACAGTGGATTTCCAACGATATTGTCTTATTTGAAGTTCGGACCCGACAGAATTGTCGGCGTCGCTGGAGTTGTAGAATCAGTTGAATCAGCCCGGGGAATTTGAAATTGGACGAATCCTGCATTTCAAATCCGAAATCCGAAATTGCAGACTGGACTGTTTCGGCGCAACGACGCCTCTTCCGAACCTGCGCCAGTCCAATCAGAAATCTCGGACTTCGGATTTGAAATGCAGGATTCGTCCAATTTCAAATTCCCCGGGCTTCCGCGATCACGTCAAATCTCGAATGCTCCAGGCGTTGCAACGTCCAACAATTTCGTCTGCATAGAAAAAGCGTCCTACACAAACGTTTGCCGCATGTCCCCGTCGTACTATGGGCGGGCATCAATTAGATTTCATGGAGGTTGCCATGATGTTCATGGAGGAGCGCATTTCTAATATTCCGCGAGGAGGAGCAAGACGTCCAAGCAGTCCACGGTTAAGCTCAACGTCTATTGCAGCGTCACTCCTCGCGGCGGTTTTGGGTTTGAGCGTCGCTGCCTGTGGGCCTCGGCGCTTGAACGTGATGCAGACGACGCAAAATACGCTCGTAACGGTCGGCTACTCTTCAGACCGCTCGAACTCCATTTTCATTGCTGACAACGAGGCGCAGGAATACTGCCAACGTCAAAACAAAACCGTCGTGTTTCTCAATCAGGACACGGTTTATCAAGGCCGGTACAACGAAGACGTCACGGCGGCGGCCAGGACGGCTGGACGGGTGGCAGACGCTCTCGGCAGCTCGAAAGCAGCGCGCGCCAGCGGCGCCTTGTCGTCTTCGACGGATTACAAGACGACTTTCGAGTTTCTCTGTAAGTAAGTTCGTGAAGTTACGCGAGTGACCTCATTGCGGCGCGTGCTATATCATTATCTCCCCAAGCATCGGGAGGTAATCGAGAGAGAACATGCGCACGATCAGAATCCGCCGCGTTCGCGCGACCACATTTGCGATACTGGGATCCATCGCAGCCCTCCTCGCGACGGGAATCATAAGCCTCCACGCTCAAGGATTGCTCAGGGGCACTCCGCCCCAGCCCGATGGCAATGAATTCTATCTTGCCCGCATTGCGTATCCGACTTCCAGGTTCGCCGGCTCCCGCCCCGGCATTTGGAATCCAATGTGGGCCGTGGACTATCCGTTCGGCGAGGCGCACTTCCAGCCCGCCCTCAGCCGCATGACGACGATCTCTGTCGCCGACGTCACCGGCGACGAGCAGTACTTTTTTGAACTCACCGACGACCGAATCTTTCAATATCCGTTCCTTTGGATGCAACAGCCCGGCAGCGGCGCCTGGCAGCCAACCGACGCAGAGGCGAAGCGGCTGCGCGAGTATCTCCTGCGCGGCGGATTTCTGTTCGTCGACGACTTTCACGGTGAATATGAATGGGCTGTCTTTCAAACGGCCATGCGCCGCGTGTTTCCGGACCGCCCAATCGTCACCATTCCGCCGGACGATCCGCTGATGCATATCTTCTTCGATCTCACTCCAGGCACGCCAATCCCCGGGCAGCGTCATGTGCGTTACAGCCGGGGCGGCCCGCCGATCCTCCGCATGGAGGGGCCTTCGGTTCTGCGCGGCATCGCCGACGACGAAGGCCGCTGGATGGTCGGCATCAATTTCAACATGGACTTGGGCGATGCCTGGGAACACGCCGATATCCCCGACTATCCGGCTGAAATGACGATCGAGGCCTATCGCATCGGCATCAATTTCGTCGTTTACGCAATGACTCATTAGAGAGGCTTGCGGGCGCGGATGAATCCGCTGAAGAACTTTTCATCCGCAACGTTTTCGGCGCGATAGACTCGTGTGAGTTCGATCGCAGCCTCGACGAAGCCGGCGTTCGCGAGCTTCTGGAGGTATACGTCGCGATCGAGCGCCCCAGCCACGCAGCCAATCCAGAGCTCCATATTCCGCCGGACGTCGACCGGAATCTCTCCGCGCGTGACGATGTCGGAAACCGCGAACCTGCCGCCTGGCTTCAGCACGCGGAAAGCCTCGCGAAGAACCCTGTCCTTGTCCGCCGAAAGATTGATCACACAATTCGAGATAATGACGTCCACCGAACTATCGGGCAGCGGGATCTTCTCGATCTCGCCCTTGAGGAATTCCACATTTGTCAGGCCGGACCTGCGCTTGTTCTCTTCAGCCAGGGCCAGCATCTCGTCGGTCATGTCTAAACCATACGCTTTGCCTTCGACGCCAACGCGCCTTGCGGCAAGCAAAACGTCGATCCCGCCGCCGGATCCAAGGTCCAGTACAGTTTCGCCTGGCTTCAATTCGGCAAGAGCCGTTGGATTGCCGCAGCCCAGCGAGGCGATCACTGCTTCTTCCGGAATCTGGGAAATCTGTCCGGCGTCATACAGGTTGTCCGTGATCGGATCACAACAGGACAGGGCTGACCCGCCGCCCGAACCGCAGCAGCCTCCCGGTCTCGATCCTTCGAGGACTCGCAAGGCCGCCTTTCCGTACCTCTCCTGAACTATTTCCTTCACATTGGCTTCGTTCATTTCAACCTCCGTAGAACAACGCGCGCTTATTTACACATCTTCACGATTTGGTCGGCGGGAACGCACGCGCTCCGCTTGCAGCATTCCGCAAAGAGGAACGCCAGGACCTCCTGCAACACTTCCGCGTTCGCCCGATAGCGAAGGAACGTACTTTCCCGAGTCACCGTAACCAATTCCTCGTTCTTCAGCTTCTCCAGGTGATGCGACAACGTGGACGCAGTGATCTGCAGCTCCGCCTGAATCTCGTTGACAACCATTCCCTCCGGGTGCGCAGACAAGAGAAGTCGAATGATTCGCAGGCGAGGTTCTGCGCCCAAGGCCGCGAAGATGTCGGCGAACCGCGTCATTCGTTCCGATTCTTTGAGTTTCACGGCGACTCCATTTTTGATATTTCCATAATAATAGAATTATGCAAACGTTGTCCAGACTGAAAGTCGCGGCAATCGCCACAGGGTTTGCGCGGCTTGCGCCGGTTGCTATTGGGCAAGCGTGTCGAGCGCACTATCGGGCGCATGCGCGCTGCACGGTTGAACTCGTGCGCGCAGGGTGAGCGCGGTCTATGAAAGTGTGAACGAATGCCGATCAGCGGAGGTTTGACCCCCTGCCGCCTTCGGCGGCTCTCCCCCTCAAAGGGGGAGTAAACGCTTCCCAAGCAAGGCGGCAGGGGGTCCGAAGCCGTACTAAAACACTATACCGACGGCAAACCGGACGTTGTCTTGACGCTGGCCTTCCAGCGTCGCGGGTTGTATGACGCCAGTACTGCCTAGTACGTCAATCGAACGATCCCTCAGGAAAACCGGCGCATAGTCCACCTGGAGAGCGCGCACTTTGAAATTCTCCGAAACGCGCACATCCAGGCCGCCGCCGGCAGCCATCGCAAAACTAGTGGAGCCTGTATCGAATGAACTCTGCACCGTTCCGCCAGCGACATCACGACGGCTGGCCGCTTCGAATTGGGTATGCGCGCCGCCGGCGAGAACCCGGATGAACGGCTCCACCTTGCTGGGATTCCGGAAGCTGATGGACGGGCCCGCCATGAAATAGTAAACGTCGGTGTGCATGAAGTCTCTTCCGTTGGCGAAATCAACGTCCCTGCTCTTTCTGTTGAAGGAAAAGTCTCCCGTAAGTCCGAAGACGTTCGTGGGGAAAGCCGTGACTTCCGCATTCACGCCATGCAGCGTTGTCCGGTTGCGGAAGAACTCTGTGTCAAAAAGACCGCTTGGGGTATTGCGGCCCGGCAGCCCTTCTCCTTGCAGGTTCGAATAGCCGATAAACACGTCAACGTCCGAACGCTGTGCAAACGCTAAAGGAGCCGCTATCGTAAGACAGCTCACCAGCGTTAACGCAGAAAAGACTATCCTCATAATCACCTCCTGCTAAGTCTTACCCACAGGGGCCAAGCTTCATCAGTCTTAGTCGACCGCGACTAGTCTCACCCTGCGTCGAGCGCCAAACCTACAGCACCAGTGCACGTCCGGAACCAATGACACAGGTTCTCGGGCGCATGGTCGGGCGTAAACACAGAAATCGATTGAACCTACAGGCGACTGCGCGACGGGCTGGCGGTCACTCGACGCGCGCTTTACTACCCGAAAGGACTGCCGTGACATGGGAAATCTTCCCAAGCAGGCCGCCCCACGGACCGCCTCGTTCGAGAAAGACGGCCCTCGAACGTCGAGTTATCTTTCACGCGATTTGATACTTAACGGGGTCGGGAAATTTGCCGCTTCCGTCCGATGTTCGGCGGACGCTACGTAAGTCTAGCTGCTAGAGTGAGGTCGGACTGGGAGAGTGAAAGTAAACGTGGATCCCTGGCCTACAACGCTATCAACGGTCACTTTACCACCGTGCGCCTCGACAATCTGCTTCACAATCGCGAGGCCAAGACCTTGGCTGCCCTTCGTTTCCGGATCAGTTTCAAATTTGTCAAAGATCTTCTCGATCCTCTCGGCGGGGATCCCGGCGCCGGTATCCTGCACCCAACATCGAATCTTTCTCTCATAATCAAGGTACTCGGCGCCAACGACGATCTGTCCATCCTTCGTATACTTGATCGAATTCGAGAGAAGATTCTGGAAAACCTGATTCAAGAGAACGGCATCGGCGAATACAGTCAGGTCTGTCGGCACGGCATTGACAATTTGTACGGGGACTGTTTCCGTCAGAGGCTGAAGGTCCTCTACCAAGGCTTCGATCAAAGGCCAAAGGTCGAACTCCCGCGGCTCAACCTTCAGTTCTTCTATAGTGCTTGCTGCGATGTTGTACTGCTCCTGAACAGCCATTTTGAGCAGAGCGTTTACGCGATCGGCGTTTCTTTGCAACAGGCTGAGCATACTCTTCACTCGCAACGTTTTCGCTTCCGGCGACAGAGCGGTTTCCAGAATCTGTCCGGCGGTGTGCATTGCGGATATCGGCGTCCTCAGATCATGCATGACAAACGACAGATGCTCTTCTCGCCGCTTTTGCATCTCCAGAGCCCTTTCTTTTGCATACGTGTCAACCGCGAGTGCGACCGCTGCATCGATCACGCGATTCAGGATACGAGTCACTTCTGCGGAAATTTCGAATCCCTCGTCTTCCACAAGGTCGTGGAGAATGTCGCGTAAGATGTTGTATTCAGCGACGACCTCGACAACGTCGAATCCAGCGCGAAGTCTCAGCGTTCCATGGACCTGGGGGCTCCGTTCCAGTTCAAGATCCAGCAGGGACTCGGTATGTCCCGCGATGAGCGCCGAAGCGAGTTGATCCAGCAGAACAGGAATGTGGTCGTTGAGCGTAGGCAAGTCGAGCTTTTGAGCCGTAGGAAGTCGTTTGACCTGGTTTCTCCAGTCCTCAAGCAGATGATCGCGCCGGCGATGAATGGCCTCGGCAAGTTTCTTTAGCTGGTCGAAAGATGGGGCGCCTGAGGCGTGTCCACCCATGTGGCCTCCTCTTTGTCACGATCGAAAAAAGCTGCGCGGCTTGCCTATTTTCTCGAGCGGGTCAAAATTCTCTTTCTATTATGCGCTTACGCGGGGACGTCGTGCTCTGCAGATTCAATCTTACGCCGGCTCGCGGCCTTATGAGTCGTGAGTTCTGAGTTGTGAGTCAGGCCGGATCGACTCACAACCCAGAACTCGAAACTCTTTCGAACCTTTCGAAGTCGTAAAGGCAGATCATTTGACATTTTGCCCTGAGCTGCCTCGCTCGTTCCTCGGTCCGCCAATGCCTTCGCCGCCGATTTCGCTGTGGAGGCGTGGACGTGAAGAGTCACACTGTCCATCGCCGCTATTCTCTCCGCGCAGGAACCGCTGTATCTTATCCATCGTCGCTGTGAAGTTCACAGCTGCACTTCTCCGAAAACATGATGCGACCCGCTGCCAAACTTATTTTGCCGCTAGCATTTACCTCAGGTCTCGCAATGCTCGCACTGCTCCCCGCCGTCGTGCAGAACTCAAGGGTGCAGGCGGCGTTTCTTGCGGCTGCTCTTTTTCTGGCGATCTGGAATGCGTTGCTGTTTGTCCGGGTTCATCGCACGGGAAGGACGCCGCGCCTCGAGGTGAGTCTTAGGAAGCAACACTACATACAGGCCTGCGGGCAGGGCGCCATCTTCTTGTATTGGGGCTGGTACTGGCCAACCGTCTACGAGTCGTTCCATCTTATCCTCGCTCAGCTGCTCTTCGCGTACGCCATGGACATCCTGCTGTCTTGGTCGCGGCGCGATTCGTATGTGCTCGGATTCGGGCCGTTTCCGATCATTTTCAGCATCAATCTGTTTCTGTGGTTCAAGCCCGATTGGTTCTATTTGCAATTCTTGCTGGTGGCACTCGGCGTCGCCGCGAAGGAATTCATCCGCTGGAATAAGGACGGCCGCAGCGCGCACATCTTCAATCCATCGTCGTTTCCGCTCGCGGTAGTCTCGTTAGTCCTGCTGGCGACGGGCGCGACGGATCTCACATGGGGGCCTGCGATCGCAACCACGCAGTTTTATCCGCCGCACATCTATCTCGTGATATTTCTGATCGGCTTGCCTGGACAGTTTTTCTTCGGCGTCACATTGATGACGATGTCGGCGGTGTTGACGACCTATGCCTTCGGGTTGATCTATTTCGCAACGTCCGGGATCTACTTCTTTTACGATTCGTACATTCCTATTTCTGTTTTTCTCGGAATGCATCTGCTGTTCACCGATCCCTCGACATCGCCGCGGACGGAATTCGGCCGTGTGATCTATGGAGTGCTTTATGGTCTGAGCACGGTCGCACTGTATCAAGTGCTCGGCAGCGTGGGCATGCCGACGTTTTACGACAAGCTTCTGCAAGTGCCGATTTTGAATCTCTCGATCAAGGCGCTCGATCGATTGGGCGCATGGTCGCCTGACGCTCGCGTCTTGAATCGAGGCCGCCATCTCGCATTCATGTCGGTTTGGGCGATGGCGTTTGCGGTAATGAGCGCATACCAGGGAGTCGGCGACGCGCATCCCGGCCAATGGATCCCGTTCTGGCGGCAAGCTTGCGAAGAAGGACGGCCCTACGCATGTCCCTACTTGGCTGATCTTCATCTCGACTACTGCTCCGACGGCTCCGGCTGGGCGTGCAACGAAGCCGGTCTTCTGCATATCGCGCTGGCACTTTCCGGCGAAGATCGTCGTCGCACAAGCATTGCGGGCGCCGCGGCGCCATTCCGATGGGGCTGTGATCTTGGATTTGCCGCGGCTTGCCGGAATGCCGCGACGGTGGCCGAGACTGGCAGTGAGTTTGTGAGTGGGCCTCCGTCGTTGAAAGACTACGCGATTGTGCTGAAGGGAAGTAAAGGGCGAATCCTCGAGCGGGATCCGTCCACCTTGTACACCATTGCCTGTTCTCAAGGCTGGCCCGACGCCTGTGAACGGCTGATTCTTTCGGGGACTGTTGTTCCTTCCGCGAACCGATGAGGGTCAAAGCCGCAGCATGAGCCGCGCTCGCCCTCGCCGTCCTCAGCGTCCAGAACCCGGCGTCCACCCGTTACCGAGCCCATATGGAATCGTGATGAATGGAAAAACTTCGACTTCATGGATCCGGCCGCCGCGAATACCGAACGTTTCCATCGTTACCATGTTCTGAAGTTGCCCGACGCCTGCCGGTTGTACTTCGGGAAAGCCCACCATGCCGTTGTACCGGCGCGTGCCATCCATAATGAACAATGGAAACGTCGCGACTAACCCCTTCTGCTCATCAACGATCAAGACGCGTCGCGGCCGAATCTTCGTAATAAAACTGAACGCCTTCGTGTCGATTTGATCGCTGCAGGTCATCATGCTCAATTTCAGAAATGCCCGTCCCTGCGGCGTATCGGGAGTCGGGATGGCAGGAGTGGGCGCGGCGCGGCCCGGCTCTTTGTTGGTGGAAGTCTGATAGCCATTTTCGTGCCTGACGCAGTCATCCGCAAAAGCGCCGATCTTGCCGCTATCGCCCTCGAGTGCATCGAAGTAGGAATTGGCCGCTCGGATCATCCCTTCGCGTGAAGTGCGTTGAGCCGGCGGGACGTCATTGAGCAGGCCCGGCCGGGGCGTTTGCAGCAGGGGCATCGCCTGCGGCGCAACATTGCGGTCCACCAACTGCTCGATCTCGAGGATTCGTCCCCGCTCGATTCGCAGCCGGATCGCTGTGAGGGCCGGACGCCCGTCGACGTTGAAAACAGCGCCGATGGCAACCTGACCCACGACGGGATCGGCGACGTAGTATTTGAAAGTTGTCGGCTCGACTCGCGCGCGCCAGAGAATACCTTCGCCGATATTGATCTGCGCGGTGTTCTCAGTAAAGCGGACATCGAGGGCCAGCGGCAAGCTCTTGGGATCGCGTTTCATCACGGCGTCGGTGTAGCGGTCCATCATCGCAGTCAAACATTGCCGGTCGCATTCTTTGACTGCTGAAGGATCCCACGGAGGCTCCTGGCCGCCCAACAGTAATGCCGATCCCAATGTATAAATAGACAGTAACGCGACACGATTTCGAGACATAGAGGACACCTTCGAAGGAAGTCACGCTCTTTCAATGCCCGGGACGGGAATCGAACCCGTACGCCCCTTGCGGGGCTCCGGATTTTAAGTCCGGTGCGTCTGCCAGTTCCGCCACCCAGGCAAGTTGTGAATTTAATTCTACCTGATTGATTTTCACGTTCGATTTCTTCTCGATTGGCGTGATAGCAGGCGAGGGCTGCGTAAGTCTGCTCAAGTATTGCTGAACGCGCGGTCGGCGCCTGCACGAACCCATGGAACGCAAGCTGCCGCCCGAGGTTCCTGATTCGCGATTCAGTAATGCGCATGGAAGTCCGCAATCTCACTGGTTGCGCAAGCGCTCGCTCCAGTGGCTCACATATTTCGATTCGTCGGACTTGAAGCCCTCCATGCTGGGCCGCCACCCCGCTTCGTTGAAGATCTCGGCCAAGCCTACGGCGCCATTGTACCGAACCTCAAAGTCGGGATCCTCGAGTGCGCGACGTAGAATGGCGACGGCCTTGGGAGAGGACGCCACATCCAGGCTTGCGCGATCCGACCGGCGGCGCTGACGCTTGAGTCCGCGCATGCGCGCCCCAACAATGGCGGTCTTTCCCGACTTGCGAGGTTCGGCGCGCGAGTAATGCGCGGATGACTTCAGCGATCCCCGAAGGTTTTCGTCAACTGGACTCCATAGTTACGCGGAGCGGCGACGCGTCCGGTCGCGTCGGATGTACTGCGAGCGATGAAGACTTCATTCGTGAGGTTCCGGCCCGTGAGTGTGAGACGCGCGCCGCCTGGAAGGTCGATGCTGATATTCGCCGCCACGGTGGTATAAGGACGCAAGCGAAATGTGTTCGCGTTATCTCGCCAGCGCGCCCCAACGTTGCGCACAGTCGCCGACAGAGTCACGCGGTTGATGCGCGTGGTCGGCGTGAGATTCCAGACGACGGCTGGAACGTGCGGCACGTCATTGCCGGAACGGGAAACAATGCCCGTCGCTCCGAGATTCTCGTTAAATTCGGCGTACTCTGCATTGGTATAGCTGAAATCTCCGAGAAGATTCACGCTTGGAATCGGGCGCCCTGCAAACGAGACTTCTACGCCTTCGCCCACCTGCTTTCCGATCTGCTGCTGTAGCCGAATTCCATCCACGATGTTCTGAGTAAGGATGTTCGATTTACCCATACTGAAGTACGCAAGCGTCGCATCCAAACGGCCTCGCAGCGCCGTTGCCTTGACGCCGCTTTCCCAGCTCCGCGTCGGCTGGAGACTGAACATTACCTGCGCTCCGCTCAAGCTGATCAATGGACTGACGGGCTGAACCGCGGTGCTCTTGCTGACGTAAAGGTTGACGTCATTAAATAGCGAGTACACCAACCCAAAACGTCCGGTTCGGGGCCGAAACGTCTTCAAGACCGTCTGCTGCGTCGCCTCGTCGAATCGTTCGTTCTCGATGCGCTCGATGCGCCCGCCGGCAGTCATCGTCAATTTCTGCGTGAGCCGCACATATCCCTCAATGAAGGCGTACTTCGTGTTGGTGTTCACATCTCGAAGTTTTACGTACGCATGACCAGGATCAAAGACAGGCGCCGGGTTCAACAAATCGAGGCTAAAGCTCGGAGCAGGCGCTATGGAAGGCGTTCCCCAGCGATGCTGATTGTTGTCGGTAACATTTCCACCTGCCGCAAAGCTGATCGGGCGGCCAAAAACGGTAAGAGTTTTACGCACGTCCACCTGCTCCTGCACGAGAAGGTCCGCGCGCCTCGCAAGGAAATATCCCGCAAGGGTGACTCGGCCGGCAGCCGCGTTGTATTGCACGCTTTCAAACGTGCGGTCGTCGAGTCGTTGCGTTGCAGCGGAAAAGGCGCTTCGGAGCCTCCAGCCGCGCGGCAGCCCGATCTCGCCATGGAGCAGCAAGCGATTGTTGTGCGCCTTATTCAATTCATCTCGAATCTGGTAATTGATATACCGCGTGCGAGGATCGAGGAAACTCGACGGACCGAGCTCAATATACTCGACATTCGGGTCGACGCGAGTGTTTAGCAACGGCGTGCCGAAGTATGTTCGAATCGAATCGTCCGTATATACGCCGGCGCCTTTCAGCGTGACGTTTTCCAGCGGCGTCCATCGCAATTGCGCGTTGATCGTCCGAAGTCGATTGCCCGTGCGTTGTACATAGCCGCCGCCATTCTGGTACGACGCGTCCACGCGAGCCGCCAGCGTTCTTGTCAGCGGAACATTGAATCCGGCGCCCACGCGGCTTTTACCGAACGAGCCATAAGAGAGCAGACTGTCCACGAGGAATTCGCGCTTGGGTTCCTTCGTGACGTAGTTCACGGAGCTCCCCGCGGCGCCTTCGCCATAAATCAGTGACGAGGGTCCTTTGAGCACTTCGATGCGTTCGATAAAAAAAGCATCGAGTGGGCGCCCCGATTGGGGCACGGTGTTTTGCCGGATGCCGTCGTAAAGAATCGAAATGCCCGCGCTCGTGGAAGAAAAGCCACGCGCGTCGACCGCCGGAATCCATCCCGTATCGGGCCAGATCGTCATGCCGGGCGCGAGTTCCAGGGCGTCCAACGCCGTTGTGACGCCGCGCTCCTGAATCATCTGCTGGTCGATGATTGTCAAACTCGCGGGCAACTCGCGAACGGGAACATCCAGAAATGATCCACCGGTCGCAGCCGAATCCAGGCGTAACGCGTCGCTGGCGGCATTGGCTCGTCCTTCAACGTCTACCGTTAGCGTCGCCGGCGCCACGTCCAAACTAATCAAAACGGTTGTGGGCGTTCCTTGAACGACGACTGGACGCTGTTTCGGCGTAAACCCGTCCTTCCTGACCGACAGCGTCCACTCGCCGCGCGCGAGCCCCGATGCACTAACGGCGCCGTCGGCGCCGGTCGTCAACGAGCGCTCCGTGTTCCCTTGCGTCAGCGTGATCGCCGCTTCTGGTAACCGATCGCCCTCGGAATCAGTGACGATGATGGAGAGTTGTGGCGCCTGAGCAAGCAGCACCGCGATGAGACCAGATACGACACGAAGCATTGACTTATCCCTCCAACATGCGCACAAACCGGCGGCCGTGACGTGTGAGGCGTTTGATCATCGGCCACAGCGTGGTCCCGCTGAGAACAATTCCTCCGATGCTTAAAGCAATGACGGTGATGTCCCAGAGGGGACGCCGTTCATACAAGAAAGGCCAGTCGAATTCGTGAAGAGCTGCGTACAACCATCGGTTCATCCGGCTGCCGCGTCCTTGCATCGTGATGGCGCCGGTTCGGATCCAAATAAGCCCAGGTTCGTGTTTCGTCCAGGTATCGAATTCGCAGTACGGGCAGCGGACGCGAATTGTCGCGACTCCGGTAGTAGTTGTCGTACTTGGTTAGCCAGACTTTGTCCTGGACGGCAACGCCAGGCATGAGTTGATCGGCGATCTCTTCCATCGCCGCGTGATCGAAGCTCGTAAATGTTCCCTGCCCCGGTCTCGCAAGCCATACCATGCGGTATTCGATCGGTCCTGTTCTCTCTTCCGGGTCATCTTTGCCGGGTGGACGATTCGCAGTCAGGTACAACTGGCCACGGAACTGCTGCACATCGATTTGCTTCGGCATGAAATGCTCGCAAATTTTGGCGAGGCCTGCGCGCAAGCCATCGACGGTGACGGACTCGAGTTTCAGGCGGCCGCCGGTCAGAAGCTCGCGCTGCTCCCGGCTCAGGCCGCCGCGTCCGGAAGAAAACATGCCGAAGGGGTTCACCGAGAATGCGCCGCTGATGATCCACGTGAATGTCATCAGTCCGAACAGCAGGCCCGAGTAGTGATGCCAGCGCATCAAACCCGAATAGGGCGAGTGCGAGTGCTGTCCCTTCCGCCGGAATCGCGCTTTGAGCGACAGCCGCCAAACGCCAACCGCAATGCCCGTGAGACACATGAGGCCGCCGGCGAACGATCCCCATATGATGAATTGGTTCCAACCGTAGGTGTGTTTGCGAAGCGGAGTGAAGTAGACCCAATGGAGGACGCCGCTCCAGAAACCTTTGAAACGGCTCACACGGTCGGTCTTCATCACGATCTCGCCGGTGCGCTCCGCAACGTAGTAGTAGGTATCGCGAGGATCGCCGACTGAAATCCGATGCACGGGCATCTGGTTGCGTTGTGCGCTCTGCAATGTCCATTGGTCCGAATCTTCGAGGTACGTGTCGTACCGGATCGTCAATGCGTGCTCCGGCGCCCGCTTCCGAATGATTTCTACAGCCTGATCGCGATCGGCGCCGGAAACATCGACGCGCTCTCCCGTGTCCGCGTAAACGGCGTTTCGGCCGAAGACGTACACGGGCCGATCGTCCTTCATTTCGATCCGCAGGCTTGCCGCCCGAACGTCATGGGCGCGCGCCGCATCGGCTGGCGCGATCCTGGCGGTCGAGAGATCAATCGGCTTGAGGTGGTCGAGACGTTCCTTCGTACTGATGTTGGGCATGCCCCAGTACATGAACGCAATGCCGGACACGAACCAGGAAAGGAAAAGCAGGCCAAACGCGATTCCCATCCAGCGATGCGTGTAGATGAGCAGTTTTCGCCAGTCCAGGAGTTTGCGCGCGTTCATCGGCTCGCAAGGGTACCGTTATCTGCTCGCGCAAAAACCTTAAGAATGTCTGAAGTTTTTGTTAGGAATGACTCGGAACGATTTGTCCGTCACGGGAGCGAGAACACGACAAGCGACTCCCCGTTGGGCGCGCCGGCCGAGCGGCCCGAGGCGGAGACTACGGCGACGTATTGCTTGCCGTTTCTCGCCTGGTACGTCATCGGGACGGCGGTGATGTTGTAGTCGAGTTTTACGCTCCAGAGTTCTTTGCCGGTCCTGGAGTCAAAGGCGCGGAAGCGATTGTCAGTGGTCGCGCCGATGAATACCAGCCCTCCCGCAGTCGCAATGGCGCCGCCGCTGCCGGGAGCTCCAACGTTGCGCTTGCCCTCGGGCAGATTCTCATTCACGCCCAGCGGCGTCTGCCACGCGATTTCACCGGTATTCGCATTGACTGCGATCAGCCGCGCCCAAGGCGGCTTCAGGCAGGAAAAGGACGCAGTGCGTCCGTCCGGCAGCTTGATGCTCGCGCTGAAGCTCGGTCCTCCACCCCAAACGTAAGGCAGCTCCTTGTCTGCGGTCGCCTCGCTGTAGCGGGGATTCCTCTGAATCCATCCCGTGCTGGGCGTGTCCTTGGAGTTCACGAAAATATAGCCGAGCTCGGGGTCCACCGCCGTGCCGTTCCAATTTACGCCGCCTGTGATGCCGGGAAGAATGATGGAAGGCGGCGCGCCTTCTTTTCGGAAGTTGAACGGCGTGTAGGGGCCCGCGTTGTAGAACTTCACGCGATCCCAAAGCTCTTTGCACGCCTGCGCGTGTTCCGGCGTCGTGTCTTCAGCGCTGACCAAATCCTCCGGGCCGACGCGATCCCGCGCGATCGCCGGAGGCTTTAACGGGAACGGCTGCGTAGGCGAATACTGTTCGCCGGGAGCATCGCCCTGCGCGACGGGACGCTCTTCCACTCCAAAGATGGGCTCCCCCGTCAATCGATTCAGGATGAACATGTACGCGTGTTTGCCCACCTGCGCCAACGCGGGGATCTTCTTGCCGTCTTTGGTTATCTCGAACAGGCTCGGCGCAGGCGGGAGGTTGTAGTCCCACAGCTCGTGGTGGATATGCTGGAAATACCATCGGAGCTTTCCGGTCTCCGCATCCACCGCCACTGTGGAGTTGCTGTATGCATTGTTACCCGGGCGGTCGGCGCCATAGAAATTGGCGCCTGCGCTGCTGACGGGCAGATAGAGAATGCCGCGCTCTTCATCGACGGTCAGGCTGAAAGCCCACACATTGTTTCCCGTGCGGTTCTTCCAGCTATCTTTTCCCCATGTCTCGTTTCCAGGCTCGCCAGGACGCGGTATGGTGTGGAACTCCCATAGCAGGTCGCCGGTGCGCGCATCGTAGGCGTGCGTGTTGCCGGGCTCTCCGGCAAATGTTTCCAGTTGCGGCCCGATATGGCGCTCACCCGGCCCGAAGAAGTTCGAACCCATCAGAATGATGTTCTTGTAAATGGCGGGTACGCCGGAGTACGGAATTCTCAACTGCACCTCGCCGTTTCTTCCGAACGAAGGGTCCAACTGGCCGGTGTTGGCATTCAGCGCGATCAGCTTGCGCAAGCTTGTAAACAGGATTCGCGGCGGATGTTTTCCGTCGCCGGGCCAATAAGCGACGCCGCGGAATGAAGCCAGGCCGGTCTTGACGTCGAACCGCCAGATCTGTTTCCCCGTGTCCGGCTCCAACGCCAGCACGCGGTTTCCTGCCGGGAGATACATCACGCCATTGACGACAATCGGGGTGACCTGCTGGAAGACCTCGCTTGGGCTCGCGGGCCCGATATCGACGCCTTCCTCGCGGAGACGGAGCGACCACGCCTGCTTCAGTTGCGTGACGTTGCCGGTATTGATCTGGGAAAGCGGCGAATAGCGCGTCCCCGCAAGATCGCGGTGGTACATCGGCCAATCCGCGGCGGGATCGCGCGCGCCTTGCTGTTGCGCTTTGGTCGATTGATTTGCAGCAAGAACGGTGAGCACTACCGTGAACACGCACATTATCCGGTTCGTCAAGCGCATCGGCGTCTCCTTAAACTTTCGCGCGATTCGCGGCTATTTTACTTTCGGCAGGCGCCTTGTCCATGCCCCATCCTTATCTACTTCTTAGCCTTTGCGTCGGGTTTGACAGGATCCGCGACTCCGATTCGGACTTCTTCGGCCGCATACATCTTCATCTTCTCGTCCATCCTGGCGTCGATGACCACGCGGAGGCCAACCTTCACGTCGGCGGCTGCAGCGGCCTTCTTACCATTGAAGTACTTAGTAGTCTTCTGCAGCATCACCCTTTCGGATTTTCCTTCCTGTGTTTTGACAGTGACGTGACTCCCGTCCATGGCTGTGACAGTACCCATAATGTGCGTTGCGTTTCCGTGCGAGAACGCTGACGCAGCGAAGACGAGAACTGCGAACGTGGACGCTATCCAGCGTTTAAACATCTCGGTGTTCTCCTGATTGAAGTCAATCGTGCTTGTGATTCCCTGCAGGTGGACTGTCGTCGCCTTCCAGAAATCGTCGTATTGCTTCTTCCTCCTGCAACTCGTGCAGGCTCTTCGGATTCATGGTCTCCATTTTCTCCAACTCTTCGGGAGTGATTTGCGGCAGATGCCGGATAAAGCGGACAAGCTTCCAACTGTCGAGGTCCGCGCCCGGCTCGTCACTGCCGAAAGCGGGCATGCCCGTCAAGGGGACGCCGTTGTGAATGATGTAAAACAGCTCTCCATCGGTCAGGCGTTGCGTGTCGGGCATCCGTAAATCCGGAGGTTTAGGGTACAGCCCGTTTCCAATGGAAGCGTCTCCGCTTCCATCATTGGCGTGACAGATCGCACAGTGATCAGCGAAGTGTTCCATCGCTTCCGACAGGGTTTCGCTCGACGCGGGCGCCGGATTTTGAGCATTCTTGGCCTCCCGCGGAATCATCATACTTCGCAATCGGCGCGCCACGAACGTTTCTACCGCGCCCGGCGTCTCGCGCGCATTGAAACCGCGGCCGATGATCAGCCAACTTGCAAGCAGGATGCCGGCGACGGCTATTGCAGTCACGATCGATGCGCGTTTAGCTCGTCGGGTCATGGTTGCCACGTCGTCAAGTATTTCATGTTAGTCCGCGCTCAGCCAGAGCCGAGTCCTGCTTCTCCTGGTTCTTCCTGGTTGACTTGCCGACTCGGTATGGGCTACAGTTTGTAGCGCTACAATGTTTAGCGCAAGAAAGCGACTCAGCAACCTTGAACAACTGGTGATGGGCGTCGTGTGGCAGCGCGGCTCAGCCACTGCGGAGGACGTCCGGGAGGCGCTGGCCGAGCGTCATTTCATGAAGGAGTCGACTGCACGCACCGTTCTCCGGCGTTTGGAGGATAAGGGCTACCTCCGCCGTCGCGTCGAAGGCCGTACGAACGTCTACGAGGGAACCGAACCGCCGTCCAATGTCGCGGCGAATGCCGTCCGCGACATTATCGAGCGTTTCTGCGCGGGATCGGTCGAGCAGTTGTTGGTCGGAATGGTTGACAGCAAGGTGGTGAACCGCCGCGAACTGGAGTCGCTAGCGCGGAAGATCGCTCGCGCGAAAGATCGCCAGCGAAAGGCAGGAAAGAAAGGGTGAAGGAGGCTGCCATGTCCGATGCGGCCCTGTTGTATCTGCTCAGTTTGACGGTCCGGTCTTGGATCCTGGCGGGGGCGGCCGGTCTCATCACGCTGCGGATGCGGAACGCCGCACTGCGCCATGCCGTGTGGACGCTGGTCCTTGCAGGAGCGCTTTTGATGCCGATCCTGGACGCAGCGTTGCCTCCAATCTTTGTGATCCATTCGGCGCCGCCGGCGACGCGAATCGGCGAGCTTGCTCAGACGCTGGTTTGGGCAAGCGGCGGAACAGTCGTTGACGAAACGCCGCGCCTGTCTTGGCAACCCATCGCCGCGACGGCGTACGCCTGCGTGGCCCTGACGTTGCTCGCGCGATTGGCGCTGGCCTACAGCAGAATTCGCCGACTGAAGCGGCACAGTCCTGTGCTCCACACGAGCGTCTTGAGGCAAGCCGCTGCCGCCTGCGGACTGAAAGGCGCGCTGCCGGATCTTCGAGAATCGAACTCCGCGCGGGCGCCGGTGACGGTCTTCTTTCTGAGGCCGGCAATCCTCCTCCCCGCCGATTGGCGAAACTGGGATGAGTGGAAATTGCAGGCGGTGCTCGCGCACGAACTGGCTCACGTTCGACGCAGGGACTGGATTGTCGCTCAGGCCGCGGCTTTGTATGCATCCGTCTTCTGGTGCAACCCGCTTTCCTGGGCGCTTCTGCGCCGGCTGGGGGCGCTCGCGGAAGAAGCTAGCGACGCGGCCGCGCTGGCTATCGCGGGCGATGCGCCGCGCTACGCCGAGACTCTCCTGGATTTCGCCGCAGCTCATCGAGGGCGCCGGTTGGCCCCCTCAGGGGTTGCGATGGCGGCGCACAATCTCCGATCCCGAATTACAAGAGTATTGGAGGCGCAAAATCTGGGATCGGGATTCATGAGCCGCACCCGCTGGTGTTGTGTGCTGGCATGCGCCGCCCCGTTGCTTTATGCCTCAGCAGCGATTGAGCCGGTGACTGGCAAAGCGGCGGCGCCGGCGTTCGTGATGAAAGGCAATGAGCTCTTCGAAGCGAAACCTGAGCCAGTCTCCACACAAGAAGTTCGCATTGGCGGAGCGCCAATCTTGCCTGACAGCGGCATGACCCCTCCGAGTCTTCGCTCCTACGTACTGCCCGAATACACCGAAGAGGCTCGGCTGCGACGGATTGAAGGAGTGGTCACTGTCCAGGCGGCATTCGACATCGACGGAACGTTTCGAGTCCTACGCGTCCTGAAAGGGCTGGGCTATGGACTGGATGAGAAGGCCCTGGAGGCTCTCCAAAGATGGCGCTACGCCCCAGCTTACAGAAACGGAGCTCGCGTTAGCGTCGTCGCGGAGATCGACGTGCCGTTCAGATTGCCTGCGGAAACGGGCCCGGTTCGCTTAGGCCCGGGAATCGCGCCACCGGTGGTCGTCTTCCGGGTCCAACCTCGATATCCTGCAGAAGCGCGCGTAGTCCGGCATCAAGGCTTCGTCGTGCTGGAAGTTGTCATTCCAACAGACGGGTCGGTTTCGATCTTGCGTGTCGTTAGAAGCGCTGGCTTTGGTTTAGATGAGGCGGCCATCGAGGCGATCCGACAGTGGCAATTCAAGCCGGCGACCAAGGACGGCGTCCCGATCGATGTCGTCACGAATATCGAAGTCAATTTCAATCTCAGGTAGTCTCCAACGCCCTGCGGTCCCAATTGCCGAGGTTCGCCGCGGCTTCGTACGTCGTCTGGAGGAAACCGAGAAGGAGATCATCCGGAGAGTCGGCAAGACGGACGGCGTCGTAAGGCAGCACAAATTCGCGAAGATCGGAGCTGTAGAATGCCTCGCCGGGACGGACTGGAGCTGCGGAGAATCCAGGCGGCTCGGGATATGCGTACGAGTAAAAGGCGGGATATGGGACCGGACCTCCGCCGGGCCAGAAACCACAACTGCTGACTTCGTGGGAGTAGGCCTCGCGTGCGACCGAATCCGGCAGATGCGGAACGCCTCCGGGGTGCTCCGGAGCACGCCGCCCCGAGAAGCGCGTCACGGCCAGATCCGGCGCTCCCCAGAAGAAATGAACGGGGCTGCACTTTCCAATGAAACGAGCGCGGAACCGCTTCAACACGCGATCGGCTTGCACGAGAATGCGCCAGAAACGGTGCGCATACTCCGGGTCATATGTTTTGTGGATGTCATCATCCTCGAAACGAATCGGCTCGGGAATCTCGTTCGGCTTTTGCCGGATGTTTACATGCAGTCCCATCCGTCCCATTGCGTCCATCAGTCGCCGATAGAATGCAGAAACTGACTGAGACTCCAATGGAAATTGAACCGTCCCGCCGTCGCTTGCATTGATCTGGAGTTGATGGCTGATGAAGTCGAAATCGATCTCAAATGTCCTTGTTCCGTACGGAATCGGCGAAGTGGTCAAGCCGCGCGAAGTGACATAGAGCGTCACGTGCCATGAGTGATTGACCCACGGACTCTGCGTCAGGCGGATCTTGCCGACGATCTGAGTCCACAGGTGCAGCGTTGCGCACGTATCGATCCAGGCTTCCAAGGGAAGCGCGGGCCAAGTGAGTTCGCGTGAGTCATGAGGTTCCACAGGCGCCTCCTATCGAGAACCGGTCTCAACACTTCTAATTTCACTATCGGCCGCCGAAGAGTCTCAGTCAAGGTGTGCGGATGGTGAGGCCGGACCTTTTAGTCGCGAAATCGGCGAGAAACCGGACTTCTTCGGGATGCCGGACAAGACGATCAGTAGCTTGCCGGGGCGCGTAACGTGCTCTATTCTGTGAGTGTCATGGCATCAGAAATTCGCAGAAAGCTCTTCACCGTCAGCGATTGTTACCGCATGTCAGAAGCCGGCATCCTTGCGCCCGGTGAGCGCGTGGAACTCATTCGCGGCGAGCTCCTCCTTATGAGTCCAACCGGACCTCGGCACGGCGCGTCTGTGGATCGCGGGAATCGCGGGTTCGTGCGGCTTGCAGGAGACAATGCGATTGTCCGTGTGCAAGGAACGGTAGAACTCGACATGTTTTGCGCGCCTGAGCCGGATCTAGTATTGCTCCGCCCTGCTGCGGACTTCTACGCGAAGAAGAACCCCTCGGGACGCGACATCTTTCTTGTCGTAGAAGTGGCGGACTCTTCGCTTGAATACGACACGTCGGTGAAAAGGGAAATCTACGCGATACTCGAAGTTCCCGAGTATTGGGTCGTGGACCTGCGTAACGACCGTCTCATCGTCTACAGGGATCCTGCCGGAGATTCTTACCGCACGACGCATGAATTCGGACGAGGCCAAACCATCGCGCCGCAGTTGTTGCCCGAATGTCAGATTGAAGTCGACGTGTTCTTGCCTTGACAGCCGCCTGCTTTGTTCCGCTTGTTGGATTCCGATGACCATCCGCTGACGGCTGCGCCTGCGCGCTAGAATGTACAGTATGCGCAACTTGTACGCCGCTGAACAGATCGAGCGTCTGCTGCGTGAAAGAATCGTGATCCTGGATGGTCCGATGGGCACCATGATCCAGTCTTTCAAGCTCGACGAAGCCGGATATCGCGGACATTTCAAGGAACACCCGGTCGACCTCAAAGGCGCCAACGATCTTCTCAACCTCACTCAACCCGAGATCATCAAGAACATCCACCGCCAGTTTCTCGAAGCGGGCGCGGACATCATCGAGACCAACACATTCAATTCCAACGCGATTTCCATGGCCGACTACCGGATGGAGTCGCTGGTCTACGATCTGAACGTCTCCGGCGCGCGTCTGGCGCGGGAAGTTGCAGACGAATTCACGGCGATGGATCGCAATCGCCCGCGGTTCGTGGCCGGGGCCGTGGGTCCCACAAACCGGACGGCTTCCCTATCGCCGGACGTCAACAGACCTGATTTTCGCGCCGCTTCGTTTGACGTTCTGGTTGAAGCTTTCTACGAGCAGGCGCGAGGACTCATGGACGGCGGCGTGGACTTTCTGCTCGCCGAGACGATGCTGGACACCCTCAACGCCAAGGCCGCTCTGTTTGCATTCGAAAAGCTCTTCGATGATTGTGGAACGCGCGCGCCCGTCATGCTTTCGGTGACGATTACCGACAACAGCGGACGGACGCTGTCAGGTCAAACGATCGAGGCGTTCTGGAACTCCGTTTCTCATGCGAAGCTGCTCTCGGTCGGCATCAACTGCGCTCTCGGCGGCCGGCAGATGCGACCCTACATTGAAGAATTGTCCGGGATCGCTCCCGTGTACTTGAGCTGCTATCCCAACGCGGGGCTGCCGAACGCGTTTGGAGGCTACGACGAGACGGCGCCGGAAATGGCGGCCGTCCTGCACGACTTCGCCGTCAACGGATGGGTCAATATTGTCGGGGGCTGCTGCGGTTCGACGCCGGATCACATTCGCGCCATTGCGCAAGCGGTGCGCGGTCTGCCGCCGCGGGTTCCGCCGCGGCCGGAGCGGCTCATGCGCCTCAGCGGGCTGGAAGCGCTCACGCTGCGTCCCGACATCAGCTTCGTCAATATCGGCGAACGGACGAACGTGACGGGGTCGCCGAGGTTCGCGAAAGCGATTCTCGCCGGCGCCTTTGATGAAGCGGTCGCCGTGGCGCGTCAGCAGGTCGAAGGCGGCGCGCAGATCATCGACGTCAACATGGACGAGGGCATGCTCGACTCCGAAGCTGCAATGACGCGCTTCCTCAATCTGATCGCCGCCGAGCCGGACATCGCGCGCGTGCCCGTCATGATCGACAGTTCGAGATGGTCTGTCATTGAAGCCGGTCTGAAATGCGTCCAGGGCAAAGGCATCGTCAATTCGATCAGTCTCAAGGAAGGCGAAGAGGCGTTCAAAGAACACGCGCGCCGGATTCGGCGCTATGGAGCGGCCGTCGTCGTGATGGCTTTCGACGAGAAGGGACAGGCCGACTCGATGGAGCGCAAGATCGAGATCTGTTCGCGCGCTTACCGAATCTTGACGGAAGAAGTCGGGTTTCCTCCGGAAGACATCATTTTTGATCCGAACATCCTGACGGTCGCGACGGGAATCGAAGAACACAATACATACGCCGTCGCGTTCATTGAAGCGACGCGCCGGATCAAGGCCACGCTGCCGTTCGCGAAGGTTAGCGGCGGCGTCAGCAACATTTCGTTCTCCTTCCGCGGCAACGAGCGCGTCCGGGAAGCCATGCATTCGGCTTTCCTGTATCACGCGATCCGCGCCGGGCTCGACATGGGCATCGTGAACGCAGGCCAGCTCGCCGTCTACGAAGAGATTCCGAAAGATCTTCTGGAGCTTGTCGAAGACGTTCTTCTGAACCGGCGGCCGGACGCCACCGAGCGGCTCCTCGCCTTCGCCGATTCCATGGAGCGCAAAGGCAAGGCCGCGGCGAAGGAAGACGCATGGCGCGAGGGCGCCGTGCACGATCGCCTGAAGCATGCGCTGATCCACGGAATTCTCGATTACATCGAACGCGACGTCGAGGAAGCCCGCCAATTGCTGGGCAAGCCGCTCGTCGTCATTGAAGGTCCGCTGATGAACGGAATGAGCGTTGTCGGCGACCTGTTCGGCGCCGGAAAAATGTTTCTGCCGCAAGTCGTCAAGAGCGCACGAGTCATGAAGAAGGCGGTGGCGCAATTGGTTCCGTATATGGAGGCGGAGAAAGAAAGCGGCGGCGGCAGGGCGCAGGGGAAAATCCTGTTGGCGACTGTGAAGGGCGACGTTCACGACATCGGCAAGAACATCGTCGGCGTCGTGCTCGCGTGCAACAACTACGAGATCATCGACCTCGGCGTGATGGTCCCTTGCGAAAAAATCTTGCAGACGGCGCGCGACGCCAACGTCGACGTCGTCGGGTTGAGCGGCCTCATTACTCCTTCACTGGACGAGATGGCGCACGTAGCGCGGGAGATGGAACGCGAAGCATTCACCATCCCGCTGCTGATCGGCGGCGCCACGACCAGCCGCGTGCACACGTCCGTCAAGATTGCGCCCAACTATCGCGGTCCGGTTGTACACGTCGCTGACGCTTCGCGCGCCGTGGGAGTCGTGGGCAATCTTGTCAGTCCCGATCTTCGCAACGCCTTCGTGGACGCCAACCGCCGCGAGCAAGACGCCGACCGACAGCGGCATCTCGGCAAGCAGGCGCAGCCCGCGTTGCGCACAATCCAGGAAGCGCGTCAGCGCAAACCCAAATTCGACTGGACCGCCGGCGCGCGGCCGGCCGTTCCGTCCTTCACAGGAGTCCGAGCGCTCGACGACGCACGCCTGGACGAGATCGCGCCCTACATCGACTGGACGCCGTTCTTTCACGCCTGGGAATTGCGGGGCAAATACCCGGACATCTTGAAAGACCCCGCTGCAGGAGCGCGCGCGTCGGAACTGTTTCATGACGGCTGCAGACTCCTGAACGAGATCGTGAAGTGCAAGCTCCTGCGGGCGAGGGGCGTTTACGCATTCTGGCCCGCCAATAGCGCCGGCGACGACATCGTTCTGTACACGAACGAGGCTCGGAACGAGCCGCTTGCAGTCCTGCACACGCTGCGGCAGCAAACGCGAAAGGCCGAGGGCGAACCGAACTACGCGTTGGCGGACTTCGTCGCGCCGCGAGACTCGGATGTTCCCGACTACATCGGCGCATTCGCCGTCAGCACGGGCGAAGGAGTCGAAGAGTTGTGCGCACGATTCGAACGCGATCACGACGACTACAACGCCATCATGGCAAAGGTTCTCGCCGACCGCCTGGCCGAAGCGTTTGCCGAAATGCTTCATCAACGCGCACGCGCCGAATGGGGATACGGGCAAAACGAGAAGCTGAGCTATGAAGACTTGATCGCGGAACGTTACCGTGGAATCCGGCCCGCCCCGGGCTATCCCGCGTGCCCCGATCACACCGAAAAGGAAATCTTGTTCCGGCTTCTTCATCCGGAAAAGAACGCCGGCATCCGCCTGACTGAAACCTTTGCAATGACGCCCGCCAGTTCGGTATGCGGTCTCTATTTCTCGCACCCGGAATCCCGGTATTTCAGCGTCGGCAAAATCGGCCGGGACCAGATTGCCGACTACAGCGCAAGAAAACGGATGGACATTGCAGAAGTCGAGAAATGGCTGCAGCCGAACCTCGCGTATGAGATTTGAGATTTCAAATCTCCCTTCGATGCTCGACGGCCCAACTCACTTCCGCGCCAAACACAAATACGGCGCTTGCATAGTAGAGCCAGGCGACAAAGAACACGAACCCGCTCAGGGTTCCGTAGAACGCGGACGTGCCCTGGACGTAGTCGACGTAGGATGCGAAGGCGGCCTTTGACGCCTCAAAAAGAGCTGCGGCTGTCACGGCGCCTGCCATCAGCGACGGCCTGTGGAGGCTCTTCGCTGGAGAAAAGCGATAGAGAAACCAGAATAGAAATACCGTAGCGAGAAACGTGCCGATACGGGCGACCGCAATCGTCGTCGGATGCACGTACAGCGCAACCCCTGGAAACTCGGACTCGAGCGCCGACACGAGTCGCTGCGTGAAAGGCAGGCTTGCCAGAAAGCTCTGTATGAGCGACAACGCGTAGACGGCGACAATCATCACAAAGAACAGGGCCGACGTCGCCACCGTCATCACCATCTCCATGGCCTTGCCATGCAGGATGCCCCGCGACTCCGGTGTGCGGAATACCTTGTTCAGCACGAGCCGCGCGGATCCCCACGTTGCGCTGCTGACGAAAACGAAACTCACGAAACCCACCACCCCCAGAAGTCCGCGCCTGCTGACGATCTCGGATAGATACGTTGTGAACTCGTCCTGGAACCGCGGAACCAAAGCCGCCGCCACACTGCGAATCCACGTGAGGGCTCTATCCGAACTCGCGATCGTGTAGCTGAGCGCCGACACCAGCAGCAGCGCCAGCGGTATGCAGTAGATCAGCAGTCCGTAGGCAAGGCCGCGCGCCAGGAAGGAACCGTCGTCTTCGTAGAATTTCACGAGAGAGCGTTTGAGGATGCGAAGCGGCAGCGTGAGGCGCAGGTAGCGGGACATCTTAGAAGCGTAGCAAACACACTGCCGGATTGAGCCGCTGATTACGCAGATCCCAAATCTGCTTTTTGCTGTCGAATGATCGATTGCAGTCCACTAAAATTTGAAAGTGATGAACGCTGCTGACGCCGCCCCTCCGGAACGGGAAAACTTTTTCACGACAACCGCCGCGTCGCTGATCAATTGGGCCCGGAAAGGCTCGCTGTGGCCGTATCCGTTCGGGACGGCCTGCTGTGCAATCGAATTCATGGCGGTCGTATCCTCCCACTACGACATTGCGCGATTTGGATCCGAGGTCGTGCGATTCGCTCCCAAACAGTCGGATGTCCTGATGGTCCTCGGGACGATCAACGACAAGATGGGCCCCGTTCTCAAGCAAATCTACGATCAGATGGCGGAGCCCAAATGGGTGATTTCCATGGGCGCGTGCGCGACATGCGGCGGGTTCTACCGCGCGTATCACGTGATGCAGGGGATCGACGAGATCATCCCCGTCGACGTTTACATTCCCGGATGCCCTCCGACGCCGGAGGCCGTGCTCGACGCCGTGATCAAGCTTCAAAAGCAAATTGAAGGCGACAAGCGCCTGTCCTACGAGCGCCATCCCCGGCAAACCCGGCTCCGCACGCCGGAAGTCGACGCCACCGTGCACGAGCTGCAGCCCCCGCCCCGCGGCCTGATCCGTTTCCTTGAAACGCGCGAGCAGCCGGAAGGGCCGATTGCGCGCGCCTTTCGCGAGCGACTTCCGCACGACTTGATCGGGATGCGGGAGTTTCGGGGAGATCTCTCGATTTCCGTGAAACGCGAAAGCATTAGACGCGTGATGCGGACGCTCAAGAACGACCCGGCGTTTGACTTCAAGATGCTGCTGGACGTAACGGCCGTGGATTATCTGTCGGAGCGGGCCGAACGATACGACGTCGTGTATCACCTCCTGTCGCTCTCCAACAAGCATCGCGTGCGCATCAAAGCCCCGGTTCCGGGTGAGGATCCGGTGATCGACAGCGTCGTCGACGTCTGGAAGGGCGCCGACTGGGCGGAACGCGAAACCTACGACATGTTTGGAATCCAGTTCCGCGGCCATCCCGACCTTCGACGGATTCTCACCCATTCCCAATTTCAGGGGCATGCTCTCCGGCGCGACTTTCCTCCCGGCCAACGCACGCTCGCTACGAAAACGGTCGATTTGCCCGTCGTTGAGCGCGCCAAGACATATGCGGACCAGATGGGGCTGTCGCATCCCCAGATCCTCAACATGGGACCGCAGCATCCGGCGATGCACGGCACATTCCGGCTGCAGATGGCGGTAGACGGCGAGAAGATCATCGATGCGGACACGGAGATCGGATACCTGCACCGATGCTTCGAGAAGATGTCCGAAACGCATATGTACTGGCAGGTGATCCCGTTCACCGATCGGCTGAACTACATGTCGGCGATGATGAACGGCGTGGCCTACGCCATGGCTGTGGAGAAGATGTTCGGCGTGGAGATTCCGAAGCGGGCGCAGTATATCCGCGTCATCCTCTCGGAATTCAGCCGCATCGCCGATCACCTTGTGTGCATTGGAACGAATCTCGTGGACCTCGGCGCCATCAGCAACTTCTGGTACAGCTTCCGGCCGCGCGAAGAAATCTACGATTTAATCGAGTCCTGCTGCGGCGGCCGTCTGACGGTCAGCTACGTACGAATCGGCGGCGTGGCGGACGACGTACCACAGGACTTTGTTCCGCGCTGCCGCCAGTTGTTGGAGAGCATCCCGAAATACGTCGACGATATCGAGCGTATGAATCGTCACAACAAGATTTTCAAGATGCGCACGGAAGGCGTGACAGCAATATCCGCCGAGGACGCCATCGATTGGGGCTTTACGGGACCCGTGCTGAGGGCGGCCGGCGTTCCCTACGACGTCCGGAAGTGGTTCCCGAATTACGACTACGACCAGTTTGAATTCGAAATCCCTGTCGGCGACCGCGGCGATGTGTACGACCGCTACCTCGTCCGGATTGAGGAGATTCGTCAGAGCTTGAGAATCATCCGCCAAGCGCTTGAAAACTTGCCGGGCGGCCCGGTTCAGATCGAAGACCGGCGCATCAGCCTGCCGCCGAAGAAGGGCGTGTATTCCAATATTGAAGATCTGATGAATCACTTCGAGCTGATCCAAGACGGCATTCTTCCGCCGATCGGCGAAGTGTATTCGTATTGGGAAGCCGCCAATGGCGAACTCGGCTTCTATCTGATCAGCGATGGGACCAAACGTCCGTATCGTTTGCGCTGCCGCGGCGCCTGCTTCTACATCTTTCAGGCTTTCAGCAGCCTGGTGAAGGGCGGCTACATCTCGGACGCCGTCGCGGCCCTCGGATCCTTCAACATTGTTGCGGGTGAACTGGAAAAATGAATTGGTCCGCTGAATCCACGCCTCTCCACCTGTTGAGCGAACGCGTTCTGCCGGACGCGGCGAAGGAGTTGATCCGTTTCGACATGGATTCCATCCGCCAGATCGCCGCTTCACGACGTTCCAGCCGGCTCACCCTCTGGCTTGCCGATCCCGATCAATACGAACAGAACGGCCGCGTCCTGCGCGACAGCGCTTCACCGCGCCTGCTCGCCTATGCGCCGGATGAACGCGTTCTCTATGCCACCGACGGCTGCAATTCGTGCGTGTACGATCTCCAGTCGGCGCACGGCGAGATCTCCGGCCCCATGCTGGAACGGCTGCTGGAGTTGATCAGGAACTCTGTGACCAACGAACTTTAGCCGCAGATTACGCAGATTCGAGACCAGACCGTGCGCGGTCTATGAAAGTGTGAACGAACGACAATTTAGCGGAGCTGGACCCCCTGCCGCCTTCGGCCGCTCAAGGCTTTTCTCCCCCTTCGAGGGGGAGAGCCGCCGAAGGCGGCAGGGGGTCAGAACGCGTCGCGGCAATTTGTTCAGACCTTCTATGACCGCGCACGGTCGTGAATCCGCGTAATCTGCGGCTTCATCCCTACCTGCTGCGCTCGACCCCAAGCCGCCTGCAATATGGAGCAATTTTGCACTTCGAGCAATGCGGGCTGATCGGTTTGCACAGGTTCTGGCCATAGGCCACAAGCAGATCGTTCAATACCATCCAATAGCGGCGCGGCAGCTTTTTCCTGAGCGCGATTTCCGTTTTATCAGGGGTGGGAGTGCGCACATATCCCCACCGATTGCAAATACGGTGGACGTGCGTGTCGACTGCAATTCCCGGCTTGCGGAACGCCAGCGTCACGACGATGTTCGCCGTTTTGCGCCCGACTCCCGGCAGCGTCAACAAAGCATCCAGGTCCGATGGGACGCCGCCGCCGAATCGATCGATCAGATGAACGCAGATGGCATGGATGGTTCGCGCTTTCGTGCGGTAGAAGGAGACCGGATAGATGGCTCTTTCAATGACGTCAACGCGCGTCGCGAGCATCGACTTCGGATCTGCCGCAATGGCGAACAGACGCCGGCTCGCCGCGTCCGTCGTGCGGTCCTGAGTTCGAAGGCTCAGAATGCACGAAATCAGCGTCGTGAACGGCGTTTGGACGTAGTTGCCGACAGCAGGAACCGGCCACTGCCGGACTTCCCGTTTCAGGATGCGAATTACAGCAGGAATGTCTTCAGAGCGCACGTCAGAACAGCCCCCATAACAAACCGATTGCGAGCGCGGCCAGAACCAGCCATGCCGCCCGCACACGGAAAAAAGCAATCAGGACGCCGCTCACGCCTGCGATGGCTGCGGTCGGCAGGTCGAAGATCGCCGCACGCGAGAGCTGCCAGGCGACCATCAGCATCAAAGCAACGGCTGCGGCGTTGATGCCGTCAAGGAAGGGCTGCATCCAGACGATCTGCCTGGCGCGACGCACCAGCGGCTGCGTGGCCGCGACGAGCAGAAAACTGGGAATGAACACGCCGATTGTCGCGAGGACCGCGCCCCAAAACCCCATGAGCAGATAGCCGATGAAAGTAGCCGTCGTAAAAATCGGACCCGGCGTGATCTGCCCGACAGCAACCGCGTCCAGCAACTGCTGTTCGGTGATCCATCCCATGCGATCCACAAGATCCGTCTGCAGCAGCGCAATCAACACGTAGCCGCTGCCGCATAAAGCGCCGCCTACTTTCAAGAAGTAGACAAAGAGAGGCCACGCCCCGGCGTTCGCCCATCCGGCCGCGGCCGCCGGGGCCAAGACGATCGCGGGCGCGGCGCCCCGCAGCTTCCGCGCCCCAAGCGCAGCGAACCCCGACAGAAACAACACGGGCAGTTCACTGAAGCCTGCCAGGTTGGCCGCCGCCGCGCCAAGGGCCAAGATCGCCAGAAAAGTCGATTTGATCGCGGTACGCGCCAGATCCAGCACCGCCTTGAGAATGATGACGATGACAATCGGTTTGATCGCATAAAACGCATCCAATACCTGAGGAAGCGCGCCGTAGCGAACATAAAACCATGCAATGCCGCCGACGAGAACGGCCGCGGGCGTGATGAAGCACGCTCCGGCCACCAGCAATCCCACATGTCCACCGCGGCGGCAGCCGATCTGAATCGCCATCTCGGTGGAATTCGGCCCCGGGATCAGGTTCGTCGCGGCGACCATATCCAGAAATTCCGCGGCCGAAATCCATTTGCGACGCACCACGACCTCCTCATGCATGTTTGCAATATGCGCTGCGGGACCGCCGACGGAGGTCAGGCCCAAGTGCAGAAACAGACGTGCAAGCTCGCCATGTGAAGGCCGTTGTGCATCCACTCGCGTAAGGTACTATATGTCCGGACTATTACCGATGAGTTGGATTCGATTGGCTTTTGGCCTCATTCGAGAGGCGGTCGGAACGGAAGAAGGGCGAGAGATGATCCGGAACGTTCGCTCGGCAGTCCGGCCTGAACCGACCTCGCCTGCTGCTTCCGCGGACGTCCACGCGCTTTTGGACGCGCAACGCGAGGAAATCAACAGAAATCTAGACAGCGTCGTTCAGGCGTTGAACGAACAGAATGACAAACTGATGAAGACCGCTCGCCGCATCCATACCTGGAACCTCATCCTCACTGCGGCCTTGGCGGCGACGTTTCTGCTGGCTCTGCTCGCTTATTTTCGGTGAAAAGGCGCCGGGCGGATTCGAACCGCCGAATAAAGGTTTTGCAGACCTCTCCCTTGCCACTTGGGTACGGCGCCGCTCTTCAAATGACTCGATTTATCTTACGCGATTTCGAAAGTGGCGAGGCTGCAAAAATAGGAAACGGTCTTTGAGTGCGGGTGCTGGCGGCGAGCGACCGTTTGTTTTTTGTGGTCAGGGCAAGAGCTCTGACAGGGACTCCCGCCAGCCACCCTTCACTTGTAACTATAGGCTTCATCTGCGAGACTGACAACCGCATATTTTCTTCAGCGCCCCATTGTGGATACACTATTGACCAAGCGAATTGGCACTATGGTGGGATCGCGCTCCCGGCAGGTCGCCGATTAAAGTCTCTGAGCGGGAGGAAGACACAATCATGGCTCTTCGAAAAATGCGGGTATTGTGCGCCGGCGGTGACAAGACGCTGGCGGAATGGGACGCCGCAACAGTCGATGCAAAACAGCTCAACGAAATCGAAGCCGAATTCAACGCCAGAATGCGGCAAGGCTTTTTCGCCGCCGATATTACCGACGGCCGCAATGTCTTGGTCACGAAATTCGACCCCAACGCAGACACGCTGCTAATCCCACGCGTGCAGGGAGGGTGATTGCCCAAAGCGCCCGAAATCCCAGCCGTTGAAGAGGTTGAGCACAAACCAGTAGAGCAGGACTCAGCCAAGCTGAAGGCGCGTCAACTGCTGTGTCAAATACTGCCTGACGAGGCGCGGGAAGAATTTCTAACGTACGACGCGTTCCACTGGAATGGGAAAAACGGAACCTACCGGATCTCGCGGGACGCTCAGACGGAGATTTACCGGAACGGCCGACTGCATGCACACGCATGCCTTCAATTGACCATTCCAGCTCCGAGCTACGACCGCATGATTGCGGAATACCTCATCCTGAACTCGAATGAGAGGCTCTACTGGAGCAAGGCCAACATCTATCCTGCAAAAGAGCGAAATGTTGAGCCCCTCACGATCATTCTGATACTCCTGAATATCCTGCTGTCGCTGAAGTTGGTCTACGACTACATTCTGTAGGCGTCTGTAGGGGCGGTCTACGACCGCCCGCGTTCGCGGCTACACCGCAACTTTCATCGGGCCTTCCCTCAATTGCTGCTGTAGGGTCTGGTGCAATCCAAGAATATCCAACTCCGTCTCCGCAATCTGCTTCTTGATGGAGGCGACCCGCAGCTTCTTTTCTGCAATCTGAATTTGGACGTCGAGGTCCTGCAATTCTCGTTCTTGTTCTGGCGTCATGTCCTTGTTCCTTTCCGGTCTGTGCTCCAGTCGATGGGCCGGGTATCTTCGCGTTTTTTTGATCCCGGCTGGTCTGGTCATGGCAGGCAGTCTATGCAGCCAAAGGAACAGAACAGGTCCCATTACGTAAAAAAATTTCAAGTAGTGCGGAGGGGAAGAGTCGTCGGCATACTATTAGCCATGAAAACGGCTGAGAGCGTACGTTGGGATTTGTCATTCCTCTTCTCTTCGTTTCAGGACCCGCGTATTAACGAAATCTGGCGCGACGTCAACGCGCGAGCCGATGCATTCGCATCCCGGTATCGCGGGCGGATCGAGACCGGCGCGCTCTCGCCCGTCGAATTCGCCGCTGCCATTCGGGAACTCGAAGCGCTGAACCAGGACATGACGAAGCCGCCCAGCTACGCCCATCTCTTGTTCGCCGCCGACTCCAGCGACCCCAAGATCGGCGCGTTCCTGCAGGAACAGACCGAGCGGAGCTCGGAGGTGCGCGTCAAGCTGACGTTTTTCGACGTCGAACTTCAAAAAGCGCCAGAGGGCTGGATTGAGTCCTGTCTCGCCGATCCATCCCTGGCGACTTACCGTCACTTCATCCGCGTCAGCCGCCGGTATCAGCCGCATACGCTCAGCGAGCCGGAAGAAATTCTGATCGAGGAAACCAAGAACACCGGCGCGCGCGCCTGGCAGCGGCTTCACGATGAGATCCTGAGCAATCACCGTTTCACGTATGTCGATCCCGCAACCGGGAAAGAAGAGAAGCTCGTCCAGGAAGAAGTTCTGAACAAGTTGCGGGACAAAGACCGCGCCGTGCGGCAGGCGGCGGCCGACGCAATTTCCGAGGGACTCGCGCAGCACGAGCGCACGATCTGTTTCATCTACAACACGCTCCTCGCCGACAAGAAACTCGAGGACCGGCTTCGCAAGTTCGAGAATGCAGAAGCCAGCCGGCACCTGGCGAATGAGCTGGACAAAGAGACGGTGGATCTGGTGGTGCATCTCTGCAAGGAACGCAACGACATCGTTGCGCGCTATTACCGCGTGAAGAGGGACATTCTGGGCCTCGACCGGTTGACGCACATCGACCGCTACGCTCCGCTCTTCACTGCGCGAGAAACCAAAACCTGGGACGAAGCGCGCGAGATCGTCCTGAGTTCCTTTTCCGAGTTCAGTCCTTCGATGGCGGAGCGAGCCGCGGAATTCTTCGCACAACATCGCATTGACGCCGAGCCGCGTCCGGGAAAGGCCGGCGGCGCATTCTGCGCCTTCATCACGCCGGATACGCGTCCTGTCGTACTCATGAGCTATCTTGGGGCGCTCGAGAACGTCATGACGCTCGCTCACGAACTCGGTCACGGCGTTCACGCCTCGCTCAGCGCGCGGCAGACTTTCTTCAACTATCACGGCACGCTTCCGCTGGCCGAGCTGGCTTCGATCTTCGGCGAGATGCTCGTCTTCGAGAGGATCCTGAAGGAGGCTTCAACGGCCGACAAATTGGCGCTCTATGCGCAAAAGCTCGACAGCATCTTTGCGACAGTCCAGCGGCAGGCCGCGCTGTTTCGATTCGAACAGCGCGCTCACGCGCATCGCCGTGAGAAGGGAGAGCTGTCGCCCGAAGAGTTCAGCGCGATCTGGCAGGAAGAAACTCAGGCCATGTTCGGCGACAGCGTCGAATTGGGTGAACAGCATAAGCGCTGGTGGCTCTATGTCTCCCACTTCTTCCAGTCGCCTTTCTATGTCTATGCGTATTCCTTCGGCGAACTCCTGACGTTGTCGCTGTACCAAAAGGCAAAGCAGGAGGGCCCCTCTTTCGCCTCCAAGTACGTAAGCGTGCTGGAGCTCGGCGGCTCGGAAACGCCTTACGATTTGATGGCGCGGCTGGGCGTGGATTTGCGGGACCGGAAGTTTTGGGAGGGAGGATTCGCCGTCATCGAGCGCATGGTTCAGGACTTCGAGCGTCTCTGGACGGCGCGTCCATAACCGCAGCCGCTATTTCCCCACCATGTGCTGCGGGTCCTTGTTATTTTCTTCGCAGATGCTTTCAATGAGATCGGTGTCAGGAACGAGCCTCCAGGCCAGATTTACCGACCAGGGCCGAGTGTACGCCTCGGGATCGTCGATGGTCACTTCGATGTTGATCCGGCCGATGTTGGGACGGCTGTAGCGCTCGATAACGCGCAAGGATTCAGTCCCCGGCAATCCACGCATGTCGAGCCACGTCTTGCCATTTTGACCGATCGTCTCGACCACGAGCGTGTCCCCCTCCCAATGGCCGACAGAGTACCCCATCCATGTCGGTTGCGCGTTGCGAGGCAGAGGGCGGCCGTCCAGAAACACCTGCCGGTAGATGGTCCTGGATTCGTACAGAAACACGATGAGGTCCGGGGTCTGCACAACTTTCAGCCCATCGGGAATGTTGAGTTTCTCCGGTATTCCGGACGGAAGGCATCGCACGCCGGGATGGTCCTTGCCATTGTTGTCGATGCGCTCCTGATAGAGCTTCGCAGCCCAAGGCTGAAGCGGAACTTCGCCCGGCTTGAGATCGGCGGCCAGATTGAGGAGGTGCTTCACGGCGTCCCTCGGCATCCAGAATCCGGACAGGTCCGGTTTGCCGTCCGCCGTACGGCGCGTCGGAGCGTTCATGTCGACTTTGCCGTCCGGAGTGCGCGGCATATTCTTCCACGGGTACGGATCCCATTGCGCCTCGGCGTCAGAAGCTCCCGCCCATGCCGCCGCCAACAGGATTACGATGACGCGAGCCGCCGTTTTCACTGTATTCATACCTGCTCCTTTCGCACGAGGATTCTAGTTCAACAGGCGCCTTTGCACATACTGCGCATTCTTGATCGCGAAGCCTTTCCAATCGTTGTTGAAGTAAACATAGACGTCCTTCTTCTCTCGCAGCCATTCCTGAATCTGCCGGACGTCTCGATTGAGATCCGCCCGGCCGTAATCGCCCTCGCCGGCGCCGCCGTAATGACGACGCACGTAGACGAAGTCTGCAGTGACCGGACCCGTGACCGGCATATCGCGCCAATCGGCCAGACACAACGCCACGCGGTTTCGCGCGAGCAGTTCGAAAACGTCAGAGACAAGCCAGGTCGGGTCGCGCACTTCAATCGCGCTGCGAATCTTCCGATTCGAACATTCTTTGAGTACGCGCAGGAAACGATCAAGCCGTATAAGATCGACTTTGAATCGCGGAGGCAGTTGAAAAAGGATCGGTCCGAGCTTGGCGCCGAGGCGCCGGGCCCGAGAGAAAAACGAATCGAGAGGGTCTTCCGGATCCTTGAGCCGCTTGATGTGCGTCAGAAACCGGCTCGCCTTTACCGAAAAAACGAAATCCTTGGGCGTCTGATCTCGCCAGTTCCGAAACGCTTCCTCGCTCGGCAGCCGGTAAAAGCTGTTGTTGATCTCGACGGTCTTGAAATGCTGCGCGTAGAACTCAAGCCAGGCCGCAGACTTCAACGATTCCGGATAAAAGACCCCGTGGGTCCAATGCTTGTAATTCCATCCGCTGGCGCCGATGAAGGCTTGGCCGGACGCGGACGTCACGATCTTTGGCCCTCTGCGAAACGGAGGCAACAACATGCTTGGGTAATCATCACCCGGACGGCGTGAGGGAACTTGAAATTGGACGATTCCAGCATGTCAAATCCGAAATCCGAAATCTTGAATTGAACGGCAGCTACTCCACGGCACGGTAAAGTTCAGATGCCGACGACCAATTTGACATTTCGGATTTCGGATTTGACATGCTGGAATCGTCCAATTTCAAGTTCCCCGGCGCCTCACGATTCGTCAACTATGTTAACGAAACTGAGAGAGTGCGCCTCGCCCTCAATTCCCGCTCAATCCTCCCGGCCACGGCGAATTCATGTGGTACGGCGCCGACGGACCGACCATTTCCACACGGCGGATCTTGCCGTTTTCGATCAGGAACATCTCCGTCACGAGGATGCTGGACGGCCGGTTGAAGCCGCGAAACGCATAGGGGCGTCCGTCCGAGAGAACGCCTTGGTTCACCGTGCCCTGATCAAAGATCGCATGCGCCCAAACGACGCCTCGCTCGCGGTCCACAACGGGATATCGGCGGCTGTGGATGTTCTGAACGACAAAGTAATAGCCCAGTTTGAACTGTGAAAGGCAGTCCATCCCGAAAGCGTAGATCTCATTTGGCCCGATGTTGGCGGGCCGTGGAACGTTCGTCGTTGGCGCGCCATTCTCGATGCGATGGCAGTCCTCGGTAAACGGATATGTGCCCGTGCCATTGATGCCCTTGCCGTCATTTTTCTGTAAGCCCGTGAAGTAACCGTCCGCGACCGCGATCAGCGAGGATGTCCGGAAAATTGTTGAAATTTGAGTTCTGGCAACGACGGTTCTCCACCCAGAACGTGATAGGTTTCTGGGCAATTTCACTGCGAATGAAAGGAGAACCGTCGTATGAGGAGACCC
>Ga0073934_10000588_pt1 | contig 101940 bp, 88 predicted proteins | sample LarsenN4metaG_FD_76834 | JGI IMG/M metagenome (GOLD analysis project Ga0073934, IMG submission 76834) | Hot spring sediment bacterial and archeal communities from British Columbia, Canada, to study Microbial Dark Matter (Phase II) - Larsen... ...
GCACACGCTGCGGCATTTCCATGCCAGCACGCTCAATCCCGGCATGTGGACAGCATCCTCCGCGCCCTCCCGCGGGTGCCAGGCCATCCCTCCCTTTTCGCTCTGGTGGATCGCCATCGGAGCTGATTATGTGCGCCATACGGGGGATATCAGCAGCCTGCGTCCGATGCTGCCGGCCATGCGCGCCATGGTGGAACGGTGGCTGGGGGACGTGGACGAACAAGCCGGGCTGTGCCGCTCGCCGGCCGGTTGGAATTTCGCGGACTCGGCATTTCCGGGAGGCGTTCCCGAGGGAGGCATGCCGGGTGGCGTGAGCGGGGTATTGAATTGGATTGTCCTGCATGGCGTGGAAGCCCTGGCCGTGCTGGAGGCGGCTGCCGGGGAGCCGTGCTGGAGCAGCGCCTGCGCGGCCGGGCTGCCCGGCTGGTGGAGGCCCTTGTGGAACGCACGTGGAGTGCGGAGAGGGGCATGCTGCGCGATGCGCCGGGGGTGGAGGCTTACTCGGAACAAGCACAGGCCCTGGCCCTGGGGGTGGAATGCCTGCCCGCGCGGACGCGCGCGGCGCTGCGGGAATGGCTGCACGGCAGCGGGCCGGATGCGCCCGATGTGAGGCGCTGCCAGGCGTTCATGGCCTATTATCTTTTCCTAGCCTGCCGTCAGGCGGAAGCATGGCCGCTTCTCCGCCGGCGGCTGGCGCCCTGGTGGGAGTGCCTGGATTTGAATTTCTCCACCACGCCGGAGACGTTCGGCAGCACCCGCAGTGATGCCCACGCCTGGGGCGCGCATCCGGTTCTTTTGGCATTGGAGATGACGCAGGGCCGGCTGGACCCCCGGCGGCTGGCGCGCGGGGGGACGGAGCCGGCGGGCGTTGCGGGCGGTTGCTGAAGCCGCAGGCCGTGGATGGAACGGGGAAAAACGCCGGACGGACGGGGGTTCAGGTGAACGAGAAGGAGAGCAGGTCGAAGGGACGCCCGAGAGGCCCGTGGCATTTCAACCACAGGGCATGGCGGCCGGGCGAAGGGAGAAGCAGGGGAGCGGTGAATGTTCTCCACTGGTCCCAGGAACCCGTGGGCAGGATGGGACAGTCGGCAATTTTCGGGCCGGAGGGGCTGTCGAGCCGGATTTCAAGGCGTCCACCTTGGGTGGCGCTGGAGGCGGTGGCCTGGAAGTGGCCGAGCCCGGCAGGGAAATCAAAATACTTGAATGCGGCGCTGCTGCCCTGCTGGAGGAAAACGAGGGCCTCGCCGGCGCCGGAAACGGGAACGGCCAGGGGGCGGGTGTGGGCGGCCCTTTCGAGCCGGCAAGCGCGCCAGGCTTCCGTGGTGTTCCGGGGGTCGAGCGGGCCGGAGGCCCCCTGGGTGGTCATTTCCGCCTCGGCAAAGCGTCCATCGGGGCCGAGGACCAGAGGTTCGGCGCAGACGCGGCGGTTGTGCCGGTTGTTATGGGAGGAGCGGTGGTAGAAAACCAGCCACCGTCCCTGGAACTGGCAGATGGAGCCGTGGTTGTTCCAGGTGTCTGGATCGCAGCCGTCATTGTCGATGAGGATGCCCTGCTTTTCGTAGGGACCCAGGGGGTGGCGGCTGGTGGCGTAGGCCAGGCAGGTGGCCTTGCCGCGGCTGGTGTCGGTATAGACCAGGTAGTATATGCCGTTGATTTTGCGGATGGAGGCTCCTTCATGGAAGCCGTCACGGGATTCGGTGAGCAGGCCGGGCCGGAAGGTTTCGGGATCGATGGCATCCCAGGAGTTCCGGAGACGGGCGGCGCGGAGGTGGAACTGGCCCCAGAAAAGGTAAGCGGCACCGTCCTCGTCGACCAGGACGGCAGGATCGATGCTGTCGCCATCCGCCCCGGCAATGGGGCGGGGGTCGGTGAAGGGGCCGTGGGGCTGGGTGCTGGAAGCCACGCCTTCCGCGCTGGTGTTGCCGCAGTAGAAAAGGCGGTATTTCCCGCCGGCAAAAACACAATCTGGGGCAAAGAGGCGCTCCATCCAGGGCTGGTGGGAGTTGGCGGCCTCGAAGGAAATCCCATGATCGGTCCATGTTTCGAGGTTGGCGGAGGAATAAACCCGGTAGCGGGGACTGCAGTAGAATGTGTCTCCGGCGATGTCGAGGGATCCGTAGAGGTAGAGCCTCCCGTCGTCCCAAACACGGGCTTCGGCATCGGGCACATAAACGGAAGCAGGAAGCAGCGGATTCATCGGTTGCATATCATGGGCAGGGGGGGCGGATTAGATCAACTGATCTCTGCCAGTTTGTCTGAAATGGATGGGGGAGCCTGGGGCTGGACCGAAAGCATGCCGAACATGACTTATTGCCGGCAAAGGGGTCAGCAGCGAACTTGAGAAAGGCAAGTCTGGGGTGTCATTCCAATCGGCAGCAAGTGCGGGCACACAACGGGGACAGTTTACCCGCCTGAGGCGGGCAAACTGTCCCCAGGCTGGGTCGCCAGGGCTTGAATGCCAGCATGTGGCCTTCACTTTGAAGCCAGCCGGTTGCTGCGAAACGTGATTACACCCGCAAGTCTGAGCAGTGATGAATTTGGCTTGTTTTCAGTGGAATACCTAACTGCTCTGAGTCCAGCATAAGGAATTCTGCAATCGAATCCGCCCTGTCCGCGCATCGGCATGGACCCCGACAGAGAGTGGCGTGGTTACTGTTCGGCCTTTGTGAAAAGCTGGCTGATGAAGGACATGTCTTCGGGGGTGAGGGTGCGGGTGGTGGCGGCGAGGTTGGCCCGGACCTGGGCTTCGCTGCGGAAGCCGGGGATGGTGCAGCTGACGCGGGGATGGTTGAGGATGTAGCGCTGGGCGGCGGCGGAGAGGTCCTCTACGGCCAGGCCAAAACGCTGCTTCATGGACGCCATTTTTTCACGCACTTCCAGGAGATACTCGCGCTGGAAGCTTTTATTGCCGCGGCGGTGGTCCCCTTCCTCGAATTGTGGGGGATGGTCCGGATCGAATTTGTCCAGGAGCAGACCTTGGCGCAACGGGCTGAAGGCGACAAAGGTGCAGCCGTGCTCTTCCATGAGTCGGGCGACGGGCGAGCCGGGCCGGATGAACTGAGGGTCCATGGCATGGGCCCAGCTTTGCAGCACGGCAGGCTTGACCACGGGGACAGCCTTCAGGAAGTCGTCCGCGGAATAGGCGGACTGGCCCTTGAGGCGCACTTTTCCCTCCCGCACGAGGTCGTCCAAAGTGGCCGCGGCTTCTTCCAAGTGGCCGTCAAATGAACCGTGGTGGAAGTAGTAGAGGTCGATGTAGTCGCGCTGGAGGTTGATGAGGGACTGCTCGCATTGGTGGCGGATGTGGGCGGGTTCGTAGGCGTGCGCGGCGGTGCCGGGAAAGTGGCCGACCTTGGTGGCGATGATGAAATCCGTGGACTTGAGGCCGAGTTTTTGGAGCACGCGGGCAAGCATGCGCTCGGCCCGTCCGTTGCCATAGACATCGGCATTGTCGAAGTGGTTGACTCCGGCATCGATGGCGGCGCGGATGGCGCGGGTGATTTCGTCTTCATCGACGTTGGCCCAGCCATTGGGGCGGCCGTTGACCCAATTAAGTCCGCCGAGGGTCCAGCAGCCGAGGGAGATTTCTGAAACCAGGACGGAGGAGGAGCCAAGGGGGCGGTAGTTCATGGGAAGGAGCTTAGCGCCCGGAAGAAAAACCCCAAGCGCAGAGAGCGAAACAGGAACAAAGAACGAAAGGCTTTAGTTTTAGGCAAACTGCCCGCGTTTGGGGGACAGGGCGATGCAGGCGAGCGTGAGGGCTGCGGCGGCCGCGGCGGCGCAGGTGGCGGGTAAGAAGGGAGAACGAAAGGCCACGGAAATGCCGGTGGCGCCGGGAGGGACATTCATCACGATCATGCCTTGATCCTGGCCGACCGGGACGCGCTGGCTTTCCGGAAGCGTGCGTGCCTCCAAGCCCGCAAGTGGCGTGAAGGCTAGATGCAGGCTGCGGGAGGCGGGGAGGGGATGATTCCAGGAAACGTGGAGCGAATTGCCGTGAGTGCGTACGGTTCCAGCGGGGGATTCATCCTCCCAGCGGGCGAGGGGCAGGGCGTGGTCGTTGCGCCAGAGGCGCAGGCCGTTCCATTCGGCTTCGAGGGTCCAACCGGCTGCGGAGTCCGCGCTGGAATGGGTGATGGCGTGGCTGACGGCCCAGGTGTTGCCGGCTTTGTGGTCAGACGGGGAAGGTGGCCAGTTCCACATCCGATGGAAGTAGTCCGCGGGTTTGCCCAGAGCGGCGCGTGCAGGCAGCAGGGGGTCGTATCCCCAATAAGCGAAAATGCCGTGGAGGGTGGCGGAGTTGGCTTGGAAGGTTTCTGCGAACCGGGAGTGGGGATGGCTGAAGCCTGCGGCGGCAATGCGCCGTTGATCCCAGGACACACCGGGCCAGAGGGGCTGGGAGGCGGGGCGGAGACCGCTGATGGTGGCCCCTTGCTGCGGGAGGAGGAGGAAGGACAACTGGATTGAGAGAGCCAGCCCGAGGAGCATTCGGGTGAAGCGGGGCCAGAGGGATTCGGCCCGGTGTCCGCCAAGGGCGATTGAGGCGAGGAGAAGAAAGGGGACGAAAAAATAGATTTTCAACGGCCAGCGGAACCAGCCCAGGACGGGAAGCCAGGCCAGGAGGAGGAAAGCGGGGGTGGAGAGGGCCCAGGCAGCGAGCGCGCCATGGAGGCAGGCTGCCCCCAGCTTGCCTCCGGCGCCGGCACCTGGGGAGGGCGCTTTGCGCTGGGCGGCCAGCATGCAGGCGGCCAGGGCCAGCAGGGGGAGCAGGAAGTAGATGCGGGAATCCAGGCCGAAGAGGACGGACTCGAAATGCAGAAAGTTGGCTTTGGCCCACTGGGTGGGGTTGAGGCTGAATTGGAGCTTTTGTTCCAGGCTGAGGCTGCCGCGTTCCTGGGAATCGCGCACGGCCTGCCAAAGTGGCAAAAGGAGGGGGGCGGCCAGGCCGGCGGCGATCAGCCCGTGGCCTGCATAACCTGCCCACCAGCGAAGGCGGCGCACGGAAGCTTCCCGCAGGGCGAGCAGCCCGAGGAGCGCCAGCTCGGCGCCGTAGTAGTAGAAAGCGTATTGTGCGTAGCCTTGCAAAAAAAAAAGCGCCTTGGCCGCCGCCAGCAGGGCCCATGAACGTGCCGTGGGCTGCGTGATGCAGCGCAGCAGCAGGGCCAGGCAAGCCGGTGCCCAGCAGGCCGCATAAGCCACAAAGATCCAGCTGCATGAGAGAACCAGGACGAAAGGTGTGGTGGCCCAAAGCAGTCCGCAGGCCAAAGCAGAGGGCGGGGACCATCCGCCTTTCGCCGCAAGCCAGGCGACTGAAGCGGCAGCGCCGGCAAGGTGTGCGACCACCAGGATCGTGATGGAGGATGACGAATCCAAGCCGGCCAGTGAGGCCAGGCCGAAGGCTGCATACACGGGTGGATAGAGCACGCCTTGCTGGCCGTGGGCGAGGTGGGGTATGCCGTTGTATTGGAACCAGTTGACCAGTGCCGGCTCCCCCGCCTCCAGCAGCACGCGGAGGTTGTGGGTGTAGAAGGGAAGAAAGGCCAGCACGTTGTCATCCCAGAGGAAATGCCCGGGACGGACGCAGGCCAGCAACAGGCCGAGCAAGGCGGTGATGCAGGCGGCGGCGGCGGGGCTCCAGGGCTGGTGCCGGGGCGCTCCTTTTTCGGATGACGGCGTCAAATCCATGCGGCTAACTTGGTGAGGTGGATGGAAATTTGCAAACTCCGAACAGCGGCCTGCCGCTTCCGGTATTTTCTGTCATCGTCCCGTTTTTCAATGAGCAGGAGGTGCTGCCCCAGCTGGTACAGCGCCTGGGCCAGGTGCTGCGTGCTTTGGAAGCCGCAGGGGAAGTGGTTTTTGTGGATGACGGGAGCACGGATGGGAGCGTGGAGGTCCTGCAGGCGGTGCTGCCCCGGCTGCCCGCATTCCAGCTGGTGCGGCTGCGCCGGAACTTTGGCCTGCAATCGGCCTATCGCGCGGGCATGGATCACGCACGCGGGCGGGCTTTGATTTTTTTGGATGCGGACTTGCAGGACCCGCCGGAAAGGATTCCGGAGATGCTGCAAGCCTGGCGCGGGGGCGCGGATGTGGTGGTGGGGGTGCGCCGGAGCCGTCCGGAGCGCGGGTTCCGGGGACTGTGCCTGCGGCTGTTCCATGAGCTGTTCCACCGCTGCACCGGGGGCATCATGCCGAAAAACAGCGGGACGTTCGGCCTGATGGACCGGACGGTTGCCGAAGCGGTCCGCAGCATGCCGGAGCGGAATCTTTTCCTGCCGGCCTTGCGGATTTGGGCAGGGGAGCGGTGTGCAATCCTGGAATATGACCGGAGCGGCCGCTCGGGTGGCGAGGCCAAGCAGTCCCTGGCAAGGCTTTTTGCCTACGCCTGGGATGGGGTGACGAGCTTTTCGGAGTGGCCGGTGCGGTTTATTTTTTTTGCGGGCTGTGCGGTCAGCCTGCCCAGTTTTGGTTATGCGGGCGCGCTTCTGGCCATCAAGGTCCTGCAGTGGATGGGATGGTTCCGAAGCCTGGAGGTGGAGGGCTTCACCACCATTGCGGTGGCGGTGCTCTGCCTGGGCGGGGTGCAGCTGATGTCGATCGGCGTGCTGGGGGAATACATTTCCCGGATTTACAAGGAAACCAAGGGGCGCCCGCATTACCTGCTCCGCCAGGAGGGTGACCCGGCCCGATGAAGTCTGCGGAATATGGGAATCTGGCCCGGGTTGAGGCAGAGCATTGGTATTACCGGGGCAAGCGCCAGATTGTGCGCTATTGGCTGGAGGCGGGATTCCGGGATGGCGGGGTAGCGCCGGTTCTGGTTGATTGCGGGGCAGGAACCGGGCGCTTTGCCGGGGAGATGGCAGCGCGGGCCCGCGTGATCGCTGTGGATGACGCCCCGGAATCGCTGGCCTTGCTGGAGGGGGTGCCGGGCATCGAGGCGCGCAAGGGGGACTGCCTGCGGCTTCCTCTTGCGGATGGTGAGGCCGACATGCTTACCGCGCTGGATGTTTTGGAGCATGTGGACGATGACGCCGGTGCGGTGGGGGAATTCCGCCGGGTGCTGAAGCCGGGTGGGCTGCTGGTGGCCACGGTCCCGGCCTGCCCCTGGCTGTGGAGCGACTGGGACACAGCGCTGCACCACCGCCGGCGCTACACGCTGAAGGGCTTGCGGCGCTTGTTTGCTGGTCCGGAGTGGGAGGTGCAGCATGCCAGCGGCATCAATGTGGCGGCGCTGCCGGCGGTGTGGCTGCTGCGCAAAGCCCGCTGGTCCGCACAGCGTGCGGAGGACCGCATCCCGCCGCGTTGGATCAATGGGCTGTTGGAATGGCTTTTTGTGGCTCCTGCCTGCACCGGCTTCCGTCTGCCTTTGGGAGTCGGGGCTTTGCTGGTGGCCCGGCGCTGCTGAAGTTGGATTGAAGACGAACTTCCGATTTCAAACTGTGGACTCTGCCCATGTGTTGAAATCTTGCGCTTGAGAATAACGTGCAATTATCTTGCCCAGCCGGATTCGATGAGAACCGTCTTGGTGCACTGGAGGGCAATCTCGGCATCGCTGTCGGTGGAGAGAGAGGACCGGCATCCCGACCAAGTTGCATTCGATGCTGACGATTTGCCAAAACGTAATGTGGGGTTCCCAGCCAAGCAAGACTAGAGGCAGAGAATTGGAGGAGATGCTCCAGAGGGTGTTGCCCAGTTGTTTTTGGTTGGCGTCGGTCATTTCTTCGGCCGTCGTTTGATTTTGCTTTCGAGGGCCTTGAGGTCCGCCTCGTCCTGCTGGTCGGCCTCGGCGGCCTCGCGCTTCCTGCGCTGGGCATCGAACTCCAAATACAGCTCTGCCGTGCGCTCTTCCATCTGCTCATGGCTGATGGAACCCGCGTGTTGGAGCAGCGGAAAGCCGTTTGAGGTGATGATCTGATCCACGTTCTGTTTCCAGAAGGCCATGCGCGTCTCCTGCTTCTGTTTGGCCCGCAGTTCGGCGGTTTCCAGGAAGATGACCACGAGCCGGTTCAGGGTGTCGATCTCGTCCTCGGTCAGGTAGTTCTTGGCCACAACGATATCCGTCTTCCGCACCTTGTCTCCTTTCCAGGCGAGCAAGCCGAAGTGTGGATCGGCGGCGTTCGCCCGGCTGGAGATGAGTTCGGCGGCAGTCTTCCGGGTCACGGCATAGATGAGCAGGTTCTGCACCGTGGCAAAGAAGGCCTGCGTGGCCTGGTCCGTCTTGTCGTAGTCGCTGCTCAGCGCAAAGAGGTCGCGCACCTTCTGGTAAAACCGCTTTTCCGACGCGCGGATGTCGCGGATGCGCTCCAGCATCTCGTCGAAGTAATCCGGGCGGCCGTCCGGGTTTTTCAGGCGCTCGTCGTCCATGACGAAGCCTTTGAGCAGGTATTCCTTCAGGACGGTGGAGGCCCAGCGGCGGAACTGCACCCCACGCGGCGAGCGAACCCGGTAGCCAACGGCCAGAATGGCGTCCAAATTGTAGAGCTTGGTCAGGTAATTTTTTCCGTCGGCAGCAGTTACCGAGGATTCCTCGGTAACTGAATTTTCGTCGAGTTCTCCGTCCGCGAAGATGTTCTTGAGGTGCAGGCCCACGTTGTCAGTGCTCACGTCAAAGAGCTGGGACATCTCCCGCTGGGACAGCCAGACGGTCTGATCCTTGGCCCGGAGCTTGATTTGGCTCCGGCCGTCTTCTGTGGTGTAGAGAATCAGGTCGTTCACAAGGGGGCTTCCTCCGCGCATGGGAAAAGCTGCTGCATCAGGCTTTTCTTGTGGGTCTTGAGGGCTTTGAGCTTTTGTGTCTCGGGGGTGATCCGGGCGTCGAGGCTGCTCAAGGATGTTGGGATGGATGGTGGTTTCGGAAAAGAATTTTGGGCTTGGTGACTGCGCGTGTTGTCGAAGGTGCAGCGGCAGGAGTTGGCAATGATGTGCCCTCTTTTGCCTCAAGGAGGTGAGGGGGTCAAGGGTGGGGTGGGGAGGAAGGACGTAAAGGCAGGGTTGGGGAATGGGAAAAGAGAATGCGGACATTCTGGTTTTCGGGGCAGACGGGATGTGCGAGCCCCCGGGGGGGATCTGCGCCGGACAGGATGTCCGGTGCTGCGGACGGGACGTCCGCGTTCCTTTCCGATCCGAGCGGGACGCCGGCGGTCCCGGGGGACAAAAAAAGGGAGTCCGTTTCCGGACTCCCTTTTGAGGGTGAGATTCGCAGGCATCGCGCGGTCCACCGTCGCTGAAGGCTATGGCGGGACAAGCGAGCGCGCTACATCTCCTTAGGCCAGCGCGGCTGTCCACCGTCGCACAAGGCTATGGCGGACAAGCCGAAGCCCGGGTATTTAGCCTAGTGCGGCTTGCGCGGCGGCGAGGCGGGCGACGGGCACGCGGTAGGGCGAGCAGGACACGTAGGTCAGGCCCAGGGCGTGGCAGAATTTCACAGAATCGGGATCGCCGCCGTGTTCGCCGCAGATGCCGAGCTTGATGCCGGGGCGGGTGGCACGGCCTTTGGCGGCCGCGATTTCCATGAGCGCGCCGACGCCGGTTTGGTCGATCGTGGCGAAGGGGTTCTTCTTCACGATTTCCGCTTCCGCGTAGGCGGGCAGGAAGCTGCCGGAGTCGTCACGGCTCATGCCCAGGGTGGTCTGGGTGAGGTCGTTGGTGCCGAAGCTGAAGAACTCGGCGGTCTGGGCGATCTGGTCGGCGGTGACGGCGCCGCGGGGGACTTCGATCATGGTGCCGACGAGGTAGCTGAGTTTGACGCCTTTTTCTTTCTGCACGGCGGCGGCGGTTTCGTGGACGATGGCGACCTGGAGGTCGAGTTCCTTCTTGAAGCCGACGAGGGGGATCATGATCTCGGGCTTGGCTTTGTTGCCTTCTTTTTGCGCCTGGGCGGCGGCTTCAAAGACGGCGCGGGCCTGCATGCGGGTGATCTCGGGGTATTTGATGCCGAGGCGGCAGCCGCGGAAGCCGAGCATGGGGTTGAATTCATGGAGCTCGGAGACGCGGGCCATGATTTTCTCGACGGCGATGCCCATTTTGCGGGCGAGGTCCATCTGCTGTTCCTTGGTGTGGGGGAGGAACTCATGCAGGGGCGGATCGAGGAACCGGATGGTGGCGGGGTAGCCTTTGAGTTCCTTGAAGATGCCGTGGAAGTCTTCCCGTTGATAGGGGAGGAGCTTGGCCAGGGCGGCTTCGCGGGCTTCCTGGGTCTCGGCCAGGATCATCTCGCGCATGGCGTCGATGCGGTCACCCTCGAAGAACATGTGTTCGGTGCGGGTGAGGCCGATGCCGGTGGCGCCGAAGGCGAGGGCGTTGCGGACCTGCTCGGGGGAGTCGGCGTTGGTGCGGACTTCGAGTTTGGTGACTTTGGAGCACCAGTCCATGAGCTGTTTGAATTGCTTGAACTTCTCGGTGGCGCGGGAGGCGGCGTCGTTGTGGATGAGGCCGTTGACGATCTCGGAGGGGGCGGTTTTGATTTCGCCGCCATAGACGGTGCCGGTGGTGCCATCGATGCTCATGTAATCGCCTTCTTTGAAGGTCTTGCCGGAGACGGTGGCGGTTTTGGCATCGTAGTCGATCTCGACGGCGGAGGCGCCGCAGATGCAGACTTTGCCCATCTGGCGGGCGACGAGGGCGGCGTGGGAGGAGACGCCGCCACGGGCGGTGAGGATGCCTTCGGCGGCGATCATGCCGCGAAGGTCCTCAGGGGAGGTCTCGAGGCGGACGAGGAGGACTTTTTCACCCTTCTCGGCGGCGGCGGCGGCGCGGTCGGCGTTGAGGTAGATTTTGCCGGAGGCGGCGCCGGGGCCGGCGGGGAGGCCGGTGGCCAGGACGGTGGCTTTTTTCACCTCGGCCAGGTCGAAGACGGGGGCGAGGAGCTGGTCGAGCTGGTCGGCGGGGTTGCGCTTGATGGCGGTCTTCCAGTCGATGAGTTTCTCTTTGACCATGTCCATGGAGAACTTGAGCGCGGCCATGGCGGTGCGCTTGCCGTTGCGGGTCTGGAGCATGAAGAGCTTGCCTTCCTGGATGGTGAACTCGAAGTCCTGCACATCTTTGAAGTGCTTCTCGAGGGTGACGCGGACTTTTTCAAGGTCGGCGAAGGGCTTGGGCATGACGGCCTTGAGCTTGGAGACGGGGTCCGGGGTGCGGACGCCGGCGACGACATCCTCGCCCTGGGCGTTGATGAGGAATTCACCGTAGAATTCTTTGACGCCGTTGGCGGGGTTGCGGGTGAAGGCGACGCCGGAGCCGGAGTTGGTGCCGGTGTTGCCGAAGACCATGGCCTGGACGTTGACAGCGGTGCCCCATTCGGTGGGGATGTTGTATTTGCGGCGGTAAACGATCGCGCGGTCGTTCATCCAGGAGCCGAAGACGGCGCCGACGGCGCCCTTGAGCTGGTCCCAGGGGGATGCGGGGAAGTCTTTGCCGGTGCGCTCTTTGACCAGGGCTTTGAAGCGGCGGACGAGTTCCTGCTGGTCTTCTGCGGTCAGGTCGGAATCGATCAGGTCGCGGTGGTATTTCTCGTGCTTGAAGTTGTGGATGACGGTCTCGAAGGGCTCGTGGTCTTCGCCGGGGCGCTTTTGCACGCCGAGGACGACATCGCCATACATCTGGATGAAGCGGCGGTAGCAGTCCCAGGCGAAGCGGGGATTCTGGGTGGCGTTTTCGAGGGCGGTGACGGTCTGGTCATTGAGGCCGAGGTTGAGGATGGTGTCCATCATGCCGGGCATGGAGTCGCGGGCGCCGGAGCGGACGGCAACGAGGAGGGGGAAGCCTTTGGTGTCACCGAACTTGTAGCCCATTTCGGCTTCCATGAGGGCGATGCCTTCTTCGACTTGCTTTTGGAGGACGGCGGGATAGGTGCGCTTGTGGTCGTAGTAATAGGTGCAGACTTCGGTGGTGATGGTGAAGCCGGGAGGCACAGGGAGGCCGATGCGGCGCATTTCGGCGAGGTTGGCGCCCTTGCCGCCGAGGAGGGGCTTCATGGTGCCGTTGCCGTCGGTGCGCTTGGCGCCCCAGACATAGACGTATTTGTCCTTTTTGAACGCGGGGGCTTTTTTCGCGGAGGACTTGGCGGAGGGTTTGGCCGCGGATTTTTTGGCGGCTTTTGCGGGTTTCTTGGAGGGGGATTTCTTGGCCATAAATGGTGTGGGGTAAGCGCGGAATTAAAGGGACGGCGGGCGCTGCTGGCAAGCGAATCCATGGAGGAGTGGGGGAAAAGAAGCGCGGCAGGCGGGGCGGTGAGCGTTTTTACTGGACGGGATGGCCGGAAATCCATTGGATGACCTTTTCATGGCCAAGGCTGCCTCCAAGGACAAATCTGCCACCGAACCGGGATTCGAGGAATCCATGGCCCGGCTGGAGCAGATCGTCGAGGCCATGCAGTCTCCGGAACTGCCTTTGGACCAGGTCATCGAGCGCTATGAAGAGGGCATGAAGCTGATCTCGGTCTGTGCGGCCCGCCTGGAGGCAGCGGAGAAAAAAATTGAATTGTTAACCCGTGAAAAATCGGGAAAATTCACCTTCTCCTCCGGCCAGGCTGCGTCTGACGCGCCTCTGGAGGATGAAGATGGGACCGCCTCCGGGGAAGAAGCCCGCCTCTTTTAACCACCAACCCCCCACCGAACAGAGAAAACATCATGGCAGCAAAGATTTTGGACCGCATTAACGGCCCCTCGGATGTCAAGAAACTGACGATCGAGGAAATGACCACCCTTTCCCAGGAAATCCGGGATGAATTGATCCAGGTGTGCAGCAAGAACGGAGGCCACCTGGGCCCGAACCTGGGCGTGGTGGAGCTGACCATCGCCCTGCATTACGTTTTTGAAACGCCCAAGGACAACTTCGTCTTCGACGTCAGCCACCAGGCCTACGTGCACAAGCTGCTGACCGGGCGCCGCCAGCAGTTCCAGACCATCCGCCAGGCCGGGGGGCTGAACGGCTTTATGCTCCGCACGGAGAGCCCGCATGACTGTTACGGCGCGGGCCACGCCGGCACCGCACTGTCCGCCGCCATCGGCATGGCCACGGCGCGTGACCTCCGCAAGAGCGACGAGCACGTGGTTGCGCTCTGCGGGGACGCCGCCTTCACCTGCGGAGTGACCTACGAGGGCCTCAACAACATCGCCCACCACACCAAGAAGCTCATCGTCATCCTCAATGACAACGAGTGGTCGATCGACAAAAACGTCGGTGCCATTGCCACTTACCTCAACAAAATTTCCACCAGCCCGCAATTCAGCTACCTGCACGACAAAGCCGGGCAGGTGATTGAAAAATTGGGCGGCAAAGTGGCCCTCAAATATGCCAAGAAAGCCGAGGAAGCCGCCAAGAGCCTGGTCTTCCCCAGTGTCATCTTCGAAGAAATGGGCCTTACCTACTACGGGCCGGTCGATGGCCATGACATCGACAGCCTGATTAAAATGTTCCAGTTCCTCAAAGAGCAGGAGCAGCCTGTCCTCCTCCATGTGCTGACGCAAAAGGGCAAAGGCTTCGAACTGGCCATGTCCAAGCAGAAAAAATACCACGGCGTTGGTCCCGGCACCTACCATCCCACCGATGGGGAAAGCACCGCCGCGGGTCCGATGACCTATTCCCAGGTCTTCGCCGATACCCTGAGCAAGATCGCGGACTCGAACAACAAAGTGGTGGCCATCACCGGCGCCATGCCCAATGGCACCGCGCTGGACCGATTCCAGCCGAAGCATCCGGACCGCTACTTCGACGTCGGCATTGCCGAGGAGCACGCGGTGCTCTTCGCCGCGGGCCTGGCCACCAAGGGTTACAAGCCGGTCTGTGCCATCTACTCCACTTTCCTGCAGCGGGCCTACGACATGATCGTCCATGACGTGGCTTTGCAGAATCTCCCGGTGGTTTTCGCCATGGACCGCGGCAGCCTTTCCGGCGATGACGGGCCGACGCACCACGGCCTTTTCGACATCTCTTACATCCGCTGCGTGCCGAACATGATCCACATGTCCCCCAAGGATGAGGACGAGATGGCCGACATGCTTTACACCGCGGTGCAGCACCCCGGGCCCAGCGCGATCCGCTATCCGCGTGGCAACGGCCCCGGAGCCAAACTCAAGGACCAGCCCGCCCTCATCCCCATCGGCAAGGCCGAGGTCATCAAGCACGGCACCCAAGTCGCGATCTGGAGCTATGGCCACATGCTGCCCATGGGCCAGGAGCTGGCGAAAATGCTGGAGGAAAAAGGCTACTCCGCCGCTGTGGTCAATGCCCGCTTCGCCAAGCCTTTGGACCGTGGCACTCTGGAGTTCTTTGCGCGTTCCTGCGACCTGATCGTCACCTTCGAGGACCATGTCCTCAAGGGCGGTTTCGGTTCCGCTGTCATGGAAGAACTGGCCGATCTCGGCCTGGCAACGCCGGTGGTCCGGGTGGGCTGGCCGGACGCCTTTGTCGATCACGGCAAGGTGGACCTCCTCCGTGCCCAGGGCGGCCTCACCGCGCAGGCGGCGCTGGAGAAAGCCCAGCCCTACCTGGCCAAAATCAAGCCCGGCCAAAAAGCCGCCGCTGTCGCCTGAACGAAACCTGTTTTCCACGGGAAGGACGCGAAAAAACGCAAAGCAGGAGGCAGCAGTAATTCGGATCAGCCGTCTGCCTGTCTCAACTTTTGTGAACCTTTGCGCGCTTCCCGTTCAAACCTGACTTTATGAAAATCGTTGTCGCTTATTCCGGTGGCCTGGACACCTCCATCCTCCTCACCTGGCTGAAAGAAAAATACAATGCGGAGATCATCGCTTTCTGCGCTGATATCGGCCAGGAGGAGGAATTGAAAGGCCTGGACAAGAAGGCCGTGCGAACCGGCGCATCCAAATGCTACATCGATGACCTGACCGAGGAATTCGCCCGCGACTTCATCTATCCGATGATCCGCGCCAACGCACTTTACGAGAACCAGTATTTCCTGGGCACCAGCATCGCCCGCCCGCTCATCGCCAAGCGGCAGGTGGACATCGCGCGCCTGGAAAAGGCAGATGCGGTGGCCCATGGCGCGACCGGCAAGGGGAACGACCAGGTGCGCTTCGAGCTGACCTTTGCCGCACTGGCCCCGGATTTGAAAGTGATCGCGCCCTGGCGCATCTGGGATTTCCAAGGCCGGACCGACCTGATCAACTACGCCAAATCCAAAGGCATCGCCGTTCCGGTCACCGCCAAGAAGCCCTACTCGATGGACCGCAACCTGCTGCACATCAGCTTTGAAAGTGGCATTTTGGAAGACCCCTGGATGGAACCTTCCAAAGAAATGTTCGTCCTGGGAGTTTCGCCGGAGGAGGCTCCGGACAAAGCGGAGTATGTGGAACTGGACTTCGAGCAGGGCAATTGCGTGGCGGTCAATGGCAAGAAGCTGACCCCGGCCGGGGTGATGCGCGCGCTCAACAAGCTGGGCGGCAAGCATGGCGTGGGCCGGGTGGACCTGGTGGAAAACCGGTTCGTCGGCATGAAATCGCGCGGCGTCTATGAGACTCCGGGCGGATCGATTCTTCACTTTGCCCACCGGCAGCTGGAAACCCTGACCATGGACCGTGAGGTCATGCACCTGCGGGACGGGTTCATCCCGAAATATTCCGCATTGGTGTACAATGGCTTTTGGTTCGCGCCGGAACGGGAATTTCTCCAGGCGGCAGTGGACAAGAGCCAGGAAAATGTCACCGGCTCGGTGCGGATCAAGCTCTACAAGGGCAACATCATCACCGCCGGACGCCGCAGCAAGGTCTCGCTCTACAATCCGCACGTGGCCACCATGGAAGCCGACGGTGGGGCTTACAACCAGGCCGATGCCACCGGCTTCATCAACCTCAATGCGCTGCGTCTGAAGTCCTGGTCCCGTGTGGCCGGCCCGGCCCGCCGCAGTGGCAAGGCCGCGAAGGCCAAGTAGCACCGCCCCGAGAAGCGCGCAGTGGGCGGGAAGATTGGGGTGATGAATCCGGCCTGAATCCGGGTTTCAGGCCGTGCTCCCACGGGCATCGGGCGGTCATGGAGTGGGCCCGCAGAGAAGGGAAAGAATGGCCCACGCCCCGGGGCCAGGAGAGATGAAATCTGGAGTGCTCCGATCTTTTCGGAGCTCTGGGAACGCGCGGAGCGCGGGGGATGGGGGGGGGCGGGCTGCCCAGGCTGGCTTCCTCCCCGTCGCTCCGCTCCATCCCAGAGCTCCGAAAAGATCGGAGCACTCCAGAAAAGGGCCGCACCCGCGTGATCCGTGCACCCAGTGCTCCGGGCGCTTGCCGATCTCCAGCACGCTCTGCCTCAGGCTCCCATTGGCGACCGATTACAATGACGCCCACAGGCATCCATGCGGTCAACCGCGGATGGACAGGGTCGGGCGGGGGGAGTAATGTTGGTCTTGTGCAACCTTACTTGGAGCAAGCGGACGCCGGTGTGCTGCCGGGTCGGCGTCGGTCCTTGATGATGGGTGTTCTGCGGCGCAGTGTTCTTGGCGTGGCGTTGCTGTTGGCGGCGGTGCCCGTCCACGCCTCTGGCTGGCTGGAGCATAGTGAGACGGGGCAGAGGGGCGCCAATTTCCTCCAGGCCCGCTACCACTTCCGGGCGCCGTCCGCCGGCGAAGCCAGGGGGATCGTCCTGCTGGTTCCGCCGCCAGGGGAGGACGGGGTGAAATTTGCCGAGTCCGGCGGCTGGCCCGCCTTTGCCGACAAGCTGGGGTACGCCACCCTGGCCGCGGCCTATCAAGGCGATGAGGCCCATGATTTCAGCAACGCCCGTCGTGGTTCGGGCACCAGCCTGCTGGGGGCTCTGCGGCATTTTTCCGATGCCACCGGCAGCCGGGACCTGGCCAATCTGAACATGATGGTGTATGGCGTGGCAGCGGGCGGGCAGTTCGCCTTCAGCTTCACCCAGGATAAGCCGGACCGGGTTTTTGCCTTTGCCGCCGTGCTGGGAGCCTACTGGGTGCCACCCACCGCGGCCGGGCGCAAAACCCCGGGCATCTTTATTTCTGCCGATGACCAGTCCGACGGTGCCGCCCCCCGCACGCGGGACCTGGTGCGGGCAGGCCGGGCCTACAATGCGTTCTGGGCCTGGCAGGGCACCCCCCAGCGTGCCGGAGCGGCTTCCAGCACCCTGGGACTCGTCCAGGAATACTTCTCCGGCTCCCTGGAGCTGCGCCAATCGGAGAAAAAACTCGCAACAGGTTCGCCAGTCGATCTTTCCGCTTTGAAAGGATGGTTCATGCCATCCGCTGGTGGAACGCCCCTGCCGATGGCCGATGTCTCCCGCAGCGAGCAGGGCAATGGATTCTGGTTCCCCACGGAAAAGTCCGCCGGTGCCTGGAAGCCCTGGAATGCGGAGGCTGCGAAGGGCAGATAACCGGGGTCAGTAAATCTTGGTTTTGAATCCCTGGCGGGGTGCGACCAGGGAGTTGGGCGGGCGGAGCACCACCAGCGGCTCGGAAGGCACGTGACAGAGCTTGATTTCTTCCGCGCTGGCCCAAATTTCCGGGGTGGAGTGGCCCAGCTCGGTGGAGTCGGACAGAGCCACTTCTTTGAAGCGGGCGTTGTAGCCGATGATGAGGAGCGCGTGATAGGCCTTTTCCGGGCCGGGAGTGCGGGGAGGGGAGTCCGGCAGCTGGCTGCGGCGGCTGCGGCTTTGGCGCACCCATTCGGGCAGCAACTGGGCGTCCATGGCCCAGACGACGGGCAGGCCTTGGTCGATGTGGCGGGCTAGTTCGGTGAGGTTGTCCGGGCTGTGGCGCGGGTAATCGAGTTGGAAGCCCATCTGGCCGATTTCCTGGCCCACGCGGCTGGCGAAGCGCCGGTATTGGGTGCCTTGTACCTGGGTCCCGCCGCTTTCCGCCAGGTCATAGACATTCAGCGCCAGGCCGAAGTAGCGGAGGTTTTTCTCCCAGGATGCCGGCACGCAGTAATTGCGGTCCCCCTGGGAGATGGGCGGGATTTTCGTGATCACCACGTCTCCGTTGCTTCGCCGCTGCACCCGTCCGGCGGGATCGAAGGGCTGGTAGCCGGATTCCACCATGCGCTGGGACTCGCTGGCGATGGGGGAGTAGCTGCCTTTCTCAATCGTAAGTACGAGGGCGGTGGAAGTCTCCTGCAGCTTGAGGAGATGGCCCAGCCAGTTCCAGTGCCAGGTTCCGGATTTTTCGATGCCGGCGCCCAGGCGGCCGGACAGTTTCTGGGAGATGAGCTGCCGCTGCTCTTTTTGCACGCGTTGAAAATCGGCCTGGGTGACGCCCACACCCAGAGAGGCGAGGTCGGCGGTATTCACGAAGCCCAGGACCAGCCGCTGGGCCTTGCCATCCTGGGTATAGAGATCGATGGAAAAAAGCGGCGCTCCCAGGCAGGAGCGCTTCCCGTTGAAGCCCTGGCGGTAGAAGGCCGCGCCTTCATTTTCCGCTCCTGCCAAATCCAGCCGCCGCGCCACGCTGCGGGCGTCATCATCCCAAAGCAGGCTGTCCTGCCAGAGGGGGATTTGGAAGAGATCGTTGAGATTGCTGGCCCAAACCGTGGGGGCCAGCAGCAGCCATCCCAGCAGTGCCAGGACCACTTGATTGCGACAGGCTTGGCACATGACTTCTGCTTTGATCATGGTAACTCATTGACATTGCACAAGCTATCTATTGACGGCCCTGCCGATTTTTACTATAAAACGCGTAATTAAGGGGAAAACTTGAACAAGTCATTCACCATTCTCGTCGTTCTGGCCCTGTTTCTTGGGATCGGCAGCCTTGTATTGATCCGGAAGCTGGTGGAGAGCGAGCGTGCCAAAGCCCTTGCGGAGCGCCCTGCGGCCACGGAGGTCAAAGCCGTGGAAACGCGGGATGTCCTGATAGCCAAGGACAATTTGGAGACCGGCACGCCGCTGACCGATCTGAATGTCGGCCTGGTCAAAATGCCAGCGGATATCGTTCCCGAAACGGCGCTGACCTCTCTGGACCAAATCAAGGAGCGATTTGCCATGCAGACGCTTTTCAAAGGGGAACTCATCCTGGATGGCAAAGCCCGGACCAAAGACCAGCTGCCCAAGGCCTCCCTGATGATCACGCCCGGGAAGCGGCTGATTTCCGTCCGCGTTGATGAAGTCAAAGCCAGCGGTTTCATGATCAAGAACGGGGACTTTGTGGACTTGGTGGGAAGTTTCGAGGTCAAGGATGAGATGCTTCCGCCCGGCATGGACCAGCCGATCGGTGAAAAAATCACAGTCACTTTTTTACAGCGGGTGCGTGTTTTCGACATTATTCACGGAACTGCTGCTACCGGTAATGAAGAAGATAAATCCAACCAGCGCATGGCCCAAGGCACGACGGCCACATTCGAAGTGACTCCCGAACAGGCCGATATTATTTCAAACGCCGAGGCGGTCGCCTCCGAGCTTTGGCTGGTGTTGCGCCGCTTCGATGACGATGAGATTAAAAAACCCCGCTCCTCCCTGGAAGAAAAAGTCATCGCCAGCCTGCACCGCACAGACATTCAAGCCCCGCCTCCGCCGGAACCTGTCAAACCTACCACGACCCGCAAAACAGTGTTTTAACTGAAGGTTGACCCATGAACACCCAACAAACCGGCCTTATACTTGCGCTTTGCGCCCTCCTCGCGGCCCCTCACACCTGGGGCCAGTCCGCCAACGAAAAAACGATGGAGGGCTATGTTGAGGAAAACCTCATCATTCCGGTCAAGAGCTACACCAACGCGGAAATCCGCGTGGACAACCGCCAGGTCATGATCGATGGCTATTGGGTTTTCAAGGATGAAGCAGGCGAGGTGCTGGAGAAGCCGAAGATTCTCAGCCAGCCCGAAGGCATTGAAGACCGCCTCTTCATCGCGTTGCGTTCGCCCGGTTCCGCCACTGTGACAGTGACCGAAGAAGGCGTGACCACCGTTTACCGGGTCAATGTGCGCAGCCGGTTCAAGGAGAACGTCATCGAGAAAGAATTGGAAGAGGCCATCCTCAAAGTGGTCTCCGACAAGGGCCTCCGTGTGACCGTGCTCCCGCCCCAGGCCACGATCGTCGGTGCCAACATCCAGCGCGCCTTCGGGGATGAAACCGCCAGCGAAATTCTGGCCCCTCGAGGCGAGGCAGCCGGAACAACCACCGGCCAAATCACCGGCGCCGGGGATTACCGCCCGGTCATCATCTTGGAAGGTGAGGTCGCCAATGACCTCAAGGCCATGAAGGCCATCAATGTGGCCCACGCCTACACGGACTCCGTCATCAATTTGATGAGCATCCGCAACCACGTCCAAGTGCAGATCAAAGTCAATGTCCTCAGCGTCACAATCACCAAGGACAGCAACATTGGCGTCCAATACGGCCAGCGCGTGGGCGGAACATTCACCCCCGGATTTACCCTTCCGCTCAACGTCAACAATGCCTTTTCCGCCGGTGCGCCATTCTTCAGTGTGATCAATGCCAATGGCATCAGCGACTTCCAAGCCCAGCTTAATGCCGCGATTAACAAAGGCACGATCAAGCTCCTTCAATCACCCACCATTTCGGTGCTCAATGGCCAGCCCGCGGAATTTCTTGCCGGAACCATCATCTCGGTGCCCACGGGGGTCAGCGTCGATGATGGGGTTGTGGTTCAGGAATTTTCCGAACGCCAGATCGGTGTAACGCTCCGGATCAGTCCGATCAGCCGCGAAGAAACCGTTTTCCGCCCCCGCATTGATGGCACCATTCCGTTCTCCACCATTTCCGTGCAGGACCGAAAAACCACCCGAGACGAAACCGAGACGCTCACCGATCCGAGCGTGCGCGAACAAATCGTCAACTCCGTGGATGAAAATGGCGTCGTCCGCCTCCTCATCCAGCCTGCGGTCAGCACCCTTGGCAGTGCGGATGAACTGGTCAATGACCTGCGCACCTACAACACCAACCAGATCGAAACCCGAGTCGCCATGCGCCATGGCGAGACCATGATTATCGGCGGTCTGTTTACCGACCAGGATCAAAAGCGCATGCAGAGTGTCCCGTTTATTGAGAAAATCCCCATCCTGGGCGAGATTTTCAAGAACCGCACCACCGCCGAAACCCGCCAGGAATTGGTCTTTACCCTCACTCCCTACGTGATCGGGCTGGATTTTGAAGGCAACAATGAACGCGGAGTCACCTCACCGGTCATGGAGCGCGAAATGCAGAGCCACACGCTGCGCACCAAGCCGGTCCGCATCAGTTCACGGGAGGTCTTTGTGCGGGATGGCATCCTTCCGGCGGATGCTCCGGCTGCCGAGCCGGCTGTTGAAAATCTCAGCATCCGTCCAGCGGAAGAAGCGGCGGCTGAAGAGACTCCCGCACCCAATCCCCCGGCTGCCCCGGCTGAACCCGTCGTGCAATAACCCAGAACTGCACCGACGCCATGCCGGGAGTATTCCTCATCCACCAGGACGGTTCGGTCGCCAAGGCGTTCCAGGACGCACTGGCATCGGCCGGCACGCTCAAGCTTCTCGGCCATGCGGCCTCTGGAAGCGATGGCTTGGCCAAAGCGGCTGCGGCCAAAGCTGAGCTGGTTTTTGTCCAACTGGCGCTGCCGGATTCGGACGGCTTCGCGGTGATCAACAGCTTGAAGGGCAAATTGCCAAACGCTTACGCCGTTCCTGTCCTGCAAGGCGGGGAGGGGGGGGATGTTTGGCAGCGCATTTTCCAGGAGGGCCTCCGGGACGTGCTGGTGCCTCCGCTCAATCCTGCCAGCATCCTGCAGTCCTGCCGGCAGGCAGAAACCAACGCGGCCCAGCTTTTTGCCCGGCCCGGCGGCGGTGAAAATGCCGGCAACTACAGCGTCGCAGTGGCCAGCGCCCGCGGCGGAGTAGGCAAATCCATTTTCTCCACCAATCTGGCTATTGCCATGGCCCGGCGCGGCGGAGCCACCGTCTTGTATGACTTCAGCATGTCTGCCGGCGATTTTTTCACCATGCTCGACCAAGTCCCCCGCCACACGATGGGCGACGCCATCGGCCAGGGCATGGGGCTGGATTCCAGCCTCCTGGGCAATCTGGTCGCCGATCACGCCCTGGGCTTCAAATTTCTCGCCTGCCCCAATGACGACTTCGACTTCTACAGCTTCGACCACGAACAGGCGAAAAATTTCATCACCGCTGCGCGCGATCTCAGCCCCTTCAGCATCTACGACACCGGTGCCTATGACTTGCCGATGACCGGTGCGGCAGTGGAGGGGGCAGACCTGATCTACCTGCTTTCCACCCGGGACCTCTCCCGCCTGCTCTCCACCCAGCGCCTGGTCAAGAATTTCACCGGCCGCGGCATTGAAGCCTCCCGGATCAAAGTGATCGTCAACAACGCCGAAGTGGGCATGGAAATATCCGATGCCGAGGTCGAGGAAGTTCTGGCCCACCCGGTCACCGCCTACCTGCCCAGCGTGCCGGCGGAAACAGCCTTCAGCATCAACAGCGGCAAGCCTTTGATCCAAACCAATCCCGACCACCCCCTGGCTGCGGTCATCGACAAACTGGCGGAATACACCCTCATCAAATGGGATGAGGGCGCTCCGGCCTGAGTCACCGGCTTCGGCTTGAATGACTGCGTCTTCCAGGCCATAATCCCAGCATGCGACCCATTCCTCCAGGCTACGGTGGTTCTTCCGGACAGCGGCCAGGGTTCGGACGCCCTCCCGGCGCACCTGCTTCGCCTGCCCGTCCTCCCACGATGGCGCCGCCCACTGCCCGTCCGGCATCCGTGCCCACTTCTCCAGTGTCAGGGGGTTCACCCGCGCCCATTCCTGCAGGCCCATCCAGCGCCGCCAATGCTGCTGCGGAATTCATTCTCCAGTTCAAGCGCTCGCTGCTCCCTTACTTGATCCAAAAGATCAATCCCCAGCTCCTCAACAGCGGCAACCAGCAGCTTCTCCGCCAGACCATTGAGCAGCTCATCGATGAGAAGCTTTCCGCAGACAAAGTTCCCATCGGCCGCCAGCTCCGCGACAAGCTGATGGCCGATGTGGTCAACGAGATGGTCGGCTTCGGCCCCCTCGAAGACCTGCTCCAGGATGAGACCGTGACCGAAATCATGGTCAACGGCCCCAGCACCATTTACATCGAGCAAAAGGGCCGCATCACGCTCTCGCCAATCAAATTCGTCGATGACGCCAGTTGCCGCCGCGTAATCGACAAAATTCTCTCCCCGCTCGGCCGGCGCGTCGATGAATCCAGCCCCATTTGCGACGCCCGCCTGCCCGACGGGTCCCGTGTCAACGTCGTTGTCCCTCCCTGTGCCCTCAACGGCCCCACCATCACCATCCGCAAATTCAGCAAGAACAAGCTGACCGTGGAAAAACTCATGGAGTTCAAGGCCCTCTCCAAAGGCATGGCCATGTTCCTGGAGGCCTGTGTGCGCGGTGCCCTCAACATCGTCGTCTCCGGCGGCACCGGCTCCGGCAAAACCACCCTCCTCAATGCGCTCTCCGGCTTTATTCCCGAGGGCGACCGCATCCTGACCATCGAGGACGCTGCCGAACTCTCCCTCATGCAGCCCCACGTCGTCCGCCTTGAGGCTAAGCCCGCAAACATCGAGGGCAAGGGCGAGGTTTCGATCCGCGACCTGGTCAAGAGTTCACTCCGGATGCGCCCCGACCGCATCGTCATTGGCGAGTGCCGTTCGGGCGAAGCCCTGGACATGATCCAGGCCATGAACACCGGCCACGATGGCTCCCTCACCACCACCCATGCCAACACGCCGCGCGACGCCCTGGCCCGCATCGCCACACTTGTGCTCATGGCCGGAGTGGACCTGCCGGAAAAAGCCATCCGCGAGCAGATTGCCAGCGCGGTTCACATGTTTGTCCAGACCGCCCGCCTCCAGGATGGCTCCCGGCGCATCACCCACATCACCGAAGTCCAAGGCATGGAGGGCACCACCATCACCCTGCAGGACCTCTTTGTCTTCGAGCAGACCGGCATCACCTCAGAGGGCAAAGTGAAAGGGGTCCTCCGGGGCACCGGAATCATTCCCAAGTGCATGGACAAACTGCGCGCCCATGGTGAAAACCTTCCCGTTGAAGTCTTCCAAACCGCCGTTGAGGTCCCCTGACTATGGCCGACCCCATTTTCATTATCCTCATATTCTGCGTGCTGTTTTTTTTCATTGTCGCGGGCATGGCAGTGGGATCACTCACTTCGCCGCAGCAAGGGGACAGCAAAATCAAGTCCCGCCTCAGCCGCCTGACTGCCGCTCCGGAGGGCTTGAAAGGGGAACTGGCCACGGGAGTCAAGGTGGAGCAGGAGCGCAAAAGCCTGCTTTCCGGGATCGACCTCAAGCCCGTCCTGGGCAAGTTCACCGGAGAGGCTTATTTCGCCAATGTGGAGCAGGATCTGGCCCGTGCCGACATCCCCCTGCGGGTCTCGGAATTCCTGATCGTTCGTGCCGTTCTGGCTGTGATCGCCGCAGGCGTCGTGCTGGCACTGACGCGCAACCTGATTTTCGCCATGCTTGCCCTGGCCATTGCCGGTTTTCTCCACGCGCCGCTCATCCACATCAAAAAGGCCATGCGCATCAAGAAGTTTACCAACCAGCTGGCGGAATTCCTCGTCTTGGTGGTCAACTCCCTCCGGGCCGGGCAGTCCTTCATGCAGGGCTGCAGCGTGGCGGTTAATGAATCCCCCAATCCGATTTCTGCGGAATTCAAGCAGGTCATCAAAGAAGTCAACCTGGGCATGGCCGAGGCCGATTCGCTGGAAAACCTCCTCAACCGCGTTCCCAGCGAGGAGCTGAAAATCGTCGTCAGCGGCTACATCATCCAGCGCAAAGTGGGGGGCAACCTGGCGGAAATCCTCGAGAAGACCGCGGAGACCATCCGCGAGCGCATCAAAATCCAGGGCCAGATCAATACCCTCACCACCCAGGGCAAGCTCTCCGGGGGCATCGTCGCCGCTCTTCCCTTCGCCATCGCCTTTGCCGTCTCCGCCATCAACCCGGAATACATGCAGCCCCTGCTGGGCACCATACCGGGTTATGTGGTTTGTGCTTTCGCCATCGGGATGCAGCTCACCGGCGCCTTCATCATCTGGCGCATCGTGGACATTGAAATATGAGCATGACCTTCATCCTCATCGGCCTGATGCTGACCGGCTGCTTCGTCTGCGTAGCCGCGGCCTTTGCCGGCACCGAGACCAAAAAAGTCAGCCTGACGGCCCGCCTCCAGCGTGGAGCGGCCGGAGCAGCGGATGGCGGTCCAGGCCTGCGCGATGCCGAGGTCATGCAGAAAGGCCTGCTCCAGCGTGTTCTCCTCCCCCTGGCCAGCAAGTGGTCCAGGCGCTTCTCCAACATCACCCCCGCCAAAATGGTGGCCGATGCCGACCAGGCGATTGCCGAGGCCGGGATGCTCGGCCAGGTGACCGGTGCCCAAATCACCACGCTCAGCTGGATGCTGGCTGCCGCGCTGCCCATCTTTCTCTTTTTCCTGTTTTCCCCCCACGTGCTCAAAGGCAACATTTCCATGGGCATGCTCCTGGGCATTTGTGCGATCGGCGGGCTTCTGGGCCAGCGCCTGCCCATCGGCGTCATCAAAGGCAAAGCCAACAAGCGCAAGCACGAGATCACTCTGGCCCTGCCCTTTACCTTCGACCTCATCGCCATCAGCGTTTCCGCCGGGATGGCCTTTGACGGCGCCATGGCCGTGGTGGCCGAGCGCACCAAGGGACCGCTGGCCGATGAAATGCGCCGCACCCTGCGTGAGATCAACCTGGGCATTTCCCGTGCCGATGCGCTGAACAACCTGGTCAAGCGGACCGGAGTGGATGACCTGCGCACCTTCATCGCCGCGGTCAACTACATCGCCAAGCTGGGGGGCAGCCTGGTGGATGTGATCAACGTCCAGACCGAGGCCATGCGGGTCAAGCGGCGGCAGCGGGCCGAAACCAAAGCCAACCAGGCCCCGGTGAAAATCATGATCCCGCTCGTGCTCTTCATCCTCCCCTGCATTTTCATCGTGATCCTCGGCCCCGCCGCCCTCATGTTCATCACCAAGTGAGCCGACCCGAGCGCCCGGCAGAAGCTTTTCCGGTCCGGAAGCCCCGGTTCGGCATCCGCTACGCGGCGTCCATGGTTACGGCCGCAATGCTCGCGGCCAACCTGGCTTTCATCGTTCTGTTGCTGATGCTTTCCCGCCTGTTGGAAGATGAGTCCGATTACCTAGCCTTTGCGCTCGGAGATGGAGCAGATGCAGTGGTCATAGGCAGGGAGGTTCTCTGGAAAATCGCCCTGCCCTTTGTGGCATTTTCGAGCCTGCTGTTTACGGTCTGGATTTTTGCCGCCTTGATCCGTCCGCTGCGGAAAATTGCCCAGTCCCTCCGCACGGGGTCTCCGGCCTGCCTGGAAGGATTGCTGAATCAGCCGAGTGAACTGGGAGAAGTGGCGCGCAGCTTGAATGAGGCATTCCGCCAGAGAGAGGCGCTTCAAGATGAGATTGCCCTGCGCCGCAGACTCGAGGCGAGGCTGAGAGAAAGTGAATTGAGGCTTCAATCCGCAGGACATGACAGGGAGCGGTTTATTCACGACCTTCATGACGGCCTCATCCAGTCACTCTTTGCCACAGGACTGATGCTGGAGCAAAAAAAGGTCGAGCTGGAGCGTCATGATGAGGTTACCGCGGGCTTCCTGGGCAAGGTCACCGCAGAAATCAACGGCCTGCTTTCCAGGCTCAGAATCAGCCTGCAAAAAGCGGCGCCGTTTTTGCGGGAGGTCTACTCCTTGGCCGCGGAAGTGGAGGCACTGGTGGAGCGTTTTGACAAGGCCAGCCCGCTTCGTTGTGAACTCGACTTGGCCGATTGGTCGGATGACCAGATTGATCCCCGGCAGGCCATGGAGCTTCACGCCATTTGCGCAGAGTCTTTGGTCAATGTGGTGCGGCATGCCCGTGCACGCCGGGTCCGCATCACGCTGTCCTCAGGGGAGCGGGATGTGGAATTGAAGGTGGCGGATGACGGAGTTGGCTTGGCGGCGGCGGCACGTCCCGGCATGGGCTTGGAAAGCATGCGCCTGAGAGCCCAGAGACTGGGAGGAAAGTTCGATCTCGATTCCAGTCCGGGGAAAGGCACCACCATCCGTGTGAGCGTGCCGCGGCCCTTCCGCCATGGAGGACGGGCATGAGTGCTCCCTTGCTCCGGCTCTTGCTGGTGGATGATCACGAAATGGTCCGCGCCGGGCTCAAGGCCATTTTGCACGGTTTTCCAGACATTCAAATCATCGGAGAAGCTGCTTCAGGACGGGAAGCATTGGAAATGATCGAAGCCATCCAGCCCGATGTGGTGCTGCTCGACCAGCGGCTTCCTGATATCACCGGAGTGGAGGTCTGCCTCCAGGTGGCCGCTTTGGGATGTGAACCGCGGATATTGATGCTGACGTCCTTTTTGGAAGAAGATGCGGCCCTTGCGGCGCTGGAGGCTGGCGCTGCCGGATTCTTGCTCAAGCAAATTGGCCGGGATTCTCTTCATCAAGCAGTGCGCGACGCTCACGCCGGTAAAATGGTGGTGCCGGCCGAAGTGGCGGCCACTTTGGCCCAGGGCATCCAGAGCCGTTCCAAGCGCCAGAATACGGACGCCCGGCTGGCCAGCCTCTCGCCGCAGGAGGCTAAAATTGCCGAGCTGGTGGCAGAGGGCCTGCTGAACAAGGAAATCGCTGCCCGTCTGGGACTTAGCGAAAAAACCGTGAGGAATTACCTGGGCAATATTTTCATCAAAACTGGCGTCAACCGCCGCGCCCACCTGGCCTCGCTCGTCGCCGCCCGCCATAGGGACAAATGACCCTGTCCGGACGGGGGTGATTGACGTCGTGCATTTCGTGGAGGCCCGCCTTAATTTGATTAAGTGAAATCAAACAAACGAGGCGCCAGTCTGGTGGAGTTTGCGCTCTGTTTCATAGTTTTTGTCATGGTGATCCTCGCGATCATCGACTTCGGAAGGTATTTCTGGGTCCAGCACAATCTGAATTTGATCGCGGCGGAGGCGGTTCGTGCAGGCATTACCGCCCAGCGTTATGAGCGCGACATTGGCAGTGGCACGGTGACCAAGCTTCAGCGCGAGCAGACGATCCGAGTGGCCGCGATTGAGGCAGCCAATCGTTTTGCCAAAGGCTTGGTCGATCTGGGCACGGTGAATCCCTATTCGCCCAAGAACATCACGATTGAGCATTCCGATTCAGATAACTCATACACTTCGCAAAACTTGAGCAGCCTGTCCTGGGCCGCAGGACCGGGTGATTACGATGATTTGATGCGGGTCACCGTCACGGCTGACTTCAAATGGCTGACTCCCTTTATGCAATGGCTGGGGGCATCGGCCAGCCTCAACACGCTCACAGCCTCCAATGTGCAGCGCAACCGTGGAGATGAGGATGAGTTCACAACGAATTGAACAGGCCCGGGGCCAGTCCACCGTGGAGCTTTCCCTCTGCGTGGTGGTGCTGCTGATTCTGGTCATGGGTCTGCTGGACTTGGGCATTCATGTTGCCAGTTCGAATAAAATACCCCCGGCAGCCCGGGCTGGAGCCCTCTTGCTCACTCCCTCCAACAACCAAGACGGCGTGGCTGTTCGTCCGACCACGGCGATGCAGGAGATCATCCGGGCCGGTGCCAGCCAGTCCACCATGGACCTGCACAAGAATGCCCAGATCACGGTTTCTTACGTGCAAAAAGTCAGCGGGGTCTCGAAGGTCACTTATCAATACGTCAAGGCGCCGAACGCGGCTGCCAGTGTGGACAGCACTGCGGTCTGGACCAGCCGCCTGGGCGCCCTCAACGCGGACGTCTCGGCCAAAATCCCCCCCGCCATGCTGGCCAACGACAGTGACTGGGTGGTCGTGGTGGAGGTTTTTTATCAGCCCCAATACTTGACGCCCTTGCCCAAGCTGACGGGCATCAACACCACCGACAATTTCATCTATGAAATCGCGATATTCTAAGCCTTTGAAAGTCCAAAGCACGCACCGCAACAAGGGCCAGATCATGGTCCTGTTTGCCCTTCTGGCCACCGTGATCATGCTGATGATGGGGGCCGGCCTGGATATCGGCCTCTTTTACCGTGAAAAAGCGCGCATTTCCAAGTCTCTGGACGGTGCCGCCATCCGCCTGGCCAACCGCATCACCATGACCGACGTCCAGCGCCGCCAGGTGGTGGGCACTGTCTTGGCCAACACTGACAAACGCTGGGAAGCGCTCAGTTGGTCCGGCAGCACAGGGACCACCCCTGATGGTTTGGAAGTGTCTTATACCATCGAGACGTTCGGCCCTGCGGGCAACCAGGATGCGGTCCGCGTCACCATGACTGCGATCAGCAAAGCCCCGGTTTTTTTCACCAGCCTCGCGGGCATTAAAGATGTCAAGGTGGCCTCGACCTCGACTGCGGAGCGCTTCCCTGGAATCATCGCCTTGATTTTGGACGTCTCGGGATCGATGCGCGGCGGCACCAAATGGAGCAACATGGTTTCGGGCGCCAAGGACTTCGTCAACAATGAGAGTTTCGATGAAACCCGGGACCGCATGGCGATTTTTATTTTTGGAACGCGCGCCGCCCCGCTCTATCCCATTCCTGACAGCAATGGCAAAGTAGTGGCCCAGAAAAATTTCAGGACTGCAGCGATCACGGAATTGAACAAGCTTTACGACGGTTCAGGCACCCGGCCTGCCTATGGATTCAATGGTTCCACCAGCGCCAGCGAAGGGGTCAGGGTGGCTTTTGAAGCGGTGGAGAGCAGCCTTCCGACCGATGCGGCGGACCGCAAGCTGTTCAAAGTTTCCTATGTCTTTTTGACAGATGGGGAATTCAATACCTTCCGCACCTTTGCCGTCGGCAAAGGCTACGGCTGGAACGGCTCACCCACCTCGGAGACCACGGATGGTTCTGCTTTTGTCGAGTCTTCCTTGGGCAAGCCTTCCTGGCACGGAGACTCCTTGCTGAGCGTGGGGGTGGATGGGTGGGGAGGATTGACCAACTTCCAGCGCCCCGATGTTTCCGGTTCCACAACCACCGGATCCGGCCCTTTCAATTTAAAAACGCTCGTTGGAGACAAAAGTTTCAGCACGTTCCCGGGAGTCTCATGCACCATTCATGCCCAGAACTACACCCATCCGGACTCGAACTCCTTCGGACGCTGGGGGAAGTATGCCGATCGCAGCGGATCAAAAATGATGTGGCCTCGTATTTGGAGCGATGTGATTTACAACAAAAGCGGAACCGTTTACCAAGATACTACAATTTCCCCGGCCCGGCCGGTGCCCGCTTTCAACTGGCGGCATGACACCAACGACCCGCTGCCCCTTCAGGATGACTATTTGATGCTGCGCAAGCGGACCGGCACCGGGGCTTTTAACATTCTTGACAGCCCTACGTCTGAGGAAGATCGCTACACCAGCGATCATATTGCCCGCATCCGCTGGGAAATGCTGCAGTTCCGCTACGGCTACCTCCTTTCCATGCCATCACCGATTTTTAACTCGGGTATGAATTACTCCAAGGACAGCGGCACCAACCGGAGCGGGGCCAACTTGAACGACCTTTGGCTCAATTACTACAGCGGAGCTGGACGCATCTACAGCAACCTTTATGGAAGCAAGGTCTCGACTGAAACCGGGGACGCGCGTGACCGGGGAATCTACATTGAGAGAACCGATTCCAATGGAATGACCCAAAAAGGGTCGACTAACTACAACTTTTGGAACCGGGCAACGGCGCGCCTCACCGATTTTTATCCGAGTTATTACTACGGATCGGAATGGTCGGAACTGAGTTCTACGGACAAAGCCTGGCTGGCGGATGACCAGAACTGGAACGGTGGCCGGACGCCGAATGAATCCGGGGGGTTCAGTGGCACTGTGGACAACAAGAAAAACCCCGATCATGCAGAATACGAATTGCGCACGGAGCTCATGCAGCATCTGGGAGTGCCCCGCTACATCTACCGGCCCAGCACTGGCCAGTGGGTGCGATTCTACGGAATTTACAATGACGTGGGCAGGCCTAGATCGAACACAAGCATCTACGAGAACAAGGGGAACATGGATTCGCTTTTCTTGGAAGAAGGCCGCTTTTTGACCGAGGCCCAATGCTGGATTGCCCGCATCCAGCACCGGGCGGCCGTTTACACCATCGCTTATGAGTTTTCCGGTGCCGAAGCCGTGCTGCGGCGCATGGCCAACGAGCGAAGCAACGGCACACGCTATTATGAAGGACAGAAGCGGGGCATGTTCCGTTCGGCCACGGCAAGCAGCATTGATGAAATTTTCGATGAAATCGCCTCAAAAATCGGTGTGGCGATCACCCAGTAAGCGGGTTCATACGCAGGGGTGAAATGCGGAAGCTGCGAGTGACAGGGCCGGGTGGTGCAGGCTTGGCGGCGTCATGCCTGCTTGCTGCCTCAATGCCTGGCCGCATGCGCGGCCTGTTGGGGAGGACTTCGCTGGCACGGGATGAGGGCATTCATCTGGTTCCTTGCAATGCCATTCACATGTGGTTCATGAAATTTCCCATCGATGCGGTGTTTCTGGACCGGGAGCATCGGGTGCTGCGGATTTATCATTCCATCCAGCCCTGGCGCATGACGCCGATCGTTCGTGGCGCGCACAGTTGCCTCGAAATCGCCGCCGGTCGGGCCGTGGAGGTCGGGCTCAGGGAAGGGGATGTGCTCCGATTCGAGGAAATTCCGCAATAATTCCCTTTTTTGCGCCTTTTGGGCCACTTAGCGGCTATTTCTCAGCCGACCTCACCCGGGCCTGAAGGCGCGGGAGGTCGGTTTTCCCACGGGGGTTGCGGGGGAAGGTGCGCAGGACATGGAGTTCACGCGGGATTTTCCAGGTCGGCAGGAGGCCGGCCAGGTGACTCCGGATGGTGTCCAGGGGCAGTGCGGACTCGGCCGCGGCGGCCAGGTAGTGGCGCCCATGGGCCAGCCGCACCCAGCAGACGGCATCGGCTACGCCGTCCAGGGTGCGCAGGGCGGCCTCGATTTCACGCGGGGAGACTTTTTTGCCGCCGATGTTGGCCACGGCTCCGGCCCGTCCCAGAATTTGCAGGCTGCCATCCGGGGCCAGGGAGCCGATGTCGCGCAGCAAGAAGGTGCCTTCCGGGGTGGCGACCGCAGGACCGGCCACGCGCACGCGCCCGCTGCGGGAGAGGGAGACGGTGACCCCGTGGAGGGGCTGCCCGGCAGAGCTGCCGTCCAGTGAGGCCCGTCCATCCCGGTCATAGCAAATTCCGCCGGTCTCGGAACTGCCGTAGAAGTTGTGCGGAATGAGGCCGAACTTTTGCTGGAAGGCCCGGGCCAGGGTGGGCGCCAGCGGTGCGCCTGCGGAGATGACGCGCCGCAGGCCTTGCAGGGAAGCTACTGAAGGGGCATCGACCAGGGCGCGCAGCACAGCAGGGACGGTGGGAAATACGGTCAGTCCGTGGTTTTGAATCCAGTCAGGGATTTGGGCTGGCAGAAAGGCCGGAGCCAGGGCGAGGGCGGTGCCTTGTTCGATGAGGGGCAGCACCAAGTTGCCCAGCGCGTAGGAATGGCCCAGGGGGATGAGGCCGAGGTTGCGGTCCTGGGGGCGGATGCCCATGGTGGCGGCCACTTGGCGGCCATCGGCCAGGAGGTGGCGGTCCTGGTTGGGAATGGAGACGGGGACGCCGGTGGTGCCGGAGGTGAGTTTCAGGCAGGCCGCATTTTTCCAGCGCCGAGGGCGGGCGATGCCGGGCAGAGGATGGAGGCCGTCCTTCCGGAGAATCCAGGAGGCGCCCAGGCGGCGTGCCTCGGCGTCCAAGGCTGGAGCGGGCAGGGCGGCATCCAGTGGGATGAGGCAATGCCCGCGGAAGCGGGCAGCCAGGAACCCGGCGAGCCAATCCGCGTGGTTCCCACAAGCCAGGGCCAGAGCCCGGCCCGGCGCCGGGTCCAGCGCAGCCGCCAGCCGGGTGGCTTGATCTTGCAGCGCGCGGAAGGTGGACTCTTGTCCGCTGGGCAGGTCAATGAGGGCTGTGCGGGAGGCGTTGCGGCGGTGGGTGCGCTCCCAGGCCTCCCCGATTGTGGCGGCGGTGCTCATGCGGGGAGGGATGGAGGGAGCGCCACCGGGCGCAGGCCGCGGGCGCGCAGGACTTGGATGGCCCGGCGGGCGGTTTCGTGGACCAAGGGCTGGTCAAAAACGCCGTCCGGCGATTCGGCGGCCTCGCCATCATGCAGTGTTATGATGGCCCCGGGGTGGAGTTCGTGGGCGATCCGCCGGGCCATCAGGTCCGGCGGTTCTTCCCAGGCGGACGGCAGGAGGATGTGGCTTCCGGGCAGGACGCTCATCTGGATGACGCGCAGGCCTTCGGATGCCGCGGCTTCCACTTCCCGGGTTCCGGCCAGTCCGTAGGGAGGGCGAACCAGGGCGGCGGCCCGTCCTCCGGCCGCCTCGATGGCGGCGCGGTTGGCCTGCCAGGAGGCGCACAGTGCATCCAGAGCCTGCGAACGAAAGGACACGTGCCGGTCTCCGTGCAGGGCAAGGGCATGGCCCTCGGACTGGATGCGGGCGACGATGCCGGGGTGGCGGCGGCAGCGGTCGCCCAGAACAAAGAAGGTGGCCGGGACGCGTTCCTCCGCCAGCACGTCCAGCAGTGCCGGCGTGAAACGGCTGGGGCCGTCATCAAAGGTGAGGGCGGCGGCACCCGGTTCCGCAAGGTGCCAGAGCATCCGGGGCTGGCGGCACCGGCCCAGCCGCAGCAGCCAAGGGATGACGTAGGGGGCGGTGAGGCGCATGGGAACGGATTGGGGCGGTGGGCATTGAGATCGGCCCGCCCGGCCTGGCTATGGAATGCCGGACCGCTGCGGATGTCAATCTGCGGGCTAGGCGAAGATCAAGCCGCCAGGGGCCGGTTGATTTTTTTGGTGATGCGCCCGCGAATCCATTCGCCGAGGAAGTCGAGCAGGGTGACGACGGCCAGCAGGCAGAGGAGGACGGTGGCAAATTTATCCCACCAGCCGTATTCGGCATAGGAGTGGAGCTGGACGCCGAGCCCGCCGGCGCCGACCAGCCCGATGATGCTGGCGGAGCGGATATTGTATTCCAGCATCCAAAGGGAGTGGCTCCAGACCAGGGGACGGACGGCGGGCCAGAGCCCGTATTGGAAGGCCTGGATGGCATCGGCCCCGCTGGCGCGCAGGCCGATGGCGACTTCCGGATCGACGGATTCGAAGGCATCACTGAAGAATTTGCCGAGGTAGCCGAGGCTGTAGAAGGCCAGGGCGATGACGCCGGCCAGGGGGTTGGCGCCGACGATGGCAACGGCGAAAAGGGCCCAAATGAGGCTGGGGACGGTGCGGATGGCGTTGAGGAGCATGCGGGCGGCAAAGACGCACCCGCGGGGGGCCAGGGTGCGGGCGGCGGCGGCGGCCACCGGCAGGGATGCGGCGATGGCCAGTGCGGTGGCAACGACTCCGATTTGCAGGGTCTCGATCAGGCTGGACAGCGTGAGGCGCCAGACAGAGAAGTCAGGAGGGAGGAACTTGCCGAGGAAGCGGGTGAGGTTGGCCCAGGTGTCGAGGTCGCGTCCGGAGCCGTGGATGCCGGGGAGGGAGGCGAGGACGGCGAGGAGGAAGAGAATGAGGGTGAGGCTGAGGATGTTGATGCGGGAGTGCCAGGGGAGGTCGGTGGCCGGAGAAGATGAGGCGGGCATGGTCTGGAATGACATTGCCGGAAGCATGAAGGCGGGGCAAGGCGCTTGGAGGAAGGCATCCGGGAGCACGGCGATTTCCCGCCCGCTGCGCCGTAACCATGCAGTTGGTTCACTGCGAAGAGCGCGAAGTTTGCGAAGTCATACGGCTTTTGGCTGATCAAAACGCGATTCGCCGATCCGCAAGCCTCCATCCCATGGCAATGCCAATGGATGGATTTGTAATCGATCCGAGATCATGAGTTTCTGCTTCGCGTTCTTTGCGTCCTTCGCGGTGAACTGGATCATTCCGGCTCAGAGCCTATCCGCTCCGCCTCCCCAGAGATCCGAATCTGTTGGGAGCACTCCAGATTTCTCCCGGTTGGAGGCCTCGGGGAAGGGTCAGTGGGCCAGGGCGGTGGTGTGGGGCTTGGGCTGGGCGCGGACTTTCCACTTGGCGGCATCACCGGGGTCGAGGCTCAAGACGTAGTCGGCATAGGCAGCGACGAGGGCGCCATCGTGGAGGACGACGAGGGCGGTGCACTGGGTTTGTTCGACGTAGTCTTTGATGGCGCGGAGGACGATGTGGGCGAGCCCGGGGTCGAGCTGGGAGACCGGTTCATCGGCCAGGAGGATTTCCGGCTGCTGGAGGAGGGCGCGGGCGACGGCGGTGCGCTGCTGTTCGCCGCCGGAGACTTCGGCGGCCCAGGAGTGAAGGCGGTGGCCGAGGCCGAGGCGGACGAGCAGGGCGGCGGCGTCCCGGCGGTCGGCCGCAGGGAAGCCGAGGCAAGTTTCCCACCAGGGGTAGCGTCCGAGACGCCCGCAGAGGGCGTTGCGCAGGAGGGAGGTGCTGGGGGTGAGGCGCAGGTTTTGGAAAATGATGCCGAGCTGCTTTTGATATTGGGTGGGGGCATGGAAGCAGCCGTGGTGGCAGCAGTAGGTGACGCGGCCTTCGGTGGCGTCTTCCAGGCCGGAGAGCACGCGCAGCAGGCTGGATTTGCCCACGCCGGAAGGGCCCACGACGGCGATGAACTGGCCTCGGGGGATTTCCCAGGACATGCCGCGGAAGAGCCAGCGGTCACTGCGCCGCAAGCCGAGGTTTTCGACATTGAGGTGCGGGGTGCAGCCGGGGTCGGCCTCGGGTTCGGGGGTTCCGGTGCGGCGGGCTGGGTGGATGGCGGTCATGGAGCGGGGGCTGATGGGGGGGGGAAGCGGTGCGCGGCCTCTGAAATCAATCGAAAGTATAAGTTAGGGTGTGGGGGAGGTGAGGCGGGTGGCTTCCCGGAGGGGGGCGACGTGGGCCGGGCCATCGACGCGGACAAGCTTGGAAGTGAAGACTTTGTCCCGCAGGGCGTGATGGGCGGGATCATTCAGTGCTTCCAGGGCGGCGCGGAGCTTGTCCTGGTCGTCCGCGGGAAGGGCGGAGCGGACGGCGATGGCGTGGGTGGGGACGGGGCCTTGTTCGCAGACTTTTTTGAGCCGGGCGCGCTGCTCGGCGGTGAGGTGCTTGTCTTTGTCGAGGACGTAGTAGCTGACGGCGGCGGCCTCGGCTTCGCCCGTGAGGACGCGCTCGACGGCGGAGACGTAGCCGGAGCCATACCAGACGTTGCCGGTGCCAAAGAAGGCCTCCGGGTCCTGGTGGGGCTGGAGGTGGCCTTTTTGGATCAGGTCCCAATGGGGGATGAGGCCGCCGGAGGTGCTGGTTTTGCTGGAGAACGCCACGCGCTTGCCCTGGAGTTCAGCCACGGAGGCGTAGGGTTTTTCTTTGAGGGCAACCCAGTAGCTTGGATAGGTGGTTTTGCCCTCGATTTCCCCGGCCAGGAGGACGCTGGCGGCATTTTGATCGGAGACTTGGAGCATGGTGCCGCCGCTGACGTAGGCCAGGTCAATGGTGCCGTTGGCCAGGCCTTCCTCAATGACTGCGCCGGAGAGAGGGATGATGACTTCGACCGGGGTGCCGAGGCGCTCCTTGAGGAAGGCGGAGAGGGCGGCCTTTTCTTCGAGCATGGCGTCGGGGTTCTTATCGGGCTTGAGGGCGATGACGACTTTGGGGACAGAGAGTGAGCTGGATTTCTGGGCGGGTTTCGGACTGCAGGCGGCCAGAAGCAGAACAGGGAGAAGCAGGAGCGCGAATTTATTCATGGAAAAGCCAGTGTAATGAGACGCATTCTCACGTCAAGGGTGCATGATGTGACGAATGGGTGAAGAGGTTAATCCTTGAGGAAGCGGCGGATGTCCACCTCTTTGCCAAAGAGCAGAAGGATATCGGAGGAGTCGAAGATGTGAGTGGGGGGGATGATGCCGAGGACGTCAAAGCGGGGGGTGTCTGGGGTGGAGGTGGAGGAATGGCGCTTGATGGTGATGAGGTTGAGGCGGTAGCGGTCGCGGAGCGAGGCGGCTTGGAGGCTGCGCCCGACGAGGTGGTCTGGGACGGGGAGTTCGACGATGTCGAAGTCGGCTGAGATGGCCACGGCGTCGTTCACACGTCCGAGCATGAGGGAGCGGGCGGTGCGGTCGGCGGCCATGCGTTCGGGCAGGATGATCTTGGGGACTTTGAGGAGTTCGAGGAGGCGTCCGTGAGTGGAGTTGATGGAGCGGCAGATGAGGTTGGGGATGCCGAGTTCGTGGAGGTGGGCGGTGGCGAGGATGGAGGATTCGAAGTCCTCGCCGATGGCAACGATGACGGCGTCCATGTCATGGAGGGGGAGCTGGCGGAGGGCCTTGGCGTCGGAGGCGTCGAGGATGAGGGCGTGGGCGACCTCGTCTTTGAGGGCATCAACGCGGTCGGGATCGCGATCGGCGGCGAGAACTTCGGCCCCGAGCTGGGTGAGGATGCGGGCGAGGTTGGTGCCGAAGATGCCGAGGCCGATAACGCAGAATTTCATGGGAGTGGGAAGTGTGGGTGGTGGACTGGGTTCAAATTTGGAGGACGCCTCGGGGATGGTCAATGCGGGCGGGATCGGGACGCTGGAGGAGGGAAGTGGCGAGGAGGAGGATGCCGATGCGTCCGGTGAGCATGAGGAAAATCACCAGGGCCTGGTTGGGGGGGGAAAGAGAGGGGGTGAGGCCAAGTGTGAGGCCGACGGTGCCGAAGGCGCTGGTGCATTCAAAGATGGCGCTGTGGGCGGGAATTTCCGGCTGGAGCCAGCGCATCAGGCCGATGGAGAATCCGAGCAGGAGGAGGGAGAGCACGACGGCGGCGAGGGCGCGGTCGCGGACCTGGCGGGAGATTTTGCGTCCGAAGACGATCTGGGATTGCCGCCCGCGGAGGACGCGCCAGACGTCGAGGAGGAGGATGGCGATGGAGGTGGTGCGGACGCCGCCTGCGGTGCCGCCAGGGCTGCCGCCGACGAACATGAGCAGGACCAGGAGGCCGACGGCGTAGAGGTTGAGCGTGGAGATGTCGAAGGTGTTGAAGCCGGCTGTCCGCGCGGAGACAGAGAGAAAGAGGGCGTCCATGACGTTTTGCGGGGATTCCAATAAAAAGGCGGCAGCCCCCCCTGTGGTGAGGGCCAGGCTGGTGATGAGGACAATCTTGGAGTGGACGGAAAGGCGGTTGGATTCCGGAGCGGGCAGGCCTTTCCAGCGGGCGAGGGCCCAGGCCCAGAGGTTGCGGAGGACGGGAAAGCCGAGGCCGCCGAGGGTGACGAGGGCCATGATGACGAAGAGGTAGGAATTGTTGGCCGCCAGGGAGGGGTGGGCCATGCCGGCGCTGTGGAGGGAAAAGCCGGCGTTGCAGAAAGCGGAGACGGCATGGAAAACGGCGGAGAAAGCGCGTTCATCCCAAGGGAGATGGGCAATGCCCTGGTGGAAGTGGAAGAGGAAAAAAGCGCCGGCGGCTTCGATGGCGAAAGTGAAGGCCGCCACTTGGACGATGGCGGAAGAGACCTCGCCCAGGCTGCGTTCATCCAGGAGGGACTGCATGGCGTAGCGGTTGCGGAGGCTGGCTCCTCCCGCGGCGAGCAGCCCCAGGAGGTAGGTGAGGGTCATGATGCCGAGGCCTCCGGCCTGGATGAGCAGCATGATGATGAACTGGCCGACGGGGGTGAAGACGGCTTCCACATCGACGACGGTGAGGCCGGTCACGCAGACGGCGCTGGTGCTGGTGAAGGCGGCCTGCATCCAGGTGAAGGATGCGGGATCGCGGGTGGCATTGGGGGTTTTGAGGAGGAGCGCGCCTAGGGCCGCGGCCAGGACGAAGGTGAGGACAAAAATCTGCCCCGCGTTGAAAAAGCGGAAGCCGAGGCTGGTGCTTTGGCGGGCGAAAGCCAGCAGGGTGGCGGCGAGCACGGGGAGCTGCGATAAAGCGAGGAAGCCGAGCAGGGCGAGCCTCAGCTGTTCCGGCGGAACGTGTGCGTGGAGGTAGCGGGTGGCTGTGCTTTCCCCGGCAAGAGCGGCCAGGGCGAGCAGTACCATGGCGCTGTGGCCTTTGTGGCGCCAGGCATAAATCCATGGACGGGCATGGATGGCATAGCGGGCCAGTCCCTGGACGGCGACGAAAATGAGGATGGCCTTGGCAGCCAGAAGGGACCATTGCCAATAGCGTCCGCCGCTGGTGCCGCCCCAGCCGAGTTCACGCAGGAGCACGGCGAGGGAAAGGAGTCCGGCGGCAAAAAGCAGGCGGTCGAGCAGCCGGAAAAATCGTTCCTCGGTTTCCGCTCGGATCCACCGGGCTATGGGATTCATGGGCGGGTGCCGGCGGGCAGGGAATGGACCAGGCAGAGGGTGGGGGGAGTGGTTGCCCGACATGGATTCGAACCATGAAAAACGCCTCCAAAGGGCGCTGTGTTACCGTTACACCATCGGGCAGCAGTGAGGCAAAAGGGTAACGTTGGGCCGGAATCGGGGCAACAGGAAAAATCCGCGCACCGGCATCGGGGCCGCGGGGTCATTCCGGGCCCAGTCCGCGGCGGGCCTCAGTGGCCCGGAGGCTGCGAGCGTGGGCTAGGCGGGCGCGGAGGCGGGGATCGAACCAGACCTGGCCGAAAATGTCGCCCAGGACCATGGCCAAACCGAGCACCGGCATGGCCAGGAGCAGGCCGGTGATGCCGCCGATCATGCCTCCCCAGAAGACCACCATGACGGTCACCAGAGGGTGCACGGCCAGGGAGCGCCCGATGGTCATGGGCGTGTAGATGAAGTCATCGATCAGCCTGACAAAAATAAAGAGGACCACCGTGCCGCCTGCCAGGGCGAGATTGCCGGGGGCAAAGACCAGGCAGATGCCCAAAATGAGCAGGCAGGCCGATGCGGTGCCAACGTAGGGAATCCAGGAAAGGACCGCGGCGATGAAGCCGAGGAGCATGGATTGGCCGAAGGGGAACATGCCATGGGCCAGGCCCAGGAGCCAGAGGCCGATGCCGAGGGTGACGGTATCCAGGGCGGTCATGGCCATGAGGCCGCGGAAATAGGCTTTGATTTGTCCATCCATGCGGTCGAACAGGAGGAGGACTTTTTCAAAAAATGCGTTGGGCACGCCGCGCATGACCAGGCGCTTGAAGGCGGCGCCGTCTTTGAGCATGAAAAGAGTGAGGTAAGGGATGAGGAGGAGGCAGATAATCCAGGTCAGCAGATGGACGACGACGCCCTGGAGGTGGTTTTCGACAAAGGCTTTTTTGGCCGCGGCCAGGCGCTCGGCCACCAGGCCGGCGGCGTTGGCCTGGATCAAGGCGGGGAACTGGCTCTGGAGGCGTCCAAGAGTGCCGTCGAGCAGGCGTTCGAATTCGTCGAGATAGACGGGTATGCCGTCGCGCACGGCCACAGCTTGAGTAGCGGCCCAGGGGAGGACGATGAGAGAGGCGAGGAGGGTAGCGGCGGTGGCCGCGGCGAGGAAGACGCCCAGGGCCTGGCCCTGGGTCAGGCCGCGGCGTTTGAGTGTGTCCACAAAGGGCACGCAAAGGTAGTAGAGCACAATGGAGAGCACGGTGGGAATGGAGACCCACCAGACCCGGTCGCAGAGATAAAGCGCCAGCAAAGTGCCGGAGATGATGCCGACCCAGACCAGGGGCTGGTCCAAGCCGCTGTCGTGGCGCAGGGGGCGGCGTGCTTTCATTCCACTTCCCGGCAGGAAACAGAGCGGCGCAGCCGTTCCGCGGTGTGCCGGGCGATTTCCAGGCTCAATTTGGCGCCCAGCCGTCCGTGGGTTTCGAGAATGTCGAGGAATTCGGGCCGGAAGAAAAAGAGCAGCCTCGAGGATTCAACCGCAGTGGCGGAGGCGGAGCGTGGGGCGCCGTCCAAGAGGGCGAGTTCCCCAAAGTAAGCGCCGGCTTCCACCTGGGCGATTTCCTTGGGGTTCCCCTCGCTGCATTTTTGGTGGATGCGGATCCGGCCTTCGAGCACGACATACATGCCCAGCCCTTCATCGTCCTGTTCAAAGACCACTTCCTCGGCCATGTAATGGCGTTCATGGGCGATCTGGGCGATGATGCGGAATTCCTGCGGAGTGAGCCGGGCGAACATCGGAATGGATTTGAGCACCTGCACGTAAGGAGGAAGGGATCCCTGACTGCGGTGGAAGAACGCCATACCTCCGGGTCTAGAGGCCGGGGGCGCGCGGGCAAGCCTCCGGTTCCGGAGGGTGGGGGAATTCTCTTTTGACCGCAGCAAGGGGACCGGGAAGAGTGGAGCCGTGAATCCGGAAGAGGTGATCGTAGGAATCGACCTGGGGACCACGAACTCCCTGGTGGGCGTGGTGGACAGCGGCTTTCCCGTGTTGATCCCGGATGCGGAGGGCCGGCGCCTGGTGCCCTCGGTGGCATCCTGGAATGCCCTGGGCCGCGTGGCCCACGTGGGTGTGGAAGCCCGGCGGGGGCGGGCGGCGCGTCCGGACCGCACGGTGGCTTCGGCCAAGCGGTGGATAGGCCGCCGCTGGGCGGCGCTTTCCGCCGGGGAACAGGCCCGGGCCGCCGCCGAAGGCTGGCGTGCCGGGGAGGACGGAGGCCTCGCCTGGGGACCGGAGGGCATCAAGCCCCAGGCGGTGGCGGCGGAAATTCTGCGCGTGCTGAAAACGATGGCTGAGGCCTATCTGGGCCATGGCGTCCAGCGCGCCGTGATCACGGTGCCGGCTTACTTCAATGATGCCCAGCGCCAGGCCACGCGTGAGGCCGGTGAGCAGGCAGGGTTCTCAGTCGAGCGCATCCTGGCGGAACCCACCGCGGCAGCGCTGGCTTATGGGATCGACCGGACCCGCCGCCAGGGGACGGTGGCGGTTTATGACTTGGGCGGAGGCACCTTCGATCTTTCCGTGCTGGATTTGGCCGAGGGTCTCTTCCAAGTGCGGGCCACCTGCGGGGATACACGGCTGGGCGGAGACGACATTGATGCGGCACTGGCGGAGTGGATGGAAGAGGCCTGGGTGCGCGAGGGGGGGAGCCTGGCGGACCCTCTTGTCCGGGCACGGGTGGCGGAAGCGGCGGAGGCGGCGAAAATCCGGCTCAGCACGGAAACAGAAATCCAGGTGGAACTGCCTTTTTTGGACGGTGCCAGACATGGAGCATGGACCATCCGGCGTGCGGATTTGGAGGCGCTGGCACGTCCGATTGTTGAGCGGACCCGGGGACTGTGCCGGCGCTGCCTGAAAGATGCAGGGTTGGGTGCGGACGGGATCGACCGGGTCATCCTGGTGGGCGGCCAATCCCGGATGCCGATGGTGCGGGCTCTGGTGGAGGAGATTTTCGGCCAGGCTCCGGATGGATCGGTCAATCCGGATGAAGCGGTGGCCCTGGGGGCGGTGTTGCAGGCAGGCATGCTCAGCGGTGCCGCAGAAGCCATGGTGCTGCTGGATGTGACGCCGCTCTCGCTGGGCCTCGAGAGTTTCGGCGGCCTGATGAACGTGATCATTCCACGGAACACCACCATCCCGGCCAAAGCCGGGGAGCTGTTCACCAACGCGGTGGATGGGCAGCGCGCCATGAAAATCCACGTCCTGCAAGGGGAGCGCGAACTGGCGCGGGACAACTTTTCACTGGGCACGATGGATTTGGAGTTTGCGCCGGGCCCCCGGGGCACGGCCCGGGTGGGCGTGCAGTTCGACATCGATGCCGACGGCATTCTGCACGTCCTGGCGCGGGATACCCGCTCCGGGGCCGAACGGAAAATCGACCTGGCCGCGGTGGTGGATGTGGAAGACGCGGTGGTTGAAAAAATGGTGGCGGAATCCGTGGAGCACGCCTTCGAGGACATGGAGGCGCGGCGCTGGATCGAGGCCGAACAAAAGGCCTTGCGATTGGTGGCAGCGGCCCGTAAGGCGCTGGCGGCAGATGGCGAAACCCCGGAAGAAGAGCGCAGGGGGGCCGTGGCCGCACTGGCTGCGGTGGAAGCGGCTGTTGCCGCCAGGCAGCTGCCCCGCCTGCAGGCAGCCATCCAGGCGCTGGACCGGGCCACCCAGCCGCTGGCGCAGCGGCTGATGGAGCGCGCCGTGGCCAGGCGCCTGGGTGCCTGACCCTTCGGGTTTCCTATCCGGGACGGGAACGCACCAGACTTGCATTGATTGTGTTTACTTTTTCGCAGCCCGGTGCAAATTGAGTCATGGCCGAGCAGACCGAAGTTTCACTTCATTTCAGTGACTATTGGCGGGTTGTCAAAAACCGCTGGCCCATCATCCTGACAATCTTTGTGCTGGTGGTTACCACGGCCTATTTTTACAGCAAAAGCCTGGATAAAATTTACGCGGCCTCCGCGGTGATCGAGGTGGACCGCGAAAACAAGCAGCTGGACGTGTTCCGCCAGTCCATGGAGCAGTTCGAACCGGTGTTTTTCCAGACCGAATTCGAGCGCATTCAGTCCAAGATGGTGCTCAACCGGGTCATCACCAGCATGGGCCTCCGGCAGAAATTCAGCCAGCGGCTGGGCCTGCCCGCGGACCAGCCCCTCACAGACGATCAAACATATGTTATGCTGCGCAAGCAGTATCTGACCGTGCAGCCCTACCGCAACACCAAGCTCATCGAGATCATGGCCTACAGCACCGATCCCGACGAGGCGGCCATGATTGCCAACGCCGTCGCCCAGGAATACGAGTCTTACCGGGTGGAAAACATCAAGCAGCGCACCACTGCGGGCCTGGTCACGCTGAAAGAGGAATTGGACAAGCAGAAAAGCGAAGTGGACCGTGCCAAGGGCCGCGTGGAGAAGCTGCGCAAGGAGCTGGAGATCGACATCGCCGGCGGATTCGGCCCCAACGCCAACACCACCCTCCAGGACATGGAGCTGCAGCGCAAGGAAGCCATGCTCAGCGACATGAAGGCCGATGTGCTGGCCCGGCGCGTGCGGCTGGAAAAAGTCAAAGACCTGACCATCGAGCAGATTGAAAACGTGCTTCAGCCCCTGGGCCTCGAAGACCCGACCATCACCAACACCAAGCAAAACTACCTCCAGGCCGATGCCTTCCTCGAATCGCTGAAGAAGCAGGGCATTGGCAGCGACCACCCCCGCATGCAGCAGGCGGTGGCGCAATTGTCCAAGCTGCGTTCCCAGCTCAACAGCCTGATCCAAGGGGTCAAACAGTCGCTGGACATTGATCTGAGCGTGGCCCAGAGCAAGCTGGAGAGCCTGGAAGCGGAAGTCGCCCTCTTGAAAGAGCGCGCCCGCGGGGTGAGGGGGGACAAGCTGGCACCTTACGAGGACGCCCAGCGCGAATTGGAAACCCAGCAGTCCATCTACGCCCTGGTTGCCGGGCGCTACAAGCAGGAATCGGTGGACGCGCAAATTTCCATCCAGCCGGTGACCCTGATCAACCGGGCCGAAGCCACGCAGCGCCCGGTCAAGCCCAACCTGGTGCTGAACATTGCGCTCAGCGCCGTTGTGGGCCTCGTGCTGGGTGTTTCCCTGGCCTTTTTCATCGAGTATCTCGACACCAGCGTCAAGTCGTTGGACGACGTGGAGCGCTACCTCAACACCACCGTGGTCGGCGTGGTTCCGGAGGGGGTCAACACCCTCAACCTGGAGGGTCCGGACTCTCCCAATGCGGAAGCCTACCGCATCCTGCGCGCCAAGATCGACCTCAAAGCCCGCCCGGATGGAGCGCATACCCTCACCATTGTCAGCGGCGGTCCGGGTGAGGGCAAAACGACCACGCTTTTCAACCTGGCTTACGTCTGCGCCTACAGCGGCATCAATACGCTGGTCATTGACACCGACTTCCGCCGCCATTCCATCAATGCCATCCTGGGCATCAGCAATGACCAGGGACTGGCGGATTTCCTTCTGGGCTATTCTCCGCTGCATGAGTGCATCCGGGCCACGGACATCCCCAACCTCCATGTCATCACGGCTGGAAAGCTGCCTCCCCAGTGCATGGGAGCGCTCAGCCCGGCGAAGATGTCCGAGATCGTCCAGACGCTGAAGCCGCACTATGATGTGATTCTCTTTGATGCTCCTCCGATCCTGGGCATTTCCGATGCCGCGGTTATCGTGCATGAAGTGGACACCACGCTGCTGGCCATCCAGCACCGCCGCTACCCCCGGAATATTTCCTGGCGGGCCAAGAAAGTGGTCGAAGAAGTCGGCGGGCGCTTCGGCGGGGTCATCCTCAACAAAGTCCAGCTGCGCAGCGATGATTCCTATTACTACTACACCAGTTACTATGGTTATTATGGCTATTATAAATCCGGGTCCAAAGGGGACACCCAGAAGAAAGCCCGGGAAAACAAGCGGCAGCTGGAAAAACGCAACAAGCAAATCCAGCAGCAGGCTCCAGCCCCGGGAGGGCAGGAGAGCGAGCGGCGCCGTTCCGATGAATTCTGATTTGAATCGACCATGATGATGCGATTTTTGGCTTTGATGGTTTTGGCAGGGCTGGCCGCCTGCGCGGGCAGCAACTCGACCAGCACCGGAGCCGGCTCCACGGCGGCGCCCACCGTGGTGCCTGCCCAAGGAGTGCCGGATGACCGGCTGCGCGTGGGTGACTTGGTGGTGATCCAGCTCAGCGGGGTTCCGACCGATGACCAGTTCATCCAGCAGATGAAGGTGGATGAAAGCGGATCGATCTCCCTGCCGCACATCGGCTCCATTCCTGTCCTGGGGCAGACGACGGTGCAGGTCAAGGAACGCGCCGAGGCTTTGTATAAAATGGGCCGCTATTTCACCAACCCCAACATCACCGTGACCAGCCAGCAGCAGCGCTTTGTCAGTGTCAGTGGCGAGGTCCGTGCGCCCCAGCGCATTCTGCATTCCCGGGAATTGACCGCGGCGGGGGCGATCGCCACCTGCGGCGGCTTTACGGAGTACGCCAACAAGCGGGAAATCCGCCTGCTGCGCGGGGGGCAGGTCATCAAATTCAATGCGAGTGAGATCATGAAGGATCCCAGCCGCGACATCCCCTTGCTGCCGGATGACATCATCCAGGTGGACCGCAGCATCTTTTGACCCATGGAGGGCTTGCAGCGCATCGGTCTATTCGGCGGCACTTTTGATCCCCCCCACACCGGGCATTATCTGGTGGCGCGTGCTGCCTGTGAGCAGTTGCGCCTGGACCGGGTAATCTTCATTCCCTGCCGCCGTTCGCCCCACAAGCCGGGGCGCCGGATGGCGGGCGCGGACGAACGCCTGGCCATGACCCGGGCTTTGGTCCGGGGGGAGGACTGGGCGGAAGTTTCCCGGGTTGAATTGGACGGCCCGGAGCCTTCTTTTTCCCACCTCACCGCCGAGGCAATGGCCGTACGCCATCCGGGAGCCGCGCTGTGGTGGATTCTGGGCTCGGACCAGTGGGAAGCGCTGCCCCGGTGGAAGCATCCGGAGCGCCTGGCGTCGCGGGTGCGCTTCGCCGTGTTCCCGCGGCCTGCACCGCCCCGGGCCCGGCAGGGCTACCGCTTGGACACGGTGCCGGTGCGTTTCGACATCTCTGCTTCCGTTATCCGCGAACGCTGCGCCCGAGGATTCTCCATCAAAGGTCTGGTGCCCGAGGCCGTAGCCCGATATATCCAATCCCGCCGACTTTACACCTGATGAATGCTTCCACCCGCAAACGCGCCAAGCTCTGCCGTGAACTGGCCCTGGACAAAAAGGCCGTTGACCCGGTCATCCTGGACCTTTCGAAAATCCAGGGTCCCGCCCTCTGCTTCATGGTTTGTTCCGGACAATCCGATCCCCATCTCAAAGCCATCGCCGCTGGGATTGAAGAGGGCATGGCCGAGCAGGAAGGGATCAAGCCGCAGGGGCGGGACGGCGGCAGAGGCACCCAGTGGATGGTGTTGGATTATGGCGATGTGCTGGTTCATATCATGCACGAGTCCAAGCGCGCCTATTATGAGCTGGAGGAGCTTTGGGGGGATGTGCCCCGGGTGAAATAGCCCCGCCTGCTTGCCATTGCCAGCCGACAGGATACCCTTTTTCGATGGACTCTGTGGACCCCTTGGTGGACCGGCTGCTGGATTCGTATGCCGCAGTCGGCGGCATCAACCACATCGACGGGGTCAATCTTCCTTCCAAACAGGTCGTGGGTGAGATCACCCGGACTTTGCTGCGGCTGCTCTTCCCCGGTTTTTTCCACAATGACCTGGTCTGCGGACAGACTATCGCGGAAGTGACCCGGGGCAAGCTGGGCCAGGTTTGCACGGAACTGGGTGCGGAAATCACCAAGAGCCTGGAATTCGCCCCCCCGGAAGGGGGCGGGCGGGTGGACGATGGCCGGGATGTGGTCTGCGCCTTTCTCGGCCGCCTGCCGGCGCTGCGGGAGATGCTCAATGCGGATGTCCAGGCGGCCTTTGATGGGGATCCCGCCACCACCTCGCTGGAGGAAATCATCCTGGCCTATCCCGGGCTGGAGGCGATCGCCGTGCAGCGCCTGGCCCACGAACTGCTCGGGCTGGGGGTGCCGCTGATCCCGCGGATGATGACCGAGTGGGCGCACGCCCGCACCGGGATCGACATCCATCCGGGGGCGGCCATCGGCCCGCACTTTTTCATCGATCACGGCACCGGCGTGGTCATCGGGGAAACCTGCAGGATCGGTGCGCATGTGAAGATTTACCATGGCGTGACCCTGGGGGCGCGTTCCACTTCCGGGGGCCAGCAGCTGCGCGGCGTCAAACGCCACCCCACCATCGAGGATGATGTCACCATCTACCCGGGGGCCACCATTCTGGGAGGGGGCACGGTCATCGGACGCGGCAGCACCATCGGCGGGAATGTGTTTCTGATGCACAGTGTGCCTCCGGAGAGCCTGGTGTATTACGAGGAGCGCTCCGTGGTCATCACCACCAAGAACCGGGACGGTGACGGCCTGGTGTTTGAAATTTGAAAGACCCCTGCCCATGGCTTCCCAAGGATTCCTGATTTATTCATTTAGCCTGGCCCAGGTGGCCGGATTGCTGGGGCTGGCCTATCTCTTCACCCACGGCTGGGCTCTGTGGCGTCCGGCTTCGGCCACGGCGCTGCTGCGCGCCTTCCCGCGCCATGAGATCGCAGGCTGGGTGATGCTGGCGCTGGCGGCCCTGTGGTTTGCCGGGCTGATGGGGACAATCGATCTCATGGAATACACTCCGCACCGCTCCAAGTTTGTCCTGGGCGTGCTGGTACTGGGCGGTCTTTGCGCCTATTTCATGAGAGAATTCCTGGCGGTGCGCAGCCTCGGTGCCCTGCTGCTGCTGGGCGCGCAGGTGATGCTGGATGCGGCTTTTCTGCGGGATGAGCCGGCGCGGCTGGTGGTGACCGTGGCGGCCTACGCTTACATCCTCGCGGGCATGTTCATGGTGGGTTCGCCCTACCTCTTGAGAGATTTTCTGGCCTGGCTGACCGAAGTTCCCGGACGGCTCAGGGCGGCTGCGGCCGGGGGGCTGGGTTTTGGCACCCTTTTGCTGGTGCTGGCGCTGTGGGTGTATTGAGGGAAAACCTCGGGTTTTCCGCCTGGTTCACCCCTCATCTTCCGCGGATGATCCCTGGGGCACTCCGCCTGACGCCAGGCCCAAAGCCCGGGCTGGCCATGGACGCAAGACACGCTATCTTTCGCCCATGAGCATGCGCTATCCGGACAACGACGCCCCCAATCCCTTCACCCACTTTGCTCCCCGGCTGGCGGGCGGCATCATCCTGGTGGTGGTGCTTTTGGTCGCTCTCTCATCCTCCACCCACATTGTGCCTCCCGGCACGCGCGGGGTGATGGTGACCCTCGGCCAGACCAGCCCGCAGTTCAAACCGGAGGGGATACTCATCAAGATTCCGTTTATCCAGCAAGTGGTCAATGTCTCCGTCCGCCAAGTCACCCAGCAGGGGAGGGCGCCAAGCTTCACCTCGGACTTGCAGAATGTGGACGTGCAGTATGACGTGCTCTACCGCCTCCCGGAAAACAAAGTGGTCGAACTCTATCAAAACTACAGCGGCAGCGTCTATGACTCCCTCCTGCTCCCCCGCATCCAGGAGGCCATCAAGCAAGTCAGCGCCCAATATGTGGCCGAAGACCTGGTGAAAAACCGCGAGCGGATCAAAATCCAGGTCATCGAATCCCTCCGGCGGGCCATGGACGGCCTGGTCATCATCAACGATCTTACGATCACGAACATCGACCTGACTGATGAGCTGGAAAAAGCCATCGAGCAGAAGACCATCGCCCAGCAGCAGAGCTTGAAAAAGAATTTCGAGCTGGAGATCGCGGCCAAAGATGCCGAGATCAAGCGCGTCACCGCCAAGGGCGAGGCCGATGCGATCCGCCTGCAGGGAGAAGCGCTCCGCGCCGCCCCGGATGTGGTCCAGCTGGAAATCATCCGCAAATGGGACGGCAAAGCCCCGCAGTCCGTAGTGACCGACAAGGGCGGTGCCAACATCATCCTCCCTTCCGCCCGCTGACCGTTTCGCCGAAGGGCGCTGGGCAGGGTCCTGAGTTGGCCCCCGGCTCCGCGCATAAAAAAACCCGCCGGTTTCCCGGCGGGTTTTTTGTGAAAGATTCGTGGACTGAATCAATAGTCGCGATGGCCGCCTTCGCGGCGGCGTTCGCGGAATCCGCCTTCGCGGCGTCCGCCACCACCACCGCCGCGGTATCCACCGCCTCCGCCTCCGCCACCACCACGGTATCCACCACCGCCACCGCCTCCGCCATAACCGCCGCCACCGCCTTCACGGGGGGCAGGGGGCCGGGCTTCGTTGACGGTCAGTTTGCGTCCGTCCAGTTCTTGATTGTGCATGGCGCGGACGGCGGCTTCGGCGCCGGCTTCGTCTTCCATGGTCACGAACGCGAACCCGCGGGAACGACCCGTGGCGCGGTCCATGATGATTTGAACCTCGCGGACCGCCCCGTGCTGGGAGAATGCGTCCTGGAGGTCGTTTTCAGTGGTCTGGAACGAGATGTTCCCGACATAGAGCTTCGTGCTCATCGGCTTATCCTTGTGTTGACTCTTGTTGTAGAGCGAATGCTGCCTTCGCTGTTCCCGACTGCCGGGTTTCAAATCATCACCAACACAGGTTGCCTGACGACTTTCCAGATTACGAGGCGATCACAATCGTCTGTCAGTGCGGAGTATGCTTCAAAACAGGGGAAGGGCAAGACTGGAATCGGGCTGGCCGCCGGGGCGGGTGGAATCGCGATCGGTAGCAGATGCGGGCACACAGAAGGACAGCTCGCGAACGCCTTCGGAGCTGCCCCCGGCTTGGTCGGCAGGGCTGGAATGCCAGCATGGGGCCTTCCTCTGAAGCCAGTCAGTTGCTGCGAAACGTGATTACACTCCACTGTGCCGGGGCTGTGATTTTCCGGTTGCCAAGCGGAGGCGTGGGTGGTTTATTTCTCGCCTGCTTTGACGGGGTCGTAGCTCAGTTGGTAGAGCACCACAATGGCATTGTGGGGGTCAGGGGTTCGAATCCCCTCGGCTCCACGTCAAGCGGGAGGGAAGGGGTCAGCGGGAGGGCTGCTGGCCGGGGAGGGTGGCTCCAGGTTCGGTCCGCTGGATGGCGGTGACGCGGCCCTCTTTGAATTCGATCTCTGTGGACCCTGCGGGGACTTTGACGCGCACGTAGCGGAAGAGGGTGCGCTGGGCGTAGGTGTCAAAATAGGGCTGCTGTTCCATGCGGGTTTCGTATTCGATGTAGGACCAGAGGTCGAAGCGCCCGTTTTCATCCTCTCGGAAGGATTTGCGGTCGGGCTTGCCGAGGGCTTTGAGGACGTGGTCGAAGCTCATGCCAGCGATGACTTCTTTTTTGGAAATGGAGGCTTGGTAGCGGTTTTCTTCCTCGACGGCGGCCAGGAGGAGTTTGAGGGCCTGGGGGTCGGGGTTGGAGAGGAGCGTGGGCCTGACCCATCCCTCCGGGCGTCCGCGCTGGGACCGGACGAGAAAGGCGTTGGGGTGGTGGGCGATGAGCCGGACTTCGTCACCGGGCACCAGGTTGGCCGTGTGGGCGGTCAGGGTGCGGCTGGCATAGACCGGGGTGGTGGCTTGAACCTTCAGGATGATGGGCTCAAGCCCTTCAATGCGGTCCACATAGACCGCTTCGGTGTCCCGCAGGTCACTGGCCAGTGAGGCTGCACTCCAAAAGGCTGGAAGGAGAAGCGCCGGGAGGAACCGGAACATGCATTGCATGATGCAGGGTAGCATGGCCGCAGAGGCGGAGCAAGAGTGCCGGCGGAGGGGGTCGAACCCACACACTGTTGCCAGTATCAGATTTTGAGTCTGACGCGTCTGCCAATTTCGCCACGCCGGCCAGGCTGGACATCTTGTTCAAAAGGCCGTGGCCCGGCAAGGGGAAATCCGGGGCCGGGCAAGCAGGGGGGGATAATTCCAATCGGCAGCAAGTGCGGGCACACAACGGGGACAGTTTACCCGCCTGAGGCGGGTAAACTGTCCCCAGGCTCGGTCGCCAGGGCTTGAATGCCAACAGGTGGCCTTCCTCTGAAGCCAGTCGGTTGCTCTGAAACGTGATTACACCCCGCGAGCGGGGGGGCATTGAATTTGGCAAGCCTGGGCCGGCTGGGGAGGGTGGATGGCCTGCCCCGGCTTGGGCGCTGGAGCTTGTGCGTTAGTTGAAGCGGGCGTCCAGGTCAACCGCGGCCCCAAGGCGCTCCAGGTAGCTGCGGCGGGGGATGTCGATGGCGCCCATGCTCCGGGTCAGCGGGCTGGCGATTTGGGTGTCAAAAAGTGCAAAGCCCCGATCCCGAAGGTGGCTGACCAGGGTGACGAGGGCCGCTTTCGATGCGTCATTGGCAACATGGAACATGGACTCACCGGCGAAGAAGCCGCCAATGGCCACGCCGTAGATGCCGCCTACGAGGGCATCGCCCTCCCACACTTCCAGGCTGTGGGCATGTCCGGACTGGTGCAGGCGGGTGTAGGCCTCGATGATGAGGGGTTCGATCCAGGTTTCCTCGCGTCCGGGGGCTGGGGCGGCGCAGGCTTCAATGACCCGTCGGAAGGCGGTGTTGAGTGTGATTCGCCAGGGACAGCGCCGCAGTGTGCGAGCCAAAGACCGGGAAATATGCAGGCCGCCGAGCGGGATGATGGAACGCGGGTCCGGTGACCACCAGCTGATGGGTGCGCTCGACCAGGGAAAAATGCCCATGCGGTAGGCCAGCAGAAGGCGTTCCACGGAGAGGTCGCCTCCCACAGCCAAGAGGCCGTCGGTGCGGGCCTGGGTGGGGTCGGGAAAGGCCAGTTCCTGGGTCAGCACAGGAATACCCGGACGCTGCATGGCCAAAGGCTAAGTCCTGGGCCAGGGTCATCAATCTCGATTTGTTGTTTTGGCACGGGAGGCCGGTCGATTTGTTTCTGAAGGGGCTGGGTCGGGTGTAATTGAGTTTGGTAGTGCTGGACATCCTTGGGGGGATGAACAGGCGTTGGTACACTGGCCTTACCGACCAAGCCGGGACAGTTTACCCGCCTCAGGCGGGTAAACTGTCCCCTTTGTGTGCCCGCAGCTGCTACCAAACTCAATTACACCCGCGCGTGTGGGGGCTGCGACAAATGATTTGACCCGCCAAAGGCACCCTTTAACTTCGCCATGCACATGTCCTTTTTGCCGTCGTCTGAAGCCTTGTTTTTCTGGATAGCCGCCGTGGGCCTGGTGGGCGGGGCAGTCTCGGTGGTCCTGAATCGGAACCCGGTAGCTTGCGCCTTGTCCCTGGCGGTGACCTTTGTTTTTTTAGCGGGGTTGTTTGTGACTTTGCAGGCCTTCTTTCTGGCGATGGTGCAGATCATTGTCTATGCGGGGGCGGTGATGGTGCTGTTCCTGTTCATCATCATGCTGCTGGACATCAAAGAAGAGGCCAAGCGCCCGTTTCCCTGGGGCAAAGCGCTGCTGGCGTCCGTGGTGGCGGCGGTTTTCGCGGTCTTTTTCCACCGGGTCCTGAGTGAGCTGCCGAATGGTGGAATGGTCCTGCGCTGGGAATCGGCTGCCCAGGCGGTGGATGCCAAGAGCGTGGGCCTGCTCCTGTTCAGCCAGTATTTGCTGCCTTTTGAAGCCACCGCGGTGCTGCTGTTGGTGGCGACGCTGGGTGTCGTGATCCTCAGCCGCCGGGTGGCCAAATGACCATGAATGCGCTGGCCGAAATCACCCTGAACCATTACCTGGCGCTGAGCGGGATCATTTTCATGATCGGTGCCGCCGGGGTGATGATCCGGCGGAATATTCTGGTCATCTACATGTGCCTGGAGCTGATGCTCAATGCCGCCAGCCTGGCCCTGGTGGCTTTCAGCCGCTTCAGCACCCAGCCGATCCTGGAGGGGCACATCATGGTCTTTTTCATCATCACCGTGGCGGCTGCGGAAGTGGCGGTGGGCCTGGCGCTGATCGTGGCGCTTTACCGCCTGCGCCAGACCACCAATGTGAACGACTTGACCACACTGAAGTTCTAACATGAACTGGATCATCCTTCTCGCCCCACTGGCCGCAGCCGGCCTCATCACCTTTGCCCTGCGTCCGATGCGGGCCTTGTCCGTGGCGGTGTCGATCGGCGCCTGCGCGGTTTCGTTTGCGGCGGCGCTCCTGGTTTTCCTGCGTCCGGAGGCGCACGCGTTCTGCGCCGTGCCCTGGCTGGCCACGGATGAGCTTTCCATCCAGATCGGCGGGATCAGTGATCCGCTTTCCCGCCTGATGCTGCTGGTGGTCACGGGGGTGGGCCTGCTCATCCACATTTTTGCCTATGGCTACATGAAGGATGACCCCGGCCTGTCCCGCTTCTTTGCCAAGCTCTCGTTCTTCATGTTCTCGATGCTCGGCATCGTTCTGGCGGACAACCTGGTGATGATGTTCATTTTCTGGGAATTGGTGGGGCTGGCGTCCTATCTGTTGATCGGTTTCTGGTTCCAGCGCCCAAGCGCGGCGGAAGCTTCCAAAAAGGCGTTCATCGTCAACCGCATCGGTGACTTCGGATTCATGATCGGCATCCTTACCGTCTGGGCCCTGTGGGGCACGGTCAGTTTCCAGGAACTGGCCTCGATCATCGGAGATGGTGGGGCGCTGGGTGAGAAAGTGGAGCTGTGGATCGGCTTGGCCGCGGTCGGTCTTTTTATGGGCTGCCTGGGCAAGTCCGCCCAATTCCCCCTCCATGTCTGGCTGCCGGACGCGATGGAGGGGCCCACGCCCGTTTCCGCCTTGATTCATGCGGCGACAATGGTTGCGGCGGGGGTTTACATGCTCTGCCGGGTGTTTTTCATCCTGGAATTGAGCCCGATGGCGCTCTCGGTCATCGCCTGGACGGGCGGGATCACCGCGGTTTTCGCCGCGCTCATCGCCGTGCAGCAGAATGACATCAAGCGCATCCTGGCTTATTCCACGCTGTCCCAGCTGGGTTACATGGTTTGTGCCGTTGGGCTTTCGGCAACCACGGCGGCGATGTTTCATCTGGCCACCCATGCATTCTTCAAAGCCCTGCTCTTCCTGGGCGCGGGGTCGGTGATCCATGCGCTGCACCACGAGCAGGACATCTGGGCCATGGGCGGGTTGAGGAAGAAAATGCCGGTGACCTTCGCCACTTTTGCCATCGGCACGCTGGCGCTGACAGGCTTTCCGTTCTTGTTTTCCGGCTTCTACAGCAAGGAAGAAATCCTGCTGGCGGCGCACCACGGGCACCCGGTTCTCTTCGGCATTCTGCTGCTGACGGCGGGGCTGACGGCGTTCTACATGTTCCGCCTGCTGGTGGTGGCCTTTTTGGGCACCCAGCGGGGCGCCAGTGTGGCGCATGCGCATGAATCCCCGCTGGTGATGACGGTTCCGCTCCTCCTGCTGGCCGTGCTTTCCATCGCCGGGGGCTGGATGGGAATCGCCGCCTATGTGGGGGGAGGGGTGGCTCCGGTGCATGGTCCCGGTGCCGGGCTGGTCATGGGCCTTTCCATCGGCGCGTTTGTGGCTGGAGCCGGCCTGGGCTGGTGGCTGTATCAAGGCCGCATCCAGGACCCGCTTTCCATCACGGTGCTGCGCAACAAATTCTACAGTGATGAGATTTACCAGGCGGCGCTGGTGGCTCCCCAGCAGGCGCTGGCCCGAGGCCTGGACTGGTTTGACCGTTGGATTCTCGGCGGCCTGGGTGTTCGCGGCTCGGGTGAAGTGGTGAAATTCGGCGGCGAGGTGCTCCGCCTCCTGCAGGGGGGCAACCTCCAGGCCTACGTCATCCTCTTCATCCTGGGCGTGGCCCTGCTTTGCTATTGGATTTTAATCCGGCCCTTCGCATGAATTCGATTCCTTTGCTGCTCATGGTGTTTTCGGCCATCGCCTGTGTGGGCGTGATGGTGGCTCCCTCGCCGCGCCGTTTCAGCCTGCTTATGGCGCTGGTCAATGTGCCCCTCGTCCTGGTGCTTCTCGGCCAATATGATGCGGCCGCGGGGGGGTACCAGCAGGTGGTGTCCTGGCGGGTGATGGACCTGCCCCACTTTTTCCCGATCCATCTGGCCTTCGGCGTGGACGGGGTGAGCCTGCCGCTGGTGCTGCTCACCTCGGTGGTGGCCTTGGCAGCCGTCGGGGCCAGCCCGCAGCAAGTGAGGCGGGAGCGCGAGTTTTTCCTTTGTCTCAATTTGATCGTCTGCGGCGCCTACGGGGCTTTCCTCTCCCTGGACCTCTTCTTCCTCTACGTGTTCCATGAAGTGGCGTTGATTCCGACGTTCCTGATGATCGGCATCTGGGGCGGGCATGACCGCAAGGCGGCGGCCAACCAGATGACGCTTTATCTGGCGGCGGGCAGCATGGTGCTTCTGGCCGGTCTGCTGGCCTTTTTCTTTGCCCTCCCCGAAGGTGTGCGTTCCCTCGACCTGAGGGAGCTGGCCGGGGGCGTTTCCTCCGGGACCGTTGCCCGTGGTGACCAGGGCTGGATTTTCCTGCTGCTGCTCGCGGGCTTTGGCGCCCTGGTTTCACTCTGGCCCCTGCACAGCTGGGCCCCGCGCGGTTATGCCGCTGCTCCGGCTCCCGCCGCCATGCTGCATGCGGGTGTGCTGAAGAAGTTCGGCCTTTATGGGCTGCTGCGGCTGGCGGTGCCCTATCTGCCGGAGGGCATGCAGGCGATGTCCCAGGTCCTGCTGGTGCTTCTTTTGGCCAATATCTTCTACATCGGCTGGGTGACCATCGCCCAAAAAGACCTCACCTTGATGCTGGGCTATTCCAGCGTCATGCACATGGGCTTTCTTTTCCTGGGTCTGGTCAGCCTCAATCTGACGGGTTTGACCGGCCTGGTGCTGCTGATGGTGGCGCACGGGCTCAGTGCGGCCCTGCTTTTCGGCACGGCCTCGGAAATCCGGGAGCGTGCGGGATCGACGCTCTTTAAGGACTTGGGCGGCCTGGCCACACGCACTCCCGTGCTGGCCTTCCTGTTCATCTTCGGCGGGCTGGCTTCCATCGGTGTCCCCGGCTTGGGCAATTTTGCCGGGGAGGTGCTGGTCTTCTTCGGAGCCTGGAAGCAATACACGCCCTGGGTGATGCTGGCGCTGTGGGGGCTGGTGATTTCCGCGGTTTACATGCTGCGGGCGATCCGTGCCACTTGTTATGGCGAGCCGCAGGAGCCGTCCGCCGCCTGGCTGGACCTGCCCGCGGCGGGACGGGCCTGGCCTTATGCCCTTCTGGCATTGGCGCTGCTGGTGGTGGGAGTTTTCCCCGGCATCCTGTCCGGCGCGGCCCGGACCACTCTGGAGGCCTTGCTCAAATGAACTCATTTTTCCTGATGCCGGAGTTGCAGCTCACCCTGTGGGGTGTGTTCATGATCGTTGTCGAAAGCTGCCGCAAGCAGGTGACCGTGGCGGAGGTGGCGCACATGGCCATGCTCGGACTGGCGCTGGTTTTTGCCGGCACCTGGCTCCTGCCACAGGGGGACGGGCAGGTGTTATGGGCCAACGGCCTTTACGCGATCGATCCGCCGGCCCTCTTCTTCAAGCGCTTCTTTCTTGCCTCCGCGTTCGTGGTGGTCTGGATGTCGATCGATTACGCAGGGCAGCTTCCGCTGGCGCGCAATGAGTTTGTCATCCTGCCGCTTTTCCCCACCGCGGGCATGATGCTGCTGGCCTCCGCGGCGGACCTGATCACCTTTTTTGTGGCCCTGGAGCTGGTGACTGTCTCTTTCTACGTGCTGGTGGCGTTCCAGCGGGACCGGATGGCATCTCTGGAAGCGGGCACGAAGTATCTGGTCGTCGGGGCCTTGTCCACGGGCTTTCTGGTGTATGGCATTGCCTTCCTTTTCGGCACCGTTGGCAGCACCTCGCTGGCGGCGCTGGAGATGCATCTGGCCAAAGACGTGCCCACGCCGGGGCTGATGCTGGCGCTGGCGTTGATCCTCTCCGGGCTGGGATTCAAGGTGGCCTCGGTGCCGTTCCACGTCTGGGCCCCGGATGTTTATGAAGGGGCACCCACTCCGGTTTCGGCCTTCCTGGCCGTGGCCTCCAAGGCGGCGGGCGTGGTGGCCATCATGCGCCTTTTCATTTTCAACGGCTTCAGCCATCCGGACGTTTACCCGGTGACGGAATCCGCGCTGGCCCTGATGGGCGCCCTGAGCGTCATCTTGGGAAGCACAGCGGCGCTGACGGTGCGCAAGCTCAAGCGCCTGCTGGGTTATTCCAGCATCGCCAATGGCGGCTTCATCCTCCTGGGCCTGAGCTGCCTGAGCTACCGGGGCGTCGAGGCGGTGGCGCTTTACCTCTGCGTGTATTTTTTGGCGACTGTGCTGGCCTTTTTCGTTCTGAGCAAGCTGGGGCCGGTTCTGGGTGGTGAGGATTTGACCCACATCTCCGGTTTGTACCACCGCTCCCCTCTGGCGGCCTGTGCGCTGCTCCTGGCCTTCGTTTCCCTGGCCGGGATTCCGCCTCTGGTGGGCTTCCTGGGCAAGCTGGGGATTTTCGCCGCGCTGTGGGAGCGCGGGGATTCCATCCTTTTTGGAGTGCCGCACGGGTTCCAATACCTTCTGGCGGTCGGCATCCTCGGTGCAGTGGCCGGCCTTTACTACTATCTGGCCCCTGTGCGCTACATGTTCTGGAATGAGCCCATGAAGGAGCTGCCGGAAGTGAAGTTCAGCCCGTCTTCCCGGGTCCTGGTCTTTGTGCTCTCCGCTGCGCTGCTGGTCCTCGGCTTCTGGCCCAAGCCGCTGGGTGATGCCGCCAACACGCTTTTGCGTTCCCAAGTGGTGCAGACCAACGAATGATGCGGCCCCTGCTGGGGGCTTGCATCCGGCCTTTTCTCCCTGGTTTCCTGGCCTAGACTGAAGCCATGACCACCGCCGCCCCGGCTATTCCCCACAAGATCGGCAACGAGAAACTCGTGCGCCTGACCGAGAAGGCCTCTGCGCGCTTGCAGGCACTGCTGGCCCGCCAGGCCCGCCCCCAGGGCGCCCTGCGCGTCTCGGTCATCGGCGGGGGATGTTCCGGCCTGCAATACAAAATGGACCTGGTGGACGGGCCGGCCGCACGGGACATCCTGGTTCGTTCGCGCGAGGTCAACATCGTGGTGGACCCGAAGAGTGCCTTGTTTGTTTCCGGCTCCGAGGTGGACTTTAGTGAGGATTTGCAAAAAGGCGGCTTCAAGGTGACCAATCCGAACGCCACCGCACACTGTTCGTGTGGTGAGAGTTTCAGCGCGTGAACGCCTTCGCCCGCCTGGGATTGGACCCCCGGCCCTGGCTGGAGCCGGGCGCGGTCCGGGCCGCGCAGCAGGCGGTCCTGCAGCGCGCCCATCCGGATGTGGCGGGCGAGGGGGGTGGCGCGGGCGACGAGGCCCAAGAGGCGAATGAAGCGGCGCGCCGGCTGGCCACCGCTTCTGGTGTGCTGAGGGAGTTTTTGGAGATGCACGGCCAGGCGCCCCCGTCCGCGGCCCAGGCGGTTCCTCCGGACCTGGCCGATGCTTTCATGGCTCTGGCCGGCCCCCTCCGCCGGGCCGTGGAATTGCAGCGCGAGGCGGAGGCTTGTGAGACTTTTCTGGACCGTGCGGCGCTGGCGGAGCCGGCGCTGGACGTGCTGCAGGCCTTGCAGGACGGGCAGCGGATGCTGGCGGCCCGCCAGGAGGCCATCCACCGGCAAGTCCGTGCCTGGACCGCAGGAGCGGCTGCGGAGGCCCCCTGGGAATCCTGGAGGCGTGCGGCCTTGGACCTCGCCTTCCTGGAGCGATGGAGCCGGGATGTGGAGGAGCGGGCCTTCCAGATGGCGGGACTGGCCGCCGGCTGATCTAGCGGATCGGCTCTCAGCCGAGGCGGGGCAAGAGGGCGGAGGCCGTGGACTGGAAGGCGCGGGAAGCCGGGTGCTCCGGGCTGTGCAGGGTGATCGGGCAGCCTTCATCGCCCGCCTGGCGGGTTTCCATGTGGATGGGAATTTGGCCCAGCAGGGGCACGCGCAGCCGCTCGGCCTCACGCTTGCCCCCGCCTTCTCCGAAAATCGGGTAGCTGATCCCATCGCTCGGGCAGACGAAATGGCTCATGTTTTCCACCAGGCCCAGGATCGGCACGTTGACCTTCTCGAACATGCGCACGGCCTTGCGCGCATCAATCAGCGCGACTTCCTGGGGCGTGGTCACAATCACGGCACCAGTTAGGGCAACGGTCTGGACGATGGTCAGCTGGATGTCCCCGGTGCCGGGCGGGAGGTCGAGGACAAGGATGTCGAGATCGCCCCAGTTGACCTGGCGGAGGAATTGCTGGGTGTAGCGGGTGACCATGGGGCCGCGGAGGATGACGGGGGCGTCTTCATCAATCAGGAAGCTCATGCTCATGAGTTTGAGGCCGTGGCGGATGAGGGGGTTGATGCGCTCATCTTCGGTCACGGTCGGACGCTCGGTCGTTCCAAACATCAGGCCGATGCTCGGGCCGTAGAGATCGCAATCCAGCAGGCCGGTTTTCAGCCCCTGGGCGGCGAGTGCGGCGGCCAGATTGGCCGCGACTGTGGACTTGCCCACTCCGCCTTTGCCGCTGGCTACGGCCACAATGTGCCGGATGCCGGGGATGGACTGGACTAGGGCGCCATCACCCACCGCTTTGACCGGTGAGGTGACGCGGATATCCGCCTCGACGGAATCCACTCCGGGAAGGGCCTGGACGGCGGTGGTGATGTCCGCTTTCAAGCGGGCCGGGACTGAGGCATCGGAGGTGGTGACTTCCACCAGAATGCCGACGCGGGCACCCTCGATGACGATGCCCTTGACCAGGCTGAATGAAATGATGTCCCGGCTGAATCCGGGGTATTTGACAGTGCTGAGGGCCTGGCGGACTTGGGCTTCGGTGATCATGGCCCTTCCAAGCTGCGGCCCATGGCCCGCTTGGCAAGTGGGAAGCTTGGGGACAGCTTCGAAGGGGACAGTTTACTTTGCGGCAAAGTACACTGTCCCCAGGCTGGGTCCCCGTTGTGTGCCCGCACCTGCTGCCGATTGGAATCCCACCCTGTCCATAGAACTTGCCGGAGCGGGTTCAAGGGCTAAGGTTCGAGCATATGGAAGAAGCTGAATTGGCCGAAATCCGCACCAAAGTGCTGGGCTTTATGGAAAGCAACGGGCTGCGCATCACCAATCAGCGCCGGGCGATCATTGAGGCGGCGTTCAGCACCACCGAGCACTACACCGCGGACGACCTGCTGGAGCGGGCCCGGGCGATCGATCCATCGGTCTCCCGCGCCACGGTTTACCGCACCCTCCCGGTGCTGGTGCAGACCGGCCTGTTGCGCGAGCTGGACCTGGGCAAGGGGCAGGCTTACTACGACCCCAATTACGCCACCCATCCCAACCACAACCACATCATTTGCACGGACTGCGACAAAATCGTCGAGTTCGAGGACTACTGCCTGGATGTGCGGGAAAGCGTGCTGGCCAAGAGCCTCGGCTTCCGCGCGGGCACGGTGCGCCTGCGCATCGAGGCGACTTGTGAGGAACTGGCCCAAAAGGGCATTTGCTCCCGCCGGGCGGTCAAGGCTTGATCTGCATCAGGATTTGCCGGCGGCTTTGACGTATTCGACCAAGCGCCCGGTGTTCTCTCCCGCCGCCCAGGCCATCCGGAGGAAGTCGGCCGGGTGGACACCGTGGTCGCGGAAAAATTTGCGGTCGCCGCCGCAGCCATACATCAAGTCCGGTTCCATTTCCCCGCGCAGCTTGATGCGGGCTTTTTCGATGAGCCGCGGAAGCCACTCAATCCCGTCGAGCCGGGCGTTTTTTTGGGGCAGCGAATCCATGGGCACGGTTTTGCCGCTGGGCACACCGTGCTGGATGTGAAGGAAGTAATCACGGCGGACGGACGTGATCAGCAGGGCGGTGCTGTAGTCCGGTTCGCCATACTTGGCGGCGTCGTCGGCAAAGTCGAAAAGCTCCTGGGCGGTGCAGCCGATAGAGGCCAGGAAGGGGAGATGGACTGCCGGGACAGCTTCGTCTGCCGAACGGGCGCCGCTGCGCACGGCGGCCAGGGTGTCCTCGTAGGCCCGCTGGAAATGCTGGGTCCATTGATCAGGGGTTGCTTTCATAGCCCCGAAGATAGCGCCGGCCGCGCTGGTCCGCAACCCAGGCTGATTATGGGTGCAGTGCCTGCTGTTTATTTTGCCTTTGCAGCGGTGAAATTCGGATTCGGGGGATGGATATCCACTTTGCGCTGCTGGGGAAGGACAACCAAGTCCATGTCTTCCGCCCCGCAACGACTACCCAACTCCATGTCCCCGAGGTGACTGCGGGCGTTGCCAAAGGGCGGGTTTGGGCGATGCTGGGGGCGTGCCCGCTTCGATTTCCATCGTCATCCCGGCCTACAATGAGGCTCCGCGGCTGGGCGCGATCATTCAATCCGCGCGGGAGGCGGTGGAATCGGCTTTTCCGGCAATGCCGTTGGAAGTGGTGGTTTGCGACAACAATTCCTCCGATGCCACCGCGGAAGCGGCACGGGCTGCGGGGGCTCGGGTGGTGTTTGAGCCGCACAACCAAATCGCCCGGGCGCGCAACACCGGAGCGCGTGCGGCCTCGGGAGAGTGGCTGGTTTTTCTGGATGCGGATACAGTCCTTTGTCCTGCGCTGGCTCTGGAGATGGGGCGGGTCATTGCCGCGGGCCGCGCGGGCGGGGGAGGGGCGCGGGTGCGCTTCGACGCCCGCAATCTGCGCTGGGGGCCGGCCCTGGTGCTGGGCGTCTGGAATGTGGTGTCCCGGCTGGGCCGCCTGGCCGCCGGCTCATTCATTTTTTGCCGGCGGGCGGACTGGGAAGCCGTGGGCGGGTTCGATGAACGCTATTACGCTGCGGAAGAACTGGATTTCAGCCGCCGTTTGAAAGTGCATCTCCGGGCCAGGGGGCTGGGCTTTGCCATTTGCCGAACGCCGGTGGTGACGTCCGCGCGGAAGCTGGATTGGCACAGTGATCTGCAGCTTCTCCGGCTGATCCCATTCGCCCTGCGTCCGTCCCGCTGGAAGGACCGGGCCTCCTGCGCGTTCTGGTACGAGCGGCCGGCAAGAAAAGCCGGGCCGAAATTAGGCAAGGGGCTAACGTTCCCGGGTGGACCAGGCGGCCAGGGCATCGATCCAGCGCGGGTGGGTGTTGAGGCAGGGCACCAGGCGGAAGTCCTCGCCCCCGTGTTCCAGGAAATTCTCCCGGCCTTCCCCGCCGATTTCTTCGATGGTTTCCAGGCAGTCGGAGACGAAGGCCGGGCAGGCCACGACCAGGCGCTTTACACCGGAGCGGGCCAGCGCCTCGATGGTTTCATCGGTGTAGGGCACGCACCATTCTTCGCTGCCAAGGCGGGATTGGAAGGAGGTGGTGAATTTTTCCCGGGGGATGCCCAGCCGCTGGACCAGGGAGAGCGTGGTCTGGACGCATTGGTGGCGGTAGCAGACCGGATGGACGGCGCAGGGAGTCTCACAACACTGGGGCACCTTCATGCAGTGGGCCTTGGAGGGATCACCCTTCAAAAGATGGCGCCGGGGCACGCCGTGGTAGCTGAAGAGGAAGTGGTCCCAGGGCTGTTCGAGGTGGGGACGGATGGAGGCTTCCAGGGCATCGAGGTAGAGCGGGTCGTTGTAGAAAGGGTCGATGACCGTCAGCCGTGCTTTGGAGCCGAGGGCCTGGAGTTCTTCCCGCGCCTTGACCACCACGGTCTCGAACGAGGACATGGCGTAGTGCGGGTAAAGGGGAATCATGAAAATTTCCTCCAGGCTGGCATCCTGGAGCAGTTCTTCCAGGCCGGCACGGATGGAGGGGGTGCCATAACGCATGCCCAGCCCCACTTTCAGGGGGATGCGTTCCGCCACGGCAGACTGGAGCTTCCGGCTGGTGGTGATCAGGGGAGAACCTTCCGCCGTCCAGATGCTTTCATAAGCGTGGGCGGATTTCTTGGGCCGGAAGGGCAGGATGAAGCAGCTGATGATGAAGCGCCGCAGAAGCCAGGGCACATCAATGACCCGTTCATCCATGAGGAATTCATCGAGGTAGCGGCGGACGTCGGGAATGGAAGTGGAATCGGGCGAGCCGAGGTTGACCAGGAAAAGGGCGCGGCGTGCGGGCATGGGAAGAATCTAGTGGGGGGCGGCGGGATTGCGAACCGGGAAATGGCGGTTCAGGGCAGCAGGGCGGCGAAAACCCGCTCGAAGGTGCGGGCGCCATCCCGCAGGGCCCGGACGGAAATCCATTCGTCCGCGGTGTGGGCTTGGCTGATGGAACCCGGGCCGAGGGCGATGGCAGGCATGCCGCGGGCCGCAAAGATGGCCGCATCACAGAACCAGGGAGCCTGGGCTAGTCCTGCGGCAGCGCCTGCCGCGGCGGCTACCAGGGGGTCTGTGGGATCGCTGGCCAGGGGCCGGCTTTCGCCCAGCAGGCGGATGCCGGTTTCCGCACCCAGGTGAGCGCGCAGGAGCTGGATCAGGGCTGCACCATCCAAGCCGGGCACCACGCGGCAGTCTGCCCGGGCGGTGGCCGAGGAGGGGGTGATGTTCACTTTGCTGCCCGCATCCAGCATGGTGAGGGTCGCCTTGGGCAGGCCCAGCAGCGGGTGCCGGTATCGGCGGAGCAGGGCGGGCAGTTTGTGCTCAAAGAAACGAAGAGCCGGGGCCATGCGGTAGAGCGCGTTGTCGGACGCAACGGCCAGGGACGCGTGGGCAGACCGTCCATGGGTGGTGATCTCCAGCCACACGGCACCGTGGTGGGCGTGGACCACCTGCATGCCGGTGGGTTCCCCGGCGATGACCAGGTCATAATCCGGACAGGAGCGCGCCCAAGCCTTGGCCCCCTCATTGCCCGCCTCTTCGCCCATCAGGCCGGCAAAGGTGATTTCCAGGCCGCCGCCGGCCCAGCGGGGGCCGGAGATGAAGGCGGCGGCGGCGGCCAGCATGGCGGCCATCGGCCCTTTTGTGTCACTGGCGCCACGACCGTAAACCCGGCCCCGGCGCACTGCCGGGTTGAACGGGTCGATGGTCATGCCGGCCACGCTCACGGTATCGGTATGGGGGGCCAGGAGGATGCGGCGGCGGACTTTGCCGGGCGGGCGGAAGACGCCGATGACGTTCGGACGGCCCGGGGCCACCCGCTGCAAGCGCGCCCGGGCCCCCAGGCGGCGCAGGTGCGCCAGGAGGAATTCGGCCATGGCTTGCTCCCCGGTCCGGTCGGTGCCGGGGCGGTCATTCGGATTCACACTGGGAATCCGGACCAGCTCACGCAGCAGGGGGAGGGGATCGGTCATGCGCGGGAGCGGAACCACTCGGTGAAACGGGCGATGCCGTCTTCAATGGCGGTCCGCGGGGCGTAGCCCAAAACGGTGCGGGCTTTGGTGATGTCGGCGTAGGTGATCGGCACGTCCCCGGGCTGTTCGGGGAGATGGCGGATGCGGGCTTTTTTGCCCAGGCTGGCTTCGATCAGGGCGATGAGTTCGCGCAGCTCCACGGTGCGGCTTTCTCCCAGATTGAAGACATCGTAGCCGCCCACGGGGTGGTGCAGGGCTTTGACCACTCCGTCGATGATGTCATCCACGTAGGTGTAGTCCCGGCGGGTCGAGCCATCGCCGAATTGGTCGATTTCCCGGCCCTCCCAAATCTGGCGGGTGAATTTATGGATCGCCAAGTCCGGGCGCTGGGCCGGCCCATAGACGGTGAAAAAACGCAGGGCCACAATGTCCATGCCGTAGAGGTGGCTGAACACTGAGCAGAGGTGCTCGCCGGCCACTTTGGTGGCGGCATAAGGGGAAATCGTGCGGACGATGGGATCGGCCTCGCTGAAAGGCACTTTGGCATTGCAGCCATAGACCGAGCTGGAAGATCCGAAAACCAGCCGCCGCACCTGGTGCCGGCGCATGGCTTCGAGGATGTTGAGCGTGCCGGTGATGTTGGTATCGATGTAAAGCTGGGGCTGCTCCAAAGAAGGGCGCACCCCTGCCCGGGCAGCCAGATGGATCACCGCATCGGGACGGAAAGAGGCAAAAGCTTTATCGACCGCACCCGCCTGGCGGATATCGCCCTCGAAAACTTCGGCCCCGCTGGCCCTTGCATTTTCCCGCTTGATTTCCGGGGCGTAAAAGTCGTTGAATTCATCCAGCAAGGCCGTGATATGGCCTTGGCCCCTCAGCGCGGCCAAAGCATGGGAGCCGATAAAGCCGGCTCCTCCGGTGACTAAAACACGCATGGCGAGGAACTTAGGAAAGGTTTGCCATCCGTCACGAAAAAAGCACCCCGGATTTTCCAGTCTCCGCGTAAAAAGCCTTCAAACCCCTTATCGTGGGGGTTATTCACAAAAGCACCACAATCCCTTGTGGTTTTGCTTGCCCAGGCTTTCGGTGACCGTTTAATGACGGGATGTATTTGCAATCGCTCGAAGTGGTGGGGTTCAAGTCGTTTGCCGACCCCACGATCATCTCCTTCGACCGGGGCGTGACGGCGATTGTCGGCCCCAATGGCTGCGGCAAAAGCAATGTTTTGGATTCCATCCGCTGGGTGCTGGGCGAACAGTCCGCCAAAGCCCTGCGCGGTGGCAACATGCAGGATGTCATCTTCAGCGGCACCGACAGCCGCCGCGCCCTGGGCATGGCCGAGGTGACCATGCACTTCGCCGAGTGCGAGAAGGAACTCGGCACCGATTACCATGAGGTCCGCATCACCCGCCGTGTCTTCCGCGACGGGCGCAGTGAATACGAGATCAACAAAACCCCCTGCCGGCTGAAGGACATCCACATGCTCTTCATGGACACCGGCATCGGGCGTTCCGCTTACTCCATCATGGAGCAAGGCAAGATCGACAAAATCCTCTCGGCCAAGCCGGACGACCGCCGCGAAGTCTTCGAAGAGGCCGCAGGCATCACCAAGTTCAAAGCCCAGAAAAAAGAAGCCCTGCGCAAACTCGAAGCCACCGAGGCCAACCTCATCCGCGTGGGCGACATCACCAAAGAACTCTCCCGCCAGATCGGCTCCCTCCAGCGCCAGGCCAGCAAGGCCCGCCGCTACAAGGAAATCCACGGACGCCTCGGCTACCTCGACACCCGCCTGGCCGCCCACCTCTACTCCGGCATGAAGGAACGCCTCGATTCCGGCGAGGCCCGCGTCCAGCAGCTCCAGATGGAATTCCAATCCATCCAGCAGGAACTCGACAGCCATGAGTCCGCCCTCTTGGAAAAACGGCGCCGCGCCGAGGAACTGGAAATCGAAATCCGCTCCCTGACCCAGCAGCGCAGCCTGGCCGAAAGCAACATCGAGAAAGCCCGCCAGGCCATCACCTTCAACGAGCAGCGCATTGCCGAACTCGAAGCCGAGCAGGAACGGGGGCGGGCCGACATCGCCGCCACCGGAGAAAAAACCGCCCTTCTCGAGCAAGCCCTCCAGCGTGCCCGCAGCGAAGAGGAATCCATGCAGGCCGTCCTCTCCCGCATCGGAGGCGGCCTCTCCGAGAGGAGTGCCGAACTCGAGGCCGCGCGCAAGCGTGTCTCCGAGAGCTTGAAAGAGCGCACCCGCCTGGAGCAGCAGCTGGCCCAGGCCGACAAGCAGCTCAACTCACTGCGCCAGCGGGTCGCCGCCATGGAACTCCAGCAGCGCTCCTACGTGGTGCGCGTGGAAAAACTGGCCGAGGAAGAAAAAGTCCTGGCCGAACGCGGCTCCGGCCTCCAGGCCCGCTCCCAGGAAGCGCGCCAGCGGCATGAAAGCTTCCAGTCGCAATGGCAGGCCCGGCAGGACGAAGCCAAAGCCCTCTCCAGCGAAGCGGAGAAGGCCGCAGCTGCCCTGGACGCGCTGCGCCAAACGGCCGATGAAGCCGCCGCCGTCCTCGCCCGCAAGGAATCCCGCTGCGCCGTGCTGGCGGAAATCCTCGGCTCCCGCGCCGGTTACTCGGATGTCACCAAGGAACTGCTCGGCCAATTCCAGGACCGCGGAGTCCTCGGCACCCTCCTGGACCAGATGGAAGTGGACCCCGCCCACGCCAAGGCCGTCCAGCGCGCCCTGGGCACGGCCTGGGAAGCCCTCATCGTTGATTCCGCGGAGGCCACCGAAGCCATAGCCGCCGCCCTCCATGAAAAAGGCGCCACCGCTGTTCTCGCCGATCTGGCCGCCGCCGCCCACTCCCCCGCTCCCGCCAACTCCAAAGGCGGTGTCCTCCAGAAAATCGCGCTCAGTTTCTTCGGCACCAAAGTCGAAGACACCCGTGCCTCCGTGGCCGATCCCCAGCGCGCTGCCATCCGATTCGTCAAGGCCTCCGAGAAAGTCCGCCCCCTGGTTGAGCGCATCCTGGAGGAATTCCTCGTCGCCGCCGATGCCACCGAGGCCGCCACCCTCCGCAAAGCCCATCCCCACTGCCACATCGTCACCTGCAGCGGCGAGGTCTGGTTCCGCAACGGCCTCCAGGTCCGCGGCGATGACGCCTCCGCCATTGCCTCGATCATCGAACAGGAAGGCGAATGGAAGGCGCTCAAAGCCAGCCTCCCTGCCTTGCAATCCGCTGCCGAGTCCCAGCGCCAGGCGGTGGATGCCGCCCGTGCCGCCCTCCAGTCCTCGGAAACCCGCCTCCAGGAGGCCCGCAAGGCCGCCCAGGAACTAGAAGGCAAAACCGTCTCCGCCCGCTACGAAGTCGAGGGTCTTGAGCGCCAAATCCAGGAATGGAAGACCGCCCAGGAAACCGTCTCCCGGGAAAAAGTCCACCTGAGTGAGCAGGAATCCCAGGAACAATCCGGGCGCGGCGCTCTGGAAGCCCAATTGCGCGAACTGGAAGCCCAGCGCCAGCAGGCTTCCGAGGCGGCCGAAGCCCTAGTCACTGCCCTGGCCGGACTCAATGCCGAGGTTGAACGCTGCTCCCAGGCTGTGACCGAGGTCCGGGTGGAGCAAGCGGCCCAGCAGCAAAAGGCCCAAACCATCCGCCAGGAACTGCACGCCGCCGAAGCCCGCCTCCAGGAAGTCCTGGCCCTCCGCGCCCGCCGGGAAGAAGAGATCGCCGCGGCCCAGGCCCGCATTGCCGAAGCCCGTGAGGCCATCACCCGCGCCGGCCAGGAAATCGAGGCCTGCCAGCGCCAGGCCGAGGAACTCGGCCAGACGTTCACCCAGCGTGCCGACGAGCGCCAAGCCCTTGCCGCCAGCCTTGGCGAGATCGAGGAACAGGCCCGCAGCGGACGCCGCAAAGCCGGTGAAGTCCAGGGCGTCTGCGGACGCGAGGAAGTCCAGGTGGCCGAACAGCGCATGAAGCTCGATGCCCTGATCGACCGCATCCGCCGCGCCTATGAGATCGACCTAGCCACCCTGGACCCGGCCACCCTCCGGCCGCCCGCGCCCGAGCCGAAGATCAAGAAATCCGCCGCCGAACTGGACGTCCCCGATCTGAGCGTCCCCGGCGAAGAACCCGCTGCGCCCGCGGTGGAAGAGCCGTCCGAAGCGGCTCCGGCTGCCGAGGCCGATGACCAAGGACCAGGGACCAAGGACGAAACCCCCGCCACCGGGGCGGAGCTGAATCCAGCGGAGGCGATCCAAGAAGAACAACCGCCGGAAATTCCGGAAGACCCGCTCCTGGCCACCGATCCGATTGACTGGGATGCTGTGGCCGCGGAAGTCAGCGACCTGCGCGACCGCATCGAGCGCATGGGGCCGGTCAACGTCGAAGCCATCACGGAATACGAGGAACTCGAGCAGCGCCTCACCTTCCTGGCTGCGCAGGAGCAGGACTTGATCAAGTCGCGTGACCAGCTCCACGAGGCGATCAAGAAAATCAACGAGACCACCCGGACCATGTTCGCGGAGACCTTTGAGAAGATCAAAGCGAACTTCGCCGAGATGTTTGTTGAACTCTTCGGCGGCGGCAAAGCCGAACTGACCTTGATGGATTCCGAAGACCCGCTGGAATGCGGCATCGAGATCATTGCCCGTCCGCCCGGCAAGCAGCTCCAGTCCATCACCCTGCTCTCCGGTGGCGAGAAAACCATGACCGCGGTGGCCCTGCTCTTTGCCATCTACATGGTCAAGCCCAGCCCGTTCTGCTTCCTTGACGAAATGGACGCCCCGCTGGATGAGTCCAACATCAACCGCTTCATCCGCATTCTCCAGCGTTTTGTCAGCCAGTCCCAGTTTGTGGTCATCACCCACAACAAGCGCACCATCAGCAGCGCCGATGTCCTCTACGGCGTGACCATGGAAGAACACGGTGTCTCCAAGATCGTCTCCGTCCGCCTCAGCCGGAAGGAGGAAAGCCCTTTGTTCAACGGCAACGGCCATGACGAAGCCCCGCCGTCGATCGCCGATTCCATCCGCCACGGGGAACTCAAGACCGCGGATTGAACGGGGAAGGGTTGGCCGGTTCGGAGGCCGGGCTGCGGCAAGGCCTTGTCATCCGAACCAGGGCTGAGGTTGCAGGCGGATATTCCCAGTCTGCCGCCGAGCCCCCGCCGCGCTTGCCAGCACGGGCGCGGCGGGCATGATGTGCGCGCCTATGTATCCCCATGTCCTGCGCCCTCTGGAACGCCGCCAGGCCCTCTTTCTTTTTGCGGTGCTCGCATTCATCCTGGTCATCGGCTGCTTCCATCCGGTGATCTACGATGAGACCGAGGGGCAGTATGCCGGTGCCGCCCGCGAGATGCTGGAGCGCAACGACTGGCTGGTGCCCACCAACAATGGCGTGCCCCGCTTCCAGAAGCCGCCCGTGGTTTACTGGTGCATGATGGCCTCGATGAAGGTCTTCGGGGTCAATGAATTCGCCGCCCGTCTCCCGCTCGCCCTAGCCACTCTGGGCTGGCTGGCCGCGGTCTATCTGGTGGGCAAGCGAGTTGGGGGGCCGGCGCTGGGACTCTACGGAACCATGATGCTGGCCAGCGCCATCGGGTTCATGGTGTTCACCCACATCATCATGCCCGAGCCGTTCATGGCCATGTTCATTACCCTGACCATCTGGGCCTTCCTCCGGGCCAAGTGGCAGCCGGAGCGCGCCAAGTTCTGGTTTTTCCTGGCCTGGGTTTTTATGGGCATGGGATCGATGTGCAAGGGCCTGCATGCGGCCCTCTGGCCCCTGGCCGCAGCCGGGTTGACCGCGCTTTTCTTCCGGGAGACACGCGGCTTTTGGAAAGGGCTGGGCAGCCTGCCCGGCATCACCGCCTTTCTGGCCATCCTCCTCCCCTGGTATTTCGCCATCGAGGCCCGCTACCCGGGATTCATCCTCGATCATTTTGTCAACGAGCAGATCGGCCATGCCATTGACAAGCGCTGGCCGCCCAGTTCCAACCAGGTGGAGCTGCTTGTTTTCATAGTCCAGCACTTCTTCCTGCTCATGCCGGCCATGATGTTTCTGCCCGCCGCCCTGGCCATTTGGCGGCAGCACCGCAAAACCTGCTCGGAGCCCTTCAGCTTCGCCCACCATCTCTTGCTGGCCTGGTTTGCCGTGACCTTTGTCACCTCCTGCCTCTCGGCCCGCCAGGACTATTACACCATGTCCGCCTGGGGTGCGGTGGCTCTGCTTCTGGCCACGCCCTGGATCGCTCCCTATCGCATCACCCGCTGGTTCTTCACCATCCCCTTTGTCCTCATCGCCCTGGCCGGCGCCTTTGGCGTGGGCGCCGCCCTCTGGCTGGGCTCCATGGAGGACGACTTGCAAGTCAGCATCCTGCCCATCGTGGAGCGCGACCACCTCTGGACCGCCCTGCAGGGTTTTTCCCTTGGCGCGTGGAAGGATTTCTTCCCGCTGCTGAAAAACACCGGGCTCAGCCTGATGATCGGTGGCGGACTGGCAGCCTTCCTTTCCTTCCGCCGCAAGCTCAACCTGGCCGGGGCCGCGCTGGCCGCCACCATGGGTGTGCCCTTCTTGATGATGGTCCAGGGCTTCTCGGTCAAAGAGGAATTCTTTTCCCTGGAGCATACCGCCAAGAAAATCGCCGCATCCGCCCCCGCCGAGGCCCGGGTGGTTTACGACGGCTACCCGAACCTGGCTTCCAGCCTGTTCTTTTACCTCGATCGTCCGGCCCACTGGGTCAACGTCCCCGTGGACTACGAATACGCCACCCGTTCACTCAGCATCGGGCGCAGTCTCTACCTGGATGAGCAAGCCGTGGCGGACGCCTGGCGCCAGGGGCCCCTGGTTTTGATCGCCGAGGAAAGCACTTTGGAGCATTGGGGGCGGATCATCGGCTGGGAGGCACCCCCCGAGCCCTGGGCCCGCAGCGGCACCCGTGTGGCCCTGCGCAATTGGGTGGATTGATTCGGGGAGTGCCGGACACCGCGCCTTTGCGTCAGCGGTTTCCGGGCTCTGCCCGCTCCACCTGGCAGGGTGCCTGGAGCACGCTCAGGAGGAAATGGCCCAAATCGGTGGACTGGAAATCGGATGGACGCATGGCGCGCACGATCTTCCAGTTTTCCGATTTCGGCCAGTGGCTGTAGCGGCGCTTCACATCATCATGCGGTCCCAGCTCCCGGAAGCCGCGTCCCAGAACCGATTGGATGGCGGCCCGGGGAAAATAATTCTCCAGGGCCCGGCGCTCCAGCACGTGGCAGGTGATGCCGGCTTTCTGGCAGGATTGAAAGAACCCGCGGCGCTCGGAAGGCAGGGGGTCCTCGGCGCGGGGTTTCTCACTGTCCACCAGGGCGTAAACATCCGGACAGATGCGCGCGATTTCGACCAGTTCATCATCCCGGTGGCTGTTGATCATGCTGCTGCCTCCCAGAGGCAGCAGGACGACCTGGCGGTCCTGGCCGAGGTGGCGGAGGAACTGGCGGATGGCTTTGACCTCGGTCGGGCCCTCCACCAGGAGGACCTTCTTGCAGCCGGCCTGCTGCTGCACGGAGAAGTTGATTTCCCCCATGACTTCACTGAGCCGCTCCTCGGGACGGTAGCGGCTGACGGTGGTGAAGGTGCCCGAAGGGTGGCGGGCCACCTGGTGGATGCGGTCCCCTGCCGTCCGCGCCAGGCCCATGCTGTGGGTGGCCAGGAATACGGCCTTGCGCGCATAGCCGTTCAGCGCGGTGATGAAGTCGGACTGGATCGAGGGATGGAGGTGGCACTCCGGCTCGTCAATAAACAGATAGGCCGGGCGCCGCAGCAGGGCCTGGCCCAGGATGAGAAAAACCTGGCCGATGCCGCTTCCCAGTTCGTCCAGGGTGTAGCGGTCCCCATCGATCTCGAACTGCAGTTCCGGGGTGGCGCCTTCCACCGCCACGCGGAACGATTTGAACTGGAAGACCGCCTTCATGTCCTGCTCCAGCCGCTGGACCTGCTCGCGTGCGCCCCGTCCGGATGCCAGGTGGAGCAGTCCTCCCACATGGGCCGCGCCCAGGTGCAGGTCATAACTCCGCTCGGGTGAGGCCAGGGGACGGAGCGCGCGGTAGGGGCCGATGTAGAACGTGTCCGCCAGCGCGGCAAACAGATCCCGCAAGACCGGCCAGGAGGCTGTGGCCATGCCCGATTCGCCTCCCACCAGCCGCGCATGGGAGGACCGGGCATCGACCAGCTGGAACCGCCCCCGCTTGCCGTCGATCCGCCCCCGCAGGTGGAACTTCTTGCGCGAGAGCACCAGGTCGATCTCGTGCGGAACCGCGTAGGGGTGGGGATCGGGCTTGGCGCGTTGGAAATCGCAGTCCAGGACGCGGATGGAGAAAACCAGGTCCCCGGAACTGTGCCGGTGGAAAAGGGTGGAGCGATCCGTGAGGCCAAGCGGCATGGGCGCGGGCAGGCTTTCGTTGAGCAGGCGCAGCCAGACCGCGGGGTCCTCGGCCAGGTGGGCGAAAAGGGGGCGCAGCTCGTAGAAGAGGCGCAGCAGGGTGGATTTCCCGGCGTTGTTCGTGCCGATGAGGGCGGTGGTGCCGCGGTGGAGGGGAAGGGTGGCGGGGTGGACCTCGTTGAAGCAGCGGTAATTCTTGACCGTGATTTCGAGGTTCATGAACAAGCCCAGCCTGCCCCGCCCGATCCTGGTTTACAACCCACAAGGCAGAGCCCGGCAGGGCTTGGGCTTCAGTGCAATCGCGGCACTCCAGAATCCCTGCCGCCGCATCCTCGGCCCACTCCGCTCCTTTCCTGTTCGGATGCCATGCCTGCGGGGACGCACAGGCATTCCTGCCAATAGTGTTAACTGAGCATTGGACGCAGACCGGGCAGACCTGCCCCGCGATCGTCATTCTCCTGCAGGGGACGCGCGTCCCGGGGAAGCGGCCCGTCCCCTACAACCCCGGTTAAGAGCCTATCCGGATAACTCCCGTGACCCGCGTGATGAGTGCCACCCGCCCGAACCCGAGGCGGAGCAACCGCGCATATCGCAACGAGATACGCAAGGGAGCGACAACGAAGGGGGTGGGCGGGTGCCGCCATCACCCTCTGGGCTGGGGTCAAAAAGCCGCCCCGCCACGTTGCTCGTCGGTCACGTATCGCTTCCGATATGCTCCCTCCTCGCGCCTCGCGCAGCGGCTTTTTGACCTCCAGCGCGGGCCACGCGAGTTATCCGGATAGGCTCTAAGTTAACGGAATTGCGCATTCTGCAATGACACCCGGCATGGGTGCCCGACAAAAGCGGGATTGCGGGCAGGGGGCTGGTGTGATTGCATGCCGGGATGAAGCGCAACGCCCCGCCCCCGCAGCCCCTGCGGCGGGTCGTCCTCGGGGTCACCGGTTCCATCGCCGCTTGCAAGGCGGCAGAACTGGCCAGCCTGCTGGTCAAGGGCGGGCTGGTGGTCGATGTGGTCATGACCGCCGAGGCCCAAAGATTTGTCGGGCCCCTGACCTTCACCGCGCTGACCCACCGGCCGGTGATCACGGATTTGTGGGATGAATCTCAAGGCGGACGCCCCACCCACATCGAGTTGGCGGATGCGGCCGACCTGGTCCTGGTGGCCCCGGCCACGGCGCATTTGATCGCCCAGTATGCCCATGGCCTGGCACCGGACGCGCTGACCGCGATCCTGCTGGCGACCACGGCGCCTGTGTGGATCGCGCCCGCGATGAACGGCCACATGTGGGAACACCCCGCCACCCGCGCCAACGTGGCCCTGCTGGAATCCCGCGGGACCTCCTTCATCGGTCCGGACCGCGGCATGCTGGCCTGTGGTTATGAAGGCCTGGGCCGGCTCTGGCCGGTGGCCGATATCGCACGCCGCGTGTTGCCATCCGGTCGTTGATCGGTTTAGCATCTCCGCTTCACTTCCATCCCACCCCACACCACCCCGCTCATGAGCCAGGACATTGAATCCATCTTGAAAGAAACCCGCGTTTTCCGCCCCAAGCCCGCCTTCAGCAAGGCCGCGCGGGTGGCATCGGAAAAAGATTACCTCAAGCTCTACCGCCGCTCGCTCCAAAAACCGGAGAAGTTTTGGACGGAAGCCGCAGAAGAACTGCATTGGGCCAAAAAGTGGCGCAAGCTGGTGTCCTGGAAGGCTCCCTTTGCCGAATGGTTCGTCGGCGGCAAGCTCAATGTCTCCGCCAACTGCCTGGACCGCCACCTCACCAATGGGCGCCGGAACAAGGCCGCGATCATCTGGGAAGGGGAACCCGGGGAAGTCGTCACGCTGACTTACCAGCAGCTCCACACCCGCGTCTGCCGCTTCGCCAACGCCCTCAAGGCCGAGGGCATCAAGCCCGGCGACCGCATCGCCATCTACATGCCCATGATCCCGGAGGCGGTGGTGGCCATGCTGGCCTGCACCCGCATCGGCGCCGTGCACACCGTGGTCTTCGGCGGCTTCAGCGCGGAAGCCCTCAAGGAGCGGATCAACGATTGCCAGGCCCGCCTCGTCATCACCGCCGATGGCGGCTTCCGCCGCGGCGCGGCCTTCGGCCTCAAAGCCAGCGTCGATGCCGCCGTCCAGGGCACCCCCCAGGTCCACCGCGTCATTGTCGTCAAGCGCACCGGCCAGGATGTGGCCATGGGGCCTTTGGACCGCTGGTATCATGAATTGGTGGCCGCGGCCTCGGATGACTGCCCGCCGGCCGCGCTGGACAGTGAGCACCCGCTTTTTGTGCTCTACACTTCCGGCAGCACCGGCAAGCCCAAGGGCATCCTCCACACCACCGCCGGCTACCTCCTCGGCTGCCACCTCAGCACGAAATACGTCTTCGACCTGCGCGACGACGACATCTTTTGGTGCACGGCGGACATCGGCTGGATTACCGGCCACTCCTACGTGGTCTATGGCTGCCTCTCCAATGGTGGAACCAGCCTGATGTATGAAGGCGTGCCCAACCACCCCCAGCCTGACCGCTTCTGGGAAATCATCGCCCGCCACAAAGCCACCATCCTTTACACTGCGCCCACCGCCATCCGCGCCTTCATGAAGTGGGGCGATGAATGGCCCGACAAGCACGACCTTTCCTCACTCCGCCTCCTCGGTTCCGTTGGCGAGCCCATCAACCCTGAGGCCTGGATGTGGTATTTCAAGACGATCGGCAAAACCCGCTGCCCGATCGTGGACACCTGGTGGCAGACCGAGACCGGCGCCCACATGATCACCACCCTGCCGGGAGCCAACGCCACTAAGCCCGGTTCCGCCGGGGTTCCCTTCTTCGGAGTCGATGCCGCCGTGGTCGATGAACAGGGCAAAGAAGTCCCCCGCGGACACGGGGGCAAGCTGGTCCTCCGCCGCCCCTGGCCCTCCATGCTCCGCACCATCTACGGAGATGCTTCCCGCTACCGCAAACAGTATTGGAGCGAAGTCAAAGGCGCCTACTTCACCGGCGATGGAGCCCGCCAGGACAAGGATGGTTACTTCTGGATTGTGGGGCGCATCGATGACGTCCTCAACGTCTCCGGCCACCGCCTCGGCACCGCAGAAGTCGAGAGTGCCCTGGTCAGCCACCCGGATGTGGCCGAAGCCGCGGTGGTGGGACGGCCTGACGAACTCAAAGGCCAGGCCGTGGTTGCCTTTGTCACCCTCAAGACCGGCCACGCGCCAAGCGATGCGTTGAAAGCCGCCCTCCGCGCCCATGTGGCCAAAGAAATCGGCCCCATCGCCAAACCCGATGACATCCGCTTCACCGAAGCCCTCCCCAAGACCCGCAGCGGCAAAATCATGCGCCGCCTGCTCAAAGAAGTGGCCGCCGGCGGCGAAGTCAAAGGCGATGTCACCACGCTGGAAGACCTCAACGTCATTGCCAGCTTGAAGAAGCACGACGAAGAGTGAGGGTCTGCCCGTCTGGCAGCGGCGTTCGGGAGGCCTGACACGCTCAGCCTGGACCGAGGCGGCTGAGCACTTCTTCGCGCAGCGGCATGGATGGCTGGGCGCCACGCCGGGTCACACTGATTGAGGCGGCTTCCACGGCTTGGGAAACCGCGCTGGCCAGGTCCAGGCCCGAGGCCAGGCCCGTGGCCAGCCAGCCGGTAAAACAATCCCCGGCACCGACGGTATCGATGGCTTCCACCTTTCCGGCAGGGATGGATTCCGGGGCCGAGTGCTTCCGGTAGATGCGTGCCCCCCGTGATCCAAGAGTCACGACGACGTGGCGGCATCCCCACTCCAAAAGCTGCTGGGCACCGGCGTCGGCATCACCCGCACCGGACAACTGCAGCACTTCATGCTCGTTGGGGGTGGCCGTGTGCACGGATTTCCAAAGGGGCTTGGGCACCGCCTGGGCCGGCACCGGAGCAGGGTTCAGAATGAAGGGAACGCCCGCGGCTTCTGCCGCCAGTGCCGCAGCCATCACCGCTTCCAGGGGAATTTCCAGGGGGCAAACGACTGCCTGGGCCGAAGCAATCGCCTCCGCCGCCTCCCGCACATGGGCGGCCTCCAGCGCGTCGTTGGCAGACCGGGCCACGCCGATCATATTCTGTCCATCCTGCGCGCCGATGAAGATCAGGGCCGTGCCGCTGGGATGATCCTTGAGAACCCGGAAGTGGCGGATATCGATGCCTTCCCGCTCCAGCCCCGCCGCGGCGGCACGTCCGAAGTCATCGTCTCCGCGGCCGCCCACGAAAGCCACCGATGCCCCCGCACGGGCTGCCGCCACGGCCTGGTTGGCTCCTTTGCCTCCCGCGTGCCGGGCCATGGACCCTCCCGGCATGCTTTCACCTGGAAGTGGCAGGCGGGGCAGGGTGAGGACAAGGTCCGTGTTCGAACTTCCAATCACCACGATGCGGGGCTGGGGCATGAAGCGCATTCAACCAGGACCACCGGCCTGCGGCGAGAGGGAATCGAATTACGGCCCTGTTGCCCTGACCGTGTGCGGAATGACCCTCCGGGTGAATAGATGTTGCCCTTTCGGGCAGAGCACGCTCGCTGCAAGATCGCTCGGGTTCGATGGGCAGTTGAGGCCTGCGGCGAGAGGGAATCGAACCCTCGCTACCAGCTTGGAAGGCTGGAGTCCTACCATTAAACGACCGCCGCGAAACGGATGAAGACTATCCCCCTGGAGGACCCGCAAGGCAACAAAAAACCCGGAGGCGGTCCTCCGGGTCTTTTGGAAAAAACAAAGTGGGTTGGATTATTCGAGGTGGCCGGAAACGAGCTTGGTCATCTCGAACATGGAGACCGATTTCTTGCCGTTGAAGACAGCCTTGAGCTTGTCGTCGGCATTGATCTTGGTGCGCTCCTTGGAATCCTGGAGTTTGTTTTTCTTGATGTAATCCCAGAGCTTCTTCGTGAGTTCGGTGCGGGGGAGGGGTTTGGCACCGACGACGGCGGCAAGCGCCTCATCGGGCTGCACCGGCTTCATGAAAGCGGCGTTGGGTTTACGGGCGGATTTTTTCTTAGCGGTTTTTTTGGCTGCCATAAGGCTGTTGTTATGACACGCCGCTGGAGGAGCACAAGCCCGGAGTGATTGAATTTATCGGGTGGCGGACGCAGGCGCGCCGACCGGTGCCAGGTGGCGCTGGAGGGCGGGCGGGAGCTGGGTCCAGCCGTGGGCGGCTGCGGTTTTGAGTCCGGCAGCGGCCACGCCGTAGGCGGCAGCGGCTTGGGTGTCTTGGGTGAGAAGCGTTTCGTAAAGCTTCATGGCTTCCTGCATTTGGCCGGAAGCGGCCAGCAGTTCCGCCTCGGCCAGGCCGCGGCGGATGCGTCCCACCGGGGAGCCGGACTCCAGGCGGGCCTGGCGCAGCAGCAGCAGGGCTTTGTCCGCCGCCGTCCCTTGTTCCCGGAAAATATCCGCGCAGGCTTCCATCACAATGGGAGTGAGGCGCGAGGAGGCGGCCCGCTCGACTGTGGCCATGCGCTCTTCCAGCGGGCCGGGCTGGGCTGCCAGGATGTGGAGCATGCGGGCCACCACCCAGTCGGATGCACTGTCGTTCCGTGCTTCGGCCAGGCGCAGGGAATCCAGCACCGGGCGGGGGAAGGGACGGTAAAGCGGATCGCCGATGACGGTGGTCATCCAGGAGAGGCCGGCCTGGGATTGGTAGGCGGCTTCGGCCAGGGTGGCGCCGTCGAACAGGCTGCGGAAAAAGACGCCCACGTTCGGGGTCATGCGCAGGTAGGGCTCATAGACGCTGCCCATGGTGGCGGCCGCGCCGCGGGCGATGAGCGGGCCGGCCCAGTTGCGGGAGGCCGTGCGGATGGTCTCCGCGCTGAACGAGTGAATGTGATAGGCCACCGCTCCGCGGGCGAAGCGGAAGTCCTCCCGGGCGAAGGGGCCGGTGGCGTTGCCCGCATACCATCCGGCATACAAGGCCACATCGTCCCAGGGCAGGGTCTCCGGAAAAAGCGGTTCTGCATCGTCCAGGGTGGTGGAAAAACCGGCCTGGCGGGCCAAGGCTGCCGCGCTGCGCAGCCACTCATCCCCCACGGTGTAGCCCGAGGCGGGATCGCGCAGCCCGCGGGCGTCGAAAACGGCGCGCCCGGCCAATTCCAGGGACTCGGTGGCGATGGCGTCATCGACCAGCCGCTGTGCGTCCGCGTAGCTGGGGCCGTCCAGCCGGGTGACCAGGATCAGTTGGTCGGCGTGGTAGGCGTTGAATTCCCGGGTGCGGTCTTCGCTGTAATAGGGGTTGGGAATCAGCCCGGGCAGCGGATGGCCTTGGAGGGTTAAGAGGGCCAGCTCGGAATCCACACTGGCATTGTTCATCCGCAGGGGTGGGGGGATCGCCTCCGGACCGGGCACAGAGGCGTCGGCCTCGATCCGCAGCGGAATGCCCCGCATCAGGACAATCGCCCAGACCTGGTTGCCCGTGGCCATTTGGATATCCTGCGTTCCGCCCGGGAACTGGACGGTGCGGCGGATGCGGGGGGTCCATTTCTTTTCCTCCATCAATGCCAGCAGCGGATCGCGCAGGGAGCGGTTGAATTCTTCCCGGCTGATGGTTTCCAGAGAGGACGTGGGCAGGCCGATGACCCGGGAACTTTCAATCTTCCGGACACCGGCGTAGTGGCGGGCCAGGGCTTCGGATGCGGGCTCGTTGCTGTTGTAAACCACCAGCAGCCGGTCTTTCCAGGGGACCGAACTCCAGGCGGAAGCGGCCAGCAGGGCAGCCAAGAGTGCGGCCCGCAGCGGATGCATCAGTAAAGGCACGGCATTCAGGTTAGCCAGGGGTGCGCCTCCCGCCAAGGCGAAAGGACGCGGACCCGGTCCCGAAGGTGCGGTTGGAATCGGCTGTGGTGCGGGCACACAACGGGGACAGCTGGCGAACGCCTCCGGAGCTGTCCCTGCCTGGGAATCCGGGGCATTCCAAGGCACGGAATGATTTTTCCATCGAAGGATTCCTCTAGGGGGGTAGATTCTGCAAATGACTTTGCCTGCCCGGCCCCGCGTGGCCATTACCATGGGTGATCCTGCCGGGATCGGCCCGGAAATCTGCCTGGACCTGCTCGCCCACGGGCCCACTGCCACGCTTTGCCAGCCGCTGGTGTTCGGTGACCGGGTGGCCCTGGAGCGGGCCGCGGATGCCACGGGCAAGCCCCGGCCCCGGCAAGTGGTGGCCTGGGAAACCTGGCAAGCCGATCCCGCTGCAACCGATGGCCCGGCTGTGGTGGATTTTGGCGCCCTGGCCTCCGCGGACTTGGTGCCGGGCCAAGTCCACGCCGGCACCGGCCGGGCGGCCTACCGCTACATTGAAGCGGCCATCCAGGCGGCCCTGGCGGGCCAGGTGGCGGCGGTGGCCACCGGGCCGATTCACAAAGAAGCCCTGCATGCCGCCGGCGTGCCCTATCCCGGCCACACGGAAATTTTCGCCGCCCACACCCGGGCCGGGCGCGCCTGCATGATGCTCACCTCCCCGCAGATCACCTGCAGCTTTGTCACCACCCATGTGGGCTACCGGGATGTGCCGGGGCTGCTCAGCGTGGAGCGGATTCTTGATGTCATCGAAATGACCGCCGCAGCCATGCAGCGCCTCCGTGGGCGCAAGCCGCGCCTCCTGGTCAACGGACTCAATCCCCACGCCGGCGAGAACGGCCTGTTCGGGGGAGGGGAGGAAGAGCAGTTCATCATTCCGGCCATGGAAAAAGCCCGTGCCCTGGGCATCGATCTCACCGGCCCGCTTCCCCCGGACACCGCCTTTCTTCCCCGCCGGCTCAAGGAAACAGATGCCTACATCTGCATGTATCACGACCAGGGCCACATCCCGCTGAAGATGCTGGCTTTTGACACGGCCATCAACACCACCCTCGGCCTGCCGATCATCCGCACCTCGGTGGACCACGGCACGGCCCTGGATATTGCCTGGCAGGGCAAAGCCCAGTCCTCCAGCCTGTGCCTGGCAGTGGAAATGGCCGCCCGCCTGGGCGCCCCGGCATGATTTCCTGGCTGGTGGTGGCGGATGATTGGAGCGGCGCGGCCGAGCTGGGCGCCGCTGCCGCCCGCCGCGGACGGAAGACCGCGCTCACCCGTGGAGCCCCGCCCCCGCCCGGCACCGATGTCTGGGTTGTGGACACCGCAACCCGTGACCTTCCGCAGGAGGAGGCCCGCCGCCGCCTCGACCGGCTCGGCCCGGCGCTGAAGGCGCTGCCCGCGGCCCGCGCCTTCAAAAAAATCGATTCCGTTCTCCGCGGGCGGCCGGGCATGGAATCGGAATGGCTGGCCTCGCTGTTAGGCCTTGGGGCCATCCACGCCGTCCCGGGCAATCCGCGGCGCGGGCGCCGGGTCATCGGTGGTGAACTTTGGGTCGATGGCGTCCGGCTGGACCGGTCCGCTTTCCAAGACGATCCGCACTATCCGGCCCGCACCGCCTCGGTGGATGCCTTGTGGCAGCAAGGCGGCGGGACCCCTGGGCGGGCTGTGCTGGCCAGGGACGTGGATGAAGCCGCCCTGTCCGGCTGGGCCGCCCGCACGGACAGCGGTGTTCTGGCCGTGGGAGCGCTGGATTTTTTTGAGGCCTGCCTGGGCGGCCCCGGGCAGGGCCATCCTGCCGAATTGCCCCGGGTGCGCTCTGTGTGGGTGGCCTGCGGCTCCCGCGCGGGCTGGCCGGAGCGCGAGCGCCATTTCCTCACCCGGAAGTGGAGCGTGATCACATCCGCTGCGGCTTTCCCCTCCGTTGAGGGCTGCACGCTTTGGGGCCTGGGAAACGAGCCTCTGGCAGCCCCCCAGCTGGCACTGGCCGCGCTGGCCCGGCGGCTGGCCGCGGATGCGAAGAAAGGCGGTCCCGGACTTTGGTGCTTAGAGGGGGGCGCGACAGCCGCCGCCGTTCTGGAAGCCTGCGGCTGGGATTCCCTGGAGCTGGTGGGGGAAGTGGCCCCCGGCACCGCGCTGCTGCGCCCATCCGGCGGAAACGCGCTGGTCCTGGTCAAGCCCGGGAGCTATCCTTGGCCATCGTCCGTGCGGGAAGCCTGGGAGTCCGCCGCCCGTCCACTGCCATGAATGCCGCCGCTGAATTGCTCCAGGGTGCCTGGGATGTCCACCTGCACGCCGGGCCCGATGTGATCCCCCGCGCCCAGCGGGCGGATGAAGTGGCCCGCGATGCTCGGGCTGCGGGGATGGCGGCGATTGGCTTGAAAGACCATTGCGGCAGCACCGCGGCGCTGGCCGCCGTGCTTCAGGCCCAGCATGCCGGTGCGCTGCGCGTGCTCGGCAGCATCACCCTCAATCCACCGTCCGGCGGCTTCAATCCTTGGGCGGTGGAGGCCGCGCTGCGCGAGGGGGCCCGCACGGTCTGGTTCCCCACCTATGCCGCACGGCGCCATCTCGAGGTTTACGGACGCGGGCCCTTTCCCCTGGCCCCGGCTGATGAAGGCCTGGTCATCTGGCAGGACGCTCCCGGAGGCGCGCTTAAGCCGGAAGTGCTGGCGGTGCTGGAGGCGGTCCGTGCGGGCGATGGCGTGCTCGCCACCGGACACCTGGACCCCCAGGAATCCCTGGCCCTTTTTGCCACCGCGCGGGCCATGGGCATCCGGCGCATGGTCCTGACCCATGCCACGCTGAAAGTCACTGCCGCGCCGGTCGAACTGCAGCGCCGGGCCGTCGCACTGGGGGCGGTGGTGGAGCATTGCACGCTCGCCCTGACCGGGACTGATCCGGACTGCACCCCGGCCCGGATGGCTGCGGAAATCCGGGACCTGGGCGGGGAGCATGTCATCCTCACTTCTGACTTGGGCAAGCCCGCAGATGGTCCGGTGGTGGCGGGATTCGGGGCCTGGCTGGTCCGGCTCGAAGCCGCCGGGTTGTCCCGGCCCGCGCTCCGCCGGGCGCTTACGGAAACGCCGGCCGCGCTGTTCAGTTAAACGGATAGCCCTTGCCGTAAACCAGTTCCCCGCCGGTGTGGCCGGTGAGCGAGACGAGCAGGGCACCCAGGCCCAGGACTAGCCTGGCAGCCCAGCGCAGGCCCGGGCTTTGTTTTTTCTCCGCCAGGGCATGCAGGCCCCAGCCCAGCAGGGCCGTGACCATGGTGGCTACGCCCAGCCAGCGGTGCAGGAAGACGGTGCTGTCTTTGTAGCCTTCCATGTCGGCCAGCAGCCACCCCGTCAGGACGGAGGCCGGTGCGGCCAGGGCGGCGACCCCCGAGGTCCAGCTGACTGCAGGGACCCAGGCAGTGCCGCGCCGCAGCAGCAGGCCCAGCCAGTCCACCGCCGCGGCCAGCAGCAGCAGCGCCACAGGGAAATGCACCACCATGATGTGGGTGCGCGCGAAAACCTTCATCAGACTGGGCCCGCCGGCTTGGGGAGCCGCTGGCGCAGGCTCAGCCACCGGAGGCGCCAGAGGTGCCGGGGCGGGTGTAGTTGTTGGTTCGGGCAGCACTGCGGGTTCCGTCGCGGCTTCCACAGGCGCGGAGAATGCGGGGGGCGCAGTGTCTGTTGCCGCAGATTCCGCTGTCGGCGCGGTAGGAGCCGTGGGTTCAAGGGGTGAGGGACCGGATGGCGCGGGAGCCTCCGGCGCCGTCAAAGCGAGTATCCACTGCTTGACGGTGTCCTTTTCGGCCTCCGTGAGCTTGGGGGCATCACTGTCGGGAGGCGGCATCAGCACGTCAGGATCGGGATCGGCCAGCACGGTATAAATCATGCTTTTTTCCGGCTGGCCGGGGGCGATGTAATCGCCCTCCGCCACCAGCCGGTCCAAATCCGCGACATGGCCGAAGCCGCCCTTGGGCTTGCGCACTGCGGCATCGTGGCATTCCGCACAACTGCGCTGGAATAGCTCCTTCACTTGCGGGGCAAGCAAGGACGCGGCCGGGGCGGCGTCCTGGGCTGCCAGGGTCCCGGGGAACCCTGCAATGAGCAGCAGTCCGGAGGATGCAGCCAGGAATAGAGACAGGAGCCGGGAGGGAGACGGATGCGGCAGGCGGCGGAACAGAAAAAGCATAGACTGTAGTCTTTTTAACGGCTCAGGGCGGGCCTGTCATTCCTGCTTTCGCATGGGCACGGTGCCCCAAGGCCTCCAGGCGCTCTTTCTAATTTGTGCCGACGAATTCAGCACTTGGGTGCAGCGGCCATCCTCTAAAAAAGGGGGATTGCAGCGCGTGGGCTAAATGCCGACGATGGGCCTCCCCATGAAATCGACTCCCGCATTCCGCGCCCTCTTGGCCCAGTTTCCCCGGCGCATTCAATGGACCGTATCTGAAAACTCCGCTGCGGGACGGGCGCCCGCGGGTTCGACTTCGGGCTGGGACCGCCTGAAAGCCCGGCGCTGGCTGGCCATCGCCCGGGTCAATCCGTGGTGGTTTGAGCCGTTTCTTTTCCGCAGCCTGGATGCCCTATCGGACAAGCACGAGACCCAGATGCTCCTGGGCAAGGTCAAGGGAGGCCACCTGGCAGTCCTTTGCCTGGCCGGCCCCTCTTCGCGTTCCATCCTCCAGCGCGGTGTGCGCGGCACAGTGCTGCGGACCGAGGCGGACCCCGGCGTCAAGGGCGCACAACCCGTGCTGGCGGTGGCTTGGGCCGCATCCCCCGCCGAGGCCGTGCGCACAGCCATGGAACGGGCCCGGTCCGCCCTCGGCACCTTCCAACTTGCCAAAGACAAGCCCCAGCCTGAATTCGCCCAGTGGTTCGGCTGGTGCACCTGGGATGCCTTTTATAAGGAAGTCACCGATGCCAAAATCCGCCAAGGTCTGCGATCGCTCGCCAGGGCCGGCATCCGTCCGGGCTTCCTGGTGATCGATGACGGCTGGCAGCCTCTCCAAGGCTATCAAACCACCTCCTTTGCCACCGACCGGAAAAAATTCCCCCGCGGCCTCGCCCCGGTGGTGCAGGAAGCCAAACAAAAGTTCGGCGTCAAAAAAGTCGGCGTCTGGCATGCCCTCCAGGGCTACTGGCACGGCGTCGATCCCAAGTCGGAACTGGGCCGCCATTACGCCACCGTGCCCAACAAAACCCGCTGGCCGCAATTCAAAGGCTGGGGGGACCAATTCGATGCCCGCCGCCGGGACTTGGTCCACCCCCGGGACATCCACCGCTTCTACCATGATTTTTACCTGAAGCTGCGCGCCGAGGGCATCGGCCTGGTGAAAGTGGACAACCAGGGCAGCCTGGAGCACTTCGCCCGCGGCCCGCTCCCGCTCTCCGCCACCCACCGGGCCTATCAAGAGGCGCTCCAGGGCGCGGCCTCGGTCCACTTTGGCGGCAACCTCCTCCACTGCATGAGCAATACCCATGACATCGCCCTGGCCATGGGCTCGGGCATGGCCTGGCGGAATTCCGATGACTTTTATCCCCGCAAAGATGCCGCCGCCCAGGCCAAGCACGTGGTGGTCAACGTGCTCAACAACCTCTGGACGCACACCTTCGGCCTTCCCGACTGGGACATGTTCTGGTCCCGCCATCCCCATGCTGCCTATCACGCACGGGCGCGGGCGATTTCCGGCGGGCCGGTCTATGTCAGCGACCGCCCCGGGCGGCACGATGCCGCCCTGCTGCGCAAGCTGGTGCTTGCGGACGGGCGTGCGCTGCGCTGGCCCCAGCCCGCCCTGCCCTCACCCGCATCCGTTTACCGCGATCCGCGCCACGAGCCCTGCCTGCTCAAATCCGGCAACCACCTGGGCGATCTGGGCGCAGTGGCCGTGTTCCATGCCCAGGCTGGCGGGCCCGCCCTGGCCGACCGTGTTTCCCCAGCCGATGCCACCGGCCTGCGCCGGGGCCGATACGCGGCCTTCCGCCAGGGCACCGGCGAGCTGCGCGTGCTCGAGCCGGGCCAGGCCTGGGAACTCCGCCTCGCTTCCATGGAAAGTGAACTCTTCCACTTTGCGCCGATCGACCAGGACGTGGCGGTGCTCGGCTTGTTGGACAAATTCAACGGACCCGCTGCAGTCGCCGCCTATGGGTGGGGGGAATCCGGCCATTACCGCGCCGATGTGGCGGAAGGCGGGCGGATCGGCTTCTATGCCCGCCTCCGTCCGCGCCGCGTGACCGTCAATGACCGCCCCGCGTCCGCGCGTTGGGACCGGAAATCCGGCCTCCTGGTGGTTGCCGCCAAGAGCCGCGGCCCCGCCTGCGTGGAACTGTATTTCTGAGCGCGCCCAAGGGAAGAGGAGGCTCTCCGGTCCAGCCCGCAGATGCGAACTCCCTTGCCGCCCGGGAAAGACCGTGGCATGGGCTGGCCAGAAGTGGGGAGAGTGCGGTAGGGTTACCCCATGCGCACGCCGATCCGCAAAGTCACCGTGGTGGTTAATCCGGCCAAGTCCGGAGCCCGGGCTGTGGCCACGCTTCTGAAGCGCATGTTCGCCCGCCGCGGGGTGCGCGCGGAGTGGCTCGATGCCCATGAATCCCGGGCACCCGAAGCGGGCGGCCATGATTTAGCCCGCTGCACCGATGACATGATCCTGGTCATCGGCGGCGATGGCACACTGCTGCAGGCGGCCCGGCGCAGCGTGGGTTCCGGGGTCCCCCTTCTCGGCATCAATGCCGGCTCGCTCGGATTCCTGACTTCCATCTCCCGGGAAAGGGTCAAGTCCTGCCTCCCCCGCGTGCTCGGGGGCGAATGGGAGACCAGTGAGCGGATGGCGCTGGCCGTCCGCGTGGTGCGTTCCGGGCGCACCGTGGCCCGCGGCTGGGCGCTCAATGAAGCGGTCGTCTTCCGCGGACGCCATGCCCATATCATCCGGCTTTCCGTCGATGTTGGAGGCGAGCACTTGAGCGATTACCAGTGTGATGGGCTGATCGTGGCCACGCCTACGGGATCGACCGCCTACTCCCTCTCTGCGGGGGGGCCGATCGTCAGCCCGGAGGCCTCGGCGCTGGCGGTGACGCCGATTTGCGCGCACGCCCTCACCAACCGTCCCCTGGTGCTGGACGCGGCCCGGGCCGTGCGCATCCACGTGCCCAAGCGCTCCCCGGACCTGGCCTTGAGCACAGACGGCGCGCCCAACGTGGAACTGCTGCCTGGCGACGTGGTCGAGGTCAAGCGCGACGGACGGAGCGTGGACCTGGCCTATCTGCCAGACAGCGGTTTTTACACCGTGCTCCGCCACAAGCTGCGCTGGGGCGGCAGCGCGCTTTGATTTGCCTGGTGCGTTTCAGAATCAGGCCGCGTCAAAGGCCATTCAGACTTGCTGCTACCCAACGTGATCACACCCGGTTCTGCGGGTTTTCGTTGCCTTGGGGCGCGGGGTCGAGTCTGATGGTGTGATGGTGGGCAGCACTCAAATCGAATCGGTGAAGGCGTATTTGCGCGGCCTGCAGGATGGTATTTGCGGTGCGTTGGAGGCGATCGATGGAGCGTCGGGGTTCCGCAGGGACGAGTGGACGCGTGCGGAGGGCGGGGGTGGGGAGACGCGGGTTTTGGCGGGGGACGGGGTGTTTGAGAAGGCCGGGGTGGCGTTTTCACATGTGATGGGGGCGGGGCTGCCGGCATCTGCCAGTGCGCACCGTCCGGAGCTGGCAGGGCGGGCGTTCCAGGCCATGGGGGTTTCGCTGGTGATCCACCCGCGCAGCCCGCGGGTGCCGACCTCGCATGCCAACGTGCGTTTTTTTATTGCGACGGCGCCAGGGCGCGAGCCGGTGTGGTGGTTCGGGGGGGGATTCGATCTCACGCCGTATTATCCGGTGGAGGAGGATGTGGTCCACTGGCATGAGACGGCACGGCGGGCGTGTGAGCCATTCGGGCCGGGGATTTACCCGCGGTTCAAGCGCCAGTGTGACGAGTATTTTTTTCTGAAGCACCGGGGGGAGGCACGGGGGGTGGGCGGGCTTTTTTTTGATGACTGGAGTGAGGGCGGATTTGAAGCGGCGTTCGGGCTGATGCGGAGCGTGGGGGACCATTATTTGCCGGCCTATGTGCCGATTGTGGAGCGGCGGCGGGGGGAGGCGTGGGGGGAACGGGAACGGGCGTTCCAGCTTTACCGGCGGGGGCGGTATGTGGAGTTCAATCTGGTGTATGACCGGGGGACGCTCTTCGGCCTGCAAAGCGGGGGCCGGACGGAGTCGATCTTGATGTCGCTGCCGCCGCTGGTGCGGTGGGAGTATGGGTATGAGCCGGAGCGGGGGAGTGAAGAGGCGCGGCTGGCGGGGTATTTGCAGCCCCGGGATTGGGTCCGGACGGCATGAACTCACGGGAACGATTTCTGGCTGCGGCACGGGGGCAGGTGCTGGACCGCCCGCCGGTGTGGCTGATGCGGCAGGCGGGGCGCTACCTGCCGGAATACCGTGCGCTGAAGGAGCGGCACACTTTTGTCGAGATGGTGCGGACGCCGGAACTGGCGGCGGAGGTGACGCTGCAGCCGATGCGGCGGTTTGCCCTGGATGCGGCGATCATTTTTTCCGACATTCTGGTGGTGCCGGAGGCGATGGGGCAGCCCTATCATTTCAAGGACGGCGGGGGCATTGCGATGGATTACGTGCTGGATGGGGCGGCTGCGGTGGAGGCCTTGGAGGCGGGGGCGGCGGCGGAACGGCTGGCCTATGTGCCGGAAGCGCTGCGGCGGGTGCGTAATTTATTAGGCCAAGAGCGGGCGCTGCTGGGTTTTTGCGGGTCTCCGTGGACGCTGGCGACCTACATGGTCGAGGGCGGCAATCCCGGTGCGGGCGTGCGCATCCAGGCGCTGCGGCGGGAGGACCCGGCCCTGTTCCGCAGGCTGATGGAAAAGATCACGCGGGTGTGCGGGGATTATCTGGAGCTGCAGATCGATGCCGGGGTGGACGCGGTGCAGATTTTCGACAGCTGGGGCGGCTTGTGCGGGGAGGAGGGACTGGCGCAGGGATCGCTCTGTTGGATGGCCGAATTGGTAAGGCGGGTCGATGGCCGGGTGCCGGTGATTGTTTTTTGCCGCGGCCAGGCGGGGAGGCTGGCGGAAGTGGCGGTGCTAACCGGTGCGCCAGTGCTGGGGGTGGAGCAGGGGGTGGATTTGGCGGCGGCGGCGGCGGCTTTGCCGGACACCGTGGCGGTGCAGGGGAATTTGGACCCAGGGCTGCTGCCCGGGGAGCCGGAGCCGGCCGTGGCGGAAGCGCGGCGCATCGTCCGCGCGCTGCGCGGGCGGGGCGGGCATATTTTCAACCTGGGCCACGGGATCACTCCAGATGCCCGGGTGGAGACGGTGGGTGCGGTGATCGCTGCGGTGGCGGCAGGAGGAGCGGAGTGAAGCGGGTGGCGGTTTTCGGCGCCGGGCTCACCGGACTGGCTGCGGCTTGGAAGCTGCGGTCGCTGGGGGCCGAGGTGGCGGTTTTTGACCCTGCTGCGCTCCCGGGGGGGGTGGTCCGTTCGGTGGCCCGGGATGGGTATCTTTTGGAGCTAGGGCCGAACACCGTCTTGGAGAAGGGAGGGGCACTGACGGAGTGGATCGACGGCCTGGGGCTGCGCGGGCGGGTGGTGCATCCGCCGGCGGCGGCGAAGAAGCGGTTCATCCTGCACCGGGGGCGTCCGGTGGCGGCTCCGATGTCACCGTGGGCGTTTGCCGCTTCTCCATTGCTATCCCTCCAGGGCAAAGCGCGCCTGCTGGGCGAGCCATTCCAGGAGCGGGGCACGGCGGGTGACGAATCGGTGGCGGCGTTTTTCCAGAGGCGGCTGGGCGCCGAGGCGGTGGAGCGGCTGATCGATCCGTTTGTCTCGGGGATTTACGCGGGGGACCCGGTGCGGCTTTCAGCGCGGCATTGTTTTCCCAAGCTTTGGCAGTGGGAGCGGGAGGCGGGTTCTTTGTTGCGCGGAATCCTGGGTGGGCGGAAAAAGGAGGGGAAACGGGTGAAGTGGAAGATGATTTCTTTTCCGGAGGGATTGGGGGAGCTGCCGCGCGCCGCGGCAAGCGCGCTGGGTGGGGCCTTGCACCTGGGAGCCGCGCCGGCTTTGCGCCGCGGAACGGAGAACTGGGAGGTGGAGGGCTTTGGGAAGTTTGACGCGGTGGTGGCGGCGATGCCGCCGCGGGCGCTGGCGGGCTGGCTGGAGGCCGGCTTGCCGGGAGTGGAATTAGGGGTGATCCGGGCATGTGCCACGGCGCCGGTGCGGGTTTGGCATTTTGGCGTGGAACGGGCGCGGGTGGGGCACGCGCTGGATGGTTTCGGGGTTCTGGCCCCGGGTGCGGAGGGTGAGCCGGTGCTGGGGGTGTTGTTTTCCTCGGCGCTGTTTCCCGGGCGTGCCCCGGAGGGCTGCGTGCTTTTGACGGTGTTCCAGGGGGGGATGCGGCATCCGGAGTGGTGCCGTGCGGAGGCAGAAGCGGAGGCCCGCGCGGCGGCCTGGGAGGCTGTGTCCCGCTGGCTGGAGGTGAAGGGGGAGCCGGACTTGGTGGAGGCTACGCTCTGGAAGGAAGCGATTCCGCAGTATGAGGTGGGCCATGGCCGGCTTCTGGAGGCGCTGGCCGGGCTGGAAGCGTCACATCCGGGGCTGTTTCTGCGGGGGAACCTGCGTGGCGGCGTGGCAGTGGGGGATTGCGTGGCCTCGGGGTTCGCCGTGGCGGACGAGGTGGCGCGGATGTGAGGTTTGGCCTTTTCAAGGCGTTGCTACGGGTTACGTTGGGAGTCGCATGGCGCGCGATGCAGCAGAGTTGAAAACGGGGAGGCGGGGATGACCGGGAAATTCTGGCTTCATCTGATCGATATTGCGGTCTGCACCTTTGTGCTGCGGGTGATTCTGGGCTGGCTGTGGGCCTTTCCCCGTCTGCTGCGGCTGATCATCACTCTGGGGGTGATCGTGGCGGTGGTGGCCTCCCTGGTGCTCCTGGAACTGCCCTTCGCGGGCGTGCTGATTGCGCTGCTGACCCTGCCGGCGACGATCATCATTTTTCTGTCCTTCCTGCCGGAGCTTTCGCGCATCTATCAAACGGCGATCCGGGGGAACCTGTTCCGGATGCGCGCGGCGCAGTCCGAGGAGACGGTGCCGGAGCTGGCGGAGACGCTGGAGCAGCTGGCGGCGGAGCGCAAGGGGGCGCTGCTGGTTTTCCCCAACCAGCATGACGCCGAGGGGCTGATCAGCGGGGGGGAGGATGTGGATGCGGTGGTGAAACGCTCGCTGCTGCGCTCGATTTTCGATCCCCACTGCCCGCGGCATGATGGAGCGGTTGTTATCCGGAACGGGCGGATCATCAAGATCGGCGGAGTGCTGCCCCTGGCCTCGGCCGAGGGGGCCGAAGCCAAGCTGGGCACGCGCCATCTGGCGGCGATCGGGCTGTCCGAGCGCTGTGATGCGGATGTGATCGTGGTGTCCGAGGAGCGGGGCGTGGTTTCCCATGTGCGGGAAGGGATGCTGCGGGAGCTGGGACCGACGACAAAGGATGCACTGGAGGATGAATTGTTCGCCATATTCGGGGTGCGGCGGGACCGGGCGCAGGACCGGCGCGCGGCGCTGTGGTCGCTGGGCTTGTGGGGGGTGGCGCTGGTGGTGGCGCTGGCGGGATCGTTCACCGTGCAAATTTTGAAGGAACGCTATCTGGTGGAGCCGCTGGTGCAGACGGGTGCGGATGCGCGGGTGCAATTCACCGAAGTGCCGCGGAATTATTATGTGGACGGGCTGGCCACCCAGTCCTGCACGCTGCAGCTGCGGGGGCCGCGCAATCTGGACATTCCCCGCGCCCTGACAGTGAACGTGGACCTGAGCCGGACGGCGCCGGGCTCGGTGGAAATCAACCTTTCCCCGGAAATGGTCCGCGGCCTGCCCCGGGAAATGGAGGTGCTGCGGATTGAGCCGCCCCGAATCCGCTTCGTGCTGGAAAAATCCCGGCAGATGGAAATTCCCCTGGATGTGGCCTCGTTCAACAGCCTGCCGCGGGAATTTGTGGTGGCGTCCTATCAGGTTGTGCCTGAAAAAATCCAGGCGACGGTGAGGGACCGCAACTGGAAGACCTCCGACCGGCTGCGGACGCTGCCGATTGACCTGAGCTGGGTGAGTGAGGCGGGGCCGATTGTGCTCAACGAGCCGCTAAACATTCCGGCCTCGATCGAGCCTGCCGCGGGCACGCCGCGCAACGTCCGTGTGACGGTGGAGATCGCGCCACGGACGCCAGTGCGGAAGCGCCCCTGAGGGGAGCCTGCCGGCTTGAAAACCTCTCGAAGGGGACGGTTTACCCGCCTGAGGCGGGTAAACTGTCCCCGGCTTGGCCGGCAGGGCCAGTATGCCAGTTTCAATTTATCCCCAAGGATGTCCAGTGCTGCCCAACGTGATTACACCCAATCTCCCTCATTCAAACCGCACCAGGCTTGTCATGACTTTGGGCGGGGCATAGTATTTGCAGCCTCATGTTTGCCCACGAAGCCTGGAAAGAAGTGACCCCTGAACTGAATCATGAAGTTCTGGAGGCCGCCTATGTGCACGACAAGAAGCTCTACCGCCGCCTGGTGCAGGAAATGGCGCAGAATCTGCGCAAGCGGCCCCAAATGGTTTTGGAGATGCCGCGGCGCGAGCGGCATGCATTCTTTTATCCCTTGTTGCAGCTGCCGCACTTCGACCTGCACGCGCAGAATCTGGTCATTGTCTGGCTGGCCGAGACCCAGGCGCCGATGATGGCGGCATTCCTGGACGCGCTGGGCATTGCGCACGACGGCAAAGGCTATGCGGACGGTTTTCCCGAGGCCGTGGATGAGGCCCGCCTCAAGCAGGCGGTGGCCGGACTGTATGAGGGTTTCCCGAAGGATGCGGTGGGCCTCTATCTGCGGGTGCTGGACCGTGTGTCCGGAGTGGAGTGGCCGGGCTTGCCGGCGCTGGTGCAGGCGGCCAAGGCTTGATCAGGGCTTGCGGGGCGTTTGCTCAAGGCTGTTGATTTTGGCCATGCGGCGCTCGTGGCGTCCGCCTTCGAAGGGCGTGTTGAGCCAGACATCAATGAAGCGCAGGAGGCGCTCGGGGGGGAATTCTTGGCCCCCAAGGCAGAGCACGTTGGAATCGTGATGGGCGCGGGTGTCACGGGCGGAACTTTCACTGTAGGCCACTGCAGCGCGGACGCCGGGGTGTTTGTTGGCCAGGATGGACATGCCGATGCCGTTGTTGCACATGAGGATGGCACGTTCTGCGCTCCCGGCGGACACGGCGGCGGCGGCAGGCTTGCCGAAATCCGGGTAATCGTCCTGTTTGTCGTAGTGCTCCGGGCCGAAGTCGAGCACTTCATGACCCTGCTGGAGGAGGGCGGTTTTGAGCTGCTGTTTGAGTTCGAATCCACCGTGGTCGGCGGCGAGGGCAATTTTCATCGGAGTGGAAAGGGGAGGCGATGAGGAAGGCGAAGACGGGAGGGCGTGCAGCGTGCTGGGATCGAACCAGCGACCTTCCGCGTGTGAGGCGGACGCTCTACCGCTAAGCTAACGCTGCGAGGGAAGGGAAAGCGTAGGAATGCGCCGGGGAAAGGTCAAGCCTGGGCGAGCAGCTTGGGAAGAACCACGGAGCTGGAGAAGTGGGCTTCCGCCAGGGCACGGGCGGCCCGGCAGTGGCGCAGGGGGGCCGACCGGACGGACTCGCAGGCGGCGGCGGCTTCCTCGGGTGTCGAAAAATCCAGCAGGCCTTCGCCCAGCGGCACAGGCGGATGAGGGGTGGTGCGCTGGACGATGGCGGGGCGACCGGAAGCCAGGTAGCAGGCGGTGCGGTCGCTCATCCAGCCACAGCCGGAGAGGACGTAGCCGCCTTTGGCCGCGCTGATTTCACCCAGCGAGCCGCGGATGTAGGCCTCGTAGGCCTCGAAGGTGGCGCAGATGGTTCCGGCATCCGCCAGGTGCCAGCCGGAAGCTTGAAAGGGCGCGAGTTCCTGGGCATGGGCCTGGACCTGGGTGGCAATTTCCAGCGGGGCCGAGGTGTGGCGCGGGAGGTCCCGGAGGCGGTCGAATTCCTCGCTTTTTCCGGTGTGCCAGCGTCCGTTCCATTCACACCATTTGTAGCCTTGCCAGTGGGCGATCGTGGTGAGGCGTCCGGACGCGGAAGGGGGCGCGGCGGGCCAGAAATCGAGCGCCACGGGGGGAAGGGTGGGAAGCCATTCGATGCCACAGGTGGGGGCCTGGCAATCGGGCTGGCCGAGGCGGGTGCCGACGGTGAAGAAGCGGTCGTGGCCCTCGAAACGCATGTCCACGCCGTAAGTCTCGGCCCAGATTTGGGTGAAGGCGGGGTCGAGATCGAGGTAGAGTTTCCGCGCTTGGGGCAGGGGCAGGAGGCCGAGGGGAAAGTGTCCGGAAATGTTGAGAAAGAGGTCGGCACTGCGGGCAAAGGCCTCGGCCCGGGAGCGGTGGGGAGACTGGCCATCGATCCAAAGCGTGGCGTGGTCCTGCAGGCCGAAGCGTGCCAGGGTGGCCTGCCAATGGGCTTCGTTGGCGCTGGTGCCCGGGGCGGCCGGCTGCCAGTCAAAGCCGATGAGGCTGGAGGCGTGGAGGGCTTCGACGAGATGGACCTCCCAGCCCAGGGCGCGGAAGCCGAGAGCCCATTGCAGGAAGGCCCAGGAATTGCCAGCGGCGGCAATGGGGTGGCCGGCGATGCCGACAGCGATGATGATGCGGGGCATGAGCTGCCAGTGAAAACGCCGGCAGACGGCGTGCCAAGCTCCAATCAGCGCGCGGGCTGGCCGGACCGGAAAGAATCGAGGGTGGACTGGTGGGTTTGAAAGACGTGGTGGACGATGATGCGGTCGTCCTCCAGGCCGATTTCAGGAACGGAGTCGGGAATCGCGTCCACTCCTTTGAGGAGGTAGTTGAGGGCGAAAACGCAGTCGAACATGGCGCGGGGTTTAAGGGGGTTGGCCTCGCCGCGGCTGGCGGCCAGGGCGTATTCGAGCAAGGCCGTGCCTTCGCGGCAAAGCGCTTCATGGCCGGACGTGCCGATCTCGCGGAGCTTTTTTCTGATCCGGGAGGCCTGGCGGGGGAAGTGTTCGATGTCGGAAGCTGTGAGGGCGGAAGCTCCGCGGCTGATGAATTGGGGCAGGGGGAGGGCGTGGCGTGAGGGAGAAGGGAGTTTCATCCCAGAGCGTAGCGGGGCGGGAGGCCGGCGCAAGGGGGTGGCTGCCCGGCAAGGACTCGAACCTTGAACACTCAGATCCAGAATCTGATGTGCTACCAATTGCACCACCGGGCAAGGGAGTGAAAAGTTATCAGCCCGGTGCGGGCAGGGCAACTTCTTTTACCTTGGACCGGACGGGAGGGCGGGGGAGGGGGCCGGGCTGTGCAGATGGGCCTCCTCCCCGTCGCTCCGCTCCATCCCAGAGCTCCGAAAAGATCGGAGCACTCCAGAGAACGGCAGTCTCCGCGTGACCCGTGCGCCCGGTTCTCCACGCTTCTGTGAAACTGCGGCGCGCCCGGCGGTCGCGCCCTGCCTCACTGCCGCGGCCGTGGCCGTTTTTTTTCCGCATCTGCTGCCTGACTCAATGACACCCCTTGGGGATGGGGCGGGAGATTGGGGTTTGAAGTTGGGCGGTGATGGGGTTGGATGGGGGAATGGCTGTGAGGCGGATTCCATTGCTCGCGGGGACGGCGCTGCGTCCGCGCCGGTTTTGTCCGGAGGCGGGGCTGCTGGATTTGATGCGGCAGGTGGAGCGCCCGGGGTGGATCAATTTGGGGGCGGGTGTGCCGGCTCCGGAACTGCTGCCGGTTGCGGGGCTGAAGCGGGCCTTTGCCCAGGCGAACCGCCAATATGGGCGGAAAATGTGGGCCTACCAGCGCCCCGAAGGCCACGAGGGGCTGAGGGAGCGGGTGGCGGCACGCTTTGCGGCGCGGGGTGTGCGGGTGGATGCGTCCGGGGTGCTGCTGACTACCGGCTGTACGCAGGCGCTGCACCTGGCCTTGGCGGTGCATGCGGCGCGGGGAAGCGTAGTGGCCTGCGAGAGTCCTTGTTATTACAATTTGCTGGAGCAAATCCACGCAGCGGGCTGCCGGGCGCTGCCGCTGCCCTTGGCGGGTGCGGGTGGGATCGATCTGGACGCCGCGCTGCCGCTGCTGCGGCGGCACCGTCCGGCGTGCCTGGTGGTTTGTTCCACGCTTTCGAATCCCAGTGCGGCGACGCTGGGGGCGGGGGCGAGGGAGGCGCTGGTGAAAGCCTGCCGCCAGCTGGGCATCCGGATCATCGAGGATGACATTTACAGTGAATTGCATGAGGCGGGAGCCCCGCGCCCGCTGCGGGCCTGGGACCCGGAGGGGAGGGTGGTGACGGTGGTGACTTCATTTTGCAAGTCGGTGGCGCCCGGACTGCGGGTGGGGGCGATGCTGCCGGGAGACGCATTCGAGGCGGCGGTGCGGCGCAAGTGCATGGCTGATCTGCACAGCGGGGTGGTGGCGGAGGCCACGCTGGCAGCGTTTATGGAAGGGGAGGCGCTGGACCGCCATCTGGACGCGCTGCGGGCCGTGTGCCGACGGCGGCGCACACGGCTGCGGCGGGCGGTGCTGGACCACTTCCCTCCGGGCACTGTGGTTGCGGACCCTCCCGGTGGATTCATTCTTTGGGTGGAGCTGGCGGAAAAAACCGATGCGGCGGCGCTGCAAAAGGAAGCTGGAAAGCGGAAAGTTTCCTTTGCGCCCGGCGAGATGTTCCTCAGCAGTGTGCCCAGCCGGACCTGCATGCGGCTGAATGCGGCACGGGCAGAAGAAGCGGACTTGGAACACGGGGCGGCGTTGTTGGGCCGCGCGCTCGCGGCGGCGCGCTGATCGGACGGGAGCTGATCCGGCTACAGGTCCCGTCCGTGGGGGTCGAGGTTCCAGCGGATGTGGCGGGAGAGGAACCAGCGGACGCCAAGGAGGTCGCGCAGGCCGCGCCAGGCTCGTCCGGCCACGGTGTATTTGGAAATGCCGTGGGCGCGGGGCCGGTGGTTGACGGGGACTTCCACAAGGGTGAGGCCCGCGTTGACAAGGAGGGCCGGGATGAAGCGGTGAAGGCCGTTGAAGGGGACGAGGAATTTGACGTGCGCACGGCGGATGACTTTGAGGCTGCATCCGGTGTCGCGGATGCCATCGGCCAGGACGGAGCGGCGGATGGCATTGGCGATGCGGGAGGCGGCACGTTTGGACCAGGTATCGCGGCGGCGGGCACGGAAGCCGCAGGCGAAATCCGCCCGGCCGAGCGCAGCGGCCAGTGCGGCGATATCGGACGGATCGTTTTGGCCATCCCCGTCCATCATGGCGAGGAGCCGCCCGCGCGCGGCATGCAGCCCGTGGTAAAAAGCGGCGCTTTGGCCCAGGTTGCGGGGAAAATCAATCAGACGGGCACCACCGGGGAAGTCCAGGATGCGCTGGCGTGTCGAATCGGTGCTGCCATCGTTGACCGCGATGATTTCAGCGGCGGGCTGGGCGGCGCGGATTTCGGCCAGGACCTCGGCGACGTTTTCCTCCTCATTGAAGAAGGGGACGATGATGGAAAGTTCGGGGGCAGGGGAGTCGGTCATGGGGCGGGGACGGGGGATTCCGGGAGATGGGCGGGGCCGGCGCCGAACTCATGGCAGAGGAAGACGCGGAAGGTGCGGACGGGGCGCCCGCGGTGGCGGGCCTGGATTTCGGCGAGAAAATCAACGGAGGCAAAGTCACGGGCAAAGGATTGGGGCATTTCCTTGCTGTCGGTGATGAAGAGGGCGGACTCACCTCGGAAGCCGTCGGAGTAATCGGGCCAGAAGGAGAACTGGTTGTGAAGGCCGGGGCGGCGGGGGAGGTAGGTCTGGGGCTGCTGGGGGTGGTAGAAGGAGAGGAGGCTGGCGGTGGGGTATTTGTTGGCGATGAGAAACGTAGCGCCATGCTGTTGTTGGAGCTGGGAGGCTTGCAGGGCGAGGTCGCGCGCTGCCTGGGTGCGGGCGAAGAGTTTGTCGAGCGGGGCGATGCCGGTGGGCCTGAGGGCGGCGGCGTGGAGGAAGACGCAGGCCGCCAGGCTGAGGGCGAGTCCGGTCCAGGCCAGGCGGCGGGCGGCCCGGGAAGTGTCCATCCAGCGCTGCCAGACGGCGACGGTAAGGAGGATGCCGCTCACGTAACAGGGTGCGGTCCAGTTGGCCTCGCCGGTGTCGTTGAAACTGAGCACGAAATAGAAGACGACCAGGGGAGCCCAGAGGCAGAGCAAGTAGGTCCAGACGGGGCGGAGGACCCCATCCCGCAGGCCGCGGGTAAGAATCCAGGCGATGGCGGCAAGGAGGCCGATGGCGAGGAAAGGGGAGGCGACCAGGAATTGGGAGGCGACGAAGTCGAGCGCCTCGCCGAAATCGACGCGGAACTGGCGGTCGAGTTCGCCGCGGTGGCGGAGGTGTTGGAAAGTGATCCATTGGTGGCGGGCATTCCAGACGAGCACGGGGGTGAGGCTCAAAGCGGCGGTGGCGAGCATGGTCCAGAAGCCGGGGCGGAGCAGGGCGGAGCGGCGTTCCGGGGTGAGGGCTAGAAACAGCGCGAAACAGGCGAGCTGGGCGACGTTGGTGTATTTGCACAGCATGCCCAGACCGACGAGCGCGCCGGTGAGCGCCCATCCCGGCAATCCCGGGCGGGTGTGGCAGTGCCAGAAGGCGATGGCGGCCCAGGTCCAGAAGAAGACGCTGAGCGGGTCGATGGTCATCAAGACGCTGCCAATGGAAAGGATGGGCACACCCAGTGCGGTGATGAGGGCCCAGTAGCCGACCCGGGTGGAGAAGAGGGTGCGTGCGAGAACGAACATGCCCCAGGCGGTGCCGGCGGAAAGAAGGACAGCGAAGAAGCGGACGCCGAAGACATTGTCGCCGAATAGGGCGGTCCCGGCAGCAATGGTGGTGGCGACGCCGGGGCCTTTGCTGAAATAGCTGATGTCGAGATGCTTGGACCAGAGCCAGTAATACGCTTCATCGCCGACCAGCTCGAGCTGGGTGGCGAAGCCGAGGCGGAAAAGGGTGAGGAGGGCGATGACCCAGAGGGCGGCGTGGGTGTAGCGGTGGATGTGGGGCCGGATGAGATCGACCCAAGCCGGCCAGGAAGGCCCGGAAGCGGCGGGTTCAGGGCTGGTAGAGTCGTGGGTGCCGGGCATAAATCTGGGGCGCAAAACGCGGCCCATAGTTCTGCCAGAGCCAGGCGGCGGCGCAACATATTAAGGCCGTGTAAGCAGCGGCGACAAAGTAGGAGGCCACCACATCCGTGGGATAGTGGTCGCCGGTGTAAACGCGGGCGTAGCCCACAGCCAGCGCCCAGAGGAAGGCCAGCGCCCCCCAGGGACGGTAAAGGAGGAAGAGCAGGATGGCGGCCGCGGTGTTGTTGCAGACATGGCCTGAAGTCATCGAACGTCCGCGCTGGGGATGGCGTGGTTTGGACCACTCGATGCGGTGGCCGAAGGCGCCTTCTCCGCGGACACGGCGGACGTCCTCGTGGCTTTCGTGAGGGCGGGGGCGGTTGACTGAACGCTTGATGGCCCAGTTGATTCCGGCATCGCCGATGACCAGGCAGAGCAGCAGGGAAACGACAAAGACGCGTTCCTTGAAGCGTCCGAAGAGCAGGAGCAGAACGCCCAAGCCGATCAGGGGGCCGACCAATGCGCTGACGTTCGCGATCTGGCCGAAAAAATGGTCGAGCACTGGATGGGTCCAGGCGGAATTGATCAGTCGCAGCAGTGAAAGGTCCCAAGCCAGCAGCCAGTCCATGGCGCAGCGTTGCCCAAGATGCTGGAAATGACAAACGGCAAATGGCGGACCCTGGGGAACGTGAACTTTCTTTCCAGGGCTGTGTGGCCCTGATGGCCCGGCGCGAGCAGCACTAGGGCAAAAGTGGGGCGGAGTGGCAGGATGGGGGAATGGAAGCGAATGAATCCGGTTCCGACCCCCTGCGCACCCAGCCACTGAGCCAGGACCTGAGGGCCTACGTCATGAGGCTGATGCAAAAAGAACGCAATCATCCCGGCGGTCTTCCCACCAATCCAGAAGTGCCCGCCGCCCCCCAGATCGAGTGGCGCCGGAGCAAATTCATGCCTCCTTCGGCAGAAGGTGGATGACTTCGGCCAGCGTCGCGGCCTGCTCCGCGGGCTTGTCCCAGCGGATGCGCTGAAGGCGGGGAAAACGCATGGCCACTCCGGATTTGTGGCGGGGGGAACGCTGCAGGGCGTCGAATTCCACTTCCAGCACAAGCTCCGGGGCGACCGCCCGCACCGAGCCGAAACGCTCGGTGGTGTGGGCGCGGATCCACTTGTCCAGGCGCGCCAATTCCTCGTCGGTAAATCCGGAGTAAGCCTTGCCCACCGGGACTAGCCCGCGTCCGCCCTCCTCAGCCTCCCGCCAGACGCCGAACGTGTAGTCCGAGTACAAGGATGAGCGCCGTCCATGGCCGCGCTGCGCATACATCAGTACGGCATCGATATTGAGCGTGCTCCGCTTCCATTTGAACCACAGCCCCTTGGGGCGTCCGGGGACATAGGGGCTGTCCTGCCGCTTCAGCATCAGGCCCTCCAGATCGTGTCCCCGAGCCTGCCCGCGCAGGCCGGAGAGTTCTTCCCACGCGGCAAAGGGGACACGGGCGGAAACGCGCAAATGCCGCGGATTGAAGGCCTGCTCTTGTGCCCAGGCTTCCAGCCTTTCCCGCCGTTCCCGCCACGGAAGCGGGCGCAAGTCTGCGCCATCCAGGAAGAGGAGGTCATAAGCCATCACCAGAGCCGGGAAATCCTGCAGCAGTTTTGCCGTCACCCGCTTGCGGTTGAGGCGCTGCTGGAGCGCGGAGAATGGCGCGATGTCCGGCTCCACGCCGGGCAGGCCCGTGGCGCGGGCTTCCGGGGCGCGGATGAGCAGCTCCCCGTCCAGCACTGCATTGAAGTCCGCCCGGTCCAACACTTCCGGAAAGGCCGCCGAAATGTCCTCGCCCGAGCGCGAGAACAGGCGCCTCCTTCCCGCGCCATCCGAGGCCAGCTGGATGCGGATGCCGTCCCACTTCCACTCCGCGGCGAAATCCGCGGGGGCCATTCCCGCCAGATCGGATTCATCCAGCGGGTGGGCCAGCAGGGGTGGATGGAAAAACACCTCGTGGCCCACAGCCGGGCCGGCGCCGCCTTGTTCCAGCCAGTCGAATAACTCGGCGTAAGGCGGTGCAAAGGCGCTCCAGACTTTTTCCAGGTCGTCCACTTCCCGGCTGTGGACAGCGGCCAGCGCGGTTTTGGCCAGGCGGGCGGATACGCCGATGCGGAGGGTCGCCCCGGTGGCCAGTTTCAGGAATGCCCAGCGCGTGACCGGATCGTGAGCGTCCAAAAACGCTTCTGCATACGCCAGGGCCTGGGACCTTGCCGCCTTTTGCAAGGTCTCCACCACGCCTGCCAGCGTGGCTGCCGCGCGGCTTGGGCGCTCCTCCGAGGGGGCACCCGATTCCTTGGGCGGCCAAATCAGCGCAATCGTCTCCGCCTGGTCGCCCACGTAGTCGTAAGACAAATCGTACAGCACGGGATCGACGCGCGACTTCACCAGGCCGCGCAGGGCCGAGGCCTTGAGCGAATCGACCTTCAGTCCGCTAGTGAGGACGGCCAGCGCCCAGCCCGCGTCGGCGCGGGGGGTCTCCCGGAAGTAGCGTTCGAGCAGGGCGAGCTTGGCTGAGCGTGCAGGGGTCAGGGCCAGCCGGTCAAGCAGTTCGGCGAACGCACGCATGAAGACATTTAACGCAATGGCGCAAAGACGCAAAGCGAAGGCGCAAGCGGAGAAGATGGGGCCTCGCAAAAATCTTCCTCTTCCTCTCCATCTTTCTCGTCCGTCCGGCCTGCCGCACCGCAGCCAGCGCATGCCCTGCTGGCCCCGGCGGACATGAAACGCCACTGAGATTTACATTTGAACAGCCAGGGGCAGCCCGTGGCGCTGGCGGCAGGGGAATTGTGATTGCCACAAAGTGGCTCAAATTGCGCAAAAAAGAAACCTGGATGCCACCTGTCGGATTTTGCGGCTTTTGCGCCTTCTGGCGGCCTACTGAGCTTCGTACAGGAAGTTAATGTTGGTACAAACCCTGCTGCAAGAGCAGGGCATGAAGATACAACAGACCAAGCGTCAGGAAAAGATGGAAAAGCGGCGGCTGGAAGGCTGTCAAA